>ERZ773004.54-NODE-54-length-73935-cov-108.953059_pt1 | contig 73935 bp, 92 predicted proteins | sample MGYA00580667_ERZ773004 | MGnify/ENA primary metagenome ERZ773004 (study PRJEB29015, sample SAMEA2737963) | human oral metagenome | biome: human oral; feature: human-associated habitat; material: dental | place: China | collected 2123 ... | reverse complement strand
GAGGCGATGCCCGGCCTCGAACGGCCCCTCGGAGCGCGGCGCTGCGGCATCGGGCCGCGACGAGGGGCGGCCGCTGGGCACCGGCGGCACCGCGGCATCGGGTCGGCGGGGCGAGGCCTTGGCCGCCGAGCACCTGGAGCGGCTGGGCTGGCGCGTCCTCGACCGGAACTGGCGGTGCAGTGCCGGCGAGATCGACCTCGTCGTCCACGATCCTCTCGAGGACGCCCTCGTCTTCGTCGAGGTGAAGTACCGCACCGGCACCGGCTACGGGGCGCCGCTCGAGGCGATCACGCACGCCAAGAGGATGCACCTGCGCGCCGTGGCCGCCGTCTGGCTGCGCGAGCACGGCATGTCGCTGCCCGACGGGACGCGGGTGCGCATCGACGGGCTCGGCATCGTCAAGCTGCCCGGCCGCCGCGCCGAGTTCACCCATGTGCGGGGGCTGTCATGAGCGCCGCGCCGAGCACGGCGTCGGCGTGGTCGGTCGCGCTCATCGGCGTGCAGGGCACCCCGGTCGAGGTCGAGGCCGCACTCGGCCCGGGTCTGCCCCGCACCGTCCTGGTGGGGCTGCCCGACGCCGCCCTGTACGAGGCCCGCGACCGGTGCCGCGCCGCCGTTGCGGGAGCCGGCCTGGCCTGGCCCGACAGGCTCCTCACGATCAACCTCACCCCGGCCAGCCTGCCCAAGGCGGGCAGCCACTACGACCTGGCGATCGTCGCCGCCGTCCTCGCGTGCTCCGAGCTGGTCCCGCGAGGCATCGCCTCGTCCTCGGTGCTGCTCGGCGAGCTGGGGCTCGACGGCAGGGTCAGACCCGTGCGGGGCATCCTGCCGGCCCTCCTCGCGGCGCGGGCGGCCGGCCTCGGGCGCGCCGTCGTGCCCGCCGGTCAGACCGGTGAGGCGCAGCTCGTCACGGGGCTCACCGTGTGGGGTGTGCGCGACCTCGCCGATCTCGTCGAAGTGCTCCACGGTCGGCCGGTGCTCACCGGGGCGGGGCCCCGATCCGTGCCGGCGCCCCTGGCTGTGCCCGACCTGGCCGACGTCCTCGGTCAGGAGCAGGCCCGCTGGGCCCTCGAGGTCGCCGCGGCCGGCGGCCACCACATCTTCTTCCACGGGCCGCCCGGCACCGGCAAGACGATGCTCGCCCAGCGTCTGCCGGGGCTCCTGCCCCTTCTCGACGACGAGCAGGCTCTCGAGGTCTCGGCCGTGCACTCGCTGGCCGGCGAGGACCTCGGCGGCGGCCTCATCCGGCGCGCCCCGTTCGCCGATCCGCACCACAACGCGACCGTCGCGGCGATGGTCGGCGGCGGCGCCCGCGTCGCACGGCCCGGGGCCGTCTCGCTGGCCCACCGCGGGGTGCTCCTCCTCGACGAGGCGCCGGAGTTCTCCCCCCGGGTGCTCGACGCCCTGCGCACCCCGCTGGAGTCCGGTCGCATCACCATCGCGCGCTCGGCGGCGTCGGTCACCTATCCGGCGCGCTTCCAGCTCGTCCTGGCCGCCAACCCGTGCCCCTGTGGGAACCACGGCGTCCCGGGGGTGCAGTGCCGATGCACTCCCATGGCGGTGCGCCGGTACGCCCAGCGGATCAGCGGCCCGGTGCTCGACCGCATCGACATCCACGTCCGGGTCACGGGCGAGGGGACCGCCGGGCTCACCGCCGGTCCCGATGCGCAGCGGGGCGAGGACTCCGCGTCGGTCGGAGGCCGCGTCATCGAGGCCCGGCAACGCCAGCGAGCGCGCCTGTCCGGGACGCCGTGGACGCTCAACGCCCACGTCCCCGGCTCCCACCTGCGCCGCGGGCTGCCGCCGGTCCAGGGCGTCGAGCTCATCGACCATGCGCTGGCTCGGGGTCTCGTCTCGGCCCGGGGCATCGACAAGATCCTGCGCGTCGCGTGGACCGTCGCCGACCTCGCCGGTCACGACGAGGTCACGCGGGCCGACCTCGCCGCGGCCGTGGGGCTGCGGCGGGGCGAGCTCTGGACGGGGGCGGCGGCATGAGCACGACGGGAACGGCCTGGACCCCCGAACGCCGCGCCCGGGCGGCGCTCACCTTCATCTGCGAGCCGGGCAGGCCCGATCTGTCCCGGTTCGTCGCCGAGCAGGGGGCGCCGGACGTCGTCGAGGCGCTCCTCGCTTCGAGCGGCACCGCGGCATGGTCGCGGCGGGCGCGCTGTCTCGACCTCGACGCCCTCATCGCGCGCGCGGAGGCTCTCGGCGCGCGTCTGGTCGTCCCCGGCGACGACGAGTGGCCTGCCCCGCTGGCCGAGCTCGACCGCATCGAACCGGTCGGCGGCATGTGCGGGGCGCCACTGGCCCTGTGGGTCGCGGGCCGCCGGCGGCTCGACGAGATCCTGCGACCGGGGTACGGGGCGCTGGCGATCGTCGGGGCCCGGGCCTGCACGCGCTACGGTCAGGCGCTGGCCACCGACCTGGCCTCGCGCCTGGCGGGCCAGTTCCCCGTCATCAGCGGGGGCGCCTACGGCATCGACATCGCGGCCCACAGGGGGCCCTCGCCGCCGGGGCCCCGACCGTCGCCGTCATGGCCGGCGGCCTCGACGAGTGGTACCCGAAGGGCAACACCCGGGTCTTCGAGCAGATCCTCGACGAATGGGCGGTCGTCTCCGAGCTGCCGCCGGGCATGCGCCCCACCCGGCCCGGCTTCCTCGCCCGGAACAGGCTCATCGCCGCCCTCTCCGCGGGGGTGCTCGTCGTCGAGGCCGCGATGCGCTCCGGCGCGGTCAACACGGCGCACTGGGCGGGTGCGCTGGGCCGGATCGTCATGGCCGTCCCCGGGTCCGTCACGTCGGGCATGAGTGAGACACCGCACCGGCTCATCCGCGACCACGAGGCCGAGCTCGTCGCGGGGCCGGCCGATGTGCGGGCCCTGCTCTGCGCGCCCGGCGAGCAGCTCGAGGGGCCGTGGATGACACCGACCAGACCCCTCGACGGGCTCGACCCGCGGCTGCTCGCCGTCCGCGAGGCCCTGCCCGGGCGGGGGAGCCTCACCGTTGACCAGCTGGCCTCCCGAGCCCGCTGCACCAGCGCCGCCTGCGACGGCGCCCTCGTCGAACTGGAGCTGCTCGGCCTGGTCGAGCAGGACGAGTCGGGGCGCTGGCGGCTCCGTAGGCCCCGTTGAGCGACGGTCCGTGGCCGACTCTCGGCCGTCCCGGCAGTCGCCCCCGTTCCCCGGGAGCGTCCTCCTGCGGGCCTGGGACCCGGCTCGATAGCCGGCTTCGAGCCGTTCCTGTTGAAGCCGTTCCCCCTGCGGGCCCCGGGGCCCGCAGCGCGGGGGCAAGGGCCGCGACCGCGACGCGCAGCGTCCCTCTGCGGGTCCGGGCCCCGGGTTCCGCGGGACGCGAGCAGCGCGAACGGGCCGTTGTGACTCCGATGTCCCCGTGCGGGGCCCGGGCGCGTCGGACAGGCGGGGTGGGCGGCGGAGCGCCCGCCGGTTAGGATGAGCTGCCGGCGGCGCACTCCGGCGCGCATCCGAAGATGGCGGTGCGCGCCCAGCGCGCCAGGACGACGACGTGCCCGTGCCCAGCGACGAGTCCGGGGACCGGAAGGAGCATCACGGTGAACCAGACCACCCGGCAGGAGGCCGGGGCCCGCCCCGGCGGCCCCGGCCTCGAGCTCGGCATCGAGGTGCCCTCACGGGTGCCCACGCACTGGTACAACCTGAACGCCGACCTCCCCGAGCCCGCGCCGCCGCCGCTCGACCCGGCCACCGACGAGCCGATCCGTCCGGCCGATCTCGAACCCCTGTTCGCGAAGGCCCTCATCGCCCAGGAGCTCAGCACCGAGCGCCGTCTCGAGATCCCGCGGCCCGTCCGGGAGGTCTACTCCCTGTGGCGTCCCAGCCCGCTGCGACGTGCGGTCCGGCTGGAGCGGGCCCTGGGCACCCGGGCCCGGATCTACTACAAGTACGAGGGCGTCAGCCCCTGCGGCTCCCACAAGCCCAACAGCTCGGTGCCGCAGGCCTACTTCAACCTGGTCGAAGGCATCAGGAGACTGACCACCGAGACCGGGGCCGGCCAGTGGGGCGCCTCGCTCGCCTTCGCCTGCGCCCTGTTCGGCATGAGCTGCGAGGTCTGGCAGGTCCGCTCCTCCTACGAGCAGAAGCCCTACCGGCGCCTGCAGATGGGCGTCTACGGCTCGCAGTGCCACGCCTCGCCGTCCGAGCTGACCGAATCCGGGCGCCGGATGCGCGAGCGCTTCCCCGACACCACCGGCTCACTCGGCATGGCCATCTCGGAGGCCGTCGAGGTCGCGGCGAAGGACCCCGGCACCCACTACGCGCTGGGCAGCGTGCTCAACCACGTCATGATTCATCAGAGCGTCATCGGGCTCGAACTGCTCGACCAGCTCGCCGAGGCGGGGGAGGAGCAGGCCGATGTCGTCTTCGCCTGCGCCGGCGGCGGTTCGAACGCGGCGGGCATCATCTTCCCGCTGCTCGGCCGGAACCTGCGCGAGGGCTCGACCACCCGGTTCGTCGCCGTCGAGCCCGCGGCCTGCCCGTCGATGACCAGGGGCGAGTACCGCTACGACTTCGGCGATGTCGCCGGCATGACTCCCAAGCTCAAGATGTACACGCTCGGCACCGACTTCGTGCCCCCGGCCATCCACGCGGGCGGTCTGCGCTACCACGGCATGAGCCCGATGGTCAGCCATGCCGTCCACCTCGGACTCATCGAGCCGATCGCCGTCGAGCAGGACCGCTCCTTCGAGGCGGGCGTCCTCTTCGCCCGCACTGAGGGCATCGTCCCGGCCCCGGAGTCCACGCACGCCATCGCCGGCGCCCTCGACCACGCCACCAGCGCCGGGGTCGGGGACGGCGAGGTCATCGTCATCGGCGTCTCGGGCAACGGGGTGCTGGACCTGGCGGCCTATGACGGTAGGTTCTGAGACATGACCGAGAACACGAGCACCACTGCCGGGCGCCGCGTCGTCGCGCTGGCCCTGACCGCCGACGGCGCGCCCTGCGGTCTCGGCCGGGCCCCGCGGATGGCCGTCGCCGCCGTCGAGGACGGCAGGATCGCCGACTGGCGTGTCGCGGAGACCGACTGGGACGTCCTCCACGACCAGGGCGGGCACGGCCAGCACCACGCCCGGATCGTGCGCTTCATGCGTGAGAACGGCGTCGACGTCGCTGCCGCCGGTCACATGGGCCCGCCCATGGTCAACACGCTCGACAAGCTCGGGCTCGCCGTCGTGACCGGTGTGCCGTCCGACATGGACGCCGAGCAGGCCGTCCTGGCGGTCGTCGAGCGTCTCGTCGAGGGCTGAGAGGCCCCGGCGAGACGCCGTCGGGCCGGAGACACGGGTGCGCGCCGGGCTCAGGCGGTGACCGCGTCGAGCATGAGCAGGACGATGATCACCGCGGCGAGGACGACGCGGTAGACGATGAAGCCGGTGAACTTGTTGCTCGAGACGAACTTCAGCAGCCAGGCGATCGAGAAGTAGGCCACGACGAGCGAGACGAGCGTCGCGACGATGGTGGGCAGCCAGCCGATCGCGACGCCGCCGCTCGGCGCGGCCGTGATGTCGGACGCCGCGGTGACGGCCTCGTAGATACCAGCGGCCACGAGCGCCGGGATGCCCATGTAGAACGACAGTCGCGTGGCGGTCTCGCGCGTGTAGCCCCGGAAGAGTCCCGCGGAGATCGTCGCGCCCGAGCGGGAGATGCCGGGGAACAGTGGGGCGAGGGCCTGGAACAGGCCGATGACGAGGGCGTCCTTGATGCTGACGTCGCCCATCTCGCGCGTCAGGTTCCGGCGCCGATCGGCCACGGCCATGGCGATGCTCCAGCCCAGCAGGGCCGCCACGATGATCCACAGCGAACTCAGCGCGCCTTCGATGAGGTCCTTGAACACGAGGCCGACGACCGCGACGGGGATGGAACCGATGATGATGCCCCAGCCGAGCGTGTAGTCGGGATCGCTGCGCTCGTCCTTGTGGGCGAGGCCGCGGCACCACGCGGCGATGATCCGGACGATGTCCTTCCAGAAGTAGATGATCGCCGCGAGGATGGCGCCCACTTGGATGATGGCGGTGAAGGCGGTGATCCCGACGCCCTGGATGTCGTAGCCGAGCAACTTCTCGACGATGCGCAGATGACCGGTGCTGGATATGGGCAGGAACTCCGTGATGCCCTCGACGATGCCGAGGATGATGGCGTGGAGAAGGTTCATGACTGCTTTCGCGGATCGGGGTGCCGTTCGACGGCCGGGCCTTCCAAAGCCTAGCCCGACCGTTCATGTGTCGGAGCGGGCGACCACATCGGTCCTCCCGGGCCGATCCTCGGAGTCCCCGGACGGCGGTCGGCCCGGGTCCTGCGCATCGACTGCGCGGCCCGGGCCGATCTCGACCTACGAGGATTCGTGGTCATGCTGTGAACAGTGCTCGGCGAACGAGGGTGGCGCCTCGCCCGCCGCGCTGGGGGTGGGCCCCGATGGGGGCGCCCGACGAATCACCGAGGGGGAGCGCCGGCGGTGGGGGTGCACGCCTGGCGCATTCGGTGTCCTGCCGGGTGCACGATCCCACCGGGGTCATGCGCGACGGACGTGGGGGTGGGTGACGCAACGCCAAGCACCGCTCACAGCTTCAGGATGCGATCTTCTTACGAAAACCACAGGAATCAGTGTAGGCGATCCGCGGGGCGAATGCCAGTCGGAGAGCATGGTCTGGGGGTTCAGTAAGGGTAAATCTGTGTCACTCAAGGTATCGCGAGCTAGATGCAGGAAGATTTGTCGCGAATGCGAGGAAGTACAGAAACAAGTCCTGTGAGATTCCTGGGGGGTCCGTCTCAGGGAGTGGACAGTTCGCAGTGTGGAGCTGTGAGTCGCTCACAGCTTCCTCACCACCGGCGTCGCCGATCGGTTGCCCGTCGAAGAGGGGCCCCGCCGCAACGGTGGGGCCCTGAGGGAGTGTCCGAGAGAGGACTTGAACCTCCATGGCCAACAGATCTGACAAGCCATGATGATTCGAAATGAGATCGCGTGCATCGAATGTGCATCGAGCGCAGGGCGATGACCTGGGCGCGCCAGGGCGCGCAGAAGCCGCCCCCGTCACCCGGAGTCGTGGGTGGCGGGGGCGGTGTGCGCGGTCTGCTGTGGATCAGGGTGCGGGTGTGGTGGGGCCTGTGCTCGGGCTCGTGGAGAGCTTGGACTCGAGCAGCTTGTAGGCCGCCTGGCTGGCGGTCAGGATCGCGGCGGCGTCCACGATCACCCTGCCGATGATGCGGGCGGCCGGCTCGGGGACGGCCAGGGCGCCGGTCAGGATCGCCGAGACGGCCCCGAGCGCGAGGGACAGGGCCGCGACAGCGGCGCGCTTGCGGTCTCCGGTCCAGCCGGTCCTGGCGGCGAGCCAGACGGCGAGCGGGACGATGCCTCCGGAGATGACGACGGCGAGTGCCTCGACGGTGCTCATGCGGCGTCGCCTCCTTCGACGGCGGGGGCCGGCCCGACGACGCTGATCTGGATCTTCGCGTCGACGATCGCCTGCCTGATCTGGGCGATCTGCTCGTCCGAGACGCCCGAGGCGGCGAGCAGGCGCAACACGTTGGCCGAGTTCCATGCGGCCTCGGTCGCGAGGTCGGTCTGGCGGCCGGCGCTGGTGCCGTCGGTGTTGAGTACGTCGATGCCGCCGCCGGCGATGATGTGCTCGAGGCGCTCGAGGCGCTGGTCGTTGTAGGCGGCGATGGTCGCCAGGTCGACGGTCTTGCCGTCGGGTCGGGTGATCCGGTCGAGGCGCTCGAGGCGCTGGTCGAGCCAGGCGAGGATGTCGCCCACGGTCGACTCGTGCCCGTCGGGGCGGCGGACGGTGTCGGTCAGCTGCATGTCATCTGCTCCTCCTGTGTAGGCGAGCCACTGCTCGCGGGTGATGTAGGACTTGTTGAGGTCGAGGTCGCCGCCCCAGCCGGGCAGCCGGCCAGTGGCCGAATACTGGCGGATGAGGCAGTCATAGGCGCCCTCGCCCCACGGGGCATCCTGGTAGCCGGTATGGTCCATCGAGGCGTACTGGGCGACCCACGTGCCGCAGTCGCGGCTGGCGCAGACATCCCACGGGAACGCGCCGGCCGACGCGTAGACGACCGGCGGGCGGCCGGTGCGCTCGCGGACCCGGTCGATGACCGTGCCGAGGTAACCGGGATCGCCCCAGCGGGCGTTGGAGCCGGCCTCCCAGTCGAGGCAGACGAGGGCCCGGCCGACCCAGCCGGCGATCTGGTCGACGAAGTGGTCTGCCTCGACGGCTCCGGAGCCGTCGATGTAGTGGTAGACGCCGACGAGCTTGCCGGCGGCGAGGGCCTGCTCGACGGCTCGGGAGCAGTCGTGGTTGATGTACGTGCTGCCCTGGGTGGCCTTCACGATGACGAAGTCGCACGGCACGCTGGCCAGGTCGATGCCGGCCTGGTAGCTGGAAATGTCAATTCCCTGCATGAGTCTCCCTTCCATGGGTCTCGGCCGCGGAGCGCCTCAGTCGTTGTCTCAGAGCCCCCAACACTCGGGGGGCTTGGCAAGCTCGAGCAGACCGAGGATCTCGAGGTATGCGGGGTCGCCCTCGCTCTCGCACCGGATGATCACGCCGTCGTCGCCCGCCCCTCGTCAGGGGAGCTTCGGCGTCGGATAGTCGGGCGGGGCCGGGTTGGTGCGGCGGGTGTCCCACGTCGCGCGCAGCTCGTCCCAGCCGTCCTGCCACTGGCAGTCCCGCTCCGCGGAGCGCCTGGCCAGCCGGTCGCGGTCGGCGCGCAGGTTGGCGACCTCGATGCGCAGCTCGGCGACCTGGGCGCGCAGGGCGTCGGCCTCGACGCGCTGGTCGGAGGCCTCGGTCTCGAGCTGCTCGACGCGGGCGGCGAGGGCCTCGTACGGTGCGATCATCAGCTCGCGCTGCTTCGACCTGCCGGCCGCCTCGGCGCCGGCGACGGCGCCGTGCGAGGAGATGCGGCCGGCGACGATGCCGAGGGCGCCGGTGATGAGCGAGACGAGCACGGCGTCGGTGAGCCACGGGGGCATCAGGCGACCCCCTCCCAGCGGGTGTCGGCGTCGACGCGGGCCCAGGCGCGGCCGAGGCCGGCGGGCTCGCAGGAGCCGCAGATGCGGGCGGTGAGCCGGTGCCAGGGGCCGGGCGGGTACCAGCCGTTGAGGAGCCGGAAGATGGTCGCGGCGGCTTCTTCGGCCTTGCGGCGGCCGGTGTGCCAGCAGATGACCGTGACATGCCGGCCGGCCTCGGTGGCGTAGGTGGAGATCTGGATGCAGGGCAGCCTGTCATCGAGGGGCCGGGCGGCGGTGATGACGCGCAGCGGGGCGAGGCGGGCCCGCACGAGGGCGGAGATGTTGTGGTTGTCGGGCATGGATGCGCTCTTCTCATCGGCGACGGGGCGTGGCTCTGGTTCAGGGGATGACCGCGTCGGGGGAGTAGCGGTCGAGGGCGGCGGCGGCCATGGCTTCTGCGTTGATGGTGGCGCCGTCATGCGTGGCCGGCCCTGATGAGCCCACCGGCCCGCGCCGCGACGAGCGCGGCCGCCTGCGAGTACACGTCCCGGTCGTAGACGCCCAGCTGCTGCATCCACCGCCTGACGTCCCTCAGGGTGTTGAATCCGTGGAGCGCCAGGACGGACTGCTCGGTCCCGTCGGCGCTGCGGGCGATCAGGGCGCTGTGCGCCAGCTCGACGGTCACCATGCGTCCACCCTGACGGCGAGGTACAGGACCCCGGCGCTGTCGGACGAGCCGGCCGTGCACTCGGTGACGACGCGGAAGCCGTTCTCGTCGGCCGCCGCGATCTTCGGGACGAACTGGCCCCCATCCTGCCAGTCGTACACGACGACGATGGGGAACCACTTGTATCCGGGCTTCACCTGACCGCCCCCGTCCGGCCGGACGTCGGTGCGGTTGATGGTGCCGGTGTTCATGCGGCCGAAGGGGATGATCCCGACACGGAACGCGGATCCGAGGAGGCCGGTGCCCAGCTTCCCGATGAAGTCGACCCAGCCGTTGCCGAACTGGATGCCGGAGCTGTTGTCCTCCTTCTTCGAGTAGCCGCCCAGGTAGGACTGCGTGTCGGTGCGCAGGGTCAGCCCTGCCTTCGTCGCCCCGTCCTGCTGGGTGAGCGCAATCTTGCCGGTCGCGTGGGAGAACTGGAGCACTCCCTGTGAGCTCTCGTGGAGGCCGCTGGCCAGGATCAGGTCGGCGCCGGAGGTCGCGTCGGGCCACGAGCCGAGGATGCGGGGCACGCTGTCGGCCTTGGACGGGTCGTAGGTGCCGAACAGTATTCCGGAGGCCCGGGCGGCCCCCTGCGCCCACGAGGTGATGCAGGCCTCACCGGTGCGCAGGGTCCCCATGAGCACATTGTCGGACCCGTCCAGCCTGACGGTCCGCTGCCCGAAGCGGTCGTACGCCTGGAAGCCGTCCTTGTTGAAGCCGGCCCTCTGGCCGGTCAGGGCCGTCCAGAACTCGTCGGACGTGATGAGTTTGGCGGCGAGGAGGGCGACGTCGATCAGGCCGGCGTTGACCGTTGGCGCCACGACTTGGCTGGCTGGGAGGGGCTTGGATGCCCACTGCCCGCCTGTGGCCTGCCAGCAGGCGGTCGCGGTCGTGTCGGTGGTGGAGGCGACCATGACCCACCAGGCGCCGTCGGGGTAGCCGTCCGTGGTCTCGGGGGGCCGGCTGGTGGAGACGGTGTTCCAGCGGCCTGCGGTGGCGATGCCCTCGGCGAGCCGGGCCGCGGTGGCCTCCAGTGATGTGACCCGGGCCGCGGTGTCGCGGACGCTGCCGGTCTGTGTCCAGGTGCCGTGGCTCTCACCGTCCCCGGCATCTGTGCTGCTGGTCTGGCCCCAGGTGATGTCGGCGCCGCTGGTGAGGGCCTTGTTGCCGGCGGGGGCGGTGGCGGCTGCGGTGGCTTCGGCGCGGGCGGCGGCGAGCCGGGCCGCGAGCTGGGAGACGCTTGGGTTCAGGTCACGCCGCTTCACTGGTCCTCCTGCATCTTGACCTTGACGACGTCCTCGCCGAGGTCTGCGCTGGCTGCGATGGTGGTCACGGTGAGGTCCTGGGCGGCCGGGGGCTGGGGAAGTCCGGCGGTGTCCAGGGTGAGGCGGGTCGTGGCCCGGGTGGGCGGGGTGATGAGGCGGACCCGGTCACCTACCTGCCAGTCGGTGACAGGCCGGCAGCCCGGGGCGGAGGCGTCGACCTGCACGGTCCACTGCACGGCCGGCCGGGAGGCGGCGGCGAGGTCGGCGTCCACGTGGGCGAGCAGGGGCCCGTGGTTGCTGATGGACTGGTAGGCCTGCACTTGCTCCATGAGTGGCATGCCGGCCTGCAGCGCCTGCTCGTTCTGGCGGACGTCCATGAGGATGTCGGCGTCCTCCCCGGCGCCGGTCGCCCAGCTGCGCGTGTAGATGCCGGACGAGTCGGTGGCCACTTCCAGGCCGGTGACGCCCCCGCGCGGGGCGGTGGCGTCCCAGATACGCCGGCCGGTCTGGGGGATCTGGGGTTGGCCTTCGAGGCCGTGCCACACCTCGACGGTGACGGTGTCCGGATGGGCGGGGTCGTCGCCCTCCAGGACTGGGCGCATGGCCAGGTCGGGGCCGCCGATCACCTCGGACAGCTCGGTCAGGCGCTTGTCCGCGTCGTTGTTGCTGAGATTGTGGGCCTGGTAGGTGCGGGTGTGGCCGTCGTCCCTAGCCAGGCCGGTCTGGGCGTGCCCGGCGCGCGGGCGGATGGGCAGTTGCCCGGCGTAGCGTTCGCAGGCTTTCGTGATGAGCCTTTCGGCGATCGTGCCGAGGCTCATGCCGGAGAAGGTCACCTGCTCGTGCTGCAGCTGCCAGGTGCCTTCGGGGGCCTGCCAGTCGCGGTGCCCGGTGATGATGCGGCGGGCGAGCATGGCGCGGATGTCCTTGCCGGTGAGAGTGACCGGCATCCCCTTCTCCCCGGCAGTACCCATTTTCGCGGCGGGCATTTCGGTGGCGGGGCCGAGCATGACGGGCTGCCAGCCGGCCCCGTCGTGCGCGTCGTGGCAGACCAGCAGCGACGAGGCCCACGGGTACCACCAGCCGGCCGGCACGCTGTCGAGCCAGTCGCCGTCGCAGACGACCGTCCACGTGCCCGTCCCGTTCAACTCCCACTCGGCCTTGGAGCCGTCAAGGAGCGGGACGCGAGGGCCGAGGCGGCCGGTCTTCGTGTCGACCAGCCAGGCGGCCCAGTGCCAGCCGTCCATCATTCGACTGGTCCCATGTCCTGGACCCGGTAGTAGCCGACCTGATAGCCGTCAGCCCCGCCAAAATGCGTTACCTGCGTGTCCGGATAGCGGAGCCACTGCGTGGTGCGGGTGATGGTGAAGGTGTGATGGCCGGCGAGGACCCACCGGTAGCGCAGATTGTGCTGGCGGAGGACCCTGCGCCGGTCGACGGGCAGCTCGAACCGGACCGGTCCGCCGCCGTCCAGGCTGACGGACCACAGGATCGCCCCGGGATTGACCTCGGCGCTGTCGGCCGTCTTCAGCTCCTGGCAGATTTCCAGCTCGATCCCCCGGTCGGAGGGGATGCTGAAGGGCAGGGTCACGGCCCAATCGCCGGCGGCCGCCATGCCGGGCGCGGCGTTCTCCTGCCAGTAGGCGAGCTCGCCCAGGCGGGCGCCGTAGGGGGTGGCGTAGCGGCGGTCGTAGCTGCTTGTCGTGGACGATGTGGAGGTGACGCCGGCGGCGATGGTGCGCTTGTCGAGGACGCAGCCGGCGACGGAACCGTCGCGGGTCACGTGGATGACACCGTCCGCGTCGGCGAAGATGGTGTCGGTGGCGGTGCCGGTCTCCGGCGGGGTCGTGAGCGCGGTGTCGGTCTCGTTCCAGGTGACGTACTTGGCGCCGGCCGCAGTGCTGATGACTCCGACGCCGGCGGCGACATGGTAGGCGAGGGTGGCGGTGCCGGTGACCTTCCCGCCCGCCAGGATCGGGGCCGACGAGCTGTTGGTGTACAGGCCGGCGATGATCTGCTGGGCGGTTTCCGGCGTTGTCCGGCGGCCCTGACTGTCCGCTGCTTCACCGAGCTGCCCCATGGCTCCTCCTCAGAGGTAGGTGTCGTAGATGGTGGCGTCCGCCCAGCAGACGGTGCCCTGCTGGAGCGGTTCGATGACCGGCGTGATCTGCCCGCCGGCCGGGACGGTCCACCAGCCGCGGCCGGTTACCAGCTCGGTGCGGTCCGCCCCGGACTGGGTGGCCTGCCCGGCCGCGAAATCCAGCCGGACCGGCGCCTGCTCAGTGACCGCGCCCCGGTACACCAGCCAGTGGCCGTGCCCGTCGCCGAGCCGGAACCCGGACGCGGCGTTACCGGTGACCACTGCGGTGGGCCACGCCTCGATGCGGCCCATGTTGACCAGCGGGCCGGTGCCCGCGGGCCCGTCGGACCCCCAGTCCAGCCCCTCCCCATCCGGGTCGTAGAGCGGCCAGACGAGGCCGTAGTCGGCGCCCGGTGTGGTGGCCTGCACTCGCCGCGGCTGCCCGTACAGGTGCGGGTCCGGCGCGTAGAGGGGCAGCTGCCAGGTGACCCTGGCCCAGTCGTCCTCGATGAGGGCGGTGATCTTCGGGTCCCCGTCGAGGCGGGCACGGCACCACCGCTGCCCGGTCCCGTGCGTGCGGATCACCTCGCACGGCCCCTCCGCCGTGGCGACGTGGGTCAGGTCGTCCATGAACTCGCGGGCCTCGGCCTCTCCGGGCCCGAACCAGACGCCGCTGATGGTGAGTTCGCGGCCGGGCCTGCGCCACCCCGACTGCACGGTGCCGTCGCCCAGCCGGTCCGTCTTGGCCGACTCGACCCCCAGACCCCCGTCCAGCCCCTCCGAGTCGGTGAACACGTTGTACGCGGCGGCGGACGTGTCGGGGTTTCGGGTCGCCCAGACCCGGGTCGCACCATCGGGGCTGGTGATACTGACCGTGTCCACGACCATTGTCAGACCACCTTTGTGAGCTGGTGCTGGAAGTCCTCGAAGTCCCGGCGCACCGACCGGCCCTCCATGTCGTAGCGGGGGCTGAACACGAACGTGTCACCCGTGCCACCGAGCTTGTCGCTGGGGATGACCTGCTCGCCGCCGTGGAAGCGGATGAGCTCGGGGCCGTTCTCGCCGACCCAGGCGAGGCCGCGGCGGGCGCTGTCGGTGCCGCGGGAGTAGCCGACGTAGCCGCCGCCCCGGGCCATGCTCACGATGCCGGGGATGTTCATCGGGCCGCCGTAGCGGGCGTTGACGTAGTTCCACCAGGCGAGCAGCTGGTCGACCGGGCCCAGCCAGTCGTTGAAGCCCGGCCACTTGTACGCCTCGAACGTCGGCCTGATGAACTGCATCAGCCCGGCGCTGGGGTGGCCGGCGGCCGCGTTGGAGTCCCAGTTGTTCATGATCGTCGGGTTGAAGCCCGACTCCATCTCGGCCACCTTCGCGGCGATCGCCTTGTACGGCGCCATCAGCGGGTTGACCGCGACCGCGGCCAGCCACCAGGCGTCGAACGCGGCGCTGCCGGAGGCGGCGCCCAGCCACCCGCTGATGTGCTCCTTCAGCCAGTTCCCGATGTCGGCGGCGATCTGGCGGGGGACGCCGGCGACGACCTCCCCGAACGGGGACGATGCGAACCCGGCCAGCAGGTCGTTGACCTTGCGTTTCAGGTAGCCGATCGGGTCCTTGAGGAGCTCGCCCAGGATATGGGCGATGTCGCCGAGCGGGTCGCCGGCCTTCTTGGTGCCGAGGTTGTGGCCGCCGATGGCGTTCTTCGGGTTGAAGGCGCCGTCCTCGTACATGCGCACGCCGAGGGCCCGTCCGGTCTGCCGCCAGATGTCCAGGCTCCGCGCCCGCTTGGCGGGGTCCAGCGGGATGTAGGCCTCGGGGCCGGCCTCGGCCCAGAGGATCGGGGCGTCGGCGATGCGGGCTTCTCTGGCGTCGTAGGAGCCGGAGGCGAAGTCGACGTGCGGCACGGTGGCGGTGGCGGCGCCGAACTTGGACGCGACGGTGTTGTAGGTCTCCACCACGCCGGCCGCGACCGTGTTCACCACGAACCGGACGGGCTTCGCGGCGAGCTCTTTCAGGGCGTCCCAGGCGGCCCCCACGCCGTCCTTCATCACGTTGAAGGCGCCGACGATGTTGTCCTTCACCGACGTGAACCGGGGCACGACAGTGCCGGTGAACCAGTCCACGACCGGCTGCACGATGTTGTCACGCACCCAACCCCAGGCGGCCCCCACGCCGTCCTTCATCACGTTGAAGGCGTTGACGACGCCGTCCTTGAATCCGATGATGCGCGGGACCACGGTGCCGGTGAACCAGTCCACCACCGGGCTGATGATGTTGTCCCGGATGAAGTTCCAGACGGCCCCCACGCCGTCGCGGAGCATGTTGAACTCCCAGACGGCCGCGTCCTTGAACGCGATGATACGGGGCCAGACGCTCGTCATGAACCAGTCGACGACCGGGCCGATGATGTTGTCCCGGATCCACCCCCAGGCCGCGCCGATCGCGTCCCGGAGGGCGTTGAAGCCGTCCCCGACCCAGCCCGCGAAGGTCTGGATGGCCGGCCAGGCGGTGCCGGTGAACCAGCCGACGACCGCTTCGATCGCCGCGCGGATGCCATTCCACGCGGGCTCGAAGATGGTGTGCCAGAGCCATTCGAGGACGGGTGCGATGAGGTTCTGCCACACCCACACGAGCCCGTCGATCTCGAGCTTGATGGCGGTCACGACGACCGCGACCGCGACCTTGATGCCCTCCCAGACCGGCTCGAACACGTTGTGCCACAGCCACTCGACGCCGGCCTTGATACCGTCCCAGACGGCCTGGAAGGCCGGCACGAGGGTGCCGGTGAACCAGTCCGCGACCGCCTGCACGGCCGTCTTGATGCCGTTCCAGGCGCCCTGCACGACGTTCCTGAACGTCTCGGAGTGCTGGTAGGCGTAGATGAGCCCGGCGACCAGGGCGGCGATCGCGGCGACGACCAGGCCGATCGGGTTCGCGGCGAGGGCACTCATGACGCCCTTGATGGCGACGCCGAGTTTCTGGGCGACCCCGACGGCCTTGCCGGCCGCCCCGGAGACCTTCACGATCGACCCGGCGACCTTCCCAATCGGCCCGGAGACCGCGCTGAGGCGCCCGGCGAGCGTGAGGAAACCGGAGAGGCCGTGCACGGTCGCGGAGGCGGTGCGCAGCGTGGAGATGAGCTTCCCGGCGACACTGATCACGAGCTTGATGCGCTGCGCGATCCCGATGGCCTTGATCGCGCCGAACCCGGTGAGCAGCGTCGCCAGGAACGCGGAGACGATGCCCTGGTGGCTGGACATCCAGTCGCCCACCGCGGCGAGCGCGGACGCGAGACCGTTGATGAGGGTGATGGCGGCGGGCATGGCGGCGACGAGGGCGCCGGCCAGCGCTTGCACGAACGGCGCGATCGCGTCACCGACCGCGCCCAGGACCTGCCCGAACGCGGAGAACAGGTCCAGCACGGCGGGCATCGCCGAGGCGAGGCTGCTGCCGACAGCCAGGGCGAGCTGCCCGAGAGCATCACGCAGCGGCTGGGACTGGGCGAGCATCGACCCGAACAGGCCGATCACGACGCCGACCGGCCCGGTGAGGCCCGTGAACAGGCCACCGACGACGGGGAGGTTGGAGAGCAGGCCGCCCAGCGGGCCGGCCAGCGCCCCGAGGGCGGGGGCGAGGCCGGCGATCGTCTGGCCGAGCCCGCCGAGATCGACCTGCCCGAGCCCCTGCAGGCGGCCGTGCAGGGACTCCAGGAGCCCGCCGGCGCGCTCGGCCGCCCGGCCGAGACGGTCGGCGAGGGCGTCGATGAGGGGTTGCGCGGCCGCCGTGGCATCGTCGATGACCGGGATGAGCCCGTTGAACGTCACGCGCAGGGCGTCCAGGGCGGGGGTGGCGGCGGCGGCGCCGAGACGCGACAGGGCCGCCCTGACGTTGGAGAGGGCGCCGGTGAACGTGCCGCCGGCGGCCTGGGCGGCGCCGCCGAGGCCGGCCTGCATGGCGTCGGCGAACGTCTCGAAGTCGATCTGGCCCCGCGAGACCATGTCGGAGACGTCCTGCGTCGTCACGCCCAGCTGCTTGCTGAGGAATTGCAGGACCGGCACGCCCGCGGACGTCAGCTGGAGCAGGTCGTCGCCCTGCAGTTTTCCGCGAGCCGCGACCGAACTGAAGATGGCGCCGACCTCGGACATGGACCGGCCGCTGATCTGGGCCGTGTCCGCGACCGTGGACAGCACGGTCCGCATCTGCTCGCCGGACTGCACACCGGAAGCGGACATCGTGGCCGCGACCGTCGCGGCGTCACCCAGCCCGAACGCCGTCCCCTTCACCGAGGCGAGGGCGTCGGACATGATCGCCGACACGTCGGCAGAGTCGTGACCGAGCCCGACGAGCTTCGCCTGGGCGCCCTCGATGGCGAGGGCCCGCTGGATGCCGCCCTTGGCGGCGATTCCGGCCGCGGCGGCGGCGACGGCGCCGAGGGCGGCGGTGCCGGCCTTCGCGACCGTGCCGAACGCCTGCCCGACGGTCGACAGGTTGAAGGCGTCGGAGAAGGACTTGGAGGCCCGCCCGCCGACATCGCGGGTCTTCCCGAGGATCTGCTTGGAGAGGGACTGGCCGAAGCCTTCGGCGTTCGGGACGATGGTGACGTAGCCGGTTCCGACTTCGGTTCCGTTCTTGTAGGCCATGGTCACCCCCTCGGGCGGGTCTCGATTCAGTTGTTGCCGGCGGCTGCTTTGGCGGCCTGGATCCGGCGGAACCTCTCGGCTTTCGCCGTGGCGTCGATGAGGCCGCCGGGCCGGTAGTCGTCGCCGGGCCTTGGCAGCGGGGGCGGCGGCTTCTGGGAGAGCAGGTGCCGCACGTCGTCGCGCAGGTCGGTGACGGCCTGGACCTCGCGGGACCAGATCTGGTCGTCCGGGCCGACCCTCCACACGGCCGCCTCGGGCGGCAGGTGCTCGGCCAGCACGGCGGCCTTCCGCACGGTCAGGCTGCCGTCCCACAGGCCCTCGAGCGGGTGCTGCGGGTAGTAGCGGGCGAAGTCGGCCTCGAGGGCCTCGCCGCGCTCGGCCAGGAGCGAGGCGAGGAGCATCAGTTTCCCGGGGATGCCTCCATGATGGCCCGGAACAGGCCGCCGACGGCCTCGGCGCTGCACGTGCCGTGGGCGGCCTTCTGGTCCGCCTTGAACTGGGCGTACTGCTCGTCGCCGAGCATCATGGTGAGAGCCCGCAGCACGGCGATGGACTGGGCGAGGCCGTCGCCGTCGGCGTCCTCGATCCGGCCGAAGGCTTCGATGAGCTCGATGTCGTTGAGCCGGTCGTAGCCGATGGTGTAGTCGTGGCCGTCGTAGGTGACGGCCAGGTCGGCCTGCTCGATGTCGGTCTTGACGCTGGCGGGGCGGTGGTCCTGGGGGCGTTTCGCGCCGGCAGGGATCTGCGTCTTCGCCTTGGTGGCCTTGGTGGTCTTGGCTGCTGCCATGCTGGGTTCTCCTCGCTCGGAATGGGTCTGGGTGTGGCTGGGCCCCGCGGCGCCCACGCGCTGGGGCGGGCCGCGGGGCCCAGGGATCGGAGGGGTCAGGCCTGCTTGAAAGCGGCCTGGTTGCCGGAGAAGTACAGGTACACGAGGCCCTCGAGCGCCTCCACCGTGAACTCGTAGAGGGCCACGTCGGAGCGCTTGTTGCTGATGGTCGCCATGTCGGTGACGACACCGTTCGGCACCACGTAGCGCTTGCGGTGGCCGGCGTTCGTGATCGAGTTCATGTCGAGCACGTACGCGTGCGGGTCCATCGTCGGGCCGGGCACGATCCCGCCGTAGGAGGCCGGCGCGCCGCCGGCCGCGGCGACCTCGGTCGGCTTCCAGCCCGGGTAACGCAGCCCGACGGTGAGGGCGGTCTCCTCGAGGCACTGCACCTTGAACGTGCGGGACACGCTGGACGGGATCTTGATGACGATCCGGCCGCCCTGGTGGCCCTTGACGTCGGTGGTGTCGACATCATCGTCCCAGTCGACGCCGTCCTCGGAGAGCCAGCCGAGGTCCTTGAACGGCGCGGCGAGGTCGGCCATGCCGACCGGCAGCTCGGTGCCGAACGGGGCGACGGCGACCATGTCCAGGTCGCCGCCGTAGATCTCGGCGTTCTGGTTGTTCAGGTTGTTGATGCTCACTTCGAACCCCCTTCTTTCTCGTCCTTCGCGGCGCCGGCCCTGGGGGCCGGCTCTTCAACGGCCTTGGCGAGGCCGTTGCGGATGAGCCAGCGGGCGTGGGCGGCGTTGGAGTCGTCGACGGCCTCGCCGACCTTGACCGGCTTGCCGTCGACCTGCTGGTCGGGTGCCAGCATGCGGATCCTCATTGCTGCGTTCCTTTCATGATGATGCCGATGACGAGCTGCTCGAGCTCGACGGACGGGTCCGCCGGGTCCGGCATGGTGATGGGCCCGGACTCGCGGCGGGCGTGCAGGTCCGTGCGCGCCCAGGCGAGGAGCTGGACCGCCGCCGCCATCCGCTGCTGGCGGCCCTGCTCGTGCCAGATCTGGACGCGGATGTCGTGCTCGGCGCTGCCGGAGCGGGCCAGCTCGGTCATGCCCACCTGGTCGACGCGCAGGAACCTCGGGGGCCGGTCGCGGTCGGGGATGGTGGCGCCGTACCGGAAGCCGGCGAGGGCGGGTGCTGCGGCGATGGCCCGGGGCAGCCAGTCGAGGACGACCGGGACAGGGTCGGCCGGCATGACGAGGGGCGGGGCGGCGCTCATCGCCCGGCCGCCGATCTGAGAGCCTTGTCGAGGGCTCCGTCGGCGGTCTCGGCGCGGAGGCCGCCCCAGCGGGTCACGTAGCCGCGGGGGCGGCGGATGCCGGCGATGTTGCTGCTGGCGTGCTTGGCCTGCCGGGAGTTGAGCTGGGGGAGGAGGGCGCGGTAGACCATGCCGGTCTTGTCCGCGATGACCTGCTCGGTGCCGGGTGCTCGCAGGGCGAGCTGGCGGATGCCTTTCTTGTTGGGCTTGAACTCGAAGCCCGCGGTTCCAAGGTCCATGCTGGTTCACCCGTCTGTCTTGGTGATGGTGAAGGTGATGTGGTCCAGGCCCCGGCCGGTCGGGTCGTGCCAGGGCATGATGTCGCCGCTGATACGCCAGTCCGCGCCGGCCCAGCGGACCCGGTTCCGGGTCGTGACCGGCGCCCCGTAGGGCGCCCAGACCTGGAGCTGCTGGGTGATGGCCTGCCTGCCGTCCAGCAGCTCGATGGTGGTCTGCGGCTGCACCGAGCAGCCCTCGACCGTCGCCACAACGGCAGGATTCGTCCAGTCCTGGTGGGCCTGCCCGTAGCTGGTGTACTCGCCGGCGGCGAGGACCTGGATGGTCTCGACGGCGATCTCCGGGGGCAGCATGTCAGGGCTCCCACAGCGGGTCGCCGCCGGTCAGGTCGGCGCCGCACGAGCAGGCGCCGCGGCCGAACATGACATCGCACCAGGGCCGGTGCCCCGACGGCATGGCCCGGTACAGGCCGCTGTCGATGGTGTAGGCGCCCCGGCCGCCGCCGGAGAGGCGGGCGCACAGCGCCTGGAGCTGGCGAATCTCCGAGTCCCACAGGATGCGGCCGGGGTGGCTGGTGTCGCCGGGGCCGACCGAGACCTGCCCGATGGTGACCTGTTTGCCGTCGTCGTTGTCGCGCTTCCAACGGCGGATGATCGCGCTGCGCAGGATGGACAGGACGAACGCCTGCTGGTCGGCGTCGAGGGTGGCGGTGGCGAGGCATGGGGCGACGTGGATGGCCTGTGCTTCGGCGTCGGCGATGAGGGCGCCGGCCATCTGGTCGGGGATGGTGGCCCATGGCGCCAGGTCGTCGGGCTGGACGAAGCGTCCCATGCCGCCCCCTTCTCGCTGAGGTGTTACTTCTTGGCCCGGACCGGCTTCTTGCGGGTCTCGGCGGCCTCAGGCTCGGGCTCCGGGGTTTCCTGCTCGGGCTGGTCGGAGCCGGCCTCAGGCTCGGGCTCCGGGGTTTCCTGCTCGGGCTGGTCGGAGCCGGCCTCAGGCTCGGGCTCCGGGGTGTCGAGCGGGCGCCACTCGCCGCCCAGATCGGCGACGAGGCTGTCCGGCACGTTCACGATCGAGCCCATCTTGGGGTGTACCAGTCTGGGCATGGCTCAGGCCTTGTCGACGATGGCGGCGAACTTGGCGGGGAACACGTACCAGCCGTAGACGATCTCCAGGCGGAGGGCGATCTGGTTCTTGCGGCGCAGGTCGCCCTGGCCGTCCGGGTCGCCGAAGCGGATGATCTCGACGGGGAAGTTCCTCTGGATGCCCCAGCGGATGCCGTTCATGAAGTCCCCGACGAGGGCGCGGACCTTCGTGTCGGCCGCCTCGGGGACGCCGGACACCGTGTTGCCCTGGGCGGCGGTGATGCCCAGGAAGCTCGTGATGTCCGTCCCGAATCCCAGGTCCGGGTAGCGGGGGCTGCCGGACGGGTCGCCGTTCGCCAGCTTGGTCTGGAGGTTGGCCAGGGCCCAGGCGAACTTCGGGTCGATGGCCATGCCGGTGACCTGGGCCGGGTTGGCGGAGTCGTTGACGACCAGGCCGACGGCGGACCGGACGTCGGCGTCGGCGTCGGCGGTGGCGATCTCGACCTTCTTGGTGGTGGCCGTTATGTAGTTGTCCCAGCCGGTGATGACACTGCCGGTGAGCGGGTTGATCCGGTGGATCAGGCCGAGGTCGAGGGCGCGCGACAGGGCGACGCTGCCGGCCTCGGAGAGGGTCTGGAGGGCACCCAGCTGGTAGTCCTCGTCAGCCCACTGGACCTCCTCGTTGAACCGCATGGTCACCTGCGCCTTGTGGGGCTTGGCGGTGACCGAGGTGAAGCCGCCGCTGGTGTTGCCCTTGTCGGAGCCCTCCTCGACGAACTCGGCCTTGGGGAAGTCGTTGAACACGATGTAGTCGGTCTCCCCGAACTTCTGGGGTTCCTGGCCGGACAGCTTCGCGATCAGCGAGGTGGTGCGGGTCTGGGTGATCATGCCGTCCGCGATGTTGCGGGGCATGAGGACCTTGGCGTTGGTGGTGCCGAAAACAGCCATGTCGGGTTACTCCTTCTCTAGAAGCCGTTTCATGAAGTCGAGCTCGGCGGACGCCGGGCCCTCCGGTGGCGGGGCGGCCGCGCTGACGAGCCGCGGGGCCTTCGGGGTCTGCGGGGCGAGGAGCGCCAGGAGCTGGTCGGCGCTGGCCTCGAGCTCGGCCCGGCTGGTGCCGGCGAGGAACTCGGCAGCGCCCGCGGGGAGTTTCTTGGCGGCGGCGACCTCACCGGCCAGGGCCCGGGTCTTGAGGGCGGTGTTCTCGGCCAGGGCGGCCTCGAGCTTCTCCTGGGCCTTCTGGAGCTCGGTCTTGCCGGCCTGCTCGGCCTCGTCGAGGCGGGCGGCTTTGGCCTTCAGGCCGTCGTAGTCGGCGTACCTGGCCCGCTCGGCGGCGAGCCGGGCCTCGATGATCTCGTCGAGCTCGGCCTGGGTGGCGGGCGGCTCGTAGCCGGCCTTGCCGCCCCCGGCGGGCTCGGCTGCGTCGTTCTCGGGCATGCTTGGCGCCCTCCTTCCGTCTGTGCAGATGGGTTAGTCTTGAGGCAGATGGGGGAGGACGCCTCGACACCGTCGGGGAAGGTCTCCCCCATCGTTCTGCTATCTGAGGGCGATCCGGTCGATCCGGGCCCCGTCACCGGACATGACGTACAGCTCCCGGATCATGTATCTCGACCGGTCGAGGTTGTAGCAACCCAGTTCCCTGGCCAGCTTCTCGGTGAGTTCAGCTTCTCCGATGTCGATGAGGAAGATGTCCTTGACGACACCCTTCTCCTGAGCCTTCCTGACCGCTTGGTGGATGCTGTTCCTGATCGTCTCGTATCGCGCCTTGGTGCTTTTCATCTCCGTCACCCGGTTGTCACGGGTGAGCCACACGAAGTCGTTCCTTGGGACCGATAGGGAGCGCTTGATCGGTTCGACGTCCTCCCCGAGCCGCAGCAGCCGCTCGTAGGCCTCCACCTCATGGGACTCGATGGTGTCGCCCTTGAAGTCGAGCGGTAGGGCGTCCTGCCGGTCCTTCCAGTAGCGCTTCCACGCCGCCTTGTCCTTGTCGGGGTCCGGCGGGCCACCCATCGGCTGGAAAGGCCCGGCACCCCGCCTGGGCGGCTTACCGCCACCTCCTGCTCCGGCGCCGCCTGCTACCTGGGTGGCCGGTGGCGGTGAGTCGTGGAAGCCGCCGCCGGCGCGCATGTGCCGCAGCACGTTCTGCACGGTGCGGGGCTCACCCGCCTGGTCGCAGGCCTCCAACGCCAGGTCGTAGGCGTCCCGCGCCTCGTCGTAGCCGGGCATCGTCGGCATGTCCCCCACGACCTCGGCCGCCGTGCAGCCGCAGTGGTCGTGGTACAGCTCCCCGATGCTCCGGCTGCGGCGGGCGTTGCCGGTGTAGACCAGCCCCACCTTCGTCCGGTGCGACCGGCCGGCCACGTACTGGGCCGACTCCGCGCTCCGGTAGTCCTCCCTGGTCGCCAGCATCGCGCAGAACGCGCACGGGTGGGCGCCGGTGACCCTGCGCCAGCGGCGGCCCGCGGCGGCGGACGACCACTCGATGGTGCGCCGGCCGGCGTCCAGCACGTGCCGGTTCGCCGTGACCGCCTGTGCCTCCACGATCCGCCGGAACGCGGCGTCGAAGACCGCCTGGCTGCGATCCAGCCGGCCCAGGTCGCGCATCAGGCCGACCGCGCGGCCTGTCGCCGGCCCCGGATCGAAGCCGTCCAGCACCGGCACCCCAGGATCTGCGCCTTGCGCCTCACGGAGACTGGTGACGAACCTGCCGGCCAGGCCGGCGGCCCGCTCGTGCCCCCACTGCTCGACCATCAGCCACTGCCCGACCAGCCCGTCGCCGGACAGGCGGCCCTGCCGGAGCCGGTCCCCGAGCTCGACGAGCAGCGCCGCCACAACAGCCCCGTTCGCCCGCTGGGCGGCCCCGTGGCGGCGGATCAGGTCGAGCGCCCCAGCGCCCGCCATCAGGCGCCCTGACGGGCCAGGGACGCCGCCAGCGCGTCAATCCCGGACGGGGCGGCCGTGGCGCGCTCGGCCTGCACCCGCTGGATCTCGTCCGCGCCGAGCCCGGCCATCTCCAGCGTGACATCGGCGGCCGCCGGCATGATCCCGGCGCCGACCAGCTTCACCGTCGCGTCCGCCGCGGCCGCCCGCGTCGGGGTGGCGGCGTCCCGCCACCGGCAGGACACGACCCGGTTGAAGTCCGGCCGGTCCTCGCCGAGGATGCGGGCCGCCAGACGGCCCACCTGCATCCACGCCTGCCCGAACTGGCCCTGCCGGCGCTCGGCGTGCTTCACCAGCCTGGCCTCCCCCGCACGGATCGCATCCGCCGATGAGGGGTTCTCGGTGACGAACCCGAAGTAGTGCTCGGGGCAGGCCGCCTCGGCGGCCATCAGCTGCGACAGCGCCCTCACCTGGTCCACGTACGGCGCCGGGGAGGCGGGCGCGAACTGGCCGACCGTCGGCGAGTTCCCGTCCTCGTCCCGGCCGATCGCCCAGACCGAGCCGAGCAGCACCTCCCAGCCGGTCCGCAGCGTGCCGTCCTCGCGGGTGAACTCCGACGGGTCCGCGCCCATCGCCCACCGCTGAGGGCTGCTGTAGAACTCGCGGTTGATTTCCATCCCCAGCAGGGTCCGGACCGCGTTGTCCGTGATGCTGCGGACCGCCTTGGTGATCTCCGAGCGGCCGCTGTGGCGGCTCGTCCGGCGCCGGTTCGGCATCGCCACCATCGGCACCTGCCCGGCGCCGTGCTCCTGCCGGTCCTGGACCCGCCAGGCCTGCCCGGCCCGAACGACCCGGATGATCTGGTCCGGCAGCAGCACCTCGATCTGCTCACCGGCCCCGCCCTCGTCGCCGGCCGCGATCCGCACCATCCCCGCCGACAGGCGCCTGGCCCTCTGGTCGAAGATCCCGGTGGCGGCCTTCGGGGACTGCATCGCGACGAGCACCTCGGGCTCGCCCTCCAGGCCGGCCGAGACCGTGACGAACCCGACCCCGAAGATCAGGGCGTCCAGGTGAGCGACCCCGGACTCCACACCCAGCCCGTTATCGGCGAACACGCCGTCGAGGCCCATGTCGGCGCCGCCGGACCAGCCCAGCCAGTCCAGCCGCTCCTCGACCGAATCCACGGCGATCCCCGGCCAGCCGATGACCGTCCGCACCCTCGCGAACGTCGGCGGGATCGAGATCCCCAGCAGCTTCGCCCGGTGAGACCCCTCGTAGTAGGCCTCCACCAGCCGGTTCGCCCGGTCAGCACGGTCGAGCTGGTCCCGCATCAGCCCCACGAGCCGCAGCTCGTCGTCAGACAGCACCCCCAGGGGCTCGCTCATAGCACGGTCACCCGCCCTCCACCGCTCCCCGGCCTGACGGCCCGCTTGGTCTTCGCCGACTGGGCGCCCCACAGCGCGAGTGTCGCCGCGACGACCGGTGTGATGTCCGCGTCGACGTTCTTCCGGTTCCACGCCCACGCCTGCCCCGACAGGACCGGCCTCGGTCTCGCCGAGGCGAGCGCTACCGCCAGCTGGATCTGGCCGATGTGGCGGAGATCCCCCTGCATGGCGCAGTCGTAGAACTGGCCGCACGCCTGCGCCATGTCGTGGACGCCGGTGGATGTCACCCTGATGCGCCGGGCACGCAGCTCGTCGATCATCGTCGCCGCCTGGGAGGCGCCGTCGACGACGACGCCGCGCACGTCGGCCTGCTGGCAGCGCTGCTCCACCCATGCGGCGATCCACGCGGTCCCCGACGCCATCTGGTCGATGCCGACGTGCCATCGCCCGTCCTGGCGGAGCCCGGCGACGGCCACGGTCGCGGTCGAGCGGTCCGGTGACACGTCGATGCCGAGCGTGATCCTCGACGCGGCCCGTGAAGCCGGGTCCTTGAGGTCCGCCCAGATCTGCTGGTCGATGACCTCTGCGGTCGCCGTCTGGTCCCACATACCGAGCCGCTCGCGTGCGAAACCGGCATCGGAGTACTTGCTGCGCTCGGCCTCGACGACCTCGAGCGAGAGGCGATGACCGAGGGCCGGGTTCGCCGCGTACCAGCCCTCCCGGTCGTCCAGGTCCACCTCACCCTCGAGCGACCACTCATGCCAGCAGGGCGTCCTACCGGTGCGTGACAGCGCGGCACGGCGGAGCTTGGTGAAAACCTCACCCGAGGCTCTCGGCCCAGGCGGCGTGCCGGCGAAGATGGTTTGCGGGTCGCCGGACGGCGCGGCGGAGATCGAGGGGTTGATGGCCTGCAGCTCGTCGTCCGTCAGCTCCTGGGCCTCGTCGCACACGAGCGTGTCGACGGTGAAGCCGCGCCCTGACGACTTCGAGCGGGCGACGAGCTCGATCGAGCCGCCGTTCGTCAGGTAGATCCCCTCCTGGCCATTCACGTTCCTGATCTCGCGCACGAGCTTGTTGAGCTCTTGGAACTCGGCCCCCGGGTCGGCGGCGCGCTCCCCGAAGAAGTACCGGAGCCGCCGGAAGTGCTTCCTGCCCGTCTTGACCTCGTGCGCGGTGTGCAGCACCCGCCGGCCGAGCCCGACCGTGGCGAACAGCTCGTACACCTCCAGGATGGCGTTCTTGCCGTTCTGCCGCGGGCATGAGAGCCCGCAGTCGAGCGACGCCCACCGCCCGGCCCGCACCCGCAGCCAGTCCGACAACACGAGCTCCTGCCAGTCATCCGGGATGAGGCCGTAGGAGGAGGCGAGGGAGCATGCCAGGTCTCCGTACGTGTCACCGCGACGAGGTGGCGCGACGCGGACCCTTGGCGGCCTTCTGGCGCTCTGCGAGGCGCCGCGTGAACTCATCGAGACCGCTCTCCTTGCCCCGCCGCCCGGCCTGCTTCCCGGCCGCCTTCTCGAGCTCGTCGATCTGCTCCAACACGTCAACGAACTGCCTGGTCAACGAAGCGAAGTCACGGTTCGACGTGCACTCGTCCAACTGGCGGGCCAGCATGTCCCGCAGACGCTTCAGGCCGGGGAGGCGTCCCTGCCTGGCCGAGTTCACCAGGCTCATCTCCACTCGCCCCTTCATGTGGTTTCATGTGGCTTCCTGTGGCGCTAGCGACCTCGGGGGGATACCGCCTAGGCCGGAGATGCGGACCATGCCCGTTTCGGGGGTCTCCCCCTGGGTTTCCTGTTGGTTCTTGTTGGATTCTGTTGGTTCCGTTCTGGGTTTCGGTTCGGTTTTCAATTGAATGTCTTGTCTCTGACGAGGGGCATTCGTGAGGCCTGTTTGGTGCTGAGGCCTCCGATGGTGTCGCCTTTTTGGCGGTTGCAGTCGCGGTGTGCGGGCTGCTTGTTGTCGATGGTGTCGGGTCCGCCGGCGGCGATGGGGATGATGTGGTCGACGACGTAGGCCATGGGGTTGTCGTGGGGGAGGGTGTAGTCGATGGGTTGTCCGCAGATGGCGCAGGGTGGCTGGTTCCGTGCGATGGTGGTTCGGTGTTTGTCGCGGAGGGTGGTGCTGCGCTTGGCCATTGGCTTGGGTCTTTCGGGTTGGGGTTGGCCGGCCGCTGGGGTGAACCGAGTGAAGATCCCGGCGGCCGGCCGTGGGCGGCGCAGGTGAGAGCCCAGCCGGTGGAGTCCTGCGCGCCCGGCTCAGTGAGCCTGCTCCAGGTAGGCGTGGGCGATGTCCTCGAGGGTGCGCCGGTCGCCGGCCGGTGCGGCGAGCAGGTGCTGGCCGGCGTCGAGCCATTCGAGGAAGTTGATGAGATCCAGATCAGTCATGGGTCCTCCACATGATCGCAGCGTACGGTTCTGCCCTACTTGACTTGAGGGGAGGTGAGATGGATGAGTAACGAGAACAATCGGGATGTGGTCCCGAATCCTGACGGTGGCTGGGATGTGAAGGCTCCTGGCGCGTCGAAGGCGTCTGCCCACAAGGGCACCCAGGCTGAGGCTGTGGACAGAGCCCGTGAGATCGTCAGGAATCGCGGTGGTGGCGAGGTGAGGATTCACGGCCGTGATGGGCAGATTCGTGATAGCGACACGATTCCGCCTGGTAACGACCCGTTCCCGCCGAGGGACACGAAGTAACTGATGGGGCGAGAGCTCAGGGTTCCGGATCTTGGGCTCTCGCCTCTGCCTTCATGGTTGAGGCCCGGGCGTCGGTGACGCTCCGGGCCTCGATGTCTAGTTGGGCACAGCGGTGCGCCCAATTGGAAGAATAGCCGCCCGTGCTGACAGGTCAAGCACCGGCGCGGCGGCGTGTCAGAACAGCCCGTCCTGCCCGACCGGCCCGTCCTCCTCGCACCACCACCGGCCCTGCTCCCGGAGGATCTGCTCGACGAGCTTGTCCTGGCGGGCGCGCAGCCCGTCGGCCGGCCGGACCGCGCGGTGCCAGGCGGGCAGCTGCCGGGCGTACAGGAGGGGCCGGGCGTCCTGGAGGATGCCGGCGATCTCGACGGCCAGGCGGCCGACCTCCGCGTATCTCTCGTCGCCGATGGCTGTCATGCCGCCTCCAGGGTGTCGGGCCAGAGCAGGGCGATGACGTCGAGGGGGCGCCAGTACGCGATCCCGGCCTCGACGCGGGCCGGGGCGAGCATGCCGCGGAACCTCCACTTGTGCAGCCTGTTCGGGTTGATTCCCAGTGTGGCGGCGATGTCGGCGGTGGCCATGGGGGGTTTGCGGCGCCACTGCTCGGCGAGCCGCTCCGGGCCCGGATGCTCGGCCCCGCATGCCCGGCACCACAGCCAGCCGCCCGCCGCGTCGGCGAGCACCTCGCCGCAGGACGGGCAGTGGTGCACGGGCCGCGGCGCCGTGCGTGTCGCCGCCGCGAGCAGGCGGAGGATACGCGTTGTCGAGTCGTCGATCCAGTAGCAGTCGGCGAGGTCCAGCCAGGGCTGGGCGGCCGGCCACAGGCCGGCGAGCCAGCGGGCCTCGGATGCGATGGTGCAGGGCGGGTCCGGCTGGGGGTGCGCCTGGTGCACGTCCAGCGGCGTCGCGTCCCAGCACAGCCTCGAGCATTCGACGAGCAGGCTCAGCGGCCGCTCCGGATGGTCGTCGTCCGGCGGGGCGGCGAGGTCGAGGGCGGCCAGGTCCGCCGGGGCGCGGCCGGACGGCGGTCTGCGCGCCCGGACCCGCTGCCCGTCCGGGTTCGGGTGGCCGACGGTGAGGGCCGCCTCGTCGGCGAGGGCGGCGATGAGGGCGAGGCGCTGCGCGATGGTGGCGTGCGCCGGCAGGACGGACGGGTGCCTCTCGCGGCCGTGGGCCATGGCATCGGCCGGCGACGTCGCCTCGGCGCCGCAGATCGGGCAAAACCACACATCAGATGTCGTCATGAGAATCCTTCTCACTGTTTGTGAAGATCCTACAAAATGGTTGAGTTGGTGTTAGGGCGGGCTTGCCTTGTGATGCAAGCCCGGGCTAGACTAAACTTGTGAATCGCAAGGCGGTGCTGAAGAGGATCAAGACCGCGGCCAGGGCGCGGGGCCTCGACTTCGAGACCCGCGAGCTGACCCGGCACACTGCCGTGCGCGTCGGGGACACGACCCGCACCCTCGGCCGCCACAACGAGGTCGACGACGTGACCGCGGGCAAGTTCTTCGACCAGTTCGCCGACGAGCTCGGCGGGAAGGGGTGGTGGCGATGAGCCGCAGGACGTTCACGGTCACGGCCGAGCGCGGACGCGGGCCGTGGTGGGTGACCGAGTGCGCCGAGGTCGGCGCCGTCTCCCAGGTGCGCCGCATCGACCAGGCCGCCGACGACATCCGCGAAGCGATCGCCTACCTGTCCGACCTGCCCGAGGACGGGTTCGACATCGAGGTGACCCCGGTGCTGCCGGACGCGTTCTGGGAGGCGATGCGCGGGGCCGAGGACCAGCGGGACGTCGCAGCGGCGGCGAACCGCGCCGCCGCCGAACTGAACCAGCGGGCCGCCCGGGTGCTGCGCGACGAGGGCCTGACACTGCGGGACGTCGGTCATCTGATGGGCGTCTCGCACCAGCGGGCCGCCCAACTCGCCGGCTGACGCCACCCCCAAACCCGCGTAATCGAAATCTGACGGCCTTTCAGGGGCGGACCCTATAAAGTACCCACCCTCGGGCTGGGAGGCCGTCAGATTCGCGTCCGTGCGGCTAATTCGGGCCTTCTCGGTCTCGGTCATGATCGATCCTCTCGTGGCATGGTCCCGACGCGGCCGCTGATGGCGGCCATGTCGGCGCGCCGGTCGACGGTTGGCTGGCCGGGCGCGCCGGCGAGTGTGAGCAGGGCGCTGTCGTCGAGGTCGCGGGCGGCCAGGACGGCGTTCGCCCGGCGGCGCCAGGCGATGTAGGCGGACGGGTCGGCTGGCGGGGCGTCGAGCAGGTGCTCCCGCTCGGCGATGCGGGCCGACCGGTAGCGGCGGATCTGCCAGATCACGGCCTGCACGGTGACCCACAGCTGCTCGCCGGGCTGGACCGGGGTGGCGGCCACGTCGGCGACTGCGTCGAGGCCGTCCTGGAGCTCGTAGGGGGCGAGGGCCTCGGCCCAGGCGGCGGCGGTGTCGTCGCTCGTGCGCATCGCCGGGCAGTAGGCGACGGCCTTGCGGAGCACGAGGAGGGCTTCGGCGCGGTTCATGCCGCACCCCCGATCCTGCGTGCGTCGGCGGCGTCGGCGGCGACTGCCTGGACCATGAGCCGGTCCCAGTCGGGCCCCTCGCGCGTGCTGCTGCGGGGCCTGCGCGGCTCGTAGTCGTCGGCCTTGCGCAGCCAGTTGCGCCAGGTGGCGTCCCAGTCGGCCTTGCGGCCCTTCGCGCCGGGCTGGGCCGCCCAGTGGTCGCGGAACCTGTCGAGTTCGCGCTCGAGCCAGGCCGGGTCGTGCCCGGCCTCCATGTCGAGGTTGCCCGGGGTGCGCGCCGGGGCCCAGCCGTCCGGCAGCCGTCGTCCCCGGCGGTCGCTCTTGGCCGGCTTCTGCCCGGAGACCGGGACGAGCGCGCCCGAGGCCTCCGGCTCGCCGCCCTCGGTGGGGTTGGCGACGGCCGCGTCAGCGGACGGCGCTGAGGATCCCGAGTTATCCACAGGGGCGAGTTCGGAAGGACCCCTCCCCCCGGACCCCCTACCCAACCCAAGTGAACTGCTTACTTGATTAATATCCCTTCCCTTCCTTTCCCGCAGTGAGTCCTCAGTGAGGGCTCCGTGAGGATTCAGTGAGTCCTCAGTGAGTGCTCCGTGAGCCCTCAGTGAGTCCTCATGAATGAGCTTGTCAGGACGACTTCCCAGGTCTTCTGGTCCTGGCAGGGATGAGGGCGTGGGGCGGTTGATGCGCTGGTGCCTGGCCCAGGCGACGATCTGGCCGTAGTGGTGGCCGTCGGGGCCGACGTAGAGCTCCACCATGGGCCTTGATTGAGTCCTCAGTGAGTCCTCAGTGAGGGCTCCGTGAGGATTCAGTGAGTCCTCACGGAGCGCCCCCGTCAGCTCTGCGAGGGCGCGCTCGACGACTTCGCGGCCGTCATCGTCCTCGGGGAAGAGCTGACCGGCGAGCACCCCGAGCTGGGCGCGGAAGCGGCCCTCGTCGTCCGCGAAGCACCACAGGCCGATGTACACGAGCCGCGCTTCCCGGGACAGGTTGGTGATGGACTCGGAGCTCCAGAACTCCGGCTTGATGCTCCTGATGCGTGCCATGTCAGACCCCCTCGTCCTCGTCGTCGGTGGGGCCCATCTGCCGGGCGAGCCATGCGTCGAGCGGCTCGTCGGCCGTCCAGGCGGCCCAGATGGATGCCACCTTGTCGTCTCGCACGTGGCCGACGACGAGCTCGTCCGTGCGGGAATCGGGGGCGACGGCGATCAGCCCCACCATGCCGGCTTGGTCGACGCCACGGGCCGGGCACTGGCCGTCCACGCCGAACAGGTCGACGCAGGCCGGCTCCCAGCCGGGCGTGCTCTCGGCCCTGTCCCTGATGACGGCGATGGCCCATCTGCGGGCGTCGTCGGCCTGGGCGCGCAGCACGCGGTGGAGCCAGGTGGCCATGGGCTCCTGGTCGTCGTGGGGCCGGCGGGCGTGCCAGCCCATGGGGCCGTCGAGGGCGAGTACGGCGTCGCTGATGGTCGCGTGGATCGGGGTGCCCTGCGCCGATTTGATGTCGCCGTTGTCGAGGACGCGCAGCCCGATGCCGGTGATCTCGTAGCCGTACTCGTAGGCGGCGCGGTCGCGCGGGGTGAACGGTGTTGTGTTGATGTTGGTTCTCATTTTGACTCCTTGATGATGATCCTGACGGTGTGCGTGCCCTTCGGCGGTGTGCCGGGCATGCGCTCGAAGGTGGTGCGCGGGGCGTGGACTGAGTCGTCGTCGTCCCAGCAGCCGGCGTCGGTGAGGCCGTCGATGATCGCCTTGACGGTCGGCGCTGCGTTGGGCGGGTCGAAGCGGCCGCGGGCCTGGACCTGGGCGGTGACGTCGACCGGGCCGGCGTGGTGGGGCACGTGCTGGCGTCTCGCCTGCCAGTAGGCGATCTGGCGGAGCCGCCTCGTGCGGCGCGCCCTGGTGGCCCAGTGGTAGCGGCCGTTCGCGCTGAGCCACAGGTCAGCGGGGATGGTGAGCTCGAGCTCAGCCACTGTCGTCAGTCCTCGACGGGCTCGTAGGTGGCCTCGAAGATGTCGTTCCTGACCGGGTAGAGCTCGCCGCGGACTCCGCGGACGATCCAGTCGCCGGGTTGGACCTTGAGCGCGCCCTCGAGGGTCGCGATGACGGTGAGGCCGTCGGCGGGGTCGATGGACACCCCGCTGGTGGGAGCCGGGCCTGGCTTGGTGCAGTCGTAGTACCCGACGAGACCCTCAGCCCACGTGTGGGTGTCGGTGGCTGTCGGGGCGTCCGGGCCGAAGCGGTGGGCCTCGACCTCGACGGGGCGCTTGCGGAAGCGGTGTGCGGTCATGGTGCTCTCCTTGTCTCTGTTGGGTTCATGGCGGCCGCCGAGGCCGGCGCGGTCGCGGATGTGGCACTGCTCGTGTCGGCCGCGATGCCAGGCGGAGTGCCGGAGCGGCTCGACGATGTCGACTCGGCACTGGTCGCAGTACCACCTGCCGAGCGGGCTCTCCTGGTCGAACGGCTGCTTCCAGCAGTCGGCCGATCCTGGTTGTGGATGCCAGATGACGTCGCCGTGTCGCTCAGTCGCGAACGTCTCGTGTCGGCGCGTGTGCGAGGCCTCATGCCCGCTGATCGAGTAGGTGGTGAACCATCTGTCGCAGACGACGCAGTGCCAGTCGCGCGGCACCGTCCGGTGCCAGCCGGGCCGGTTTGGGTCGTCGGTGGAGTGGAGCAGCCCGGCGACGTCGGCGCCGTAGCACTCCGCGATGGCCGAGAGCTCCTCGACGGTCCACCGGCCGTCTTCATCGAGGCACTTGGCGGCACGTTGACGCGACGCCTCCATGGCTCGGGCAAGGCCTGTGACGCCGCCGCCGGCGCGGGCCATGAGCTCCCTGACGATGAGCGTGGTCTCGGAGCCCTTCATCGCCCTTCCTCCTTGCAGGCCACGTAGGCGTGGCGCAGGCCCCACAGGCATGCGTTCATGTGGTGGCTCGTCTGCTTGTGGTCGGCGATGGCGTCGGCGGTGTCGCGGCATGCGGCGGCGAGGGCGTCGCGGCGGGTGACGTCCGTGGTGTCCTCGCGGTGGAGGCGGTCGATGACGTCCTCGAGGGCGTCGATGGCGCATCCCGGCTCGATGGTGCGTGGCGTGCGCAGCGCGCGAGCGACCTCGCGGGTGCGGGTCGGGTCCTCCTCGAGGAGGGCGGCGAGGCTGGCGGCGGTGTGCCAGTGGTCGCCGAGGCGGTACCTGGTGCTCATGCCGCCGCCTCCCCGTCGTCGGTGGGGTCGGGGGTGAGGCGGCCGTCGAGGAACCGCTCGATGAAGTACTGCTGGCCCTTGCCGGTGACCTTCGGCGTCCGGTTGACGGTCGTGTGGCCGTCCGAGTGGCAGACGACGGTCTCCTTGACCTGGAACAGGCCCAGCTCCATCGCCCGCTGGGTGGGGGCGTTCCGGTCCGACCCCTCGCGGGCGATGAGGTAGCCCCGCCGGCGCAGCACCTCGAACAGGCGGTTCTGGCCGATCATGACGCCGTTGCCGCGCAGGATCTTCGCGAGCTCGCCGACCAGGACCGTCGAGTGCGATGCGGACACCGAGTCCGCGAACAGCACCTTCGGCCGGTCCGCCTCGGCCTGCGCCTCGAGCTCGACGCGGCGGGCGCGCTCGTCCTTCAACTCGGTCGCCAGGCGGATGATGAAGTCCGGGTCCGTGAGCGCCCGCTCGGCCGCCTCCGGGGTCAGGTAGCCGCCCCGACGGCGGATCGAGGGCAGGACCTCGTCGAACACCCACGCCTCGAACCGCTGCGCGCCCGGAAGCTGCGAGGACGCGATCAGCCGGTAGAGGTCGCCCTCGGTGATGAAGCGAACCTGCTGGGTCCGCCCAAGCCGGTCGGCGATGGGGTGGTGAAACGCCACCCCACGGCAGTGCTGCTTGATCGCGTTGGTGCTGTCCTTGTAGCCGAGCGCCGACGCGGCGTCGCGGCCGCAGAACAGGACCTGCCCGTCCTGCTCGATCGTGCGGAGCTCGCCGAACTCTTCGCTGCTGAACGGTATGATTGACATGGAATCTTCCTTTCTGGTTCCTTGGCCCTCGCCGCTTCGGCGGGGGCCTCCTTGCTGTTGAATTGGGTCATGGGTGCTGAATGGGTGTCGGCGGCGGCAGCGGCCCTCTCACTCCTGTTCGCCGTGGTCTCCTGGGCGATGAAGAACCTGTCCGGGCAGGCTCGGGCGGGGGCGGAGAAGGCGAGCCGTGAGGCCGCAGAGCAGCTGGCCGAGGTGAAGGAGCAGACCAGGGTCATGCGCGAGCAGGCCGAGGCTTTGAAGGCCCTGGCGGCCTCGATGCGACAGCCGCCGGTGGTGCACCGGAGCCGTGACAAGACCGGCGGTGCGCTGGCGAACACCACCGACGAACCCGTCGAGGTGGAGCGCATCGACAACGCGGACGCCTGGATGATGGTCCGCCCCGCCGGCCCGTTCACGATTCCCCCTCAGGGGACTGTTCGGGTCGTGACGGCGCCGGCGCATGGCCGGCCTGGTGACGCGGATCTGCGGCTTCGTCTGGCCGATGGGAGGGTTCTCGTTGTGCCCTTCGATGAGCCGTGAAGGAACTGAGCGCCTCCATCGCGAGAGCGCCGGACACCGCCGCGGCGGTCACCGAGATGAGCGCGAACAGGGCCGAGAGACTCATGCCGCCCTCCTCGCGCGGGTCTGGATGGTGTTGCGGGCGCGCATCTGGCTGACGCCCAGGTGCGCCGCGATCTCGTCGGCGGTGCAGCCGATGTCGAGCAGGTCGGCGTAGGCGTGCGTGTCGCGGTGGGGCCCGGGGCGCCTGGCCGGGGCCGGCCGGGCGTCCGGGTCGTCGAGGGCGTCGTCGTCCCACGCGAGGGGCGGCGCCCACCCTTCGGCGGTGGCGCGGGCGGTGGGGCCGGGGTGCCCCTCGGGGCCCTGCCAGTGCTGCTCGTACAGGTCGACGGCGCGGCGGGCGCGCCAGGCGGCGACGTGGCCCTGCCGGCCGCCGATGAGGCGGGAGAAGTTCTTGGGGCTCATGCCGAGCCAGGCGGCCATCTCCTCGTGCTTCCAGCCGACGGCGGACAGGGCCTGGAGGCGGCGGATGGTGCCGAGCGCGTCGACGCGGTAGCGGTCGGTGACGCGGAGCCCGGTGGCGAGGATCGCGTCCGAGTGGGCCCTGGTGATGCGCTTCGACGGGCCGCGGTCGGGGCCGCCCCAGACGAGCTTCTGGATTACCCCCTTGGACAGGCCGGCCTCCCTGGCGACGGTCTTGCAGCCCATGCCGGCGGCCATGAGGTCGAGGCAGTGGTCGCGGGCCGGCTTGGCGTCGACGAGGGGCGGCGGGGCGCCGTGCGTGCGGGCGTACTCGCGGAGCTTCGCGTCGCGCCTGTTCGCGCGCGTGCAGGCGGCGCAGCGGCACTTGTCGGCGACGTAGCAGGCCCGCGTGCCGTGGCGGTGGCGGGCGCGCTGGCAGTGGCATGCCTCGTTCAGCGGGCCGGGGGATGTGGTTGTCATGGTGGTTCTCTCCTTCCCCTCAGCCGGCGGTGATCTCGCCGGTGTCGGGGTCGATCGCGGTGATGGTGGGCGCCGGGCCGGGGCCGGACTGCTCGTCGACCTGCATGGCGACGCTCATGCGAGCCGACTTCGGTGCGGTCTTGAGGACCTGCTTGAGGGCCGTCTTCCGCTCCATCCAGTGCTGCGGGTCTGCGACGTCGGACCTGTCCTTGCCGCGCAGGGCGGCGATCTCGGCGGGGGACAGGACGACGAAGTCGCCGGTGCCGTCGCGCAGCGAGTAGGCGGCCCAGAAGGCGACCGGGTCGCCGCGGTCGCCGAGGGCCGGCGTGTGCTCGAGGTGCGGGTCGGTGCCGTACCGGTACTCGAAGTGGTCGTTGGCCCCGACCCAGCCGCTGGAGACGGACCGGAAGCTGGGGTGCTGGCGGCACAGGCGCAGTAGCCCCTGGTATCCGACGACGAGCTGCGCCTCGACGTACTCGCCGCGGTCGCCGGTGCGGCGCCGGTAGGGCAGCAGGTAGGCCTCGCCGAGGGGCGTGTCCACCTCGAGGCCGAGGGCGGCCGCGTTCAGGAGGGCCCCTGCGAGGGACGAGGCGGTCGCCTCGGCCAGCCGCGGGGTGCGGCGCACCGAGTTGAAGACGAGGCCGGCGAACCGGCGGCCGTCCATCGTCTCCGGGAGTGCAGCCTGGATCGCCTGCCAGTTGTCGCGGACGAGGTCCTTCACGGTCGCCTCGGCCCTGTCGGCGGCGGCCGGGGCGGGCGCCTTGGGCGCGCGGGCCGGGGTGTTCCGGGCGGGGGTGTTCTTCGTCTCGGTCATTCCTTCTCCTTCTTCTGTGGTTCGCGGAGCCAGCGCAGGTCGGCCGGCGTCGTGCCCGTGACCGCGGTGGCGGCCTCGGCGGCGGCGCGGGCGGAGCGCGACAGCCCCCTGCCCGTGTCGCCCCACGTGGGCGTGTCGACGACGGCGACGGGGATGCCCTCGTGGTCGAGCTGATCGAGGAGGGCCCACTGGAGGGCGTCGGCGAGCGGGTGGGGGGCGTGCGGGTCGGCCTCTGCGACCCCGACGGCGTCGACGTCGCCGGAGCTCGTCGCCCCGACGGCCGGCCAGGTGAGGCGCCGGACGGTTGCGTTGACCCAGTCGTGTTGGCTGCGCAGTGTCCCGGGGAGGGGCAGCCCGGCGGCGGCGACAGGGCTGCCGTACACGCGCCGGCCGTCGCCGGCGACCGTGAGGGCGATGACGGTCGGCTCGTCGACGTCGACGCTGATGCCGAGGACGCGGGCGGCCGGGTCGGCCTCGGCGGCGGCGCGGGCTGCCTCGGTCAGCTGCTCCTGGCGCGCCGCGATGCCCCTTTCCTGGAGGGCGATCCTCTGGCCGTGCCAGGTGGTCCTGCCCGAATGCATCTCCCAGCGGCAGCGCTTGCCGGTTGAGCCGCAGACAGGGCAGGTGGGGAGGGCGGCCACCGTGCCTACGGGGCACAGGTGGGCGCGCCGCTGCTCGTCTGCGGCCCTCTTCGTCCCGGCCTCGGCGTGCCAGCCGCAGGAGATGCACCTGGCGACCCACCGGTCCTCGCCGGTCTCGGCGCGGTACGAGCGCCAGAGGCGGACTGCGCCACGCGGCGGGTTCCAGCCGGCCGGCGCGGTCAATTTCTCGTCCATCCCGGCCTCCTCAGAACGGCGCTTCGGCGGTCTGGCCGGCGCCGGCCCACGGGTCGGACACCTGGCCCGGGCTGGCGTGCTCGGGCTGCTGGGCGTGCTGGCCGCGCCGCGTCGGCGGTGAGGTTGCCGACGACCGTGATGGGGGTCTCGCCTGCCATGTCAGGCCTCCTCGTAGCCGCGGCGGGCGCGGTAGTCGGGGGCGTCGTAGTCGATGCTCGGGGCCGGCTTGCCGGCGGAGCGGGCGAGCGCCAGGGTGAAGATCACGGCGAGCAGGACGAGCGGGACGACGATGATGAGAGTGGTCATGGTGTTCTCCTTTGAGTCAGTCGAGTGGGTGTGGTGTGAGGTGGAGTTCCGGTGCGGCCTGGGCCGGGTCGCAGTCGGGGCAGTAGACGGCGGTGCGGCCGGTCCTGGTGCGGTACGCGTGCCAGCCGAGGCGCTGCGCGAGGACGATGGCCGGGTCGACGTCAGCGCGGGCCGGGCCGGCCCTGCCGAGCCGCCCGCAGATCCCGCAGCGGCCGATCACCTTCCCGCCGGCGGCGGATCGGGCGGCGGGCATCACTGCCACCTCCTGGTGGCGGCGTCGCGGCGGATGACGGAGCAGGCGATGGTGACGGCCGCGCAGCACGGGGACCCGCACACGAGGGCGGCAGGCTCGCCGGCCGCGCAGACGGCGAGGGCTGCGACGGTGAGGGCGACGGGCCAGCCGCGGGTCAGCCAGCGGCGGTGGTGCGCGCAGCACAGGGACAGGGTCGACAGGGCGGCCATGGCGATCCATGCGGCCGTGTAGATGTCGGGGTATCCGACCGCCGGGGCGACGGCGGCGCACAGGGTCGAGCCGAGGATCGCGCCGGCGAGGCCGCCGTAGGCGATGTTCGTGGACTCGGGGCGGGGCCGGCGCATCATGCGGACGCCCCCCTCTGCTCCAGGTCCACGAGGTGGTCGAGGGTCTTGTTGATGATCAGGGCGATGTCGCAGGGCCACACCCCGGCGATCGAACATGACGGCCACTCGGACTTGATGTCCCGCGCGATGCGCCAGGCGATCTCGGCCTCGTAGCCGGCAAGCCGCACCCGCTCGGGCGGCGGGCTCATCCGGAGCCTTGGCGTGGTGACGCCCTGGTCGATGGGCTGGCCGCAGCGCGGGCATGCGTCCTTCGCGGCGGGCAGGAAGGACCGGCACGCCGGGCACTGCTCCCGGCTGTTCCGGGTCGGGACGGGGCGCGCAGGGGTAGCGGTGGGTACACTCATGGTGTCTCCTTCGGGGACGGTGACCCCGCCAGCCAGGTCTTCCGGCAAGTTGAGATGGCTGGTGGGGTTCTTCTTCACTCTCTGTTGCAAGAGAGTCTTTACGGGGCACGGTAGTGCCACAACGGGGGAAGTGTCAAGGAAGGGTTGACGCCCTAGGCGTCCGGTGAAGTGATGATGTAAATCATCTGGCGAGACACGCCCAGCGCGTCCGCGATCTGCTGGCGCGGGATCCCAGCATCCATGCACGCCTGCACTGCGCGCCGCCGGGCGGCCGAGTCCGCATCCGCCCGCGCGCGAGACGCCCTGGCTCGCTCGCTGGCCTCCTTGGCCGCGGCGAGCAGCCTGCGGGCCTCTGCTTCGGTCACGTTCATCACCCCTCAGAGTAGCGGTACTCATGCCGGCCTCCTCCACCTGCGACCGGCGGCGTAGGCGTCCAGCTGGCGGACGTCCCACTTCAGCCGGCCTCCGACCCGGCGGCGCGGGGGCATCTCGCCGCGGAGCCTGTAGACGGTCCGGACCGACACGCCCAGCAGGGCGGCCGCCTCGGCCGGGCCGTACCAGCGCTGCTCGATCTCCGAGCGGGGGGTCCTGGCGCTCACGACTCCTCCCCCTCGCAGTGGCAGGGCGAACCGCTTGCCGGCCGGCCGGCGGCGCTGGCAGGATCGCCCGTGCAGCCGTCGAAGGAGATGTCATGCCACTGTCCACGCGTCGCGAGCTCGCCCTTGAAGGAATTGAGAAGTGCAAGCAGGCGACCGAGCTCGCCGTCCCACTGAAGAACCACCCGGACCCTCAGGTCCGCGAGCTCGCCAAGGCGATCCACCTTCTCGCTTACGGCGCCCAGGAGATCGGCCTTGCCCTGGCCGACCGCGGCCGCGTCAACGACCTGCCCCTGTGAGCCGACCTCCTCCCACACCCGGCCGTCCTCGTCCATGTGCCGGTCAACCCCGGGGGCAGGGTTCGGGTCGTCGACGTAGCGCCTCACGAGAGCACCCCCTGCGGGTCGAAGCAGGAGGCCCACACGTCGTCCATGAGGTCGCGGTCCGCCTCGGTGTAGGCATTGACGCTCTTCACCTGCCCGTTGGACAGGTTGAGCGGGTACTGCTCCGGTGCGCGCCCGTACCGCTCGATGTAGGAGGCCTTGACCTTCTTCCCGAAGGCGCCCGCGACACGGCGGAGCCGGTCGGCGGACAGGTTCTTCTCGCGCAGGTAGTCCTGCACGTAGAGGGGGCGCGCGCCTGCGTTGAGCTGCGGGGCCTCACCCATGGCGCGGGCCAGGATGATGCGGGCCCTGGCCTCCAGGTGGTCGGGGTGGATGATGCCGCGTGCTGCCTGGCAGAGCTCCATCTGCATCTGGGCCTGGCGCAGCATGGCGTTGACCTGGTGCTCGTTGGCGCGCGGGTTGATGGCGCCGCCCTCGTTGAAGTAGCGGTCGAGCGCGTCGGCGGCCTCGCGCTGGAAGAGCTCGACCATGCGGCGCGCCCGCTCGTTCTTGAGGCGGCCGGTCTCGATGGTCGCCAGCCACATGGTGAAGGTGCGGCGGTCGACGGCGAGCATCTCGCGGCTCTTCCCGTCCGCACCAACCGTGTGTGTCATACACACAGTTGCCCAGCCCATGCGGTTGAGGCGCTGCTGCTGGCCGTTGAAGTCGAGGCCCATGGCCTCGCAGACGGGCCTCAGCGCGACCAGCTGGTCGTCGGTTACGATGATGTGTGTCCCATGGAAGGGGACCTGTCGGAGCTCGCTCACGAGCCTGTCCTTTCTGTTGGATGCTCGGCCCCCGCCGCGGTTCCGGCGGGGGCTGTTTCGCGTCCCGCCGCAGCGGGCGCGCCGGGGGTGTTGGATGTGGGTATGACTGATGCACGCATCGACGCCGCCAAGGCGGCGGGGCTGCTCGCCGGGCTGCTGGAGGAATGGCAGGTCACGCCGACCGGCCGGACTGCAGCCGCGTTCCGCTCAGACGAAACGGGCGACTGGTGGGCCAGGCACATGGAGGCCGTCGAATGGGTCGGCGTCATCGACGAGGCAATGGCTGAAATCTCCGGGGCCGAGCACGCCGTCAAGCTCTGGGGCCAGGCGTCGGCATCAGCCCGGCGGGCGATCTTCCGGACGCAGCACGGGCTCGACTGGTCTGACCCGCACGGCGAGTGCAGGGAGATCGACGACTCTGCCATCACGATGATCGGGACTGTCGGCGAGCTGCTCGGGGCGAGGCAGGCCACCGGCGGGATGGCGCTGTCGCAGGCGAGGGCCATTCTCGGCCCGGTCGAGGACGCCCTGAGGGAGGCGGAGAACCTAGCCACGGCCATCGACCTCGCCGGCGATGAGCGTGACCATCTGCTGACACTCATCGAGCACTGCCGCCAAGTCATGAAGCTGGCCAGCGTCGATGACATCAACGAGCTGCGCGCGTACCTGGAGCGGCTCATCGGCGCCCTCGGCCTCGTCGACGCGGGCGGCGAGCGCGCCGAGGAGAAGAAGGGCGTCGTGCACCGACTCATCAGCAGCACCAAGGACTTCATGGGCAGCCCGCAGGTCGCGAACGCCCTCGCCGCCGGGACGTTCGTCCTGGCGATCACCGCGGGCTGACCTGGAACGCTCGTCCGAGAGAATGGCCTCGGCCTGGCTGACCCCGCGGTGAACGCGCTCATCCCGGATGAAGAGGTGCAGTGCGGCGAGCCTCGTCTGCGTGTTCGCCAGGACGGCCTGAACGCGCGCCCGAAGGAGCGCGTCTGTCAGATCCCCTGAAGCGCTCATGCCGTCCTCCCTTCCTTGCTGCTGGTTTGGGTCATGCGGCGGCGGGCGCGTATGAGCGGCCGCGTCGTTTCGTTGCGCTGTTGCGGACTACGCGCTCCGCATTGAGGTCGACGAAGAGGGCCTCGGTCGGCACGTCGAGCGCCTTGGAGATTCGCTTCGCCGCCCTCGGCTCGCATGTGTTCCTCTTGCCGGAGCGCAGATGCCCGATGGTCGACCTGCAGACGCCACTCCTAGACGCGAGCGTGCGTACCGACATACCGCGGTAGTTCATGTAGGCGGCGAGGGCGGTTGAGCTGATGAGCCTCAAGTCGGGACCTCCTTTCATGGCAGTTCTCCTGTCTGTAGACAGTAGCGTGTTGCGCGCTACAACGCAACAGTGTAGACGAGAGCGTCTACCCGTGCAACAGCCGCTCACGGCGGCGACGAGCGCATACGCGCGTGACAAGTCTGTAATTTGTAGACGGCGCGTCTACACTGCCCATAGACATGGCGGCCGGTCGCGGCGAAGGATGGTCTTGTGAGCGAACTACCCGAGCCATGGGTGACATGGGCAAGCAGAGCTGGGATCCGCGCCAGCCTCACCGGCATCGGCGAGGCGGCAGGAGGCCTGCCCGCGTCGACGGTCTCGAGACTCGTGCACCAAGGGAAGACGTCGCAGGCGACCGTCGAGGCCGTCGCCTCGGCACTGCGCGTCGACGTCGCAACAGTCCTCGAGGCAGCGACCGGCGCCAGTGGGCATGGCACCTGGCGGCCACCGCTCGAATCTCATCTACTAACCCCGCCGGAGCGCGATGCGCTCGCGGTCATCATCCGCGCCATGACGAGCGGCAGGAGCGTCGCAGGAGCTGACCTGCATGCCGTCCCCGACTGGGCGCGCAGGACGGCGGCCCGGACGTCGCCGGAGCCGAAGGGTGTGCCTGAGCCCCCGGGCGAGGAGGACGTGAGTCAGGATCCGGGGGGCTGGGATGGCGAGTGACGAGAGCGGCGGTCATGCAGTGGGTGGCAGTGCTGACGGGGATGACGTGGGGAAGGTAGGGTCGAACCATGAGCATTCAGAGCGCGACGGGCTCGATCGTGAGAGGGTTCCGCACGTTCCGCCTGTTCCCGCAGGGCCGGCTGGAGAGGGTGCGCGTGGAGTCGAGGGAGCGGCAGGAGGCTCACTTGAGGCGACTCAGGACCCTCTACCCGATGTCGACGACTCTCCGTACCTCAAGGGAGCGGTAGAGGAGCGGTCGGCGTTCTGGGTCGGCCCGCTTCCGGCGCCGTCCGTCCTGAGCGCCTATGACGAGATCGTGCCCGGCGCTGCGGAGCGGATCCTTCGGGTGCACGAGTCGCAGACGGTACGGGTCGCCGACCGTGAGGACAGAATCGTCGACGCCGAGATCAGGCTCAGCGGGAGGGGCCAGATGTGGGCCGGGTTCCTCGCCTTGGTGTGCATTGTCGCCGGGATCTGGTTCATTTCCGAGGGGAACAATGCCGGCGGCGGGATCATGCTCGGCATGCCCGTACTGGCGCTCGTCGGCTCGTTCCTGCCGTCGTTGAGGAGGCGTCGGGTTGGGGGCGGCTCTGCCGCGGGTCATGGGCAGTAATCGACCTCGTGGCCGGCGGGTGGCCGATGGGGTCGGGGCAGGTCGTGGCAGAGTGGCCCTGTAGGCTCATGGGCAGGGGAGACGAGGAGGTGCGAGGCGATGCTCATCAAGGACAAGGCCCAGATCGACGCCGAAGTCATCCGCCGCAAGCACTGGGACGGAACCTTCCCGGTGGACCCGATCGTGATCGCCTCCAAGATGAAGGCCACCAGCTACCTGTCCCAGGGCATGGGCGACGACTCCGGCCTGATCATCAAGAGAGGCAACCAGCGCGCCAAGATCTACCTGAACGCCTTCGAGTCCAAGGCCCGGCAGCGCTTCACCTGCGCCCACGAGATCGGGCACCTGGTGGAGCGCCAGCAGAACGGCGACGGCGAGTACTCGTTCACGGACAAGCGCAGCGGCGTCGCCAATGACGCGCACGAGTGGTACGCAGACCACTTCGCAGCGAACCTGCTCATGCCGCAGGCCGAGTTCGAGCGCATGGTGGAGGATCGCGGCGCCACCCTCGACGATCTCGTGGACCACTTCGGGGTCTCGCGCAGCGCCGTGGCCACTCGGGCGCGGCTGCTGGGGATGAGGATCGGTTGAGCGACGAGGACGGTGGCGCGGGGGATGGCCCCGCGGCGGCCGGCCGCCCCTCTCTCAACGGCTACTGGGCCACGTTTGACGACATCCCGGAGGACCTCACATGGGATGACCTCTCGGGGGACGTCACTCTCGCCGCGAAGGACGGCCCGGCGGAGAGCGACCCGGTCGGGACTCTTGACGAGAGGGAAAGGCGGCAGGTCCTCGAGTTCCGCGAGACGCTTTTCAAGAAGGTGAACCGGCTCGTCTGGGTCACCACGTTCGCCGGGATCGTTCTTATGGCCGCCTACATGATGGTCATGAGAGGGAGCCTTGACTACAGGGTCATCATCGCGTGGTACTCGAGCATGGCCCTCCAGACGATCGGGCTGCTGGCCGTCATCGCGAAGAATCTGTTCCCGAACGGCGGCGGGGCCAAGCACTGACCGCGGTTGACGCCGACGGGAAGAGCCGCGAGATGCTCGCCGTCGACCGCCTGCCCCTAGGGGATCGTCGGTGGCGCCCCCTAGAGTGCCAGAGCATGGGCGGATCGGTGCGCCTCGACGTGGAGGCGCCGTGGGTGCTGGAGGAGGCCGTGCTGCCACCCGCGCAGTTCGGCTGTGTCGACTGGGCGCGCAGGGTGGTGACTGTGGACTGCCGGCTATCGGCCGCGCAGCGCAGGTGCACGCTGGCGCACGAGCTGGTGCACATCGAGCGAGGGCCCGTGCCGCGTGACCCGTGGCTGGCGGCGCGCGAGGAGGCGGCGGTGGAGGCCGAGGCGGCGCGCCGGCTCATCCCTCTGGACGCCCTCGCCGGCGCGCTGGCGTGGTCGCGCCGGCCGGACGAGGTGGCCGAGGAGCTGTGGGTGGACGTGCAGACCCTCGCCGTGCGGATCGGCGGGCTGAGCGACGTGGAGAGGGCGGCGGTGGGGCTGCGGTAGCGGGGTCGCCCCCATTTGTCCCTGATCTGCTCTAGGATGCTGACAGCCGGCGATGATGCTGGCCCTCCTAGAGAGAAGAGACGGACGATGAGTCAGAACCAGCCTCCCATGCCCCCTCAGGGGTACTACCCGCAGCAGCAGCCTCCGCAGCCGCCGAAGAAGAAGCACACGGCCCGCAATGTCATCGGCATCGTCGTCGCGGTGCTCGTCATCATCATGGCCGTCAGGTGCGGCACCGGCGGCTCGAGCTCGTCGGGCGGTTCGACGGCGGAGGCCTCGGCCGGGTCATCGGCGGCGACGACCGCAGCCGGCCAGGCGTCGGACACGGGCGGCAACAGCAGCGGCAAGACCGTCACGATGACCGCCTCCGCCTCCGGCGCCGGGACCGTGATCTGGGGCACCGCCGGGTCCACGAGCACCGAGCAGTTCACCGGCTCCTGGACGAAGGAGGTCCAGGCGGAGAACGCCGACACGTACACGCTGTCGGTCACCGGCGACGCCATCTACGGCGACGACTCGCAGGAGATGGGCTGCACCATCTCGGTCGACGGTGTGCAGAAGGAGTCCAACAGCGCGACCGGGAAGATGGGGTCGGCGTCCTGCACCGTCATCGTCGGCCTGAGCTGACTGGTGTGATGCACGGGGGAGGGGTTGCCGGGCGGTGGCCCCTCCTTCTGTGTGCTCAGCCGCCCGCCTGCTCGATGCGGCGGCTGAGCGCCTCGGCGCGCGCCCTGTCGCGGGCGTGCTCGGGCACCTGGTAGAGCATGGCGACGCCGACGGTGGTGTGGCCGAGGAGGCGCATGAGCTCGGCCGTGGTGGCGCCGCCCTCGGCGGCGAGGGTGGCGGCGGTGCGGCGCAGGTCGTGGACGGTGAGGCTTCCGCGGCCGATGGCGCCGGCTGCGCGCTTGTGCGCGGCCCTGAGGGCGGAGTCGTCCATGGGCTCGCCGCCGGCGGCGGGGAAGAGGAGGTCGTCGGGCGCGCCGAGGCGGCCTCTTGCCCACTGCTTGAGCATGGGGATGACGGCGGGTGGGATGGCGACGGTGCGGCGGCCGGCGGCGGTCTTGGGTGGGCCGATGATCCACTGGCGGCGGCCGTCTCGGTAGGTCTTGGTGACGTTCTGTCGGATGTGCACCTCGCCTCGCTCGAGGTCGAGGTCGCGGCGGCGGAGTGCGCGGACTTCGCCGGAGCGGAGGCCGCACCAGCCGGCGAGGGCGAGCATGGGGCGGTACCTGGGGTCCGCGGCGGCGAGGTAGGCGACCATCTCGTCGACGGTGAGGGCCTCGACCTGGCGGGCGCGTGCCGGCTTTCCTGCGCCTCGCAGGTGGGCGGGGTTGGCGGCGATGAGGCCGTCCTCGACGGCGTCGGCGAGGACAGAGCGGAGCAGCTCGTAGGCGTTGCCCCGCTGGGTCGGGGCGTCGGGGTCGAGGTTGGCGTACCAGTCGGCGACCATGGCCGGGGTGAGGCTGTCGAGGCGGACGTGCTCGAGGGCGCCCATGGTGAGGCGGACGAGCCGGCGGTAGAGGTCGACGGTGGACGGCCGCAGGGGGCGCCTCGACCTGGTGGCGCGGCGGTCGATGACGGTGCGCACGTACTCGCCGACGGTCGGCACGGCGGCCTGCTGGCGCCTGTCCTCGGGGGGCTGCCAGCCGTCGAGCTCGATGCGGCGGCGCACCCTCGCGAGCCACAGCTCGCCGTCGGCCCGGTCATCGAAGGTCGACGGGGCGCTGTGCCGACGGCGGTCGGGGCCCGTGTACGAGGCCTGCCATCTGCCGGAGGGGAGTCGGCGGAGAGTGCCGAACCGGCGTGTCATGGAAGCACTGTACGCCGATCGCGTGCATCGAACGTGCATCGAAACTGGCACGAAATGGCACGATTTGGCACTGTTTGGCACATCCCCAGAAACGACAAAACCCCTTGCCAACCGGGGTTGACAAGGGGTTCCGTGCTGTGTCCGAGAGAGGACTTGAACCTCCATGGCCTGAAAGCGGCCACTAGCACCTCAAGCTAGCGCGTCTACCAATTCCGCCACCCGGACTCGCTGCGGCTGCCCGCATCGAACATGATCTTAGCAGAGCCCGCGGCCTCGACGCGAATCGTGTGCTCCACGGGTGCCGTCGACGGGGTGCCGCCGTCACGACCGGCCGTCCCCGCCCGCCACCGGCGGGCGCATACCATCGGTGACACGATCGTGAACGGGGCACCGGCGAGCGGGGCAGGAGGCAGCGTGGACGACACGATGGACCGCATCACCTCGACGGGGCTCGCCCGCCAGACACCCGGTGGCGTCGAGTACGAGGTGCAGCGGATCGGGTTCGCCCGTTGGTTCACCCGCACCCAGACGCGCCGCATCCTCACCGAACGGGCGCAGCACGAGGGCTGGGAGCTGTGGAGGCTTCGCCGCTACCGGGACGGTTCGCGCGAGGCCTGGCTGCGCCGCAGGATCATCCGCGCCCGCCTCACCGTGTTCGTGTGAGGGCCGTTCCTGAGCGGTGAGGGGTCCCGCGCGGGCGGCGCTCCCCGGCCCGGGTCGGCACGGATTCAGTCCGTCGTCCCGGCGGTCGTCCTGCGGTCGCTCCGCGCCTGGTTCGGGCCGCCCGTCACGTCGTCGAGCGCGGAGACGATCGGTTCGGGCAGCGCCGTGTCATCGAGGTCGAGGTAGGGCTCGAGCTGCTGGACAGTGCGTGCGCCGAGCAGGGGCGCCGTGACGCCGGGGGCGTCGCGCACCCACAGCATCGCGACCTGCGCCGGGGCGAGCCCCAGCCCGTCCGCGGCGCGCGTCACAGCGTCGACGACGGCGCGGCTGCGCGACTCGAGATAGGGCTCGACGAACCAGCTGAAGTGCTCCCTGGCGCCCCGCGAGTCGCGCGGCACGCCCCGTCGGTACTTGCCGGTGAGCACGCCCCGCCCGATGGGGGACCAGGCGAAGAGCCCCATGCTGTGCGCGGCGAGCGCCGGGACCACCTCCACCTCGGCCCGCCGGGCCAGGAGGGAGTACTCGACCTGGCCGCTTACCAGACCGGCGCGCCCTGGGACGGCCCGCTGCCAGGCGGCCGCGGTGCCGATCTGCCAGCCGATGTAGTTGCAGACGCCGACGTAGCGCGCCATGCCGGAGCTGACGGCCGTGTCGAGGGCGGCCAGCGTCTCCTCGTACGGGGCGCGCCCCCAGGCGTGCACCTGCCACAGGTCGACGTGGTCGGTGTGGAGCCGACGCAGGGAACCGGTCAGGTCGTCGAGCATCGCCTTGCGGGAGGTGTCGACCGTCCGGCGGCCGTTGCGCAGGCCGAAGCCCGCCTTCGTGGCGATGACGAGCTCGTCCCGGCGCACGTGGGTCCGGGTGATGCGGCCGATCATCTTCTCGGCCGCTCCGCCGCCGTACGCCGGGGCCGTGTCGATGAGCGTGCCGCCGGCCTCGACGAAGCGGGCGACGAGCCGCTCGGCGCCGTGCAGATCGGTGTCGCCGCCCCAGGTCATGGTGCCCAGACCCAATCCGCTGACCTCCAGCCCGGAGGCGCCAACCCTGTGCGTCCTCAACCCGACGTCCTCCGCCCCACGGGCCAGCGCGCCCGCCATGTGTGCTTCCGGGCGCCAGCCTAGTGGGCGCGGGTAGTTTTGGGGCATGCGAGCATGGCCAACCGTCGAGGTCCCCACGATCCCCGCCACCCCGGGCAGCTACCAGGTCCCCGAGCGGGTGAGTCTGGTCACCACCAATGACAGGGCGCTGACGGCGGTCGGCCCGGAGCGGGGGGCGGCCGGCCTGTACGTGTGCGGCATCACCCCCTACGACGCGACCCATCTGGGGCACGCGTTCACCTATCTGTCCTTCGACCTGCTGAACCGCGCCTGGCGCGACGCCGGTCTCGAGGTCCGCTACGCGCAGAACGTCACCGACGTCGACGATCCCCTGCTCGAACGGGCGATGGACACCGGGGTGGACTGGCGCGAACTGGCCGACGGCCAGATCGACCTGTTCCGCTCCGACATGACCGGCCTGCGCGTCCTGCCCCCGGACTGGTACGTGCCCGCCACCTCGGTCACCGGCGAGGTCGCCGACCTGGTGAACGAGCTGGTCTCCCGCGGTTTCGTCTACCAGGTGGACGACCCCGAGCACCCCGACTGGTACTTCCGCAGCGCACAGGCCCCCGGTTTCGGCGCCGAGAGCCACCTCGACCGCGAGGCCATGCTCGCCGAGTTCGTCGAGCACGGCGGCGACCCCGACCGCCCCGGCAAGGAGGACGCCCTCGACTGCCTGGTCTGGCGTCTGGAGCGCCCGGGCGAGCCCGCCTGGGAGTCCCCCCTGGGGCGGGGGCGCCCCGGCTGGCACATCGAGTGCACGGCCACCGCGCTCAACCGCCTCGGGGCCGCCTTCGCCGTCCAGGGCGGCGGCCGCGACCTGGCCTTCCCGCACCACGAGATGTGCGCCGCCGAGGCCGTCGTCGCCACCGGCGGCGAGCCCTTCGCCAGGGCCTACGCCCATGTCGGCATGGTCGGCCTGGACGGGGAGAAGATGAGCAAGTCGCTCGGCAACCTCGAGCTCGTGAGCCGGCTGGTCGCCGGCGGGGCCGACCCGATGGCCATCCGGCTGGCCCTCCTGGACCATCACTACCGCGCCGACTGGGAGTGGACCGCCGGGCAGCTCGGCCGGGCCCAGCGCCGCCTCGACGCCTGGCGGGCGGCCGTCCGGGCCGACCGCGGTACGAGCGCCGTGCCCGTCATCGCCGACCTGCGCCGCGCGCTGCGCACCGACCTCGACGCCCCCACCGCCCTGGCCGTCGTCGACGAGTGGAGCTCGGCGGTGCTGGCCGGGGACGGCCAGGACGAGGAGGCCCCGGGCCAGGTGGCCGCCGCCGTCGACGGCCTGCTCGGCATCGAGCTGGGCTGAGCCGAACCGCGCCGGGCGCCCGGCCCTGCTCCGGGCGCCATCGTCTGCGCGCCCCCCGCGGAGGCTCCTGCCAGTCCGGCTAGGAGCCGCAGTCGGACGAGCAGGAGCGATGACGGATCGCGCCCGTTGCCCGCAGTGCCCGGCCCCGCGCCATGATCCGGTGCACCGTCGGCGGTGAGCCGTCCGGGTCCTCTCCCGGGCCCCGCGGCGAGGGGCCGGCGCGTCAACCGATCGGCGGCAGCTGGTGGCGCGTCTCGTCGGGCCCACCGGGCGCGGACGGATCGGCCGGGGGAGGAAGCGTGGCGAGGTCGTCATCGCTCGGCCCGGCCGACCCAGGGCCGGGGACGTCCTTGGTCGGACGCTCGATGCCGGCGGCCTCGTAGACCTCCGCCTCGTCGAGGGTCTCCTTCTCGAGCAGACGGCGGGCGATCGCGTCGAGCTGGGCCCGGTGCTCGCGCAGCATCGTCACGGCCTGGGCGTGGCACTCCTCGATGATGCGGCGGACCTCGTCGTCGACGGTGGCGAGCGTCGCGTCGGAGATGCCGAGCTGGTGCGGGTCGGCGTCGTGGGGGAGCACCGTCACCGGGCCGACCTTCTCGCTCATGCCCCAGCGCCCGACCATCTGGCGGGCGATGGCGGTGGCCTGGTTGAGGTCGGACTCGGCGCCGGTGGTGACGACCCCGAAGATCGCGTCCTCGGCCGCCATGCCGCCGAGGGCGCCGACGATGCGCCCGCGCAGATAGGCCTCGTCGTAGCCGTACTTGTCGGTGTCGGGCGTCGACAGCGTGATGCCGAGGGCCTGACCGCGCGGGATGATCGAGACCTTGCGCACCGGGTCGGCGCCCTTCTGGAGCATGCCGAGCAGGGCGTGCCCGCCCTCGTGGTAGGCCGTGCGGCGCCTCTCGTCGTCGGGGATGACGACGGAGCGGGCCACGCCGAGCTGGATCTGCTCGAGCGCATTCGTGAAGTCGCGCTGGTGGACGATCTGATCGGCGCGCCGCGCCGCCTGGAGCGCCGCCTCGTTGGCCAGGTTGGCCAGGTCGGCGCCGGTCATGCCCGGCGTGGAGGCCGCGATCTGCGCCAGGTCGACGTCGGACGCCATGGGGATCTTCCGGGTGTGCACCCGCAGGATCGACTCGCGGCCCTTCTGGTCGGGGGCGCTCACCGTGATGACGCGGTCGAAGCGGCCCGGCCGGGTGAGCGCGGGGTCGAGCACGTCGGCGCGGTTGGTGGCCGCCATGACGATGACTCCCTCGGTGCCGTCGAAGCCGTCCATCTCGGTGAGGATCTGGTTGAGCGTCTGCTCGCGCTCGTCGTTGCCCCCCATGGCGCGGTTCGAGGCCCGCGAACGGCCGATGGCGTCGATCTCGTCGATGAAGATGATCGAGGGGGCCGTCTTGCGGGCCTCCTCGAACAGCTGGCGCACGCGCTGGGCGCCCACGCCGACGATCATCTCGATGAACTCGGCGGCAGAGGCGGAGTAGAAGGGCACGTCGGCCTCGCCGGCGGTGGCCCGGGCCAGCAGCGTCTTGCCGGTGCCGGGCTCGCCCTCGAGGAGGACCCCCTTGGGGGCGCGGGCCCCGACCCGGCGGTACTTGTCGGGGTTGCGCAGGAAGTCGACGATCTGGCCGACCTCCTCCTGCACCTCGTCGATGCCTGCGACGTCGGAGAAGTTCACCCGGACGGTGTCCTTCTGGACCGGTTTCACGTCACGGCCCATGCCCCCGAAGGCGCCCAGGCCGCCGCCCTTGGACATGCGGTTCATGAACCACAGGTAGATGCCGAAGAGCAGCAGCCAGGGCCCGAAGGCCATGATGAGGCTCATGAGCGGGCTGGTGGTCTGGACCGTGGAGTTCGCCGAGACGGTGACGCCCTGGTCGTTGAGCATCGTGAGCAGGTCGTCCTGGGCCCAGGTGGGGCGCTCGGTGGTGAACTGCGTGTACTGCTGGCCGGCCTTGGAGTCGGAGTCGTCGGGGACGGTCGCGGCACTCTTCAGCTTGCCGTCGATCGTGTCGCCGGTGGCGTGGACGACGTCGACGTTGCCGGCCCGGACCTGGGTGATGAACTCGTTGTAGCTGATCTTCGGGGGCTGGCGCGAGTCGTTGTACCAGCTGACAGCGGCCATCATGACGACGAGCAGGACCACCCACGGCACGATGCGCGCCCACAGCGGGCGCTTGGGCTTCTCGGGCCCGCCGTTGGGCAGACCCTCGGTGTGCCAGGGCTTGGGGGAGTCGAGTGGCGGGGGCCCGGAGGGGGCCTCGCTGCGCCACTTCTTGGGCGTGTCGGGGTCACGCGGGGGATCCTGAGCGGACAGGCCATCCTGCCCCGGACCCCCGGCGCGCTCGGCTGAGGGCGACGACTCTCGTGCCATGAACACCTCCTGTTGCTGCAATAGATAGTAGGTGCGCCCGCCGACGAATTCCTGTCGCGCGCCCCTGACATCGCCCCCGAGGGGCGCCCGGGCCCGCTCGTTCCGATTCACGGAGGCCGTTGAAGGCGGGATCGCCCCCGCGGCCGCGGCGTCCGGGCCGTCGCCCGGCCGCCCGGCCGGGCTGGGTTAGGCTTGCGCGGTGAGCAAGAGTTTTGAGCAGCTGTTCGCCGAGCTGGCCCGGACGGCGGCCGAGCGCCCGGACGGCTCCGGAACCGTCGCCAAGCTGGACGAGGGGACCCACGCCATCGGCAAGAAGGTCGTCGAGGAGGCCTCCGAGGTGTGGATGGCCGCCGAGCACCAGTCCCGGGAGGAGCTCGCCGAGGAGATCAGCCAGCTCCTCTACTGGACGCAGGTCATCATGCTCGACCGGGGGCTCGACCTGGAGGACGTCTACCGCTACCTGTGAGTCGTCCCACCGCCCTGCACCGCGGCCCGTCCGGCCGCGTCCACCGTCGAAGGATCCCGTTGTGAGTGAAGAGAAACTGATGCGCATCGCCGTGCCCAACAAGGGCGCCCTGTCGGCTGCCGCGGCGCAGATGCTGACCGAGGCCGGGTACGCGCAGCGCAGCGACTCCAAGGAGCTCGTCCTCGTCGACGAGGAGAACGGCGTCGAGTTCTACTACCTGCGTCCGCGCGACATCGCCGTCTACGTGGGGGAGGGCACCCTCGAGCTGGGCATCACCGGCAGGGACATGCTCATCGACTCCGGCGCGGCCGCCGACGAGATCCTCGCGCTCGGCTTCGGCGTGAGCCGCTTCCGCTTCGCCGCCCCGAAGGGCTCCGGCTACCGCCTGGCCGACCTCGAGGGCAAGCGCATCGCCACCAGCTATCCCGGCCTGCTCGGTCGCTACCTGTCCGAGCACGGCATCAGCGCCCGACTCGTCCACCTGGACGGCGCGGTCGAGTCGAGCATCTCCCTCGGCGTCGCCGATGCGATCGCCGACGTCGTCGAGACGGGCACGACCCTGCGCAAGGTCGGGCTCGAGCTCTTCGGCGAGCCGATCCTGCGCAGCGAGGGCATCCTCATCCGCCGCTCCTCGGGCGGGATCGACCCCGTCATCCTCGACCACGTCACCCGCCGCCTGTCGAGCGTTCTCGTGGCCCGCGACCACGTCCTCATGGACTACGACTGTCCGAGCCGGGTCCTCGAGGAGGCCACCCGGCTCACGCCGGGCTATGCGGCCCCCACGATCACCGAGCTCGCCCGCCCCGGCTGGGTCGCCGTGCGCGCCATGGTGCGCCGCGACGACGCCCAGCGCCTCATGGACGAGCTGTGGGACCTCGGCGCCCGCGCGATCCTCGTGACCGAACTCGGGGCCTGCCGCCTGTGAGGCCGGCCGGCGCGCCCCCGGGCGGGTCGGGGCGGCGGCTCACCGGATGCCGCGGCGCTCCAGGATCGCCGTGACCTCGTCCTCGTCGAAGTCGTCCGGTGCCTTGTCCGCCGCCTCCGCGGCCGGCGCCCCGTCGGGCCCGGCGGGCTCCCGGGGGGCGGGCGCACCGGTGACGCCCAGGCGCTTCTGCATGGCGGCCTCACGGCGCTGCCTGCCCTCGGCGCGGCTGACGCCGGACAGGAACGAGGCGATGACGTAGAGGACGACGCCGAGGCCGGCGCAGACGATGCCGGCCCACATCATCGCGTCCAGTCTCTGCCCGCGGGTCCAGTCGACGAGGCCGTGCGCCGCGTTCGCGAGGAGCTCCATCACGCCGGTCAGCCATGCCCCGACGAAGAAGACGGCGACGGCGATGCCGTGGAGGAGGGCGCGGGGACTGCGGCGCCGGCGCCACCCGAGGACGGCGTACAGCAGGCCGAGGACGGCCAGTGCGGCGGAGACGACGAGAGCGAGGGTCTGGGCGTTCATGCCCCCAGACTCTCACACGAACCCCCTTCCGCCGCATGGATGCGTCCCGCGTCGCCGCGCCCGGCGTCGCGCACCGGCCGGATTTCACCCGCGCGGCCCGCTGGTCTAGACTGGCCGAGTTGACCGGCGTCCGAGGGCGCCCTCAGCACGCAAGTGGAGGCCCGATCTCCCACCCTGCCGCGGCAGCGCGGCGGGTCAGTTCCAGTGCAGGACGCCTGGCCGTGCGGCCGGGCGGGACATCGTCCCCGTCGGCGTCCGGTCGGGTCATGACCAGGCCTCCGCCCGCGGGCGGAGGCCTTTCTCGTGCGCCGGTCCCGACGGTCACACATTGGAGGACACAATCAGCAACGAACTGCGCATCAACGAGCGCATCCGCGTCCCCGAGGTCCGCCTGGTCGGGCCCAACGGCGAGCAGATCGGCATCGTCCGCGTCGAGCAGGCGATGCAGCTCGCCCGCGAGCACGATCTCGACCTCGTCGAGGTCGCGGCGACCGCGCGCCCGCCCGTCTGCAAGCTCATGGACTACGGCAAGTTCAAGTACGAGAACGCCCAGAAGGCCCGCGAGTCCCGACGCAACCAGTCCAACACCGTCATCAAGGAGATGAAGCTCCGTCCCAAGATCGACGAGCACGACTACGAGACCAAGAAGGGTCACGTCGTCCGCTTCCTCCGCGGCGGTGACAAGGTGAAGATCACCATCATGTTCCGGGGCCGGGAGCAGTCCCGCCCGGAGCTCGGGTTCAACCTGCTCAAGCGGCTGGCCGACGACGTCGTCGCCGACGGTGTCATCGAGCAGAACCCGAAGCAGGAGGGCCGCAACATGCACATGGTGCTGGCGCCTACCCGCAAGAAGAGCGAGGCCCGCACCGAGCAGGAGGCCGAGAAGGCGCGCCGGCAGGCCCGGCGCGCCGACGAGGCCGCCGCCGAGAAGGCCGAGGAGGCCCGCCTGCGCGAGGCCGCCAAGAAGCAGCCCCGGAAGAAGAAGCGGGGCCCCGCCGACAACATGGATCCGGACATCGACCTGTGAGCCGCCGGCCCGCAGGCCGATCCGAGGAGCAGCCGGCGTCGGTGGACGCCGGACGAAGTGAATGGAGCGACAGATGCCCAAGATGAAGACGCACACCGGTGCGAAGAAGCGTTTCAAGGTGACCGGCAGCGGCAGGCTCGTGCACGCTCGCGCGGGCAAGGCCCACCTCAACGAGCACAAGCCCACCAGGCGCACCCGTCGCCTCTCGGTCGACGCGACGCTCGCCAAGGGCGACGCCAAGAAGGCCCGCAGGATGCTCGGCATCTGAGGCCGCGGCCCCCATCTGATCCCAAGCAAGGAGTAGAACCATGGCACGCGTCAAGCGCGCAGTGAACGCGAAGAAGAAGCGCCGCGAGATCCTCGAGCAGGCCTCTGGCTACCGCGGCCAGCGGTCGCGCCTCTACCGCAAGGCGAAGGAGCAGGTGCTGCACTCGGGCACCTACTCGTTCCGCGACCGCAAGGCCCGCAAGGGCGACTTCCGCTCGCTGTGGATCCAGCGCATCAATGCTGCGACCCGCGCCGAGGGCATGACCTACAACCGCTTCATCAGCGGTCTGAGGACCGCTGGCATCGAGGTCGACCGCAAGATCCTCGCCGACCTCGCCGTCAGCGACCCCGCCGCCTTCTCGGCCCTGGTGAAGGTCGCCAAGGAGAACCAGCCCGCCGCCAGCGCGGCCTGATCCGGCCGTGCCGACGGAGGCCGTGGACGACGGGCCGGGCGCCGATGCCCCTCCTCTCTCGAAGGGGGCGCTGCGCTCGACTCGTCGTCTCCTGCAGCGGCGGGCCCGCGCCGAGACGGGCCTGTTCCTCGCCGAGGGCGCCCAGCCGGTGCGCGAGGCGCTGCGCCGCCCGGGCACGGTCGTCCGGCTCATCGTCGACGACCCCGGGCACCACGGCGAGCTCATGGCTCTGGCCCGCGGGGTCGAGGTCGTGCGGGCCGGTCCCGAGGAGCTGCGCTCGCTGTGCGGCACGGTCACGCCGCAGGGCGTCGTGGCCGTCTGCCGCTGGCCGCGGGCCGTGCTGTCCGAGCTGGTCCGGCCGCGTCTCGTCGTCCTCTGCGCGCAGGTCCGAGACCCCGGCAACGCCGGCACCGTCGTGCGCTGCGCCGACGCCTTCGACGCGGACGCCGTCGTCCTCACCCGGGGCTCGGTCGACGTCACCAATCCCAAGACCGTGCGCGCCTCGGTCGGCAGCCTCCTCCACCTGCCGGTCGTCACCGACGTCGAGGAGGACGAGGCGATCGCGTGGGCGCACGCCCACGGCATGAGGGTCCTGGCCGCCGACGCGGCGGGGGAGCCCCTCGACGAACTCGACGCCCGCGGCGAGCTGGCCCGCCCGACCGCCTGGCTGCTGGGCAACGAGGCGTGGGGCCTGCCCGACGCGCTGCTCGACGCGGCCGACCGGACGGTCGCCGTGCCGATGTGGGGCCGCGCCGAGAGCCTCAACCTGTCGACGGCGGCGGCGATCTGCCTGTACGCTTCAGCCGGCGCGCAGCGGCGGGCGGCGCGGCGATGAGCGCGTTCGTCAACGTCCTCGTGGCGGTCCTGCTCGTCGCCTCGGCCGTCGCCGCGGGCTGGCTGTTCTGGCTCGGGCGCAGGCAGTCGACGCGCCGGCCGGGGGATCCGGGCCGCGGCGGACCCGCCGGGGACTGAGGACGGTCCCGCTCCCCGAGTCGGGGCGGTGGCCTGCCGGGCCGGCCCCTAGACTTGTCGGGTGCGGCCGGCCCGCGCCGGCCCGTTCGGAACGAAAGAGGGGAGCCCATGGCAGGGCCAGACAGCACCAGCGAGTCGCTGGACCCGGAGCAGATCGAGCGGATGGTGGACGACGCCCTCGGGGCCATCGCCGCCGCGGCCGACTCGGCGCAGCTCAAGGCGGTGCGCCAGACGCACGCCGCGGACAGGTCGCCGCTGGCGCTCGCCAACCACAGCATCGGCTCCATGCCCAAGGAGCGGCGCAAGGACGCCGGCCGGCTCATCGGCAGGGCCCGCGGCCGCGTCAACGAGGCCCTGGCGGCCCGCGCCGCCGAGCTCGAGGCCGCCGAGCTGGCGGCCAGGCTGGAGGCCGAGCGCGTCGACGTGACCCTCCCGGTGGTCGAGCACCCGGTGGGCGCCGAGCATCCGCTGACCGCCCTCATCAACCGCATGTGCGACGTCTTCGTCGCCATGGGCTGGGAGGTCGTCGAGGGGCCCGAGCTCGAGGCCGAGTGGCTCAACTTCGACGCCCTGAACTTCACCCCCGATCACCCGGCGCGCTTCATGAGCGACACGCTCTTCGTCGATCCGCCGAGCGGTCACACGATCATGCGCACCCAGACCTCGCCGGTGCAGGTGCGCACCCTGCTCGACCGCGCGCTCCCGGTCTATGTCGTGAGCCCCGGCAAGGTGTTCCGCGCCGACGAGTACGACGCCACCCATCTGCCCGTCTTCCACCAGCTCGAGGGCCTGGCCGTCGACCGGGGCATCACGATGGGGGACCTCAAGGGCACCCTCGACCACCTGGCCAAGGCCATGTTCGGCGACATCCGCACGCGCCTGCGCCCGCACTACTTCCCGTTCACCGAGCCGAGCGCCGAGGTCGACCTCGAGTGCTTCGTCTGCCACGGCTCCTCGGTCGGGGACCCCGAGCGCCCCTGCCGCGCCTGCCGCTCCGAAGGGTGGATCGAGTGGGGCGGCTGCGGCGTCGTCAACCCGCGCGTGCTCGTCGCCGCCGGCATCGACCCGAACGTCTACTCCGGCTTCGCCTTCGGCATGGGCGTCGACCGCACCGTCATGTTCCGCAACAACGCCCCCGACCTGCGCGACTTCGTCGAGGGCGACGTGAGATTCAGTCGTTCGCTGGTGGGGGGTGCGCGATGAGGGCGCCGATGAGTTGGCTCCGCGATCTGGTGGAGCTCCCGCACGGCGTGACCTGCGCCCAGGTGGCGGACGCCTTCACCCGGATGGGTCTGCAGGTCGAGCACGTCGAGACCGTCGGCGCCGACGTGAGCGGCCGGGTCGTCGTCGGCCGCGTCCTGGACTTCGTCGAGGAACCCCAGCGCAACGGGAAAACCATCCGCTGGTGCCGCGTCGACGTGGGCCCGTTCAACGACTCCGAGGTCAACCCCGAGATCGAGAACGCCCGCGGCATCGTCTGCGGCGCCAGCAACTTCGCCAAGGGCGACCACGTCGTCGTCTCGCTGCCCGGCGCGATGCTGGCCGGCGGTTTCGGGATCAGCGCCCGCCGGACCTACGGGCACATGAGCGACGGCATGATCTGCGCCGCCGACGAGCTGGGCATCGGCGAGGACCGCACCGGCATCATCGTGCTCCCGCCGGCGGAGGCGGCCCGGGCCGGTCTCGGCTCCGACGCGATGGCGCTGCTCGGCGTTCCCGACGAGGTCCTCGACATCGACGTGACCCCCGACCTGGGCCATGCACTGTCGATGCGGGGCCTGGCCCGCGAGGCCGCGCAGGCCTTCGATGTGCCCTACAACGACCTCTACTCGCGTCGCGTGCCCGACCCGGCCCAGGACGCCTACCCGGTGCGCGTCGAGTCGGACGACTGCCAGCTGTTCGTCGCCCTGTGCGTCAACGGCATCGATCCGCACGCGCCCACCCCGACGTGGATGCGCCACCGGCTCGAGGCCGCCGGCATGCGCGCGATCAGCCTGCCCGTCGACATCACCAACTACGTCATGCTCGAGTCGGGCCAGCCGCTGCACGGCTACGACGCCGACGCGCTGCTGGGCCCGATCGTCGTGCGCAGGGCCGCCGCCGGCGAGCGGCTCACCACGCTCGACGACGTCGAGCGCACCCTGAGCGCCGAGGACCTGCTCATCACCGACGACTCGGGCCCCATCGGCCTGGCGGGCGTCATGGGCGGCCGGACCACCGAGCTGAACGACGGGACGACGAACGTCGTCATCGAGGCGGCCCACTTCTCGCCCGGCACGATCGGGCGCACCTACCGGCGCCACAAGCTGCCCTCGGAGGCCTCCCGTCGCTTCGAGCGCATGGTCGACCCGGGCGTGGCCTGCGCCGCGGCACGGATGGCCGCCCGACTGTTCGCCGAGTACGCCGGCGGCACGATCGCCGAGGGCGTCACCGTCGTCGGCCGAGTGCCCCAGCCGCCGTCCCTGACGATCGACGCCGGTCTGCCCGCGCACATCCTGGGCGCCCGCATCGACGCCGACCGCGTCGTCGAGGTGCTCCGCGCCGCCGGCGTCGAGGTCCGCAGGCGGGGCTCCTCACTCGCCCTGACCCCGCCCACCTGGCGCACCGACCTGCGCGATCCCTACGACTACGTCGAGGAGGTCGGCCGCAAGCTCGGCCTGGACGTCATCGAGCCGAGGGTGCCCCGCGCCGTCGCCGGCCGGGGCCTCAGCCCCGCCCAGCGCGCCCGCCGCGCGGTCAGCGCCGCGGTGGCCGGGGCCGGTTTCGTCGAGGTCATCACGCTGCCCTTCCTCTCCGACTCCGAGCTCGACGGCCTCGGGCTGCCCGACGACGACGAGCGGCGCCGCCTCGTGCGGCTGGCCAATCCGCTCGCCGACACCGCCCCGTACCTGCGCACGACCCTCCTGCCGGGGCTGTTCGCCGCCGCCCGGCGCAACATCTCGCGCAGCCAGGACGACCTGGCCCTCTTCGAGGCCGGCTCGGTCTTCCGGGGCGGGCCCGCCCCGGCGGCCCCGATGCCCGAGGTCGACCATCGTCCCTCCGACGCCGAGATCGCCGCGATCCGCGCGGCACTGCCCGACCAGCCCCGCATGATCGCCGCGGTGCTCACCGGCCAGTGGCTGCCCGGCGGCTGGGACCACGCCGCCGTCCCGGCGGACTGGACCCATGCGGTGCACTTCGCCCAGACCGCGGCCGCGACGCTCGGCCTGACGCTGGAGCGCAGGGCCGTGTCGATCGCCCCCTGGCACCCCGGCCGGTGCGCCGAACTGTCGGTGCGCGGCGCGGGCGGAGAACGGGTCGTCCTCGGCGCCGCTGGCGAGCTGCACCCCGAGGTCGTCCGGGCCCACGGGCTGCCGGAGCGGACCTGCGCCGTCGAGCTCGACCTCGACCTGCTCGTGGCCTGCGCGCCCGGCGGCGGCGAGGTCACCGCGCTGAGCGGCTTCCCGCTGGCCAAGGAGGACGTCGCCCTCATCGTCGACGAGCGGGTCCCCGCGTCCGAGGTCGAGGCCGCCCTCGTCGAGGGCGCAGGCGAGCTGCTCGAGTCGATCGCGCTCTTCGACGTCTTCCGGGGCCCGCAGATCGGCGAGGGCCGCAAGTCGCTCGCCTACGGCCTGCGCCTGCGCGGGCCCGACCGGACGCTCACCCAGGCCGAGGCGGCGGCGGCCCGCGACGGCGCCGTGCGGCTCGCCGTCGAGCGCCTCGGCGCGGTGCCCCGCGAGGCGTGAGCCCCGCGGTCGAGGGTTCCGGGAGGCGTGAGCCTCACGGGCGCCGTCCGGCGCCCCCGTCCAGCGCTCGCCCCGGGTGAGTGCCCGATCGCGGGCGTCCGGCGTGCGGGGGCGGCGGCAGCTGGTACTCTGCTGTCGCGAAGCAAGGGTTGCTGCGCACCCCCGTGCGCAGCGCCCCCAGGTGCCCGGCCGGCCCGACGGGTCGTCCGGGAGAATAGGGAACCGCGTGGGAATCGCGGACGGGACCGCCGCTGTGAGCGTCCCGGGTCCTCATCGGCGTGAGCCGGCCACCGTCCGTCGGGAAGGTCGAGGGCCCGTCGGGGCAACCGCCCCGGGGCGCGAGTCAGAAGACCTGCCTGGGAACCGTTCCGCGTCGCCGCGGCACTTGGCGACCGGGCGCCCCTCGCGGGGTCACGAGAATCCGGTTGTGACGAACGGCACTCGTCATGATCGTGAGGTGACTTCGACCCGTGGACCCCAGATGGCTGGCCCGACGGCTGGGCCAGATCCTCATCGTGCTGGTGGGCATCAGCTTCATCACCTTCACGCTCGTCTGGCTGGCGCCCGGCGATCCCGCTCAGGCCGTGTACACCAGTCAGGGGATCACGCCCACCCCCGAGATGGTCGATCAGATGCGGGTGCGCCTCGGCCTCGACAAGCCCTTCCTCGTGCAGTACGTCACCTGGCTCGGCAACTGCCTGCACGGCGACTTCGGCACCTCGTACTCGCTGAACAAGCCCGTCGCCGATCTCATGCTCGTCCGCCTGTGGCCGACCATCAAGCTCTCGCTGGCCTCCCTGCTGCTCATGCTCGTCGTCGCCGTCCCGCTGGGCATGCTCGCCGCGGTGCGCCGGGGCGGCATCGCCGACCGCCTCGTCCGCGGCTTCAGCTTCCTGGGCATCTCGATGCCGAACTTCTGGTTCGGCCTGCTCCTCATCTGGGCGGTCGCCCTCAAACTCGGCTGGCTGCCGGTCGTTTCGACGGGGCAGGGCCTCGACAGGCTCATCCTGCCGGCCGCGACCCTGGCCTTCGCGATGATCGGCAAGTACACCCGGCAGGTGCGCACGGCCGTCCTCGAGGAGCTCGGCCAGGACTACGTCGTCGGCGCCCGGGCGCGCGGCCTCTCCGAGCGCGCCATCCTCACCCGGCACGTCCTGCCCAACGCCCAGCTGCCCCTCATCACCCTGCTGGGCCTGTCGCTCGGCTCGCTGCTGGGCGGCACGGCGGTCGTCGAGGTCGTCTTCTCCTATCCCGGTCTGGGCAACATGGCGGTCACCGCCGTCACCTCGTACGACTACCCGCTCGTGCAGACCTATGTGCTGTGGATCGCGCTGATCTACATGGTCATCAACCTGGTGGTCGACGTCTCCTACGCCCGACTCGATCCCCGCGTCCGCCGAGGAGCCCGGTCATGAGCCCATCGCACCGCATCCGTCGCTTCCTCGGCGCGCACCGGGCGTTCTGCGTCCACGCGGCGCTGGCCCTGGTCATCGTCCTGGTCGCCCTGCTCGCCGGCGTCATCGCCCCCATGAGCCCCTACGAGGCCAACCTGGCGGAGGCCTTCCAGGGGCCGAGCGCGCAGCACTGGTTCGGCACGGACAAGCTCGGCCGCGACATGGCCTCGCGCGTCATCTACGGCACCCGCGTCTCGCTGGCCGCCTCGATCGTCCTCGTCCTCGTCATCTCCGTCGTCGGCTCGCTGCTCGGCGTCATCGCCGGCTACGCGGGCGGCCTCGTCGACGCGGTCATCATGCGGGTCTCCGACATGATGATCTCCTTCCCCGGCATCGTCCTGGCCATCGCAGTGGCCGGCCTCATGGGGGCCAGCATCCGCAATGCGATCATCGCCCTGGCCGTCGTCAGCTGGACCAAGTACGCCCGGCTGGCGCGCAGCCTCGTGCTGAAGATCCGCCACAGCGACTTCGTGACGGCCGCCGAGCTCACCGGTGCCCGTCCGGGCCGCCTCATCCGCCGGTACCTGCTGCCGAACGCCCTGCCGACGCTCGTCATCACCGCCGCGACCGACATCGGCACGATGATGCTCGAGCTGGCCGGCCTGTCCTTCCTCGGCTTCGGCGCCCAGCCGCCGCAGGCCGAGTGGGGCCTCATGCTCAACGAGGGCCGCGCCTACCTGCTCGACTCGCCCTGGCTCATGATCTTCCCCGGCGCGGCGATCTGCGCGACCGTCATCGTCTTCAACCTGTTGGGCGACGCGCTGCGCGACGTCCTCGATCCCCGCCATGCCGGCCCCGACGAGGCCGTCGTGGAACTCACCACGGCCCCACTGGCCTGACCCACCACCCACCACCGTGAAGGAGCGCATTGAGATGCAGGAAATCATCGTCACCCGCCGCGGCCTGCTGGCCGCCTCGGCGGCCGGAACCGTCGTCGCCGGCCTCGGACTGACCGGCTGCTCGTCGTCCGACTCCGGCGGTTCGAGCGGCACCGAGCTGAAGTTCGGCTGCACCAACTTCTCCAAGGAGTCCCTCGACCCGTCGAACCAGCCCAACGCCGCCTGGGCGTGCATGCGCTACGGCATCGGCGAGTCGTTGTTCAAGTTCGACGAGAAGATGGTGCCCCAGCCGTACCTGGCCGAGTCCTGCACGCCCGACGACGAGCACCTCACGTGGACGATCGCGCTGCGCGAGGGGCTCAAGTTCTCCACCGGCACCGAGGTGACCGCCACGAAGGTCGCCGAGTCCCTCCAGCACATGTTCGACAAGGAGGGCTCCGAGGGCTCGTCCGCGCCGTCGACCTTCATGAAGCCGGTCTCGATCACGCCCGACGACGGCGCCCGCACCGTGACCATCGTGACCGGGAGCCCGTCGGCCGACCTCTCGGCGGCCCTGGCCAATCCGCTGTTCGAGATCCTCGACATCGCCGGCAGCGAGAACCTCGGCGAGAAGCCGATCGGCACCGGCCCCTACGCCGTCACCGAGTTCAACTCGGGCCAGGACGTCAAGCTCGTCCGCAACACCAACTACTGGAACGGCGAGGTGCCCTACGAGAGCGTCCACGTCATCTTCATCGACGACTCCTCGAGCCTCACCAAGTTCATGGCCCTGCAGTCCGGCGACGTCGACGTCACCGAGAACATCACGGCCATGTCCGACCTCGAGACGCTGCGGAACGACTCCACCTACTCGGTCTCGCAGACGATCGGCATGCGCACGGGCTTCTCGTACCTCAACGCCGCCGAGGGCCGCCCGCTCGCCAACAAGGACCTGCGCAGGGCCGTCCTCATGGCGGTCGACGACGCGACGATCACCGGGACGACGGTCGGCGGCCTGTACACCGCGGGCTGCTCGGTCGTCCCCTCCTCGCTCGACTTCGGCTACGACCAGCTCACCGACGCCACGCCCCACGACCCCGAGAGGGCCAAGCAGATCCTCGACGCCGCGGGCATCGTCGACTCCGACGGCGACGGCTTCCGCGAGCTCGACGGCACGAAGATCAACCTGGACTACCTCACCTACGAGTCCCGGAACCTGTCGGTCATGGCCGAGGCCGTGGCCAGCCAGCTCGCCTCGATCGGCATCCAGGCGACGGTCACCAAGCTCGACGCCGACACCGAGTGGAACAAGCTCGTCGCCGGCGAGTACGACCTCAACTCCAGCAACTGGATGACGGCCCAGGAGGGCGAGCCCTACAGCTACCTGGCCAACTGGTACTCCAGGAGCGGGGCCAACTACTGCGCCTACCACAACGACGAGTACGACTCGCTGTACGAGCAGCTGGCCACCCAGCTCGACACGGCCGAGCGCAAGAAGATCTATGTGCGCCTCCAGCAGATCCTCATCGACGACGCGGCGGTCCTCGTGCACGGCTACTACAACAGCAACATGTGCTCGAACACGAAGGCCGTGAGCGATGCGAGCGTCTCGACCGCGGACTACTACTGGATCACGAGCGCCTTCAAGCCGGCGAAGTGAGTCGGCGGCGATGACGGGCAGCGGGCCTGGGCCGGAGGGGCCCTCGGGGAGGGGCGCGGCGGACGATGCGGCGTCGCGCGGCGGCGCGGCGCGCGACGAGCTGCTCCGCGTCTGCGGGATGACCGTCAGCTACGACGGGGCGCTCGCCGTCGTCGACGTGAGCGTCGACGTGGCGCCCGGGGAGATCGTGGCCGTCGTGGGGGAGTCCGGCTCGGGCAAGACCACGGTGATCCGCTCCGTCCTCGGCCTGCTGCCGGCCAGCGGCAGGATCAGCGCCGGCGACGTCGTCTTCGAGGGGCGTTCGCTGGTCGGCCTGGGCCGGGCGCAGTGGCTCGACCTGCGCCGGCACCGCATGGCGATGGTCTTCCAGGACACCGGGGCGATGCTCAACCCCGTGCGGCGCATCGGCGGCCAGTTCGTCGAGTACATCCGCACGGCCGAGCCGGGCTGCTCGGCGGCGCGGGCCCGGCAGCGCGCCGAGACCATGCTCGGGCGCATGGCGCTGCCGGACCCGCACCGCGTCATGGGCTCCTACGCCTTCGAGCTGTCCGGCGGCATGCGCCAGCGGGTCGGCATCGCCATGGCGATGACCTTCAGCCCGGCCCTGCTCCTGGCCGACGAGCCGACGAGCGCCCTCGACGTGACGATGCAGGCCGAGATCGTCCGCCAGATGCTCGCCCTGCGCCGCGAGGAAGGCACGGCGATCATGATCGTCACCCACAACCTCGGCGTGGCCGCCCACATGGCCGACCGGATCATGGTCATGCGCGCCGGGCGCGTCCTCGAGCTCGGGCCGACCGAGCGGGTCATCGACCACCCCACCCATGAGTACACGGCATCGCTGCTGGCCAGCGTGCCCTCGCTGTGAGGAGCCGAATGTGACCGCACCGGTGATGAGGGCCGAGGGCCTCACCAAGATCTTCCGGCTGCCCGACGGCGGTCGGCTGACGGCCTGCGAGGACGTCGACATCACCCTGCCCGAGGGGCAGACGGTCGTCGTCGTCGGCGAGTCCGGCTCGGGCAAGAGCACCCTGCTGCGCATGCTCACCGGCCTCGAGAGGCCCACGAGCGGCCGGGTGCTCCTCGGCGAGCAGGAGATCCAGGACGTGCGCGGCTCGCTCCTGCGCGAGGTGCGCCGCCACGTGCAGATGGTCTTCCAGGACCCGCTGGGCTCCTTCGCCCCGCGCATGCGCATCGCTGAGGCGGTCTGCGCCCCGCTCATCAACTACGACGCGATCGGGCGCCGCGAGGTCGTCCCGCGGGCCCGTGAGATGCTCCGCCTCGTCGGCCTGTCCGAGCACCTCGTGACGCGCCGCCCCCACCAGCTGTCCGGCGGCCAGCTCCAGCGCTGCGCCATCGCCCGGGCGCTCACCCTCGACCCGCAGGTGCTCCTGTGCGACGAGGCCACCAGCGCGCTCGACGTGAGCGCCCAGGCCGAGATCATGGCCCTGCTGGCCCGGCTGCAGGACGAGCGCGGCATCGCCATCGGCTTCGTCTGCCACGACCTGGCGCTCGTCGCCCACTTCGCCACGACGATCCTCGTCATGCACCGCGGCCGCGTCGTCGAGCAGCTGCCCGCCGAGGGCCTCGTCGAACGGGCCCGGCACCCCTACACGCGCAGGCTCCTGGCGTCCGTGCTCGACCTGCGCGACCGCGACGGCCACCTCGGCCGGGAGCCCGGGGGCGGATCCCGCCCCCGGCCGCAGGACGAGGCCGCCGACGGCCCGCTCGTCGAGATCGCCCCCGGGCACCTCGTGGCCCGTCCCGCGTCCGGCGCCGGGGACGGTCGATGACGGCGGCGCCGGGACTCGGCGGGCGCCGGGCCCGGGTCGTCGACCTGACGGCCGGTCCGCTGGCGCGGGGGATCGTCCTCTTCGCCCTGCCGCTGCTCGGCGCCGCGCTCATCCAGCTGCTCTACAGCACCGTCGACCTCATGTTCGTCGGCCACGTCCTGGGCACCGGGGCGGCCGCCGCGGTCGGCGCCAGCGGCCTGGTCGTCACCTGCCTCGTCGGCATCTTCACGGGGCTCGGCACGGGCACCGGCGTGCTCATCGCGGGGCACTTCGGCGCCGGCCGGCACAACGAGGTCGAGCGCGTCATGCACACCGCGCTCACCTTCGGCCTCGCCGGCGGCCTCGTCCTCATCCCCGTGATGATCGCCCTCGCCCCCGCCCTCATGGCCCGGCTCGGCACGCCGCCGGAGATCGTGCCGTCGGCCGTGGTCTACCTGCGCATCTACCTGCTCGGCCTGGTGAGCGTCGTCCTGTTCAACATGGGATCGGGGGTCCTGCGCGCCCTGGGCGACTCGCTCACCCCGATGCGCTGCCAGCTCGTGGGCGGCGTGGTGAACGTCCTCGTCGACGCCCTGTTCATCGTCGTCCTGCGCTGGGGGATCGGCGGTGCCGCCGTGGCGACGCTCCTGTCGCAGACGCTGGCGGCCGGGCTCGTCCTCCTCGCGCTGCGCCGCCTCGACGAGCGCTACCGGCTGCGCCTGTCGCGCTTCCACCTGCACCCGGTCACGCTGCGCGAGATCCTCGCGATCGGCCTGCCGGCGGGTGCGCAGGCCCTCGTCATCACGCTGAGCAATGTCGCCGTCCAGTACCGGATCAATGCGCTGGGCATCTGGGACATCGCGGCCTTCACCGTCTGGTTCCGCGTCGAGAACTTCATGTACATGCCCATCATGGCCCTCGGCCAGGCCGCCTCGACCTGCGTGGCCCAGAACCTCGGCGCCGAGGACCGGGCGCGCACGCGCCGTGCCATTCGCCTCTGCTGCCTCATCGGCGTGGTCGTCACGGTGGTGCTGGCTGCCGCCCTGCTCCTGGCCTCGCGACCGATCCTCGGCATGTTCACCGCCGACCCGGACGTCATCGCGCTGGCCACGGGCATTGCGCGCATCATCGGACCGTGTTACATGCTCTTCGCCCTCATGGAGATCGTCTCGTCCTCGATCCGTGGCGCGGGCCGCGCCCTCCCGCCGATGATCATCATCGTCAGCGCCCTGTGCGCCATGCGCGTCGTGCTCCTCATGGCGCTGCCGAAGGTCTTCGGGACCGTCTCGCGCGTGGCGCTGCTGTACCCGCTGTCGTGGATGGTGACCGATGCGCTGCTGCTCGGCTACCTGCTGGCGCGTCGGGCCGTGCTGTGGGGCGGGCCCACTGGCAGGGCACCCGGTGCGCACGGGCCGTGCTGAGGCGGTGGCCGTCGGGGCCGAGGATGCGGAATGCTGCACGGGCGCGTTCCGCCGAAGGACGGAGATCGCCGGATCCGCGCATCCGGATGGGGAATCGTGGCGAAATCCTCCGCTCACGGCGTGGCGTCCACTGCTCGAACCCCGCAACCGGGGGATCACGACCGTGCCGGACGGCGCTCGGTTCGACCGCGCAGGAGCATCGTCCAGTCGAGATCCCCTGGGGACTTCAGTCGCGGCGGGTCTCGTCGCAGTATTCGGCGAGGCGGGCGAGGGCCTCGCGCAGCACCTTCTCCTCGGGCAGCGCCACGAGGCGGAAATGGTCCGGGTCGGGCCAGTTGAAGCCGCGCCCGTGGCTGATGAGGATCTTCTTGCGGCGCAGCAGGCCCAGTGCCCACTCCTCGTCGTCCTCGATGGGGAAGCGCTCGGGGTCGAGGCGGGGGAACAGGTACAGCGCGCCGTCGGCCGGTACGCAGCTGACGCCCTCGATCCCGTCGAGCAGCCGCTGCGACAGCATGATCTGGTCGTGGAAGCGTCCGCCGGGGGCCACGAGGGCGTCGATCGACTGGTAGCCGCCCAGGCAGGTCTGGATGGCGTGCTGGGCGGGCACGTTCGCGCACATGCGCATGTTGGCCAGCAGGTGCAGGCCCTCGAGCAGGTCCTCGGCCGCGGCCAGCGGACCGGTGACCGCCAGCCAGCCGGCGCGGAAGCCGCAGGCGCGGTAGGCCTTCGACAGGCCCGAGAAGGTGAGGCACAGGACGTCGTCGCCGGCCGGGCCCGCCGCGTGGACGTGCTCGCCGTGGTAGATGATCTTCTCGTAGACCTCGTCGGAGAGGACGATGAGCCCGTGCTCGCGGGCCAGCTCGACGATGCCCCGCACCGTCTGCCCGCTGTAGACGGCGCCGGTCGGATTGTTCGGGTTGATGAGCACGATCGCCTTCGTGCGCGGAGTGATCCTCGCGGCGATGTCCGCCGGATCCGGGTTCCAGCCGTTCGACTCGTCCGACAGGTAGTGCACCGCCCGGCCCCCGCACAGGGTCACCTGGGCGGTCCACAGCGGGTAGTCGGGGGCGGGGATGAGCACCTCGTCATCGACGTCCAGCAGGGCCTGCAGGACGATCGAGATGAGCTCGCTCACGCCGTTGCCGAGCATGACCTGGTCGACGTCGACGTCGAGGCCCTTGGACTGGTAGTAGTTCGCCACGGCGGTGCGGGCCGAGTAGATCCCGCGCGAGTCCGAGTAGCCCTCCGACTCGGGCAGGTGGGCGACCATCGAGCGCACCACCGAGCCGGGCGTCTCGAAGCCGAAGGGGGCGAGGTTGCCGATGTTGAGCTTGAGGATGCGCTGCCCGGCGGCCTCCATGCGCTGCGCCTCGATCATGTTCCTGCCCCGCACGTCGTAGCGCACGCCGCGCAGTCTGGAGGCCTGGTTGTATGTGGTCATCGGAGCATCCTCGTCAGTCGGAACGGACTGCGCTCCACCCTAATCCGTCCCGCCACGGACGAGATCGCATAGTTATTTTCACCGTGGCATACTTATGCTCATGTCGTACACAGCAGCAGTCGCCGGGTGCACCGGCTACGCCGGGGGAGAGGTCCTCCGGCTCCTCGCCGGGCACCCGATGATCGAGATCGGCGCGCTCACCGCCGGGGCCAGCGCGGGGACCCTCCTGGGCGAGCACCACCCCAACCTCCTCGACCTGTACGACCGGCCCGTCGTGGAGACCACCGCCGAGAACCTCGCCGGCCACGACGTCGTCTTCCTCGCCCTGCCGCACGGCGCCTCGGCCGCCGTCGCCGACCTGCTGCCCGCCGAGACCCTCGTCATCGACTGCGGCGCCGACCACCGCCTCACGAGCGCCGAGCGCTGGAGGGCCTTCTACGGCACGCCCTACGCCGGCGCCTGGCCCTACGGCCTGCCCGAGCTGCCCGGCCAGCGCGAACGGCTGAGGGGCGCCCGGCGGATCGCCGTGTGCGGCTGCTACGTCGCCACGAGCACGCTCGGCCTGCTGCCGGCCCTCACCGGCGGCCTCATCGCCGGCCGTGACATCACGATCGCCGCGGCCTCCGGCACGAGCGGGGCCGGGCGCAACCCCCGGCCGAACCTGCTCGGCTCCGAGACGGCCGGCTCGGTGAGCGCCTACGGGGTGGGCGGCACGCACCGCCACATCCCCGAGATCCTCCAGAACCTCGAGCTCCTGGGGGCGCGATCGCCCTCGATCAGCTTCACCCCGCTGCTCGCTCCGATGCAGCGCGGCATCCTCGCCGTCATCACCGCGCCGGTCGACCCGTCGATCACGGCGGAGCAGGTGCACGAGAGCTATCGGAGCGCCTACGCCGACGAGCCCTTCGTCCGGGTGCTGCCGCCGGGCGTCTGGCCCGCCAGCGGCTCGGTGCTCGGCTCGAACTCGGTCGTCGTCAACGCGACCGTCGACGAGGCGGCCGGCCGGCTGGTCGCCGTGTCCGCCCTCGACAACCTCACCAAGGGCACGGCGGGCAGCGCCGTGCAGTCCATGAACCTCGCGCTGGGACTGACCGAGACGACCGGCCTGTCCACGATGGGAGTCGCACCGTGACCGTCACCGCACCCAAGGGCTTCCGCGCCGCCGGCGTCGCCGCCGGCCTCAAGGCGGGCGACCGGCCAGACTTGGCGGTCGTCATCAACGACGGCCCCCACGACGTCGCCGCCGGCGTCTTCACCTCGAACCGGGTCTGCGCCGCGCCGGTCATCTGGTCGCGACAGGTCCTCGCCGACGGCGCGCTGCGGGCCGTCGTCCTCAACTCCGGAGGCGCCAACGCCTGCACCGGAGAGGAGGGGCTGGCCGACTCGGCGGCCACGGCCGACGCGCTGGCCGGCCTGCTCGGCACGGCGAGCCACGACGTCGCCGTCTGCTCGACGGGGCTCATCGGCGAGCGCCTGCCCATGGACCGACTGCTGCCGGGAGTCGGGACGGCCGTCGCCGCGCTGTCCGCCGACGGCGGCGCCGATGCGGCCCGCGCCATCATGACCACCGACACCCGGCCGAAGACGGCCGTCCTCTCCGGCGACGGCTGGTCGATCGGCGCCATGGCCAAGGGCGCCGGCATGCTCGCCCCGGCCCTGGCCACGATGCTCGTCGTCATCACGACCGATGCCGTCCTCGACGCCGAGCAGGCGCGCACCGCGCTGCGCGCCGCCACCGAGGTCTCGTTCAACCGCCTCGACTCCGACGGCTGCCAGTCGACGAACGACACCGTGCTGCTCCTGAGCTCCGGCGCCTCCGGGGTGTCGCTCGACACGAGGGAGTTCGCCGCCGCCCTCACGACCGTCTGCCTCGACCTCGGCGCCCAGCTCCTGGGCGACGCCGAGGGCAGCGGGCACGACATCGAGATCCTCGTGCGCGGCGCCGCGAGCGAGGCGGACGCCCTCGAGGTGGGGCGCGCCGTCGCCCGCTCGAACCTGTTCAAGTGCGCCGTCTTCGGCAACGACCCGAACTGGGGCCGCGTGCTCTCCACGGTCGGTACGACGAGCGCAGCCTTCGAGCCGGACGAGCTCGACGTCTCCTTCAACGGCGTCATGGTCTGCCGTGGCGGCGCGATCGGCGAGGACCGCTCGCTCGTCGACCTGCGCCCGCGCCGGGTCGAGGTCGTCATCGACCTGCACGCCGGCGGCGAGCAGGCCCTGGTCTGGACCAACGACCTGACGTACGGCTACGTCAAGGAGAACGCGGAGTACTCCTCGTGAGCAGGGTGCGCAGCATCGACCGGGAGGCGGCCATCGGCAAGGCGGGCACGCTCATCGAGGCCCTGCCGTGGCTCGAGCGCTACGCGGGGCGGACGATCGTCATCAAGTACGGCGGCAACGCCATGGTCGACGACGACCTCAAGCGAGCCTTCGCCGAGGACATCGTCTTCATGCGTCGCTGCGGGGTCAAGCCGGTCGTCGTCCACGGCGGTGGCCCCCAGATCAGCCGGATGCTCAAGCGCCTCGACATTCGCAGCGAGTTCCGCGCCGGGCTGCGCGTCACCACGCCCGAGGCGATGGACATCGTCCGCATGGTGCTCGTCGGCAAGGTGGGACGCGAGCTCGTCAACCTCATCAACGACCACGGCCCCTACGCGGTCGGGCTGTCCGGCGAGGACGCCAGGCTGTTCACCGCCGTACCGAAGAAGGTCAGGGTCGACGGCGTGCCGATGGAGCTCGGCCAGGTCGGTGAGGTCACCGCCGTGCACCCCCAGGCCGTCCAGGACCTCATGGCCGCGGGCCGCATCCCGGTCGTCGCGACCGTCGCTCCCGGCGAGCACGAGGAGGTCTTCAACGTCAACGCGGACACCGCGGCGGCCGCCCTGGCCGTCGCGCTGGGCGCCGAGCGCCTCGTCATGCTCACCGACGTGGCCGGCCTCTACTCGGACTGGCCCGCCAGCGAGGACGTCATCACCCAGATCAGCGCGGGCGAGCTGCAGGAGCTGCTGCCCGGCCTGGTCTCGGGGATGCGCCCCAAGATGGAGGCCTGCCTGCGGGCCGTGCAGGGCGGGGTGAGTCGCGCCACGGTCATCGACGGGCGCGTCGAGCACTCGCTGCTGCTGGAGATCTTCACGAACGACGGCATCGGCACGATGGTCCGGGCCGAGGAGGACGAGGAACTGTGAACGATGAGGTCACCGGGAGGGGCTCCGACGCCCCGACCACCAGCCAGCGGGCCTGGGGCGAGCGCTACGACAGGACCCTCATGAACACCTTCGGCCATCCCCGGCGCGTCTTCGTGCGCGGGCGGGGCGCCGACGTGTGGGACGCCGACGGCAGGCACTACACCGACCTGCTCGCCGGGCTCGCCGTGCACGCGCTCGGCCACGCCCACCCGGCCGTCCTCGAGGCGATCTCCGGGCAGGCCGCCACGCTCGGGCACATCTCGAACCTCTTCGCCTCCCCGCCCCAGATCGAGCTGGGGGAGCGGCTCGTCGGGCTGGCGACCCTCGATGCGCCCGGGACGCCCGCCCGCGTCTTCTTCGCGAACTCCGGCACCGAGGCCAACGAGGCGGCCTTCAAGCTGAGCCGCCGCACCGGCCGCGGCAGGATCGTCGCGATGGAGGGCTCCTTCCACGGGCGCACGATGGGCGCCCTGGCGATCACCCACAACGAGCACTACCGCGAGCCCTTCGAGCCCCTGCCGGGCGAGATCGTCTGGGTCCCCTACGGCGACGTCCCCGCTCTCGAACGGGCCGTCGACGAGACGGTCGCCGCCGTCGTCCTCGAGCCCGTCCAGGGCGAGAACGGCGTCGTCGAGCCGGGCCCGGACTTCCTGCCCGCGGCTCGGCGCATCACGGCCGCCCACGGCGCCCTGCTGTGGATCGACGAGGTCCAGACGGGGCTGTGCCGCTGCGGCCGGTGGTTCGCCCACCAGCGCGCCGGCATCGCGCCCGACGTCATCACCGTCGCCAAGGGCCTCGCCAACGGCTACCCGATCGGCGCCTGCATCGCTCTCGGCGACGCGGCGGGCCTGTTCGGCCCGGGCCAGCACGGCACGACCTTCGGCGGCAACCCGATCGCCTGCGCGGTCGGGTGCGCCGTCCTCGGGGTCATGGCGGACGAGCGGCTCGCCGACCGGTCCGAGGAGCTGGGCGCCCACTTCGCCGGGGCGGTCATGGCCCTCGGCGATCCCCGCATCGACCTGGTGCGCGGACAGGGGCTGCTGCGCGGCATCGTCCTCAACCGGCCGATCGCCGCCGGGGCGGCCGATGCCGCCCTCGACGCCGGCTGGATCATCAACGCGCCGCGCCCCTCGGTGCTGCGCCTCGCCCCGCCGCTCATCGTCACCGCCGGGCAGCTGGACGCCTTCGTCGCCGCTCTGCCGGGTCTGCTCGACACGGCCCAGGAGCGCTCATGAGGGGGCGACCGTGAGCGCGAGCGCCTCGGAACGGGCGGGATCCAGCAGGGTCGCGCGCCAGGGCCTCATCCTGGAGCTGATCCAGGCCCATGAGATCGGCTCCCAGAACGAGCTGGCCGACATGCTGGCCGAGCACGGGATCAGGGTCAGCCAGGGCACCCTCAGCAAGGACCTGCTCGACATCGGCGCGGTGCGCGTCCGCTCGTCGGCGGGCGTCCTCGTGTACGCCCCGCCGGGCCCCGACGTCGCCTCGGACCGGACGCTGCGCGAGCAGCGGCTGGCCCGGGTCTGCGCCGAGGTGCTCGTCTCGGCGGAGGCCTCGGCCAATCTGCTCGTCATCAAGACGCCGCCGGGCGCCGCCCAATACGTCGCCTCGGCCATCGACCGCGTGAGCCGGCCTGCGATCCTCGGCACCATCGCCGGGGACGACACCGTCGTGGTCGTCACCCGGAGCCCGGACGGCGGCCAGGCGGTCGCCCAGTACTTCCTCGCGATGGCCCGGACCGGCCGTCCGCCCGCGTACCGGGGGTGAGTCGTCGGCGCCGACGACGCCCGCGCGCCGGGGCGGGCCGCCGGGCCGACGACGGGCGGCGCGCACCCG
>ERZ773004.52-NODE-52-length-77898-cov-5.112393_pt1 | contig 77898 bp, 96 predicted proteins | sample MGYA00580667_ERZ773004 | MGnify/ENA primary metagenome ERZ773004 (study PRJEB29015, sample SAMEA2737963) | human oral metagenome | biome: human oral; feature: human-associated habitat; material: dental | place: China | collected 2123 ... | reverse complement strand
CCTCTTCGTCGTCGTCGTCGTCGTCGTCCTCTTCGTCGTCCTCTTCGTCAGAATCTGAAGTACCAACCAAAGAATCAACTACTTCTGAGGGAATTACTGTAACGATTGCCCAAGTACCGTCATCGTATTTGACGAGTACATTGCCGTTACCCAATTCAATTCTTTCGATCTCCTTTTTAGCTGGAGCAGCTTTCTTAGCTTTTGCCATTTCGTTAAAATTTAAATGTTACTTATTAATTATGTTATAACTCAATTTCTTGAATTCGAATGTATATTGAAATACCCTGACCAGAAAGAGTATTTTCTGCTTTCGAGGGCATTATTAAATTGCATTATGTTATAGATGTTACTCATCAAATTCAGCTATGTGTCTATTCTTTTCTAGTAAACCTTTAGCCATTAGGTCCTCTTCAACCAATTGGTTATAAAGCCTTCTTTTTACGTTTCGATATTTGCGATTTAACCACTTAGTAGAGAACCTCCGATACTGATTGCCTATATTATATAATTTATATGTATCATTGAACAAATTCTTACCACCTCTGTTAAAAGCCTCATTCATACATGTGATATATCTTCTTCTACGATGTTTATCAGAACGGAACTCTATTGGATATGCCCATTGCCTTAAATGCCTAACTTGGTCCCTGAGAAAGAAAACCTCTTCATATTTATACCTTGGGAAAGTAGTAATGCCTTGTTTGATAAGCCTTTTACCACTTATTATGTGTATATATTTATTAGCCTTGCGACCATGGTAGAAGGTTGCAACGTGTCTAGCATGAAGTCTAGAGAAGTATGGGATCCTGCAATAGTTTTTAGCATATAGCCTTGATTCTACTCTTTGATATATACTCTTCCTTATGTTATTTGGAAAGTATGACCAAATATAATACCTATCTGGCCATACGAATCGCCTATCCCTACTTACTCTCATTTTTCTTCATGTCCTTCTGAGCAGCCCTTGACCATAACTTAATTGATTTCTCGTTAGCCTCTGGGAACTTTTTTTGTACTCTTCGAATGATCCTTTCTAAGTCGTAACCCTTTTTGGTTAATTCAAAAGTGTATGATTTCTTAGTACCTTTCAAGAGATTGAATTCATCTCTTTCTCTTGGTTTTCGAAACTTTGATTTAGATATACCGGGTACCCTCTTTTTTTTAGTGATTTCTCCGTTTTCGTTCTCTTCACTTATAAAGCCTAATCGGAGTCTTGAACTACGGATGGGATCATCAGCTGGAACCCCAATTTCATCTAATTGCCCAAGTAACCACTTATCATATTCATTGATAAGTTCTGGGTTTGGTTCTGGGTTATCGGTCCGATTGATGTAATTGATTAACCCACCAATACTACTACCGCAAGCATCTGGGAAAGGCATTCCCAATGTTATTGCTTGTCTTTTGAGATCTTTCCAAGTACCTCTGGTTAGATTATCCCTCCGGAGTACCTCTTTTTGTTTACTGATAATTTTCTTTTTTGCCATAATTGCTAATGATTTAAATTTGATACTGCAAAATTAAGAATAATATTTTAATTATGCAAACAAAATCTACTTTTCTATATAAAAAGCTGAGGAATCTGCTCTGGACACTGGTAGAGATTTGAGTGGCTGTGATTCATAAAGACCCTTATGCTTCTTTCTCTTTGCCCGAGCCTTTTTGATAGAACCAGATGGATCTCTAGCCATATCAAGATTATCCCTACTAAAGTTGATGTTGTTCATCTCTTTATAGTTTAATGCCCTTTGTACTATTTCTCTGTACTCAGGCCAAAATTTCTGACCAAGTCTAACCCTTGAAGTCTGAATGTAATAGTTAGATATCTTAAAGCCTAAAGAATCTGCATCATATTTACTATCAAATACATACATGTAGAACCCCGTAATTTCTTTAATAATTTCGGGGTCTTTACGTATAGGCATTACCAAATAGCCTTCCTTGAAAAGCTTCTTTGATATTAATGCAATGTATGCTGTATTTTCTGCCTTACGACCCCTGTAGTAAAATCTTTCTTTAATCTTCTTCAACATCCAAAAGGGGGTTTTAACTGGGTCTAGAAGATATTTAATGTATATCTTATCTTTTTTATTTAGTCTGCGTTTATACGCAGATGGTTGTTGCCACTCTTGAGGAAGAATTCTAAAGTTATTCCACCTATCAAACTCTAATATCAGAGCAAGAGTATCTTTATCCCAAGGATCTGTAGATTCACTTAATACCTTCAAATTGTTACGTATAGAAGCAGTACTTATCCTCTTAACAAGGTTTGCTGAATCACCAGAAAATAATGCAGCTTTCTTACGTTTAACTCTACGACAAATAAAAGCATCTATCAGATCCTTAAAAGTTTCTTGACAAGGGTTACCTGGCCTAAAGAGACTTGGCCATTTCTCGAGGAAATTAGTGAATAACTTAAAAAACACTTCTGCTCTTTCCTTAATCTCAAGATATTTATAATGAGATAGACCAAGCATTTCACCAGCTTCCCATGAAGACTTGCCTTGCCCAAGTGTCAAAAAAAGGGAGTGCTGTTCTTTTTCAAGTAACCACTCCCAAGCTCTCTTTTGGTTTTCGTTCATATTAATATGTTTTTTTACTTAGTACATTATCTATCTTTTCTTGAGTAATATCGTCCTCGTTTTTGTCCAAATAGCTAGCATATAATACATCTGGATCATAATTTTGATATACTGAGTATAATACATTGTCAAATGGTAGGGATAATTTCATTGTGCCATAATTTACTATCATCTCTAAACCGATTGTCCTATTTTTCATATCAACAGAAGTTACCGTTGCTTCTACTCCCTCATAAGGATAACCTTTTAGATGAACAAATTGACCTATTTTAATGTTTACCAGGTCGTCCAGAGAATATTTCTTATTCTCTTTTGCAATCTTCATAAACCTCCTTACATCTTTCCTTGGGCATAATGCAATTAAAGAGAAGTCATCGAAATCTTCAGCATTATCAACCCTTGCTTTCTTTTTCCTTTGATGTATGGTGATTGTGTCTTTTACCCAATGATGTATACCAGGAATAGTTCTCTTTAACTTATTAAGAAAGATACGATCATGTGCTTTCTCTATTCCCATCTTCATAAACCCATAATTGAAAAGTACTGGCTCCTTTGAATATACCATCTTACCCTTACGAGTTTTCTTCAGCACATTTACTGTAGGTATTATTGGTTTGACACCATTAATACCTGCTTCCTTTAGCTGAGATTTTATATTGCCAAAGTTTTTCTTATCGAGGTAGAATATACAATATACTCTACATCTTTTAGAGCCTAACTTGTCCATGTTTATGTTTACTTAACTAAGAGTTTAGCCTGCTTGTGTATACTCTTGTAATCTACATATTTCTTTATAGATGAAGCCATGTAGATACGTAATACATTAGCTGGAGTTACTAACGTCATACTTCTTTCACCTTTACCTTTGATACTGGTTTCGATTACGTCTGCCAATCCTTGATCTACAACGAAAAAGAATTCATCTCTTGGCATTGAATTATACCTCATTACCAGTACTGGTACCTTACCAGATCGTTCGGCATCACCCTTTGCCTGTTCCCAGAATTTCTCTATTACTGACCCTTTAGTACCAAGTAAAACGTGTTCGAAGTTTATATCCCTATAATTCTTACATTCTATAGATAATTTACAACGATGGGCATGTCTTTCATCAGTACACATAACATCTGAAGATAAATCGTTGCTTTTATGATAAGCTCCAGAGTATGGGGTTCTTCCGAAGGTATACCCAGTCCAATCAGTAAAATATTTTGCTACAGATCTTTCAAATCTAGAGCCCTTGTTTTTAGAATTCATATATTGTGTCTTGTTATTACATTACCTTATAGTAGTCTAAATTGGCTTCTACCGTTAATTCGCTCAACTTGCAGCGTCTTAAAATTTGATAACGGTAAGGATTCCTGGTGTGTAATAAGGAATAGGTTTTTACCTTCGAAAACACTATCTAATAAGGATATTACGATATCGATATTATCGGTAGACAAAGACTCAAATACCTCATCTAAGAAAGCTATATTTATATCCTTCGATGAAGTTAATGTTTCATTCATAGCTAATGCCATTGCAACATTACATAATTGTTGTTGACCACCAGATAGTTCATCATAATCATAATATTCACCATCCATCTCTATTGTAGTTACAAAGTCTTTTTTAGTAGAATTCAAATCTACTTCAAAAGCTATTCTAAAGCCTAATACCTTAGCATAAGCTTCTAAAGTCATATTAAGCTTACCGAGAGATGAATCAAACAAATAAGCTTTGATACCCTTATTACTCAATGGGTCCGATATCAACCAATTGTAATTATCAAGCTCTACTTTGTATTTATCCAAATTATCTTTTACGTTACGGATATGTATACGCAGCTTGTGAGCTTTATGTTTGTATTTTGGCGACAGAGCTTCCAGCTTTCTATTCTTTATTTCTGAAAGCTTATCATTTAACTCATCCAGGGATTCTTCTAAGTCTTCAATATCTGAAGCAATAGAATCGAATCTTCTAAGTTTATCCTTTATTTCTGAGATATTATCTCTTACAGTTTCACGCTTATCGTTTAACTTTTCGATACTCAGATAAGCCTTTTTGATCTCTTTGACCAATTTTAAAGCTTTAGCAGATTTACCATCCTCTAATAAATCTATAACTTTAGTGATTACATATATTAGTGGTTGGTTAGAAACTGTCTTAGCTTCAGCTAACTCATTATTTAAGCTTGAATATCGGTTATTTAGTGTATTAAGCTTTTCTTCTAGTGCATTAACTTCTTTCTTCTTATAACTTAGTCTGGTTTCTTTTATATCTTTTTCTAGAGTTTCCTTATTTTTTGTTAGCTTGGACTTTTCACTTTCTAATTCTGACTTAAAATTCTTTTCTCTACCCCTGAAATCTTTATAGGCCTCTTTTGCAGTTTCATATTCGTTATCCAATGATTTGAGCTTTGATAGCAATTCATCTACCTTTAAGCTTACACTGCTCTTATATTGCTTTGCTAAGGTAGTAGCTACATTCAAGTAATTAAGGTTAAAGGCCTCCTCGAATAATTTCTTCTTATCTGTATTGGACTCTTGTATTAGTTTCTTCATACCCTGTCCAAACATTATTGAATTCATGAACAAGTTATAAGTTAGCCCAAGCTCATTATTTAAGAACTCTTGTAACTTAACTTTACCCTTAATATCCTGGACTACAGCATCCTTAACTACTACCAGTCTATCTTTACCTTTAGCACCGTCTTCTAAAGTACCAGTATAATTCTGACAACGTGTTACCTTATAGAATGAATTATCTCTCTGAAAATATACTTCAACTAATGTACCTTGGTAATCACTAGTTTGGTATTTTTTCTTCGTATTTACATCTGAGGTTCCCTTGATTGATTTACCATACAAACCCCATACTAAAGCAGAGAATATTGAACTCTTCCCAGCTCCATTACTTGCTCTAATTACTATTGGAGCACCCTGATTAAGGTCCAAGGTATTATCTCCTTCGTATGAACAAAAGCCTTTTATTCTTAATCTTATGAATGTTATCATTGTTCCGATTCTTTTAAGATCTTCACTAGTAATTCTTCCTTAACTTTGTCTTTAATGCCCTGCTGTTTCATATAACGGTGGGCCAGCTTCTTTTTCGAAAGCTGTTTGGTAATCTTATGGTTCACTACTTCTGGCAAATTCAACTTACTTGGCAGTACTGTATAATAATTACCATCGTCTTTAATATCTTCTTCTTTCTCAACGTCTATGAATCTTGGGTATTTACGTAATGGTACAAACTTCATGCTTAAATCCGTATATACTTTCCAATAGCCCATATCGCAACCTCTATCTGTTCTACGTTGGTGCATTGGAGCTCCAATCATGTATACCTTCTTACCTAACTTCTGCGGTTTGTGAATATGACCACATAATACTAAATCAAATCTTGATAAAGTATTTAAGTTCAGATTCTCTACAGAATCTATACGGCGGTCATCAGTATCTTTAGCACCTGGATAATCTGTATGTAATAACAGAATATGTTTATACGTTTTGTCTAACCTCTTATTCTTTAGATACTCTGATAAACCAACATTATGGTCTATGTAAGGTACTCCATGAACTTGAAATTCACTGAATGGTCCAATGTTCAATGCCACGCTTGGATCTATTACGTTTAATACGTAGTTCTGAAATAAACTAATCCAGCCTTTGTTCATATTACCTATGGTATTTACTCTCTTCAGGTCATGATTACCCTCTATACAGTAAATACGTTGTCTTGGGAACTTCTCAACTAAATTATCGAAGAAATTTTTAGCCATTAAAGCTAGTTCTTGGTCTATGTTCTCTGGCTTATGAAACATATCACCACAGAATAATATTGGTACACGATGTTTAGATGCCTTATTGCATAGAGTTTCTATCACATCAAATCCATTTTTAGTTCTTGAATAACCTTCATTAAACTTTGCCCACAAGTTCAAGTGTAAGTCAGAAAATACAAGAGCTAATATCTCTTTATCCTTAGATTTTGTCATTTACAAACATCTTTATTAATGCAACCCTCTTATCTAACTCTAACTCTTTAAGTACCAATACTCTGGTATCTCCATACAAATCATGTATAACACCAATATCTGCACCATAGTCTAATAACCGTTTGGGTTTAAAGATATTGATACTTAGTAGTTCGTTTATCTCATGTAGCTTTATGTAACCGAATCGGTCTAAAGCCATAATCATTATTTGAGATATTTGCCATTGAAAATACCTGCTCAGTATCCTCTTGTTATTATCTTCTATAAGCCATTCATCAAAAGTATCTTTAGTGAATGGTATAAATACTAGATGAGTACAGTGTTTACCAAGACATTGTCTGCACATACTAATGAATTGCTCAACCTCACACTGTGATAGTTTATCTGCCTGCTTATATATAAAGTAAGCAGCATTATCAACAAAACTCCTGTCACTTACTACTTTTGTTAACCCAGAATTACTTGCTTCCTTAAAAACTTTATTCCTAAGATTCAACAACTGATAATCTTGCAAAGCAAGATCCTTAGAGTTATGGGCTAACATATCCTTATGTTTCTCATCTTTAGTAGCTGGTAGTAGATTTGACATACTACAAGAAATAAACGTAAAACCATCTTCAACTAATGTATTAGCTAAAGTAGTTTTACCGCTACCACTAAAACCAAGGAACATTACCTTCGTTGTATTATTCTCTTTTTCCATAACTACGTTCTATTTGTTCTTCCCAATTTTGCAAAAACATTTTGTTTAAGAAAGAGCCTATCGAGCTCTTTACTGCAAACTCTTTGAACTTAATCATCTTAAGCTCTTTACTCTTATAAGTCTTAACCGGTAAATCTTCTGGTTTTAATGGGTGTTGTTTAATAAACCATTTAAGATCTATAAGTTCACGGTTTCTATCTCTAACCTCGAGCATTGTTTTATGGCCTTCATCGTTATGTAGGTACTCATTACTATCGAGATACTTTTGAATAGAACCGAACTGTTCTAAGAAAACCTTAGCCTTCTTCTCACCAATCCCGGGATATCCAGGAATATCATCCGATGAATCTCCAACTAATGTTAGGTAATCTACTGTATCTTTTGATTTATAACCAAACAGGGCTTCACAGTTAAGTTCCATCACTATTTGGTCTTTACGCATATTATATACTTTAATCGTTTGACCTCTCAGTAATTGATTAAAGTCCTTATCAGAAGTAACAATAATTACCTTTGATTTACGTGGTACATATTTTAATGTAAGGTATGCTAAGAAGTCATCTCCCTCATAATTGCATAGTTTATTCTTATCATAGATATACTTAATTCTTAGATACCTCAAAAGTTGCATAATTTGCTTCTTTTGATTCTGCAATGATTCGTAATCTATTGATATATTTTTCCTATGTGCCTTGTAAGTAGGTAATATCTCTTCTCTATACTTAGAGTGACCATTATCAAACACTATGTACATATCATCTGGTTTAAACCTGTACATGTAGTGATGTAAACTCTTAAAGAATCCAAAGATTGCTCCAGTTGGAGTCCCATCGGGTGCTGTAAACCTACTGAATCTATGAAAACTCTGATGTAATAGCCCCTCACCATCAATTAAAAGGTAAGACAGCTGTTTAGCTGTCTTACTAGTTGTACCTTTATTCTTTGCTGCCATACTCAGTTTTGATTAAACGGTTAATATACCACCTTGCCTTTAACAAGTCTTTTTTACCACCCTTTTTACGATGTCTGGTTACGTACTTAATGATATTACCTTCTGAGAAATTGAGGTTATTGTTCTCAATGTAATCTATTGGTTCTATACCTTGTTGAGCATAATGCTCTGGGTGAGTTTTACTCATCATCGTCGGTATCTTCATAATCATCTTCTGATATACCATCTACTGGGTAGAGGTTTTCTGTTAAACTTTCTAGTAATTTTTTTGTTGTACCAAGAGTATTTATACCAGCTTTCTTAATTAATTTTCTACGAAGATCATCGTCGTTCTCTAAAAGCTGAATAAATTTCTCTTGTCCTCTGCAAATGTTTTTACCCTTATAAGAATATGTACCACCTCCAGACTTCTCGATGATCTCCTCCTCTATGAGTATCTCATCTAAGAAGTGTAATCTATCAAAACCTATGTGGTCAACATATTTAGGGTTATTGTATAAAGGCGAACCCTTTAAAGTAGGTCCCGGTGGAGCAACCTTATTCTTAATTGTACGAATTGAAGTTACTCTACCTATCTTACGTTCTTTACCCTTGATTTTCTTAGTAATCTGTTTACCACCATACATACCAATACGTAGTGAAGCATAAAAAGCTAATGCCTTTCCGCCTGGGGTTACATCCGGGTTTTCAAACATACCAGCTTTTAGATTCTTACGTAATTGGTTAATATATAGTTGAGTAATACCCAATGAATAAAGCATTTCGTTTCTGATACGGAAATACTTATAGATTGCCTTTGCCCTATTACCCATATCTGCAGAGGCATTATCCATTTCTGAATTAATATTAGCATCCGTGTCCAAGGCTGACATAGAGTCAAGTACCAATAGTATAGGCTCGTTATTAGTAAGTTGACTTCTCCAATATAGAGACATAGAAGCTATCCAGTCTGATATCTTTTCTATTGATGTTTCTCTATACACAACCACTTTTGAGAGGTCTAAGCCGTTTATCTCTGCCCACGAATTAGTAAATGATTGCTCTGCATCAACCCATAATACTATACCGCCAAGATACTGACAGCAGTATGCAAAGTCGAATGCCATGAGCGATTTTCCAGAGCTCTCTTCACCAAATAACTCAAGTACTTTACCAAAGGGTATACCTCCGCCCAATACTTTGTTAAATGCTAAGAACCTTGATGGTAACCAGGGAGTTTTACTCTCATCCACCTCACTAGCAATATATTGAGTAGGATATTTCTTTTGTAATTCCTTAAGCGTTGGGATCTTTATCTTTTTCCTTGCCATATTGTAACTGTATTTCAATAAAATAGGGAGACAGCTAATAACTAACTATCTCCCTACGTATATAACTCGTATGAAAGTTATTTAGCCAGAGTATTACCTTATTTAGATATCTCCATGCTTTTTCTTCTTCTTTTTCTTATCTTTCTTCGATGACTTCTTTGGTGCATCATCCTCATCTTCATCAGGATCTTCATTCAAGAACTTATTGAGTTCTTCTTCAAGCTCATCATAAGGCTTAATCTGAGCCCGTACCATTGCTTCTAAGTCAACCGGTTGAAGTAACTTCTTATCAACCCTAGTGGGTTTACAGTTACGCACTGAATATGATGTATCGAATTGACCAGTTCCAGTTCGATCAATCTTAATGTCATACCCATTTACTGGGTCAGTCATATCACCAGCTTCATCCTCATCGAGATAAAGTTCAATAATATCCTGATAAACTGATGCAGGAACTACTATGCAACGTGGTTTACCGTCATAGTCGAATTCCTTGCCCTTTTCATCAGCATATACAAGAGCAGCCAATACATAACGACGACTTGGTACTAATCGCTTAGCCAATACCTTATCATCTTCATTTTTAGATGACTTTAACTCTTGATACTTTTCCATGATTGGGCATGGCTCATCAAAAGTAGCAGGTGAATAAACCGAATGACCACCGAAGTAGAAGCGAATGATTTCGCATCCTAATTCCTCTGTTGGGCCCGGGCTTAGCAATCTAACTCTGGTTGTTCCGTTCTTAGGAAATACAAAACCATTTCCAGTACCCTTTTCAGCCAGTTTCTTTTTTCTTTGCAGCATCTTCTCTCTGGTTGACATCCCAGATGAAGACAGCTTCTTTTTCTTGTCTTTTACCATGTTGTTTACTTTTTATTTTTATTTGTTTGTACGTTTACTCTTATTTGATTCAGTATAAACTATCTCCTGTATACTAAGCACTGTAAAGGTATGGTCCTCAGGATTAAAACCCTCTACACTGCTAAACAGCTCTTTCGGAAAATCCAATTCTTTACCAGCATACATACCGTATGTAAGTACTCTACCAACCTTGAGTAAGTCAGAGTAGTATATACTGTCCTCACTTAAATGGCCCATCTGAACCACTACACCCTTACGTGGTAAATCTTTTTTATCAGTGGTAGTTGGTATGATAATACTACCTACCTTAGAATTGGTATTATTTGGTGTAAGTATTAATACCCTATTCTCTGGCAGAGCCCCACCAATACAAGCCAAGATAGTATTTATCATAATGGCCTGTTCTTCGCTGATAAAGTTTTGTTCTATATACATTGTCTTATTTATTAAATTGTATTATACTATAGTTACTATCAAGACCTTCGTGAATTAGCGCTCAAAGTTCTGAGTATCCCCTCTCTGGCTTCATAGGCTCTGCATAAATCAATAAATTTTGCCGCCTTCTCTACAGCCTTAATATATCGGTTTGATATTGATATATACTTATGATTACAAGTAGCTTTATTCGTTACGTAATCATTATTCCAGGTTGGGTTTGTATCTTTTAGGAATGTAAATGCTTTAGCATAGGCTTCGTCCCTTTCTCTTGCTAGAATATCACGCCTACGTATATATTGATTACGTATTGAACATAAAATAAAATAACTAGAGGGTGACTCTTTAAGCTGAGTTTCAAGCTTATTCCTATCTATTAGAAGTTCTTTCTGTATATCGATAGTTATATCTTTACCGTTATACTTTACTTTAATTGGTTTTATATCTACATTCATAGTGATTCTGTTGATATATTAGACCTGACACCATCATTATGTATTAATTCCCTATTACAGCATGGGCAAGTTACTACTTTCAGGTGTGTCATAAACCTACTATCCCATGAAGCCTTAATATCTGAACGTTCATATTCAAACTCAGTATCACAGTAGTAACATTTCTTGTAGAATTTACTACTTTCTGCTTTTCTTAAAATCCTCTTCATAAGCTTTCATCTCTTTTTTATACAATTTGCCAAATACCTCTGGAGAAGCTGCAGTGAAATTACCTACCTTCTTAGATTTGAAAGTATGGTACTCTTTCATATACTCTTCTACATCGAAATCTGGTTCTAGTAGTTTATTATAGTCATAGCCAGGTATGAATGGTAACTCCTCAGCCATTGACCTACCAATAGTAAAGTCCATAGACATAGCTACATCATCAACCTGAAAACCAAAATACTTTTTAGTACTTGGGTTCCTTAATATTTCCCATATACTGTGTACAGTCCAAGTGTTAATACCGTTTGGTTTAGTATACATATATACGGCATCATGAACTGTACATGCTTCCCTCATCATAGGTAATTTGCCTTGACGCATTTTCCAATAAAGCAAAATAGCCCCAAAGTTAGTCATGTTAGCAGCAGCTCCTTGGCAGTTTCCAGTGATCATAGTTCTGTATCTACCATCAGCAGTACCTTGGTATCTTGTAAAGAAAGCTCCGGTCTTTACTGTAGGACACCATACCTTTCCTTTGTATGGTACTTTATCAACTAAACATTTACCATAAGAGTTAGTGTGTATAGTCTTTCTATCTGAGAATTTAATACCATAACTAAACTTCTTTGATTCTACATACTCTTGACCTAACTTACTTGGTTTTCTACCCTTAAAGTAAGACCTATCACCAGGCTTTGATAGTATAAACATACTAGATGTTTTACCTAACAGTGTAACTATGGCTTGAACAAGTTGAGCCTGTTCCTCGTCACCAGAAGCAAATATACTCCAGCCATCACCAAGCCTCATATTGTATAATAGTATATCAAGGTGATCTTTGTTTAATGAAGATATAAACTTCATGTTTAACTTTCTACCAGGTAATATATTGGTAAACCGTTTAGAATCATCCATTGATAGTACCCAAGATACCAAACCATTACTACCGATACTCTTATTATAATGCAACGTAGAATTAGCTAATAGTGTTTCTATGTGGTCAACCTTACTTGGATTAGCACTAATTGATTGTACTATTCTTACATACTTACCACCTTTCAGACTTGCATCAGTTAGATACCACCCACATAAAGCTATAAACCAGTCTTCATATGTATCAGTAACCCTATCAAAATTATGTTCTGATACTATGGGGATTCTTACATTCGAGGTTTTACTTTTTTCAAAAATTTCTTCCGATGTACTTACCTTAAACCTATCCAAACGTTTATTGGTTATATACCACCTATGGTAATTAGTTGACTGTATACCACAGTGCTTTGAATTAAAGGTATACATATCTCCATCATAATCTAGTACATGTAGATTGGTTACTGGTTGCCATTCAGACTTATTTGTTTCTGGGTTAAAAGCTAATATATAATCTCCAACTGATAACTTAGAATAGTTCACCCAGCCTTTTGTTTTACACAGGGCCTGTGACGATGGTAATAAACATGGGAAATTCAGTCCAAGGCGTATGGCATAAGCAACATCTTCATTATTACCTGACCATATTTGGGGTAATCTTCGCCTTGTACCAAATAATTGAGTATAGTAGCCGTACTTTTTAACATACTTCTCTTGTTTAGCCTTAAACTTCTTAATCTTAGGATGATCTGCAAAGAAGTCATCCATCTCTTTTTGAGCCTCTTCTTTAGTTACTATAATACCAGCTTTTGGATCTGATAATTTAATAGCTAGTAAAGCAGAGCCAATACCATATATTAGACCAAAAGCAATTTGCTTAGCACCTTTTCTTCTTACCTTCCATAATTTATGATCTGGATGATTCTCATCATCATAAGCTTTTGATGCTTCCTCAATTGGCACACCATATTTCTTAGCTGCTATCGAAAGGTGAGGGTCTACTCCATCTCTAAAAGCTTTAAGATAGGTTTCATCCCCTGATAGGTGAGCCATCATTCTTAATTCTGCTTGAGAATAATCGAATGCCATATAAAGATAACCGGGTGGAGCTATTAATTGCTTCTTTATATTTGGATCTACTGAAGTTTTCGGTATCTGCTGCATGTTTGGGTCAGCACTACTAAACCTGTTGCTGTCAGTCCCTGTGATGTTGTACCTACCATGTAGCCTACTATCATCTTGAATTTTTTCATTCCACCCAACGATGTATGTTTTATACATTTTCTCTAATCCTCGTAATTCTAGCAAATTATCAAGGAATATGGCTTTATCACATTTTGGGTCTTTATATTCAAGCCTTAACTTTATCAGACTTTCCTCATCTGTAGATGGTGAACCAGAGTCTGTTTCTTTTAATGGAGTCATCTTAAAGCCCTTTTTACTGAACATTAATTCAGGTAGGTCTTTTTTACTATTAAGGTTTATCGGCCTTACTAACTCTCTTTCTGTTTTAGTAGAATATACGCCTGCTCTTACATTAGAGATCTTCTGTTCTCTTGATGCAATCTTTCTAGCGTCTTTTGGATCATTATAATCCAATTCTTCTAGTTCTTTCTCTATACTTTCTAGATAAGCAGATATACGTTGCTTATTATAATAACTTTGGAATCTCTTAACTACTGGTAATTCCATTATAGTATTATGGGCATTATCTATTTTTGGCTTATACTCTTCGATGAGTTTTTTGTTAAACTCTACATCAACGTATAAACCCTCTTTCTCTACTGATGTAAGAACCCTTGAATTACACATGAAGAGATTCCTAAATACAGAATAGAAACCTAAGTCTATAAGTTTCTTCTCAAAGAATATCATTAAACGTAGTGTATAGTCTGTATCTTGACAACCATATTCACATAATCTTTTAAGTGGCTTTTTATCCCATGGTAACTTATCAAAACCCATATCTGATTCATAGTTGGCAGATTCTGGTAAGTAAAGCCTTACCATATCTTTCAAACCATGTGGCCGTTCTTCGTTTAATACATACTTAGCTAGCATGCCGTCTAGCATAGTACCTCTATAGTATATGCCATACTTCTGGTTTATCTGATCATCAAACTTAGCATTCCAAGCAACTTTAGTAATAACAGGGTTTTCTATTACCTCTCTACCAAAGTGTTTAAGTTCTTTTTTCCAGTTCCAGTTATTACCACAGTACTTTTTAGTTTCTGGGTGATCTAGTGGTATAGAACATCCAAAACCTGGCATGAAACTAACTGAAAGTATAGTAGGTTTGAAATCCTTATAATATAACCCCTTAGCATTTGTTTCATAGTCTATACATGCATAACCAGTACGCTTACAGGATTCTATAAGTGTATTTAGCTCTTGCCTATTTTTAATAATATGGTATCTTGTTCTTTCCATACGAATTTACAGTTTAAAAGGGATACCAGTAATCTAACCGGTATCCCAAAACATTCATTAATTAAATCAACTCATCTATGGAGGTCTTCAAAAAATGCCAATCCCTTTTATAGCAATGGAGTGAATCTATTGTATGGAATAAGAACCCCGGTTTTACTCCAACTTTCTCTGCTATATACTCCATCATACACCATGCCAAATATACATCATCACCAAAGTGACCTACGAAATCTGAACTACGCTGATGGTATACAAGGTTTAACTGTCTACCAGTACCACAATCTCTGATAAGTAAATCATAGTACATAGAGCATGGTATACGAGCATCGCCAAAGTAATGTTGTGTATCACTACCTGTAAATATTGGTATGACAGCCTTACGAGTATCTGGGTCCTGTTTTAATAACTCGATTACCTCTTCTAAGACTGTACCATCGTTATCGTATGGACCGTTTTTACGATTAAACCTCTCGGAGTAAGTGTAGTCAAACTCCCAGCCTTGCTCTGTTTGAACCAAAAACTCACTCCACATACCTGGGTTAAGTTCCCAAGCTTTACCGGGATTGAGTTGTTTGCCTGAAATACGTTCAGCAAATTCTTCGTTTGCCCAATCTAAAGTTTTGGTGTATACAAACAAGAACTCAGGATCTGGCAATTTAGTAAGGCAGTACTGTTTACAGATCTCTTCCTTGGTTATCATGTTTTCATCTTTGGAAATGTCCTTGTTCTGATAAGTCTTGGGTTTATTTAATAAACCCATTTCCCATAAGTCTCTGCCCATTTCAGACATTAACTCTCTTGCGTTACTGTATATTCTCATTTTCTTTTTATATTATATAATACTAAAGTTCATCACTATGCTTTAGAAGCTGACTTTCTTTTAAGAAGCTTACGTTTATAAGCCTTACGTTGAGAGAAGGTGATACAGTTCTCTGGATATTCTATTGTATCATCGCCAAGGTTTAGATCTTTTGCCAATAGAGGTTTATACTCATATAGGTCAGGGCGAATTACCTTGAATGATCTCAAAAATACCTTGAACTTAGAAAATTCCTCGGGTGTGCCATTCATAAACTTGTCGTACACCTCTTTTACCCTCTTATACCAAGGTGATTCTTTATCGTAACCTTTAAAGATCTTCTTAAATGGCTTATGAGCCACATACATCAGAAGAGTCTCAATGTTACCATACATCTGAGTAGCAAATACATTAATCTGTACTGCCTGGTCTTTACCATAAACATACTCAGCCATACGTTGAACTAGAAGGAAATCAAAGATAAGCCTTTTAGTAATCTCAGAAGCTCTAAGAATAATGGTTATTACAGGAATATCTTCTTGGAATCTTTTACTAAAAGTAGCCGCTAGAAGACATTGCTTACCATTATTATGAGAGTTATTAAAAAGATAGCTTATATTATAATTTTGGTTATAAGTTGCTTTCTTTACATTAAGCTGAGATTTAATCAGATCCAGCTGATTAAAATCTATGTAGTTGTTTAATAATACAGTCCACTTAGCATCTGTATAATTAAAGTGTCTACCATAATCAAACTCTGGGTCTACCCAGGCTCTACGAACCTTTATAAATACATTGTAGCATACAGCTACTCCTGCATTTGCCACTGCCCCTTTTGAGAACAAAATTTGGTCTAAAGTTAAGAAACCCTCATTCAACTTTTCCCATGCTTCCTGAGAAGTAGCAAATTCAAGCGAATGACAAGTTTCTTCTGAGTTTAACTTTAGACCATCTAGTGGCTTATTCCAACCACCCATACTATACCTTAACTTTCTTTAAAGCCTTAGCAGCTTGTTCTTCTTTACGCATAAGCTCTTGAAACTGTCTAGCTTCTAGCTTCTTTTTCTGTACTTGTCCAAATTTCTTTTTCATATATTACTCCCTTTCAGTTCTTCTATTAGTGCATCAGCGCATGCAACAGCATATCTTGAAACCACTTTGGGATATGTATGTTTCTCGTTCTTGGAATATTCTGCTGCTAAGCTGGCATATCCAGTACTATGTTCACTACTCAAAATTCCAGACATTGCCTCTTTTGCAATCTCGTACCTGCGTTGCTCCCAGTCAATGATATTATCCATAATTATTTACTTTTTGCGTTTCTTTTTTCTCTTACTCGCATAGGGTGTTGACCCTGCACGTGACTTACACCTTCTGTTGTCTAAATAACAATCAACTACTTCTGCATGATTTAGATGCGCTGGAATGATATATTCTCTTATTAACTCACCCATACATTTAATAGTTACTAGCTTGTCTGAAGCAATTTACTTTATGTTTCTTAAAGAATAATACATAGAAAGTTTCTGGAGTAAAGCCCATAACTTTCAAGTAACCACAGTAGTATATGAAGGCTTTTACTATCTGCTCTTGATAACGTAAACCATCAGTTAATTCTTGGGTCTGCTTCCAAGTTTTATTCTTTAAGAAGTTTCTGCCAATGTTCAAATGATAGCATACTTTCCAAAGTATGTGATCCTCAGTTGAATGTAATTCTCTGGTTGTGAACCTAAAGCCTGGTATGTAACTTAGTACATGCTCTACATCTTTACCACGGTCACTAAGCATATCCTCGGTTACCAGCTTGAACAGATTAAGTTTTGGTTCTATGTAGCCCTCACTTTGTAATACAAAAGTACCAAACCAAAACAAACTGTTTAAATTATCTACAGAGTGATCAGTACCTTTGAGTATACGTTGGTTAATGTAAGCATAAATATCGCTTGGACCGATATTTGCATAAATGAATAACTCAGTGAAGAAAGCAAAAGCATCTGCTTGCTCTTCATTAGAGTTCTGCAAATGATTTATTAGCATTTCGAACTGCTCAGAGTTAAGTAAGTCCATATTCCAACCCACTGATTCGGCAATCTTAATTGCTTCCTCTGTTGATTCATAGCCTTCTGCAGTTTCCTCAATAACCCTTGCAGAAAAATCCTTTAGTACTACTTGTCCTTGTTCTGAATTGATACTAATTGGATACATTGGCAAATTCTTCTCAATCTTACCAATATAACCTTCCATGAGTCTTTTCTGTAACTCAAAAATCTTCTCAAGGAAGAGGCCATTGCTGACCTCTTCCGGAGTTTCTTTAATTGTACGTATGTCCATTACTTCTGATCTTTAGCTTTGTTGTTGCCTGACCCCATACCGTTATCACCACGGGTACTCCAGGTTTTTGCATCTTTATCAAACTCATCAGCAGTAATCTCCTCAGGCTTTGTAAGATATACTGGAGTATGAATCAATTGAACCAAAGCCTCACCAGCTTTAAGAGTAACGGGAACATCCGAAGTGTTATATACACATAAGTGATACTCTCCAGTATATGATGAATCACATACTTGAGCAGTAAAGATTAAGCCCTGTTTTGACCCTCTGCCAGATTTGTTAGCCACGATAAGTGCAGAGTTTTCTGGCTCTAACAGTACCCTAATACCACTTGGGATATTAATACGAGTATGAGGGCCTAAGAATATCTCAGACACATTACCGTCGACATAAGAGAAACTAACCACACCTTCAACATAAGCCACTTCATAAATCCGAAGGTGTGGGTTATTCTCAACCATATCAGCCAGTTTAAGATCCTCTGGTATAAAGAAATCTATACCAGCATCACCAGCATTGTCTCTAGTTGGTGAGTGTACCTCACGTACTTTAATAAATCTAACTCTTTCCATTTTGTAAATAATTTATTATGTTAATTAAATCTCTCTAAGCTATAAAGTTTTTAGATATTCTTCCAAAGCATAACCATTTATGTGAATAGTTGATTCATAAGCAGGAGCATCATGACCTGAATAAGGATCGTAAACTCCTTCAGTTTCAACATATAGTACATCATTTTCTATCAACTCTTTTAAAGATGAAGCAAGCATGCGAGTAAATTCTTTCTTATCCATCAACTAATCTCCCTATATATTTTACGTATTAACTTAGGCGGTACTTCAAACTTTTCACTAGCCTTATCAATACACTCTTTACGTTTAAAGCCTTTTCGTTTGTATATACGTAGGTATTTTTTAATGCCAGCTACGTCTTCTAGTACATCCAAGTCTTTATATTGATTCTCTTCTTCTAACTCTTTACGAGTTTTATTTAGCAGTTGACTCATTCTATATGCACATAGTTCTGAATCACCACATAATTTGCATTCCTTTGTACTTAGGTCGTATGCTTTACCAAAGCATGGATCTCCATTACCACCTATAGATGATAAGTCTATAGGTACTAATGGGTCGTGACTACCAAGATCTGGTAGTTGTTTTGTTTTCTTCGTCTTCTTTGCCATTATATTAATCTTTTTATTTATATTAATTGATACCTAGTACTCTTTGATGGTGATACCTAATTTCTTAGCTTTCATCATCTTACTTGAAGTAGAGTTGAGGTCTCCAGTAAATACTACTTTGGCTTCCTTGAAAGAACTGGTTTCCTTATACTCTTTATGAGCATTTAAAAACTCTGCTTTAGTTTTATATTGTTTTGGACTCCCAGTAAGTATACATAATATTTGATTTGATTCCTCTAGATGAAAATATTTCAGCTTCTTTCCTATTGAATGGAGTAATCTACGTAACATTCTAAATTCTTTTGAATCTTCAGATAATACCCACTCAGTTTTATAATTAGGTAGCTTACCTTCTCCAGTTAGTATTATACGTTCCAGTATACTACATACTTTTGGACCGTGTGAATCTAAGCACATAGTTTGTATTACCTTAGCAAGAGTAATGTTTTCTAGTATGTTCTTAAACTCAGCACTTATCTTCTCGCCTAATAAAGTAGGTATAGCCATCTTTATAGTTTTAGGTTTTACCCTAAGAATATTTGAACAAACTACCTTGCAATTACTCCTTACATAATCATATAACTGTTCGGATAAAGCTGGCCCCAAACCAGGTATAGAGAGTATCTCGCATGAATTCAAGAACCTGTTCTTAACGTCTTGCTCTTTTGATAAATCAGCATAAGCATGACAATCTTTGATTGTAAAAGGCCAATCAGGTAAAGGCAGAGTTTCACCAAAAGTTTTTACCTTATATATAAATGGTATGATGTCTCCAGCTAATGAGATAACTATCTTTGAGCCAATGCCTATGGTTTTATCTATAATAAAACCATAGTTATGTCCAGATACGTTAGTGATAGTTTTACCATCTAATACTACTGGTTCTACCTGTAGTGTTGGGTAGTACTCCCTTGACTTACCTAAATTCCAATGTATATTAACCACAGTAGTCTCGGCTACCATTGGTTCAAACTTGATAGCTATACAATCGTTTGGATATTCCGCAGGTATGGGTTCTCTGTAATTTGAACATGGCTTTATTACGAACCCATCCAAAGGAAATTTATACTTCGACCTGAATTCTACCATTGTCTTATATATTTCCTTAAAAGAAGTCATCAATAGGCCATCTGAAAATATATGTGTTTCTGGGTAAGGTATATCAGTTTTACCTATTAATGAAGCTAGGTCCTTATCGTCTAAGTCAACTAACTTATTACCCTTGATATATCGGTAATCATAAATAACGTACTCAAGGTCTGAAGCCTTCTTGAATTCTGCTTTATTGAAAACATCATAGTCTGAGTTTACCATACCAGATACAAAAGACCTTGGGTTCTTAAACTCTTTGGCATACTTACGTTCGAATGTATCTTTCTCTATAAGAATTTCCCCTCTGAGTATAAAGCATTCATATGCCTTAAATACCTTAAAGTTAATAGGGTGTTTGGTTAGCATGGTTTTCATCAGATGATAAATATCTTTGCCCCAATTACCATCACCCCTTGTTGATACTGAGAATAATTGGCCATGCTTTATTACCATTTCAAACGAACAACCATCGTACTTTGGAGTAACAATTACCGAGTGTTTCTTTAGTACATCCGGTAACTGTTCATAGAGATTACCCCAATCTGAGGTTTGATGTACCTGAATCTTTTTAAGTGATCCCATAATAAATGGGTGAGGTACAGTATAATTATTACTGGTAGAGGGTGCACCAATCAGCCTATTTTCCATACCAAGCTTCTTTTCTAGTGCATCAAATTCAGCATCTGGCATTATCTCTTCTCCGTTATAATAAGCTTCTCTAGCTTTTATATACAGTTTGAGATCCTTACTTTTTGTTTGTGATGTAGTCATAATATCCACAATTAACGAATTCGTGACATCCATTGCGATAGATACAGTCTGGTACCATTGCAGTACCAACCTGATAATCTACTAAACTTATAGCCTTCTTTAACTCCTCTGTAAACTTCCTTGTTTCTGGAGAAGCATTATGGCATAGCCTCTTCCTACCTATTGAGATCAGAGCCTGAGCATTAATCAAGAAGCTCATGTTGACTAGATCTGTCTGTTTACGTTCTTCTCGTTTAACTCCAGTACGATCTTCCCTTGAGGTACCAACGAACCATTCAACTCCAATCTTATGCCTTACTAAGTGAGTATGAACATAATAGGGTATGTCTTGGCATTGTACTAAGAATGTTAATGCCCTAATTGGAGAATGTTCTGCCAATAGCATCTTCATCTTCCAATCGGAACTAATAACGTTAGATACCATCTTCTTGTTTACTGTCTGTAAGGCTAGTTCCTTAACTACGTCCCAGCCTATTAACTGTTTAGCTATAATTTTCATTTCGGATTGTAATAATTTTGAAAATATACTAAAGTTCCTAAGTATATTGCAAGTTTATGTTTGTTCTTTCTCAATCTATGTAACTTCTCTAACATATCAGGGGCTAATAATTTCTTAGTAACCCTGTGAAGCTTATTCTTCGTGGTTAGTCCGTTACTATCGAGTGAAAACCTTAAGTATACCACATAACCAAGATTGGTAACGTGATACTCTATTGGTATTCCACCTATGTTTATTGTAACTGGTTTTGACATCGTTCTATTTATTTCAATCCCCAAAGTTGCCTACCATAAGGATAGACATGAAGATCAGGAAAATTACTAATACCCCTAATATTGCTTCCATTGTTGTAAAAATTTAATCTTTCAACTCATCCATCACTATGATGGCTAACATTGTTAAGAGACCTAAGATGAGTAAGATAAGAATTACTGTTATTGCTATCATAATCATATTTATATTATGTTTTGAAGTTAAAGTTCATCTATTGCTCTTTTCATTGCTAAGAGCAATATGAGGGTGCCCATCAAGGTCCATAAACCTAAAATAATGTAAATTGCTATTGTCTCCATACGTTATATAATTTTATGTTTATATATTGCTATAGATACCAACTGAACTACATGAGTAGAGAGTTATTGATTCTTCTTTTCATGTAGTTCTCTTGTTTTAACTTTTACCCTTTAACTAACGTCTGCTCCTAAGCCTAGAGCTACTTATTTATTTCCTACGGCAATAAATATGTAATCATTTAGTCCTCAAGAATCTAGAACGGTAAGTCATAAAGATACTTGTATCTGTTGTACTTCTTCCAGATCTTACGTAGATTGATTACTTTCAATTTTTCTTTACGATAATATCTTGCTCTACGTTTACTATGCCTTGAAAGATAACGAGGCCCATTATATTGGATATCATCAAGGTAAACTTTATTCTTACCTTCGAATAAACGAACCAACCTACCGAGGAATTGTATGGTCTTTTCCTCAGATGACATCCCTGCTGCATTTACCATATAACGTAACTTAGGAAAGTTCTTACCCCTGGCTATGATAGTAGTTGATACAAGTATATCTATATCACCTTCCCTAAATTTCTTCATTATATAATTTCTCTTTACTTTGTCGGTATTTACATGTACACAGGCAATTCTATATTTGCCGTCTAGAGCATTAGAAATATATTTATATAAGTTTTCACAGTGTTTTATGTGCTTACATACTATGAGTGCAGGTATATTGCCTAACCTGAGTGATTTCTTTAATCTATCTAATACGCAAACGTACCCTAAAGTATTTTCAGTTATAAAACGATCGTACTCTGCCTTGTAATCTTTTGGCCCATTATCAGGTGATACATACCAGGGTTCAGTGTCTACCAGCTTAACTACTACATTGGTTGAGTACCCTCTCTTGATTGAATCTTTTAATCTAAACTCTGATATCTTCTGACCAAAGTAAGCCTCAAGATTCATGTTCTTAAGCTCATCCTTCTTTAACTTAGACACATAAATGGTACCTGATAAGCCTAACCTTACCCTTGTATTATACAGGTGTGATAGTACAGATTGGTATGATTTACTACCTGCTAAATCAGCTTCATCAACCAATACCATATCTACTTTAGCCAATTCTCTTTGATAGGTTTTTATGTTCCTTGATATCGATTGAACCATACCTATACTAAAGTTAGACCAATTGGTTACTTTACTACCTTGAACAAAAGTAATGTTCTCACCGGGTAAATAACCCTTAAACTCTGATTTAGCCTGCTGTAACCAATCTGAATCGTTAGTTATAAGTAGAGTCTTCAGCTTCTTACCAAAACTATAGTATAGAGCCGACATAATCAGGGTCTTACCGAAACCTACATTTAAATCTAAGACCCCGATATAGTATGGTAATGTACCAACCTTATTTGATAATACTTTCTCCAATACATTAAACTGCTCTGGTCTTAATTTGAACTTACCCACTGACTTTACAGCCTTAGCTTTAGGAATAGATAGTCGTTTATCAATGATGTTTACCTTTAGCTTTTGAGATTTACACCATTGGTATACTCTTGGTAATAGCCCTATCTTGAACTTACCATATTTATTAAGAAAATGTACTTTACCATCCCACCCTCTTATTCTGCCTCTTAAGTAAAAAGCATTTGGATGTTTTATTGATAACTCATTATACAACTTAAGTGCATACTTTTGAGGTATATCAAGAGTACACTCATTACAGTTATTAATTATTATACTACTCATCTTCTTCGTTTATTAAGTTCCACAAACTGTTCTCTACCTTAGGACCATCTGTACTGTCCTTTTGTTTATATTTGAACATATACTTTACATAGTACTGTTTCATTTTCTCAGTTAAGAACCTTGATGGCTCTGGTAAACCATTGCACCATGCTAGACCCTCGAACATCGCATCTATGTAATCTTTGTAATCTATACCATTCTTTAAACAGTAGTCCTTTAATTCTACGAAATGAGAATATTCTGATGGGTTGTTTTTATAATTTTCCCTTAGCCCAGTCCTCTCGGCTATTACTGATACATAATAATCATGTACTTTTTCTGTAAGCTTACTATCTACATCTAAGTGTAAGTTCTGCTGAGCTTCTTTATAATCTACGATATCCTGGTACATGTTCGGTAATACCTGTAGTGCTTTCTTTGTATTATTGCCCATTAGCTTGAACCCTGTTTTAATGTAATCAATGAAGGCTTCCCTGGGTTTCATCCCATATTCTTTGCTATACTCATTACATATATCAGCAAGCCTTTTGCACTGAGTCCACCCTCTACCACTGTCTTGGGTTGGTTTCCTAACTCCCCTATGGTTTAATGCCTTCCTAACAGTATAATATATATCTGCAGCTAAATAGGCATCACCAACTGTAGATTTACTAATTCTTTCAGCCATCTTTTCTGATATGCGGTCTGATATTACCATAGCCCTTGAATTAACATTATACTTCATTGCTAATTCAAAGAACTTATCTACTGGGAATCTTTTCTTACCTAATTCTTGTAACACAGAACGAAAGCCTTCACGAGTAAGATGAAGACTTGGGGTTCGTTCTGTTTTAAGTTCTCTCTCCATATTAATATGTTATAATTTATAAATCATAGTTCATTTTTAAGCTTTTGTAGCTCTTGATAAGTCTGGTACTTAGTATTATATATGTACTTAAGAGTTTCTTTCTTACCAAGGTCATTAACATCTTTGCCTTCTGGTAAATATACTACCTTTACTGATTTATAATGAACTAGCTTCATGGCTAATTCTATAGCATACTTCTTAGCATCTGGGTCAAGTAGTATTATTATCCTCTCAACTGGAGATTTTATTATCTCATTTATCTGATAGGCAGAAACTGCTTTACCCATAGTAGCTATACCTTGCTCGCCCATAGTAAGAGCATTTATAGCTCCCTCACATAGAAATACTTTTTTATACATACTAAGAGCATCATAGTTGAATATGGTAAACTCTTTGCCAAGCCCAGTAATATCTTTGTTAGGGTTATTATATCTTGGGCCATTAGTCATTACTGCTCTAGCATTATAGTACCTTAGTTCCCCATTATAATAAAAAGGAATAACCAAGTAGCCGTAAAGAGGACCATCAGTGCAATAACCAATACCAACTCTACTGGCATATTCAATATCAAATCCACGTTTTCTAACATAACCTCTCATTGATTTAGCTAATTGGGACTTACCTACAGCTATATTCCTAAAACCTTCAGGTAAGTATACTGGTTTCTTTTCTAAAAGTTCTACCTTCTCCTCCTTGAAAGTTAACTCGGTGAAGTCCCCATTATTTAAAAATGTAGTTAATTGTGCCCATGTATCAAAACCTTCTATATCCATCACTAACTGAGCAGGTGATACATGTGCATTACATCTAAAACAGTTAGTCCTATACATAGTAAGGTTTACTCCGAGTTTCTCTTCTCTACCACAATATGGGCAGCGATATAACCTTAGCCAACCTTTCCTATATTCATAAGCTACACCCCTTTTAATAAAATAGGTATATAGCTTAGACTTAAACTGATTGGTTATTCTCATCTCCCATCTCTTTTATTAGTTTAGATACTTCTCTCTTTAACTTTTTAAGATCACTTAATGTTAAATCACTTACATTCAAATTCACATAACAATGTGAGAATTTTATTGATGCTGCTTTAACCATAGCTTCATGCTTACCATTGTTAAATGTAAACTTGGTAAGTCCCTTTTGAATAGCAGAAGTGATTTTGTAATTGCTTAATTTAATCATTTTCATATTATTTATATCTCAATATTAACAACCTCAACACCGACTTTGCGTAATAAGTCTAGCCCATCTTCCAAACGATATTTCTCTGCATAAATAACCCTCTTAATACCTGCTTGAATAATAAGCTTCGCACATTCTATACAGGGTGAAGCCGTGACGTATAGTGTACCACCCTCACTATTATGGTTACTTCGAGCAAGCTTAGTTATAGCATTTGCTTCTGCATGCAAAACATACGGATAAGTAACTCCATCATTATCTTCACATACATTATCAAAACCACTTATGGTTCCGTTATAACCATCGCTGATAATTGCTTTATCTTTAACTACCAGTGCACCAACCTGACGACGATGGCAATATGAGTTCTCTGCCCAAATTTGAGCCATCCTAAGATAACGGTTATCTAAGTTGTACTGTTTTTCTAAATCTATCATACCATATTGTTTTATTTATTTATATATCCCCATGTTGTAATTCTTTAGCCCTATTGCTATTAGCTATACTTGAGTTTTTACCAGACTTACTAAATGACTCGTCTAGTTTATTCCCATATACTTCATCATATTTCTTACGTTGTTCTATTGTAAATTCTCTAGCTCTTTGCTTATCGATATCTACGTGAAATAAAGCCCTGCCAAATGGTTGACCATCTCTTTGAACTACAAGCTCTAGTCTCTGTATATTATCTTGATCTTCTTGTTCGGTTGCATTTAACCCATATATTACTTGAGCATGCCTAACTATATCAACGCATTTAGCAATATCGTTTTCATCATATCTAGTAGTACGATGTTTCTTACCTTCTCTGGTAACATGGTTTGCTGTCCATATCATATCCAGATTCTCTGATTCGGCTAAGTTCTGTAAATCGATAAATACATTTGATATTCTTTCGAAATCTTCTCTATCTCCAGCAATAGAAGCTAACTTAGCAGCATAGTCAACCATTACTACATCTATATGTATATTACGTTCTGATAACTTCTTTATTAAACCAGATATATAATTGCAGTCAGTTACCATAGCAGGTACCCTTTCTACTACTAACTCAACCCCAAACCTTTGTAGTTTACGTATATGAGTTAACTCTTGCTTATCATATTCTCCAGTGTATATATCCTTTTTAGTTTTATTAAGAGATGATTGTATTATACGATCCATAATCTGATCTTTACCATTTTCAGTATCTATGTATAATACTGATTTTTTCATTCTCAAATAACCGAGAGCCATATTAACTAGAAAAAATGTCTTTCTAGCCTTTGGTTTATCCAATAGCACCCCTATTGAATGTACTGGAAAGCCGCCTGCATTAGTTAATTTATTTAATTGTCTATATGGAGATGGTACTATTGCAGGGTCTGCCTGTCTTTTAAATTGACGTTCTACTACATCTCTAGTTAAAAACAGGGGTTCATCTTCTGCCTTTGGTTTAGCTTGAGAAACTATCTTGTCAAGTTTCTTTTGATACTCTTCATATTGGCTAAAATCATTCAAGTCAAAGGATTCATTAAGGTTCTTCATTGCTACATATGTAGCAAACTGATAAATCTTTTCGTTGATGTATTCTCTATCCATTAATGGGTTACCATATAGGTCATCAACTATTTTATATATATTTGGTACATCATCTTTAGTTACCAAATCAACGTAATCTTTACCGTCTAGTATATCCTTTATCACTTCTTTAAGGATATTCTTTGATGGTATCTTAGAATTTCTTTTATAATACTTAGTAAGGCTATCTACTATTACTGAGTGTTCTATCAAAGTAAAGTAGCCTGACTTAACCTTACCTAAAGCTAACCCACCTTCCTTATCCTGGATAATAAACCTTATTATCTCCAGTTGAAAGCTTGGATCAAATTCGAATTTATGTTTATTCCTTCTCATACTCGTTATAATATATTTTGAATATAGTAATTCAGTGTTCAGCGGTTATCACCAAGTACTACTCTACTAGTAAGTCCTCAGCTACTTGGTGAATAATTAGACTAAATTCCTTGCATATTCAAATAAAAGTATTAATTTTGCATTATCAATCAACATTTAAATATGAATAGTTATGGTAGAATCAGAAAAGAACGGGTCAGAACTACATAGACTTAGACCCATGCAAAGTGGCTACGACAAAAACTTATTTAATGAGTTATATAAAGTATGCCAACCAATAATAAGGAATTTAGTTCGTCAGATAGATTGTAAACGATTTAATCTATCACCAGATATAATTAAATCGCAATTTGACGATAAGTTATTATTTGTATTTAATAAGTACTATGGAGCAGTTAACAATGATCAGTTGAAGTATACAATGATAAGAGCTTTGACTACCTATAAGTTACACTTATTAAAATATGCCTATTCAGAGAAGGCAGACTTTTACCAACACCAAGTATCATTAGATACGTTATTCGATAATAATAAAGAATTACTTGATGATTCTGATGAACAGGTAAAGAAAGAGAACTTAATAAAGGAAGTTGATAAGTATATGGAAACCCACTTATCAATTGATGCTTATCTGGTTTGGGAAGCATTAAATCATCAGCCACCTTACATCAATCAAAGATTACATGGTCAAAGGGTCACTAATAGACTACTTGCCGAATTCTTCGATTTACCTAAGTCACGTAACTCGGTGAAGTTTATCTCTAAACTTAGGGATGAAATACACCATTGGATGAAACAAGCTGCTAAAGACCTTAAGCCATAACACAAAGATAGGGGCCAGAATTAACTGAACCCCTATCAATGAACATATTAAGAAAAAGAACAAGAAAGCCTTAGTATGATTTCTTACGTATATACCTGAGAGTAATTGCCGGTATAAGCTTGTTGATATAAACCGTATCTGCTGTACTCTCGTGGTTTGGATCATTATCAAGAGCATTATAACCACTAAACACTGCCCCTTGTATAATACCACCGAATGGGTTCATGTTAAAGTCAGCCATAGCTCCATTAATACCCTTATCCCTATCATCAAAATTACCAATACATTCAGAGAACCTGTCTTTATCGCCATCCTGACGGCCAGGGATAATACCTAACCCATGCCTATGCTTAGGTAGATTACTAGCGGATAACTTGAATGAATATTCTCCACTTGAAGCAGTTGGGTTATAGATTTCTGAATTGTTTCTAAGAACAGTTAAATCACTACCATTAACATCCTGTAGTGTAATACCGCCCTCTTTATAACCGATGACTACCCTACCTGAAGCTTTAGAATATTCTTCCCAACCATTCGGTATTGATAATCCGTCCCAGAGGATAATACTACCAGGTTGAAGTACTGAATCGCTAACCTGTTTCTTAAGAGTTTCAACTTTATCGGATAATTCTTTGGTTTTAGCCGTAATTACATAGTTTAGATAACTAGTAATGTTATCGAATTTTTCACCAGTAGATGGGTTAGTGAAATCTAGTTGTCTAAAGATAAAACCCTCTACCCTATTAATAGCCCTTACCAAGTAGTTGTGTATGCCGTATGAATAAGGGATATCCGATAAGCCTTGACCTTGGTATGGTACTATAGCAAAGTACTCGGTACGATTATTTATCTCATCGTTGCCAGTACCATATACTCCAACAAGTACCATAGAATTACGACTATTTGCATAATCTGTACAAGCTTTAGCTACTGCATCATCCAGGTAACTGTATGAGTTCTGTACCGTAAGGAATGGGTCTCTGTCATCATTGTTACCAGTAAGACTACCAAGGTACTGTGAATCAGTACTTGGATAGTACGGGTTTCTAGACTTCTTATATAGCTGATAGAAATCTATAGCAGAGTTGTTAAATATAGCCCTTAACGTTACTGGGTTATCTACCTTCTCTGGAATATGTTCATGATGAGCAAATAGAAATACCTCGTTACTTGGCGTACCTTCAATTGGAACAGTAATAGTACCCTGGCCGAATCGCAAAATAGTACCATCTCTAGCGATAACCGATTGCATTGGTTCCTCTCCCATAGAGCTTGTAGTTCTATGCGAGTTGATCCTACTTCTAACGATATAACGTATTGGGTCTACGTCTCTCTCTTCTGATGATACTGAGTTTTCATCACCGGAAGCATAGGGGTAGATAACTAATAATTTATTACCACCGCTATCTACTACCTTTGCAGAACCAAACCCAGATACTGGGCCTACGCCATTCAGTATACCGAAGGTTTCGCAAAATCTTTTAGATGATAGCTTATCACCATAATTAAAAAAAGTTTCTTGTGCTGCCATACTATTCTTTGTTTGTTTCTTTTTCTACATTTGTTAATATATCTTTTAAACCCTGAAATCTCAGAGTTATGATGTACATAATTATCTTCCAAATGCTAATGCCATTCTTTATACCATGTAATTCACAGATATGTGAGTATATGCTGTCGATTTCAAAACCATAGCACATCAGTAATACTACTGAGGCTATGGTTATGGGTTCGATACCCATTTGTTTACCAAAAGACATTCCAAGAAAAGAAGCAACTAAAATATAACATAGATAATCTATTACTTTATTTAAAGTTCTTCTACATGCCCTGGAACGTCTAATTGGTTTATGCAAATACTTACTTACTGAGATACCAAACCAAAAGTCGGCACATATAAGTATAAGAGCTAACATTAGCATCCACCGTAGTTCAAAGACGATATATTGGGCTTCGCCCATCATGGTTAATACCAAACCACCTTTGATCCCTTGAGAAGCTATAGGTCTTCCAACGTTGCTGTCCATGCCTGATCAGTTTGTAATCTAACGTTCGTTATAATTGTATCTTGTTCAACACCAGTACCAATGTATAGGCCATCCCTAAACTGGTTTAGTAATGTATCTAAGTTACCATTGCTATTATCAAACCTAATGTTGGCTCGGTCAGCAGTAACTACAGGACTTACACCACCAGGTAGAATTGTCTTTGGTTTTACTTCAAATATACAAACCTTACCTGGAATTATATTTCCATTGTAATCTACAAGCTTTAATCTATAAGTACCAACACCTGGAGCTATAAACTTTTGGCCACTCATATACCCAGCATTAGTGCCATCACCACGATCATATATGGCCATATAAAAACCTGGTCCTACAGACTGTATGGTTATTGTAGTTTCCAATGGGCCAGAGCCTTCAATCACTGATGTAGGTTGAATAGAGAATAGTACATTTGGAGTTTTGTAACCTATATTAAGTACATGTTTAATATCCCCAGCCTTAAATGTATATTCACCGATCTTATCGAGAACCACAGGTTGTTTAATATCAACATTAATTGTACTGCCATCTGGTTTTTGCAATGTAATAGTACCTTTGTAATCAACATACTTACCCTGCCTATTCATAACTATTACCATGAAGGAGCACTTATCAGTGATATTCTTTACTTCTAAAAAGCTACTAGTATCTGAAGTTTGCCAAGTACTGTTAATGGTATCCTTTGCAGGTAATAAGCCAATAAATGCTGGAGCTAACTGGCTATGGTCATCAATAGTAGAAACTACATTAAACATTATAATAGCAGGGCTCTCATTATAATTGAGGTCAAACTCCCAAGTACCTTTTACCTTTGTACTTACCTTTAGTGTATTATATGCACCACCATTAACATAGTACTGTATATCAGCTTCACTAGTTTTAGTAGTGACTGATGATTGAGTACCAAGTACCATTTTACTTACCTGACCAGTTGGAGACTTAACCGATACAGTTACGCTCTTCCAATCAAATCCAAGGCCATTACCCGATACCCTTATTATATCAGCTGATAATTCAACTGCATTATCACCATGAAGATATTTAGTTAATGGTGAATAGTTAGAGAACTTTAATACTGATTGAGTAGTAACACCAAAGTGTATAGTAGCCGGTAATATATCAGAATGTGCATTTGATACTATCTTTGAAGTACCTGACGGTGGGGAAAAGACTGGTATATAATTTGTATCACCAATCCAACCTGGTCCTGTAATGGTAGTACCGTCTAACTTCCACCTTAACCCTGCTTGCATTTCCATTAGCCAATCCATAAAGGCTTTATTACTAGTCCTAGCTACATCTATAGTTTTACCTTCTTGTATAGCACCATCTTTTTGTAGTACTAATCCAGTAAGATCTTTTCCACTCTGTAACTGATCGAATATCATTCTAGCAGTTAATTTAGAACCATCTTTAAGCCATACATCTGGTATGTGGTTATTCAGTACAAGTATATCTATTACCGGTACTGATACACCTTTGATATCCTGTATAGCACTAGCTGTTAAGTTATCAGTCCAAGCGGTTTTACTTGGATATCTTTGCCTTACTAATATCTTACCAACTAGAGTAGCATCCTTTTTCTCTTTCACATTAACTACAGCGAATTTTGAACGATTCAATACCATTGAGAATTTGTGATCAGTGAATTCAGAAACCATGAACACTGATACATTCTCAATCTTGGTATAGCCCTTGTCATCTAAAGGTTTACTACGTAATATTTTTCTAGTAGTCTTATTGTACCAGATAGTAGTTGGGCTCTCTATTGAATCTGTGTTATTGTAGATAACACTTACGTATTTCTTAGTAGTGCCCTGAGTCCTTGAAGCCCTTACAGCTATAGCTGCAGTTGTATACTTATCTATAGATAATGTATACTTACTACCATTCAGTGTTAAGCCATCGTCTAATAGTGAAAGTACCTCGATATTATCTACGTAAGTAGTAGACTCTTTTAATACTCTGAACTCAACAGTAACCTCAGTACCTATGATTTCACCTGATGATGGTACTGTTAATTCCGGTACAAAAGTACGTGCCCACTTATTTAAACCCATGGGCAGTGAGTCAATATCAAAGTAGTATGGAGTTACAAGGACATTGTCCTTGTTTACACCTGTAAAACTAGCCTTATCTCCAGTATACTTACTAGTAAACCTTACACCAGTTACCTCTTTATTTGTATCTGTATTATAGGCCACTACCCTAAAGTAATTTGTATCTGGGCCTACGTAAAATATTGCTGGGCTCTTCTTCCATGCTTTACTTACCAAATCAAAATATTCTATTGATAATTGGTAAGGTACATTTAGCTTTGATTGGAATTTACCATTGATATACACCAGTGGGACTACATTAAACGGTGAGTAGTCGTTTAATATATCACGTATATAACTGTATACTGATGTAGGAATTGTTCCAGTTACTTTATATGTAACTGTACTTATCTTTTTACCAGTTAAATCATTAGCATCTAAACTAACAGAATCTAGTGCTGAAGCATAATCAGTAGTACTTTCCTCTGTTTTGTTTCCACCAATAGGGCTTTCAGTAATTTCAATAGCTAAGTTATTATCCTTATTACGTAGCTTGTTGAATAGTACTGTAAAGAATTCTTTACTGCCCTTGTTCTTTCTTAACCAAGCAGATACAGATATTAAATCTCTACGCTGTTTCTCGGTTAACTTCAGCGGATTACCAGAACTGCTATTGGTGAATGGCATACTGCCTAAGTGACAAGCTAAGAAATCTAAGTTCTCTTTCTTTGTATTACCGATTGATAGTACATCTAAGAACTTATCTATCTTATCCTTGACATCAGATAGAGCTGTACCAATTAACTCTAAGAACCTTTCAAGTAAACCCTTACCACCAACTTTGTAGGAATCGAATTCCTTATAGTAAGCTGGCAACCAATCTATAAGACGTTTTATATCCATATTACATTACTTCTTTAATATCAAGATTAATATCACCGTTGAATATGATAGACGAGAACTTATTAGCCTCAAACTCATTGCCCTGTTCTGTTATAGTAAATTGGAATTTACTACCTTTAGGTATATCAGACAGGTTGTACAGTTTGAGATTAAAGCTAATGTTGTTCTTAACATCATTTATGGTTACTGAAGCCTGGCTTGCAGCAAAATTCTCAGAGCTATAACCACCAGTTGTAGAGTAAATTCTATACCCACCAGCAGCATTGAATGAGATTAAGTATGTTATAGATTTACCATTTTTTATACTACCAGTATCAATCCTGGTGTAGTCCATGTTTAAATAGGTGTGACCATATATCGATTTAACATACGGTGTTAGATATATGTCTTTAATATATAGGTAATCTACTTCTTTGAGATTATCAATTAAAGCGTATATATCTGAAAGCCTTACTGAATTACCTAACCCATATTTGCTAGAATTATATTCATTATACAGGGCAGATAATATAACATTCTTAATACTTGATTCACTAGAACCTGGCCTGCCAGTTACCTGGAGATCTAATTTTAATTTACTTATGTTAGCAGGTAATACAGTAATTAAATCACCAACTGTTGAACGATCTGTTATGTATTTCTTTACATTGGCAATTAACTGTGCTGAAGGTAATACACCTGGAGTAACAGAAGTTATATATAATACCTTGTCTGATGGATCCGATGTATCTATAGCAGCATCCTTAACTCCTGGTACTTGTTTAGCCAAATCTACAAAGTCCCTATCAGTAATGGCCTTACCACCAGTACGAGTAAATGAGCTTATTACTTCCCGTAGTACATCGATGTTATCTTCTGTAAAACCATCAGCAGAAGCCTCTGGGTTATTAACCGTTACATTATTACCTAAGGTTTTTACTGTAGCAGGTACAGTAGTTATACTACCGCTTTGTATATTACCAGATTCACCAAGTGTTAAATAGTAATTTATTGTGATGTTTTTACCAGCCGGTAAATTATGACCAAGTTGGAACTTTACATAAGTACCTGAAGTTGTAGTATAAAGCCGATAGACCCTATCATTTAAAGAATTGCAATTAGCAAATGTATCTACCAAAGTATACTTATCAGTACCAACGTATAATGTAAACCCAACCCTACTAATGTGTTTAGTAGTATTTGTATTTGGTACCTTAATATCTACACCATTAGTTATCTCCGTGGCTGGTATACTTACATTGGTAACTAATTCTACCTGTGATAAGCACAACTTCAATTGAGTAGTATACTTAGGCCAAACTACATCTGATAAGGTTTGCCACGTATTACTATTACTATCATAAAATATTGTACCAGCTGGTATAGTACTATCTACCTGAGAAGTATCTGTGTTCAGCTCTCGAGTTAATACTATATTTACAGTAGCCGAGTTTGCTCCTCGTGGTAAATAATCAACTAAAGCCCCATGAGATAATACGGATGAGTATAGCCTTGCTGAGTTTAAGAATGATTCTCTAGCTGCATTATCTATGTAGTAATGTAGCATTTCTATAACGGCAGCTACTGCCGATATGATTATTACCAATACATTTCCTTCGGATATATCGGTTATCAATTTGCCACCATTTGGGCTAGGTATTGAAGTCAAAGCAGAGATCATGTCCTGCTTTATATCTTGGAAAGATCTGCTGTATGGGTTTGTCCACTTGTTCATATTAATTAGTATTATAAGAAAGTCCTAAACTATGTTCACTGCCATTGCTAATAAGGTTATATGTTATAACGATATTCACTATGGTACCATTCTTAACAGTATGAATATCTCTTACTGTGATTCTCGGCTCATACTTATTTATCGCAAGTCGTAAATATGTATATACTGCACGGTCTAGTACCAAGTTATTGGGTTCTTCAATTATACTTACTAACCTATTACCAAAATCCTCTTGTCTTACTCGTTGACCAATGGTATACTGGAGTATTGATACCAGATTATCAGTGATTAACCTAATATCACCTTCTACAGGGTAGACCCCTGATTTGCCATTGTTATTCGTTACATTTAATGGGAATGTAACTCCAACGCCTATATTTATATCTTCCATATTTAGTGTTTGAAATCGGGGTTTTCAAAATCTGTTTTATTTATAGACGATAATGGTTTCGTTACCTGCTGTGCAGTTGGTGCAGTAGTAGCCGGTCCAGCTTGTACTCCAGGATGAGTATGAAGGTTAAAGGCTATCCTTAATTGGTCGATCTCTTTGACTAATTTATTAAGTACATTAGTAAGATCACCAGATCTTGGTACACACTGGTTACCTTTATTTACAACTATCTGGTCATTAGCAAGTATATTTATGTTTGACCCTGACACCATATTTATACCACCATTGCCTTCTCCATGAATTGTGATACCGTCTGGAGCTTCGATAAACATAGTACCGGTTTCATCATCTATAAGTACTCTAGTACCTCTTGGTGTAATAATACCACATACTGAACCATTCTTGAAATCATCCGGCATCTCGCCCATAGCCCAACCATGCCATGACCATAGTGGTTTACCTGGATCACCGTTCTCAAATGATACGTATACTATATCGTTAAACTCTGGTAATGGGTGAGCTCTAAACCCCCCCATGTTATAACCAAAATTACAAGTTGGTAAAGCCCAATCTATAATACGTAACTCTGGTACATATACTTTTAACCGGTCCATATTAGCTTCGTCTTCATTCGAAACCACTATGCCACGGTATACAGAGTAGTACCTACCTAGTGCCTCTACTCCATTATCTACTATCTCTGAAATTGCAGACATAATCAAGTATTTTAATGTTACCTACTTTTTCCTACTCTTAGACCAAGCTTTTACAATTCTATCAACCTTGTTCTTTAACCCAGCTGATTTTAATACCTTAGCCTTAAACTTCTCGTCTTCAAGTTTATTCTGACTTAACATTACCGAAGCTTGATCCTTAGAAGCAACGCCCTTTTTATCCATAGTAATAGGGCTCTTACCAGTTGCAGCCCTGGTAACTTCGATATCTAATACCTCTCTAGTAGCTACTCTCTCAACGTCATTTACATTCTTAAGTTGCCTTACATTCTGTACGATCCAGTCTGCCTCAAAGGCATTTAAGAATTGAGTTTGTTTACCACCCTTAGTAGACTTAGACTTACCTTTACTGCTTGTAGTCGAAGCCTCATTTGGTTTTGGCTTTTGGTGTCTACTTTCTTGTTTACTATTGCTACTATCCTTATTACTCTCCTGTGTTGGTTGAGTAGAGTACTGAGCTTTACCTTCAGTCTTCTTTTTCGGCATACTACGTAATAGTAAACACTCAGTGGTATACCCGGACGATGGCTCTAACTTATGGATAGCCCTTGCAATATACCATAAGCCAGAATAGTTTTTACTTACATTTGATAGGTATACTTGCTGACAAGTTTCTAGATGTGGGTTACCAACAACCAGTAGTGTACATTCGAGCCTGGTTTCCTTTTTACGTCTGCCAAGATTATTCTTTGCATTGTTGAGGAATTTACCAACATCAATATTACCTGGCCCTGGTTGTTTCCTTGGGACAGCTCCACCGATTATCTTAGATAAATCTTCGTATACATTTATACCGTAGTAACCTCTAAACTTAACTTTTACAACGGCCTTATATTTCATGTACATACCGCTTTCGAAAGCATTATACCAGTGGCCTTTAGCTTTCATAGGAGTCATCCAACCGGTAACCGGTTTCCATGTCCCAGGTATATAGCTTATATATTCCCAATCTCTAGCACCATTAACCTCAAGTAATCGGTTTACTTCCTCTCTTACCTTTGCGTCCATAGCAGCTTTACCTGGAGGGCCACTATTTGCAAACTGTGATGAACCACCAGCTGAGCCATTACCACCTCCAGAACCTGCATGAGCATAGTCATATATGGTTATATCTTTATAAAACTCACCATATAAACCACGAGTAGTACCAGCATACACCTTTCGCCCTTTAGCTACTTGATATACAAATTGCCTTGAAGCTTCAACCTCTGCAGGATCAGAATCGGGGTTAGCCTTTAATTGCTCGTATCTCTTTAAGGCAGCATCAAGATCACCATTCTGTTTTCTAGCTAAGTTGATAGCGTCAGGAATGTCCATGTTATCTTTTACTTCCTTCTTCCTAGAAGCCTTCAGTGCATCTCTTTCTTGTTGAGTAGAGAATTGATATTTAGTCTTAGCAGCCTTTACGTCACCTCTTACCCATGGCTTAGTAGCCTGTTGAGCTTTAATTTCGATGACCTTCCTATCGACTCTAGTTTTATCTGGTCTTTGTGTTAGCCTGTCTTTTATATATTTGTCAAGTTGTGTTTTAGTGCTATTATAATAGTCCTCTATTACACCCATCTCATCCTTTATAGCACTCTTTATCTCACCTTCGATTTGATTATGTAAACTACCAACGAAATCTTGTAAACCCTTTGTAAGGTTGTCTACAAACGCCCTTAGTGAACCAAGGCTCTTGTACTGATCTACCAATCTAAAAGCAGCTGATAATACCTCACCATTCTCTGATTGATAACAATAATAGCTTACTGGTTCACTAGTATATCGACGATTATGTACATGTACTATGCCATTGATTAAATCAATATACCATGGACCACCTTCAAGGACTGCAAGCTTCTGTTTAAGTTGTATTAGTACATTTGTACCTACACTACCGATAGAACTATCCAGTATTTGTAACAATTCCCCTGTTGGCTCTACTGGTGAGTTTGAAGCAAATCTGTTAGAGTATAGAATAGTACTCTTAAAATCTGGCTCTATTTTAAGCGTAGCAGGTTGTACAGAACCAAACACTTCTTGATTACTTATTAGCTTTTGATTCATCGATTATCACATTTACTGGTTCGTACTTCTCTATAATAATTGGTTGACCAAGTCCAAAACCATCATTCATAAAGTGTCTAAAGGTATAGTTTTCCGATGACAACCTAAATGGTGGCATATTCCTAAGGTCATTGGTTTTATCTTTTAATAAAACATTGACATGTGTACCTGTTTGGTCAAATGTAACTTCCAAGCTTTTTACTTGTAAGCTGTAAGTTTTCGATGATTCGAATGAACCATCAGAGAATACATACCCATACTGAATTAATACCTCTTCACCGCTTTTAATACCAGATACATCTACAGTGTCTGGGTTACCGGTATCTATAGTAAACTTACACTCATTCTCTTGCTCTTGGTCTAATTTATATGAAAATGAGGATATGTATACACTTAGTGGTAAACCAGAGTTAGACTCAATTATTGGTGATTGGTCACTGTTAAATACAGCTAGATATGGAGTACCAGTACCATTATAAAGAATATGACCCTGGGATCTAAATTCCCTTTGTTTAGTGTCATTTCCTTTACCCGTAGTCTTATTTTTTACTTCTGCCATAAAATAATAAGTTAGATAGGTATAATAATACTAGAGCCTGGCTCTATGTCGAATGGGTCATGTATATTATTTATATCAGCTATATCACCCCACCTACCTGAATCACCAAAGTATATGAATGATATTTCCTGTAGTGTTTGACCCTCTAATACAGTGTGAATAATACCCGAATCAGTCGCATCACTTGGCCATCTTTCCAAGGATACATCGCCATCCTGGTATTTCACTTTATATACATTATTATGATAAGGTGATGTCTTACTCATACTTAATACCATTTGTTAATCTAAGTAACTCTGGAGATACTATCTCTGAGTGCCTTAAATTGGTTAAACTTACTCTCTTAAATACCAGATCCTGTGTAGCTACTGAAGGTTGTAATCCTGGCTGTTTACCAACCTGAATAAATTTCTTAGTATTTACATCATAGGGCCTTGATGAAGCTCTCCAATTCGATAACCTGTAATCTGCCTTCGTAAGAATAAAGAACTGATCTTTAAATACATCTGCAGAGCCCCACCGTATTTGTAATACAGGTGGAGCCTTAACATAACCATCAGCTTTAGTCCAAGCCTCTAGTAATCTACATTTAACAAGTACATCGTCTGGGTTATTTTTATCTTCGGAGTACCAACTTATACTGAAAGAAATGGAAGTCTCAGAACCAGTGTAATGGTACATAGGAACATTTCTACCCATTGAATTTATAGCTGCCCATGTATTTTCTGAAGAATGCTGAACCTCTGTGGGTATGGTTTGCAGTTGTATGTACTGAATTGGATCAGCAGAGAAGTTGATTATCTGAATAGCATTATCTTTTCGAAGCTGTTCAGATAGCAATGCTCTATTCGATTGCTTAGATGTATCCCTAAGCTCAGAAGTAATCATCGGAGCAGAATCACCAAGTACCCACATCTTACGTTTTTTATCACGATATGAGTCTGATGCTTTTCGTATTTCCTCGTTAGTTACTACGCTACTACTCTTTTTATATGCAGAGAAAGTATTATGTATATACTCTTCTTTCCTCTGAAAACCGAACATTATATCATTCTTCATGGGGTCATGAGACCTGATAGGCTGTGACTTAGAGCCTTGTTGCACGGGTCTCACAGCCCTATCAAGTAATATCTTAGCCCTCCATAATTTATTTAGTGGGCCTGATACAACTTCATTTACCGTCTCATTGGCTAGTATATCATTATACCCCTTTATAACTTTACCAACAGCACGGCCTACAGGACGATTGAATCCAGTAAGAGCTTCTTCTAATATATGTTTTGCCATTGTTTGTATATTTTAGAACCCGTATAATGAATCGTCAGAACCATCAGAACCAGGTAACGTTGCAGTTACCGTATCACCATTAGAGAATGTACCTATGGTCTGACCATTAATATTAACTTGAATGCGAGCTAAGGTTCCATCTCTAACTGCCTTCTCTAACCTTGCCATTTCGCTTGATTCCTGAGCAGCTCTCTTCTCTTCTTCAGAACGATTATCACCAGTCAACCAGTCATATATCATTGGTATAACTGTCATACCGGCAGTTATGCCTAATCCCCAAGGACCACCTAAGAATCCCATTAGCCCTTTACCGAGTGTACCAAGCATACCTATGCCAGAAGATACTCCACGTATACCAGCTTGTACAGCTCTACTTGATGCACCTATAGCTGAGGCTATACGTATACTTCTAGCCCTATTAACCACATCAGCTCCGTGAACCATGTTCTTTACACCTGAGCCAACCACTCCAGCTGCAGCAGCTCCAATACCGGGTCTACCATAGATAGCAGTAGTTGATACTACTCTGCCAGCCATATCAGTATATCTTGGGTTGCCATTTTTATCTATTGAGTACCTGTAGCCATTTCCAACTGGTAAGAATGGTGTACCATTTTTTGCTCTAGCAAGGTTATTACCAACTACTCCAGAGTTAAATGCCATACGCTGTAACAATTCATTGCACATACGTAAATGAACCTCTAGAACAGTTGAAGCCCCACCAGTTTTAGCAACTGAGGTCATGGTTTTCATCGCATTGGTTGCAGCTGATAAGAAGTCACCCCTTATCATTCTTAAGCTCATGCGTATGAAGCCAAAAGCAGCTCGTGCAGTACCAAGGAATATGCCCATGCCTACTCCAGATACTAGCCATTTACCAACAGTAGACTGACTAAAACTGTCTATTACATTCGCTACCTTAGTTAATATCTTAGTTAATGGTATGAATATAGTAGCTAAGGCCGCTCCGGCATTTACCTTCAAGTTCTCGAATGAAGATTGCAGAGTATCTATTCTACCCTGCGGAGTCTTCAGGTAATCATTCATGGCCTTATCCAAAGTACCGCTTGACCCCTTGATTTTATTCAAAAGGCCTAAGTACTCTTTACTACCATTGTTAACGTCCTCAATTAAAATACTTGCAGCACGTAAACCACGAGTACCGAATAAACCCTGAAGAGCAGAGAACTTATCAACCGAATTTAATCGATTTGTAGCTTTAGCAACCTTCTCAAGGATATTCTGTAATGGTAAGGCATTACCAGCAGCATCAGTGAAGTCCTTTTTAGTAAGGCCCATCAGTTTCATTGCATAACCGCCGCCTTTAGTCTGACCGGTTATACCTTTCAACATTTGGCTTATGGCCTGTGCAAAGTTTGTACCAGCCATTGAGCCCTGTATACCACGATTACCAAGTACACCTATATAAGCAGATAACTGTTGATAGTCTATACCAGCTAACTTAGCAGTTGAAGCAGAGTACTTCATTGACTGGGCTAAGTCCTGTAAAGACATATTAGCTCCAGTTGTAGCAGTAAACATACCATCTGCAACCTCTTTTGCTTTACCTGCCTCTAGATTAAATGTGGATAACAAGTTTGTCATCAAGTCAGCAGTACCACCTTTACCACCCATATCCATATCGAATATGGCAGCTAATTGAGCGGCTGGCTCTACTGATTGCTGAATCTTATCGAAGGTCATACCTGCCATAGCCATATACTTCTGACCAGAAGTAATATCGCTAGCAGTAAGTGGGTTACGTAAGTTGATCTCCTGAGCTCTTTTCATCAAGTCTGCCTGGTGATCGATACCATCATTAATCATGGCATTCGTTAACCAGGTAGTCTTTTGAACCTTAGCAGAGTACTCAAAGGCATCTTTCATCGAGTTAATCATACCAACACCCATATTTAGATTATTGGTATAGGCGCCAGTTAAACCCCGCTGGTAAGTACTGATCTCACTGAGCATCTTACCCCAGCTAGAAACCACGTTTCCTGCTGGGCCAGAGAAGTGATCCTGGAGCACCATTGATACACCAACATTTATCAATGCAGAATTACTAGAACTAAACATGATTATTTATATGATTTACTTGATTTATCTCGATATTCATAATAGGCTTCTGCAGCCTTTCGGAATTGTTCTCTTACACGTAACGGAAGACGCAAAAAGCAGAAATAGTCTCCGACAACTATTTCTGCTCTCTGAATATATATGAATTGGGCTACGATTGAACTATGTACATCTTTGCCGTGCTCATCATCGACTACGCTTCCGTCAGAAAGAAAAAACGAGGTGCTCCGATAATGGAGTACTGAGCTTTTTCTCCAGTTCTTGGGTTTTCTATATCTGTAGCACCAGTAAATACTGGGTCGATAGTGGAAACTGTTTCTCGAATCTCAGCCATGTCTTTGATTGAGAATAAGTTGAATCGTTCAACTCTCTCCCATTTATCATCAACAAGTAACATAAGGTTACGAGCCAACAAATCTGAGTTTCTGGTTTGCTTGTCCAATGGCATAGTGATCAGATACTTCTCTGAATTACCATCCATTAAGTCGAACTTGACTTGTTTACCAGACTTAAGAGTAATTGTATAGCCTTTGAAATTAAGCTCTAAACAAGCAACCCTTGCTGGGTAAAATGGGATAGCATTTGGCTTCTCGTTGATCTCCTCTTCTGTAATGTCTTTTGAGTAGTCAAGCAACATCTCAGTTAAATCTTGAGAGTAATAAGTTGGAGTAGCTTCTCCAGGCCAAGTATATTGGAACTCAACGTCTTTGCCAAGTGAGAAAATTCTTGACTGGAACAAAATCGTGTAACGATCCAATAAGGGAATATTGAGGGCATCCTGAATAGTCAGCTTATGCCGAGTAGTGTAATCTGTATCTACTACAATAGCAGATATAAACTTGGTGATGTTCATCAAACCTTTAGCATCTGCCGGGTTTGATAAGATTTCCTCATCCTCACCATTTTCTTCACGAATTGTGTAACTGTACCCAGATGGGGCAATGAATCGAAATGTTCTTACTTGTTCTTCCATTTTAATATGTTTTATTTGATTTATAAACGAGAAAAGGGTAAGTCCTGATTAATATCAGAGCCTACCCTTTAAAGCGAATTTTAATACTGATCTACAGTACCTACAGAGAACTCAATCTTTTCGATTGTATTTTCTGAAGCAGTTCTATCGAAGTTGATGCCATCAATCTTGGTTGGCCAAACTTCCTCAAGATGCCAGGTATTAAGTACAGTTGTACCATCTTCTGCAAGCTCATTGACAATAGCAGTTTCCCAGTAATCAGATGGGACTAAACCACCACCGAGAATGTGATCCTGGCAAGAAAATAGCCAGTCCCAAATCCAAGTATCAGAACCTGAAGTTACCTTCAACTTGTCTACTTTCATATTGCCGATTTTAACTCTACCGGCGGTTTTCACATCTCGATTGATGTCTCCATGCTCTACCTGGTCAACCGTAATATCTGGCAAATCACATTTCTGACAGAGATACGTGTTAACTGGGTGCTTTGGGAAACTTATTGAGAATAGAAACTTCTTACGAGGGTTTTTAACTTTTGCTCCCATTCTAGTATATTTTATTTATTTGTTGGTTGAATTACTCACGCCCATAGTAATTGATTTACTAGCCTTCTCCAAAACAACGTCTACGTTAACCTGTTGCATAGATACAATGTCTTTAAATGAGAAGACTATGTGATACTTACCTTGACGTACATCCTCTTCAGTGTTTACCTTCAGATCCTTCCAAGAGGAAGCATTCTGATCACCTTGCCATACTGGATCAGTTAGAGCATTATTATCTACCCAATTACTAATGAGTGGTTTAACTCTTGCATAGATATCTGCCCAAGTGTTCCAGATGTTTGGCTCCTCAATGTAGGATTCTAGGATTGGCCTGAGAGTCTTCTTTATATTAAGAATCAAACCAGTGTTGCCAATGAAGCGGAAGGAATCATTCTTAATCTGTGATGTGAAGTTATGCCATAACAGAGTACGTTTACCGAAACTCGGCGTATCTTTCACCACGAAGATATTAACGTAATTGTTAGCTAATTGCTCCAAGTCATTAGCTCTAGCTGGAGAACCAAAGTTAGCAACAGCTGGACCAGCAGCATCATTAACAATTCCTCTGTTTACACCAGCAAATGAGTAGTTATACCCATAACCAGTAGCAGAAGTATCTGCTAAACCAAGTACTGTACCAAGTACATCTGAGTTCTGAGGTAGACCGAGAGAATTTGCATACTTAAGACCACCAGCAAAGTAAGAGATCCACTTCGAATTACCGATAGCAGTTTGTAATTGTTGAGCAGCTTGTACGATCTTATCTAAGGTCTTTGGCGTTACCTTATCGGAATCATACCAAGGAATCTCAATGAATGATCTGAACTCATTTACCTCATCTAGAATCTGGCGTAATCTGATGTATACCTTCACAGCTTCTGTGTTACCTAAATGCTGGTCGATATGAGATAACCCAACATTGTAACTGTCCGTGTAGTCCCGGATATACTCCAAAGCAGCAATCCACTCTGCACTTGTAGCAGCAGAAGCTTCAGACTTACCTATGGTACCAGCAGCAGTTGCAGCCTTAATAACCACAGCAATAGCAGTAGAAGTATTATCTACCTTAGCTAATTTGTTAACGTAGGATTCTACCGATACAGGGTCGCCCTCAGTACCACCACCGTCAATCTTAACCATACTTACCTTGAAGTAATGGTTATTCTGAATCCAATTAGCAAAAGCAAGATAGTCTACAGAGGTAAGGTTAAGTGCATCTTTTGTTTTATAGGTAAGTACTGGACCACTTTCAAGGGTTGTACCATTACCATCCACTACTTCATAATACAGGGTATTATTGGCTAGTGTAAACTTAACACTAAAGTTGCTGGAAGTACCGATTGGTTCTCCAGCTCTACGAGTAGTAAGTCTAACACCAACAGTCTCATTATCAATTTGAATAGTGAAACAAGCTTTGTTAGTATTTACAGCACCGGGTACTGCACCAGGACCTACTACTCGAATAACTCTTAACTTTGAGCCGCGCATTAAAGCAGCTTGGATATTCGACCTTGAGCCATCTGGTACGATCTCTTCACCAAATACTCTGGCAAACTGAGATGTTGAATTAATCAATACAGATGGATCTAGTACTGGGCCTTTGGTAGTACGGGCCAGTACTGTTGATACCCCATTTACTGGAGTACTCACTTCAACGTTATTATTGATAAAGTTGAAGTTAATCTTTGGTGTACTAGGCATCTTTTACTTATGTTTAATATATTACTTATGAATTTAATAAATACGACTGAGTATCGTTATATACCTTTCACATCTAGTTCTACACCAGCTATCTTACTGTTCAGTATAGCCGAGATGTCTTTAATCGGTTTAATAACGTCTAGTGTTGATTTTTCTAATAACAGTCCATCTTTAACCTGATAAGAGTATACTTTTTCTAGCATCCCATGAGTTATGTCAGGCATATCATAATAATTGCCAATTTCTATAAATAAATTCCCACTTGGGCCTACGCCTCCACGTTTCCATTCATTTATATCATTGAAATATGGTTTGATGTAACCTACTGCTGGTAGTGCTCTATACATTACCTCATGTAATACCCTCATCTGACTTTGTGTATCAGCTACCAGGTGTACATCTATTACTGTACTCTTACTAGTGAAGTCATACTCAACTGTTTGAAAACCATCTTTATCACCCTCGAACCTTTCAAGCTCATACTTATTTAAGCCTATCTCTCCAGGATAGTAAGCTTTTAGTTCTACTGTGATCCTTGGGTTATCCTTTATTCCTCTAGATTGGTTGTTACCAATACCGAAGATGTATATGAACTTATCACCGATAGCAGCCTTATCAATTTTATACTTCTCATACAAAGCTTGATTTGGTTCCCCATTAACTAGATAATCATCAGGGTTAATGGTTAAACCTTTATTAATAGCTTCATATAGCAATGAAATATAAAAGGTTCTTTCGATTATCTCTTCTGAATTTACCATATTAAGTTCTTGGTATATATTCTACTGGAATAGTTAGAACTATGTTACCATTTACTCTGATAACCAGCCTCTTTCTAGTTTTTATATTGTTAGCGCTTATGATAGCATTTGTTGGGAATGCTGGCCTATCAGCCGCAGTACCACCATTAATACCCTTAAGAGATACTCTTATTATGCCATTACCAGTACCAGAGCTATCCATTATTGAAAACTCTAAATTCTGGTAATGTGGATCCTTTAATGGTACTACGGGATCTCCAGATTGTATCTTATCTTTGCTATGATCCTCTGAACCTTTTCCGTCACTCATGTTATATACCTCCTCACTTTATTTCTTATAATTTTTACTAATTCTGATTTAAACTTCTCTTTACCACCAACCGATTTGAATAAGGGTTCCCACAATGGCCTTGGCGGTATCTTTCCTGCATGGTCACCATATTCAAGAATTTTTGCAACATTACTAAGGCTAATACCACCAGACGATTTACCATTGGGTCTAGTCTTAATAGTTGAGCTTGGAACACCAACATATATACTACGGCCTCTTCGCCTAACATCTATTGAATGGTAGTACTGAGATGACCAATATAGTAATGTGTGTTCGCCAAGCTGCTTTACTGTTGATTCAGAATGTGGTGGCCAAGATACACCAGAACCACTTGGTGGCATGCCATTCCTAAGGCATGATTTAGCCATTCTAGCCAAACGTTCACCAAACTTAAAAGCAGCCTCCTCATATGAACTAGTGAGTATCCGAGGCATGCTTTTAAGTAAGTTAGTTGCCTTAGCCTGTTGAGTTGGGTTTACATATATCCGTAAATCACCAACTGCTGTAGGCAAAGTAATACCTAATGATGGCATACTATATTTGAGTTTTATTAATTTAACCTTACCCTTACAAAAGCCTTATCTGTAGGTTTCAAACATCTTACAGGTACATAGGGGAATATTTGCCCTGAAGCACTAAAAGCTTGTACTGCAAAGTCTTTTGTTGTACTCCAATCCATAGGTTCAGCTACCATAAACTCATACCATGATTTAGTCTTCTTATACTTCTCATTTTCTGTCCAGCATCTATGGTAACCATTGAAGAATTGTTGTTCCATCCCATTCAATGGATCTATCTCTCTTCTATACATTTGAATAGTTCCTAATGTATCAGCAAAAGATAGTACATCATTTTCAAATGTACCACCTACAATGATATTTTTATATGTGTTATCTGTACTTATCCAATCCCTCATACCGAATAGGTTTACTCTTCCACCATCTAGAGTGAAGTATGGTTTAAACTGTGGGAATGTAAAGTTAGAGTCTCTCGTCAATGGAGAAGAGAAATTTAAACTACCCAAAGGTAATGAATCTTGCATTACCTTATATAAAGAATAACCTTTATGACCAATGGCACCATCCTGTGTACATGCAAAACAGTTAGTATTATGGGTGTGCATGAGTGTCATTGCTATACCCAATAAGGTAAGATTATTATAAGTTCTAAAATTCATAATACGTCTTTCCTTATACTTTTCTGGTATAGGTGAAGCAATATTTTCTGCTTCTGCTTTAGTTACTGAGGTAGGATCTTCTTTAATCTGTTCTTCTGTAGTAGGTAGCCCACCAACAAAATGCTCGTTATGAAGATACCTGTTAAACAGAATCCAATAGTCTTTATTTGTTATACAGTAAAGATATATGGATAATGTATAGCTACTCTTATCAAATACTTTAAAAGCTCTTAGGTTAGGTACTCCTACACAAGAGTATTGAATGCTATCAGTAGTATCTGCATCTACGTAATTACCAGAAAAGCTGCTACCATCCCTATAAGCTAACTTAAATGGGAAGAAATTTAAGAATTTATCCCTATCAAAGTTACAAGATACCTGTAAAGTACAATCACCATACAGGGTCATAGGATAAGGATTGGTGAAAGTAATCTTCACATGTGGTATACTGTTAATGTACTTAAGTGTAGATACATCAGTCAAATCACTATTTGCTGCCTTTAGTGTTTCTACTTCTGAAGTTAATGAAGCTATTTTATTGTTCAAAGCCTCAGTAGTAACATAGTTCGAAAGATCAACATTAGCAGATGAACTGCCTAACTCTTCCCATTTATTAGAAGCAGACAACCAGATGTACTCATTATGATTTTTACCAATCTCACCTTCAGGTATAACAACAAAAATCTTATTTAAGTCTGCCTCATCAGGCTGAGTAGGTAATGCTTGTACAATCTTATATAATGTTGGGTCAAGCGTAATTGATAATTCGCCATTTTGTGATAAAGTTAAACCTTTGCCAAGAGTTAACTTATTTTGCTTACCATCTATAAGTGTAGATAGCTTATTTGCCTTATCCTCTACGTATTTCTTGATAAGCTTAACCGCATTCTGTAAACCTACTGCACTAAGGAATTTACCATTTTCCTTAGCACCTTGTATAATTGTTTCTTTATCCATATTCGTAGTTTATTATGATTCTAGAGCATCATTAACTAAAGTAGAAACTTCTTCTTCAGTCAGTGGTTGTATTTTTGCTAGCTGTGTATTAATATTATCAATTAGATTCATTGCAGTATTAAGCTGATTCGAAATTGATCTGATACTATTCTCTAAATTGACAATTTTACTTTGTAGATTACTAATACCATTATCATGATCTTGAACCATTCTTAATATTTGTTCACAAATATCATGGATGTCGTCTTTTAGCTGTGATATACTAAGAACCAGTGTCCAAAACTCAGCTTTATTACCAGTAAAACCATGAGCTACGGCATCATCATAATATCCCTGAAGCAGTCTTTCATCTATCTGCTCACAGGTATAATATTTACTAGTGTACATATCTTGTAATGTTTTATTAGTTTCTACTTAGGGGTTTTTACCAGCAAATATAACTCCAGTATTACTTAAGAAGTATACTCCCTCTTTACCAGCAAAACCATTCTTAACGTCCTGTTCTATAAACTTGATAACAGAGTTGCTATCTAGCTTTAAGATAATCATATATACTATTGCTTCATCTTTAGCTTGTGCAACCTGTGTATCCCCAGATGGACGATAAACTCTACCGTTAATTATGAACCTATCCTCTGCCCAATTAAAGTCTATTTTATATGAGCCATTACCAAGATCTACATAGTACTTACCACCTGATAAGTTCTTTAAGTAGTCCTGGGATATTAATAGCGATAAGTTCTCTTGGTCATTTTCACCAGCTACTGTACTTTCATTTATGGGCCAGTTTCTAAAATAGTTATAAAAGCATAAAGCCTCTATATCAACCCTCTCATAGTATGGTGTAGAGTCCTCACCATGAGAGAGTATTTGGTCTACATGTTTAGCCCATATCACGGTCTGCCTTCCAGCATCGAGGTCTAGAAAAGCTTTAATATGCTTCTTGTATCTATCCCAAGACTTATTACTAACCAGATGTATACCGCTTTTAGTCATAATTAACCTTTTGATACTATTGTGAAGTCATCACCAACTGATATTGGATATGTTGGGTTTGGTCCACTTAGTTTAGTTGGTACTCTACGATTTACTACCCTTGGCATTATCGGTATCAATGGCTTATTACATATTGGTAAGAATATCTCTAACCTTGAAGCCAGCATACATAGGTTCTGTCTGAGAAGATCTATTGCACCTCCAGGTTTAAGAGCAGTAAGATAGTGACTAATCAAACTTGATGTAGAATCAGTTACCGTATCATAGTACTCTATTTCTGTAGGTCCAGTAGTAATATGTTTGATACGATCTCCACGAGCGGAGTCGTCCGGGTCTTTGTCTTTATCCTGTGTACCCGTTTTGGTTACATCACGTACATATTGGCCAGTCCCACTTAATACGTTTAATACCTTTACATATAGATAATCAAACGCAGCCAATTCCATTATTAGCTGGTTCTCTAGTCCTTCGTAGTATAATTCATTGTTATATTGCTCTAATGGAATTTCATTTCCGCTAGAACGTACAACTAAGGGTTGAATGTATAATTGCCACTTATTAATGTGTAATGCTTTCTCATCATTGGTCATGGCTTTAGCCAATTCCTCTGGGATATAAGCATTTATCAAATTATATATACTGTCAGATAAACGGGTTTTAACCTTATCTGAAATTAGAAGAGTTTTAGTTGCCTCTCCAACTACCTCATTAGCTGAATTCTCCAGCTTTAAGTTTACTTGGTATATACCAGACCTACCATACGTATGGGAGGGTGATTTTTTATTGGTTTCACCAGCCGTATCATCACCAAAGTCCCAACTGGGTATTAAACCAGCAGGGACTTTTGATAATAATTGGAAATTAGCGGTTAGACCTTCTGTTAAGATTTGAAAGTCTATTTTCATCATGATGATCTACTTACTAATTTGATTCAATCTCATCGATCACTGCAGCAAGGATGGTTTCTACAGTGTCATCCTTATCAGCAACAATGCCATACACTTCAGAAGCAATAAGAGTAATTTCCTCTAATGTGAAAGCTTTAGCAATCTTTGCAGGCTCCATACCTTCTGAATGTAACTTCAGTAATTTGGAGTTCAAATCATTTGCTCGGCTCTCATCGATATCCTTCTGAATCTCGGGTTCATTTACATATTCTAGATGGCCAGCCGTTAAAGCTCTACGTACCTTAAGTGAATTAAGTTGTGAAGGATTTAACTCTTTGACTTCCCCCCTTGATACTTGAAGACCAAGTGAAGCATCATAGAAACTGTAAGCCTCAGGACCGACAGTTACTCTGCGGCCTGAGGTCTTTGTGTCTGATTTTTTACCCATAGTTTATCTATTGTTATTATACTTGATTAAATAGTCTAATCAAGCTTAACAGACAAGAACGGGTCGATGTTCATGAAGCTTGGGAAGCTATTAGCAGAGAATGCCTTCGTTGAGTCGAGGAGCAGAGCTGCATCATGATACATCTTACAGAAACCAGTGGTGAGAGAAGCATAAGTAGCTTGAGTTTGGTTCGATACAATACGTTCCGACTCAAGCATGAGCTCCTTAGCCGTAAGCTTAATCAAAGCAGCAGCATTATCAACTAACAGCAACTCGTGATCAGGTGTATTGGGGTGGATCCAGAAGTTGGCCTGGTTTGGAACTGGGCTCTTAACATTAAGAGTAGCATCAGTAGTACCCTGCTTACGATCCTTGAATTCTTTGAGATCCAACAGTTCGATTGCCTGGTCCTCTCCACCGATAATGTTTTGGAAATTGCGGCCCATACGAGAACCACGTACCCAAATGTGCAACAGGTCTTTATACTGGATGCCGTTAGCTGTGCTATATACACCAATTACTGGAGCAGACTCGGCACCGTTGGTCATGTTACCATTGATAAGTACATCCATGGCAAGTGAATCCAGAGCATAGCCTAACTGGATGCCGAAGTCACGGAGGTAGATACCAAGAACATCGATAGAGACGTAGTTACGAACCTCATCGGTAAGTTTGAAACCTTTACCAATCTTAAAGATTGATACCGATTTCTCACCATAGCTGATGTCTCCCAATGGGATAGTCTCAGCTTCGTTAACCTTGGCAGGAGCAGCATCGGACATGTTGATGTGAGGCATAGTAACCTTCAAGTTACTTACCTTCTCATCATGTGCAATGAGGTTAGGATAGAACGGAGCCTTGCGAATGCCAGTTACAATGGCAGCACGGATAATCTCAGGAACCAACCAACGTACAGATGAGTCAGGCATGGTGAACAGGTTCTCCATCGTAGTCATACGAGGATTGATACCCAACTTGTCGTAGTAGTCATCAATTGAAAGGCCGTACTTTTCCTTGACCATCTCGGCTAACGAGATATCGCAGCATACGTTATCCTTAGTACCAGTACGGGCAGAGTCCATGAACTTCACCATCTCCGGAAGCTCTTTGATAAAATCTGCCGATTTGTAATTTTCGATATTTACTTTTGACATAATTGTTATTTTAATGTGTGATTTTTACTTATCGTACTAATACTCGTACAACCTCGTGAGCACCAGTAGCTTCAGTGATAGCAACGAACTTAGTTTCTGTAGTAGACTGAGTTACCTCTACGAAATGACCAGATACAACGTTACCGGTTGGTTTAACATAACCAGGCTTCAAAGCAGCATCTGATACATAATTGCAGGTAGCATAGGCTTCTACCATTACAGTTACCTCTACAGGGAAATTGCGTTGTTCACTGTAAGCAGGATGCTCATCGTCAGTTACTGCAATTCCGATGTAGACTTGACCAGTAGCTGCAGTGTAAGGTACAAGTTCACCAGCATCTGTAAGAGCTACTGGCATGCCCTTGATAATCTTGTTACCAGTCTTTACACAAAATGCTTCGTGTAATTTGTGAGACTCACTCTTATAAATCACTACTCGGGGAGTCTTCTCACCCATAATAGTCAACGGTTTTTGATCCAAACTCATAATAAAATAATTTTATATTGTGATTTTTTACTCAGCTTTATAACGCTGCTTATTTCTCATAATTGAAGAGATAGCTGCATCAGTGCTTTTTACCTCTGAGTTCTCGGTAGTAGTGGGAACTGGGTCTTGACCAGGTTCTGAAGCCGATGAAGCTCTGCTTACATCAGTAGAACCGCATTTGGTGCAGTGCATTGGGAATAACTCTTCCAACCGAGCCTCGTAAGACTTGTTCAAAGCTTCCAACTGAGCAGCTCCAGTAGTTTCACTGTTAAGCATAGTAAGGATGGGGTCTTTCTCATCGAGCTTATCACCTTGCATCTTGCGGTAGTTTGCAACTGCAGTTTCACGAAGCTTGGTAATGTAAGTAGTACCCAATTCTGCCTTAGCAGTAAGAGAAACCTTCTCTGCTTCAAGGTTAGTTACCTTTTCGGTTAAAGAAGCAATGTTAGCCTCTAAATTAGCCACCTTCTCTGATAAGCTTGCCTTCTCAGAGACCATACTAGAAATGAGAGAAATGGCTTCTTCTACTGAAGCCTCTTTCCCCTCCGAAAGGACAAGCATATTTTTACCAAAAAGCTTATCCAAGAATTCCTGAAGTTCTTTGTTCATTTGCGAATTACTTGTTTGTTGTTGTGAATTATTATAATTATTGCCTGGAGTATCGTTGTTTTTCTCTTGATAGTAATCCGTATCCTGCTTCATATCAAAGAAAAAGTAGTCTTTCGACTTATTACCAGAGTACTCACTGAATGAGCTCCAAGTCTTATGTGCAAAGGCAGGATTTACGATTTGCCCATCTTCTCCAATCTTCTGAGCAAAACTGTCTGCACCATGTGATACTAATGATGTTTCAAGGTATCTAACGATCTCTACAGCTACTCTGCAGATTAAATTACCTTTATCATCATAAGTACCTAACTTATTGTAGAAATCTTCATCACTAAGTTCTGGATGTGACTTTTCCCATCTGAACTGTACAGTTACTGAGTTACTGTGGATTGATGGTGGATCCATTAGTATACCTCTTGCTATACGAGGGTTGGCTTTACCATCAATCTTAAGTACACCGTTTATACCGGCAGGAATCTTAAAGCCTTCTTTAGTTTCATAGGCCTCTTGCCATAATACTTTAGATACAGCCCCAATAGCATTACCAACATCAGTACTATGATCGCAGTTTACTGTTTGGCCAAGCAGCATCTTCATAGAATTACGAAGAACGCCGTCCTTACTGAAGTCAGTTGGGTTCCAGTTTTTAGATACTACCGTTGCAGATAGTAATCTGAACATAGGTGTAATGAACTCTTTATCTTGAGGAGTAAGGTCTTTCTCATCAAGGTCCGGATAATAAGTATGATAGTTTATATCACTACCAAATAACCCGAATGACTGTACTGATTCCTTACTAGCCTCCCTCCAAGAGAATAAGTTCTCATTTAACCTAAGTAGGTTCTCATCATTGTTGTTTACATTATCGGGGATATCTCCAAGCATGATAGTATGCCCCTGACCAATCACCATCTGAGATAGATGACTGGAATTCTTTCTAAGCTTTGTCATCTTGTTTTTACGTTTTGATCTCCCCTTTTCGGATTAATCTTCGATTTATCCCTTTGTCTACGGGCAGATTTATTTTTAGTATTTTTATCTTCATCGCCATCGATAAGTTGTTTACCGTTTCCAACCTGCTTATCGATTGGTACCCTTGGCTCAGCTTGGTCTGGTGTATCATAACCCATAGCTTGTGCATACTGTTGTAATGATATAATACCATCTCTATACAGAGCATTAAGATTTTGTACCTTGTATTGATTTGCCTGTTGAATCTTTACATCATCTGATACAGTTGCAGGGTACCAAGTAATGGTTATACCTTTTGGGTTAAACCCAGCAAGTGTAAGTTCAAGATTGTATAAGAACTCAAGTACATAACCAATAGTTCTCTGTATATTCTTTAATTGAGCCAGTAGAGTTGATAAACTTACTCCAGCTCCGCCTTCTGTATTAGCAGTAGTAACACCAATAATAGAACTGTTGATACCCAAGCCATTAGCAACTGATTGTTGGTTCATGGTCCAAGGTACATCGAGGTTAGCCATATCCTTAGTAGTGGAATTCAGCTTAAACTCATGATCGTCCTTGTAACCAACAACTAAGCCATCCTTCATACCTTCTTTCAAACGCATCTTCATTTTCTTTAGCTCTCTGTCAAGACGAGCTTGATACTTAGGTACATTTTCATTAGGCTGTATATCGGGCTTTTCCATCAAAGCTTCCATGAAACCTAACAGACCAGCATTCTCCATGATATGCTTCAGATTCACCTTCATATCAGACTGGGTCTTAAGTGAATCTAACGCAGACATGAATGGTGGTATACCGTAAGGTTCATCTGTATCATTCATATACCCAACATACTTGTATGTTCTGGTATTTAACTTGATGAAAGCTTTATCTGGATCAGTTTGGTTCAAGTTCTTTTGGTAAGGCTGATAAACACCATCGTTCTCTCTTTTGAAAACTATGTTGTCTGGCTTTACAAACACTATAGTTGATAAACCATCAAGCTTACTATTTGGTACGCCCTCTATTGAAAGAGCTCCACTTACCAATAGCTGTACTGCCATCTTGTTTACATAACCATCGATACCTGCCATACAGTTTGACCACCTTTTAGTACTATCAGAAAGGTGATCTCTCATCCTATCAGCCTCTTCATCTGTATTATTAGGAAACTCAACCCTATGCCCAGTATTTGTTAACTGGAACATATCCTGTAGGGCTTTACCTACATCTGAGTTGACCTTATACAGATCCCTTATAAGCTTTATGATCTCTACTCTGAAAGATGGGTTTACAGTTTTAACAAAGTCAGTTAAAACTAAACTGGTACTACCATTTCCATCATCTGGTACTGATATTCTACCAGGTTCTACACCAGTAATAGAGGGTTTCCTCACTTCCCTTTCCTGTTGAATCGGTGGAGTACGCCCTCGACTTACTGATATATTGTAACCAAATATATTCATATATGTTAACTAATTATTGACATTATCACTGAAGCCAATACACCTAAGATACCGGCTTTCATATCCTTATTGTCGAATACACCGATATGCTTCATATCCCTATATTCCTTCCAATATATAAGTAGTAGGGTAGTGATAGAAGCCAGTATAATTGAAAATAGGGCAGGTAGAACGATTTCTAGTAAACCAGTAATAATGGAACAAAGAAACATGCAAATAATAAAATGTATGTACTTGTCCACGCTTATTTTACCCATAATTGGGTATACCTTGTTAACTAACCAATAAAAATACTTATCCATATCTAAAACTATCTTGGTGAAATTATTGTGTTACTTTTACCTTTACGAATGTGATTAGTTATGGCTTTACCCATAATATCATCATCAGCAAATACATCTTCAGAAAGAGCATCTTCTCCTTCTGAATTGGCTTTATGTTTGCCCATTGCTACTGGACGATTGAAGCTATCATATATGAAGGTCTTTGATTCATATATAAAGAATGGGTCTTTTATGATTACATTATCGTTTCGGATATCCTCCTCTAAACCATTGATGATAACAGAGCGGTTTTTGTTAGTAGTAAGCCAACCTGGAGCCTTGTCAACTTCTGGCCGTGGCTTACCTTTTTTCTTAATCATCTTTTGATAGTAGTACAACTTCGGATAGCCCTCAGTTTGCAGCATGGATGTTACTGCTAAACCAACATCGTTAGACTCTGGAGCAAGTGTAGCCCAATTAAATAATTGACCGGTATCACCGAGTAACCTTGCATACTTTTCGATTGGCATTCTACCCTTGTACACTGCTTGCTCTTCACCATCTTTATCCATACAGGTAAATGATGAATAGTCTGAAGCTCTACCAGTTGCAACGTCTGCTCCTATAAAATAAGATCTAGTTTCGTCTGGTAAATTGAATTGTAAATATTGCCCATTATACCTACGTTTGATTACTGGATAGTCTGATAAACAGTCTTCTATGGCTTTGATATCCATAAGATCAAATACTGAATTACCAGAACTTAAGAAGTCTCCATCTATTTCTTGAGCAGTACGTTTTGGACCAAGGTTCTTTGACATTACGTTATACCATTCCTGGTCACGTTCTGGGTGCATTTGCCAAAAGAGACGGATAGCATTAAAGTTGTTACCACCTGATATAGCATCTTGCCAGGTTTTGTAATAGAAACCCTGAGATCCATAAGGAGTACTATTAACGATAGCACTACCACCAGTTGATAGTGTAGGTAATGCTGCTGCCCAAATCTGACCAGCCCATCTTACAATAGCTGCTTCATCTATAACGAGTAATGATAATGATTCAGAACGACCTGCCTCTGATGATGTAGGTATAGATTCTATGAATGAGCCATTCTCAAACTCGATCATTGAGGAACTACCATACTCACCAAGCCTACCATTGATGATTGGAACTTGCATATACCAGGGCAAGTTCTTATACATGAACTTAATCTTCTTAAGTACCTTCTTAGCAGTGGTGTCTTTGATTGATATGATGTTCACCTTCTTATTAGGGTGAAACATAGTTAACCAGAGACAGTAGGCAGATATAAGCTCAGTTATACCAGCTTGTCTAAACTTGAGTATTATGTTAAACCTTTGTAAGACAAACTGGTATAGTACCGACATCTGATATGGATATAAGTCGAATCTAACCTTACCCCTTACTGGATGTATTAGCCATAGGAAGTGTGTAAAGAAGAAAACATCCTTACTAACCTTAGCTAAGTTTGATATCTCATCTTTTGTAAGTCCTTGGGTTGATGTATCGATCTTCTTTATTTTAGCCATTTACCAAACTTGTAAGTAACTTCTAATTCTACATCTGTGTATATGTTCTTATTCAATCTTTGGTCTCTATTTACAGAAAAACCGAGGTTATAATCTAATAACCCAGTCTTGAAAGATATACCTGGCTTGATTGATATAATCTTAGTCAGTACTCCATATTTACCTGATATGAAAGGCTGAATGTAAAATTGCCTAACCTTATTACTTGTTAAACCATCCGGAGTCCAATTATACCTATAACGTTCGAAATCAACCTGATAGTCTTTAGACTGATAGGTGTTTGCAGCTTTATTATAACTGGTGAACCTTAAGCTGTTTCTGTTGAATAGAATTTGAACCAAAGAATCCTTCCTGGGGTCGAATGCACCTAAGTCTGTAGATGTAAAATCTCTGAAGTAATAGTCCCTGGGTAATGGTTTATCACTGGAGTTACCTGATGATTTGCCATTGTTTTTATCGATGGGTATATTCTGTTCAGAAGATTGAGAACCAGGGTTATCACCCCCAGACTTGATGTCTTTCGAGCCCCAGTAAAGGATTCTAGCTGGCATGATAGTTTGAGCGTACTCCTGAACTTTTCTAAAGCTATCCCCGGTAGTTTGGATTTTTGTCTCCTGCTCTACCTCTTTCGAAGAATTAGCTTTTTTAGTTTTGGTTACAACTGATACTGAAGTGGAGTTTATCTTCGGTTCATAAGCTGATAACCGTTTACTAAGTGAATAGCTCCTGAAGCAAAGGTATATAGTTATCACTAGTAAAATCAGGATAGCTAAATTCTTGAGAAGATCTTTCAGGTTTGATCCAACATATCTCCCCTCATCTGAATAGTACTTATGTATGTACTTTTGTTTGTCCATAATGAAATAAAAATTACTGATGAAAATACTCTCTGAGGGGCTGAGCCCCTCAGACTAAACGAGGCGTAGCCGAGTTTAGTAACCATTACAATGTTCTCTTTAGAAGTTCTTTCACTACTGACGAATCTTTCGAAGTGATATCCTTTTTCAGGATGTACACCTTTAAACAGAAAGTGTACCTTGATTCAACTAATTCGAATTTAACCTTAAAACCATCGACTAACAGTTTCATGGTTTTATATAACTTCTTCAGAATTTCGATCGTTAGGTAACCCTTAGCGAAAGATTCCCTCGTAAAATCTGTTTTGTTAACCATAATTTTTGATCTTTGTTCATAAACATATAGTCCTATGTTAGTTAGCAAGCATTAGGCAATAACCAAGGTACATCTTTGACAGCGAAATTAAAGTGCTGGTTTTGTAACTACGAAGTACAAAATATAAGCTAAAATATGTGTCTGTTCAATTTAGAAAAACTGCAAAAAAGTGCAAAAAAGGCAACTTTTTGCCAAGACTTGGCATGCCTTAACTCGTTCACTATCAACGAGTTACTCTTATCTTTCTGCGGCGAGTCGCACTTAAGACTGTAATTACTTTAGTAATTACAGGATTAAGCTAGCTATACCTTGTTCCTTGTTCCTTGTATGCTAATGCTAACGTTATATATTACTAAAAGGAAAAAAGGATATATATATATAAATATATATCCCAAAAAAGGAAAAGGTTTACAATACAAGGCCCTGGTGGTCGATAAGGCCTATGATGTAAGGCATCTAACGAACCATAAACCTACCTCGTAAACTGAGCCTTTAGCTAAAGCATACCTTGCCTTGTTAAGCGAATAGTTATAATTCGCTTTATCGATAAACACTTCGAATTCCCTCGGAAAGCCCATGATGTTTTTGAAATCCAAAATCCCAAGAGGCCAACCGTCAGGTCTAAATTGCCTATCTGCAGGCCTCAACGTTAATGGTGCCTTATCTTCCTCTAATCGATAGACTCCAGGTAACGTTGACATCTTTGCTGTTTTGATAGGCCACTTCTTTTCAAGTTTGAAGTCAGTGTTCCAAAGCTTGTGGATCTGTTTAACCGTTAGATTCTTTTTCTCTGGTAACTTACGGTAGTCATACATAGCTAACCGCTTACTTTCTAACGGTATGTAGTTCATACTATCAGGATTGGTACCATCACTAACAAGTGGCTCTAGTACACTCTTGGTATCCTTAGGACTATTAACCTTAAACACCGAATCAAACTTGCTCAACAGTTTAGCCTTTTTCTTAAGTACTCCAACTATGACTAGACGTTTTCTAGATAGCTGAGAATTACCAAACTCAGATACTGAATAACAATGATACACTAGCTTATACTTTGGCAAAGCTTTTTCTAAGTATGACTCAGGAAGTAAGCTTAGCAATCTAGGTAAATTCTCTAACAGAAATACCTTTGGTTGGAAATGATTGATAGCTTCAAGAACCAGGTTCAAACTACCATTCTTTTCTGGTTTACCAAGTTCTTTAACCTTAGAAAGTCTCATTATTGATGAAGCTCCACAATCAGGGGAGCTTACTATTACATCTACTTTCTTATCAAACACATCGGCTAAGTTTCTGGTAAATACCGAATTACCAAAATTAGCCTTCCACTGTTCCTCAGCTTTAGTATGAAACACTGCTCTTGGTTCTACATTACCAATTACATGGTGCTTAGCTAATTTCCAAGGGAAAAGTAATGCACCTTGACCAGCTGATACACCTAATACTCTGTACTTTCTCATTTTGGGAACTCTTTTACGAACTGGTTATAGGCTGCTTGGAGCTTAGTATCATACTTATTCTGCTTATAACCAGGACCATTATACCGTCTAGCAAATTCTGACCACTGTCTAGCGTTCAAATACTTAATAATTCCTGTAGTACTAAGGAAATTGATAAGTAACTCTAGCTGGTTATCTTCTGATTCACAGTTTAGAGATACAAATTCCTCAACATTTCTACATTTGCAAGCAGTATAATTTGATCCCATAATTTGGAATAAGCCCCAACTTGTTGATTTTAAGGCAGCCTCCCTGTCTATTGTAATGGCTTTTTCGAGACGTGTCCACTCACCCTCTCCACCCTTATACTTAGATCTATTCCAAGTAGGATAGACTATATCTGGAGCTACTTTTAACAGTTGAGATAGGTTCCTGTTACCTTTCTTCTTCAACTCCTCATAGAACTTGTGGCCTTCGAACAGTATTTTACAACGTTTTGAGGGTAAAAAACCACCGCCAATTCCAGATTCTACTAGTTTTACAGCCAACAGGGCAGCTGGATGAATAGCGTGTTGCCTAGCAATTTCCGCTATTCGATTGTTAGTTAAACTCATATACTATAATTTTATGTTAATGAATATGTAGATTACCAAGAAGTATTGCTTTATGGCATGTTTGTTCTAATTATTTAGGTAAATTTAGCTGTCATTTAGTATACAAACTGTTAAAATGGCCTAGCTTAAAGCTACCATGAGCCTCAGAAAGGTATTTCTGGATTTGCATATATCAAAAATAATAATTAATTTTGCACTATCAATAATATAATAATAAATATATGGAGAAAATAAGATTAACAAGCAAGGACCAGGTACTTTATTATGATGGTCAAACAATCATCGAAAAAGTACCAATCAAATCGATCCTCAAGGAAAGTAACGAGGTATTACTTTCGAATGGAATCAAGGTAAAAATTGAATCGAACAAAACTGGAGACTTCCGTAGAACTGATTACAGAAGAACAGAATTCCGTAATGATGGTTACCTTGGTTTCATTCGAAAATTCGATGGGAACTCAACCGATAAGTATCATACGTTTTATAAGGCAATCAAAGCCAAAAGAGAATTAAAACGTAAGCTTATCGAATTAGTAGAACTATCAGATATCATACCGAACAAGCTTATCCTCAATGAGGAAGCTCAACAACGCATTCTCGAACTTAACAAAAAATTGAAATAATGTACACTTCAATCACCATCATATTGGTAATATACATTGCCTGTTTGCCTATCACTTTAAAGTTATTCGCAAACAAGGACAAGATGGAAGCTATAGATCCGAATGAACCAAATTGGCTTACATTCGTAAAGATATGGCTTATCACACCAGCATTCATTATTAAATTATTCACATCTAAAAATTAGGTCTTATGTATTTACACTTTAACAACAAAGGGGAATTCAAAGGTTACTCACAAAGAGTACCTACCTGGTTATTCTGGCCAGTTTGGATTTACGTTCTGGCATTCCCATTCTTATTATTTATAGGTGGTCACCTATTGCCTTTCATCATTTTCTACGCTTGGGATCATGTAATCGTTCCTTGGGAACCTTGGATGAAAAAAGGCCCAAATGCCGAATACCGGGCTTGGCTAATATTTATGCTCTTGGTTTGCTCATTGCCATTATGGCTATTAACCCTAACCGGGTATTGGTGGCAATAATACTGGCATCGTTTAATTTAATTCTAGCATTATGTATAACTTTATTTGGGATATTAGCAAAGAACATAATGTCATTAATTCTAGCATTATGTATCGGGCAAAGTTTAACCCAGATTTATCTAGCCCAATATTTAAGGATTTCGAATCACCCTATACATTCAGTGATAGTGATACTGGAGCAATCGATGTAGAGGGATCAGAGTTCAAGGATAAAGAGGTTAAGGAATGGGTAGAGAACGAGCTAATAGGGATCACTGCTAACTACCTAAGCGCAATCGATCCCTACAATAAGCTAATCGACAATACGAATATCAACTTTAATTACATCAACAATGAAGAGAAGTTTTAACAGCTGCAGTGTAGCCTTCAACCCATTTACACAGAAGAGGCAAAGCATAGAACAGCTAGTGCCAAGATTCTACTACTCTAACGTTAGTAATATGAGCTTCTTCAGAAAGCTCTTGAACATATTACTAATGCCCTTCTGCGTTACCCAGAGATTATCATTGGGTGACCAATTATTAATGGGTGTAGAGAACCTGGACATCGGCATATCCTATTATAAGGGTAAATGGGTAATCACTAATGGCTTATACATTACACCTTATACGATGGAGGATGTATTAAACGTAATTGGTACGGTTAAGGAATTTTGGCCAGTCACTATGAGACATAGGATAGTAACGATTACCCTGAGGTTAGACTATCGTTATTGCCCTAAAAGGAACATCAGAGTACTATTCGATCATTATGAAGAAGACCTGGTTAGGAAAGGGGCATTAATTAATGCTGTATATTATCCTTGGAAGCAGAACTTTTTCGCAAGGTTTAGAGAAAGGTTTCATCAATTTAAAAATGAGGCATTTGTATGAAGTATTTGGTTTTAGCAGTAGGTATTTTCACTATCCTACTGCTTAGGTTATTTCTTAGGGTTTATCAATTGAAGGTAAGAGGTGGGAAGTTTCAGTTCTATAGGATTAATTGGTTCTGGTTCTGGGCAATCTTTATCGCCTTCTATTCGATCTCGGTGTTGGTGATTTTGCTTTGGGGCTTCATAGATAAGATCCTTGGCTAGGTACCTCTTAATACGAGGCCCAAAAACCTGGGGCAGTAAAAGAGGGGCACGGTTGTAGTGCAAAGCAAGTTAAATAATATAAAAATAAGGGATAATTTTATTTTATCCCTTATCTAAAATTATTCTGAAATACTTTTTATGTATTTCGGAAAAAGATAATATTTCAGATAAATTTTATAATTATCTAAATCGTACACATATATTTCTATATATGGATAATAACTTGGTTTATCATCCGTTATATTAATAAGTATATCTATTGTATCATATCTTAATAAATATATCTTATCATCATAATAACAAATTAAGTCTTTGTTTACCCATTTGTGTAACAAATAATGCAAATAAGTTATTATGAATATTGCAATAATTATTGCAATTATAGCGATAAATAAAACTAAAATTGAAATCATAATTTTAAAAATTAAAATATGTAGGTAGTCCAAAAGACTACCTACTTAAATAGTTTACTTACTTGCAACAACTTTGCAAAGACTTAAAGCTTTTTCGAGTATTTCTTTTTTTTCTGCTTTTAAATTCTCATTGCAAACAGATTGCAACGAATAATCATTGTTTGCATAACAATCTTTATAAAAAGCATTGAATGCTTTTACAAGTTCGTTTTTCTTTGTTGCATCTTTTTCAGCAACTAAACTTGTTGCACAAGAAAAAAGCATATTACGTAATTTTTTACGTAAAGATTTTTTTTCTTTATCACTGCATCCATCGAATATATCGATTTTATAAATCGAGGCTTTTTTTGTACCCAAAGATGTTTGTAATAAACCCTTTGTGTTATTAGCAAAATTGCTAATAATGTTTTTTACATTAGTAGTTTTTTCTGCGTTGTTAACTACTACGTTTGCACTCTCAACTTTTTGATTTTTTTTACTCATAATCTTTGTTGCTTTTTATTTGTTGTTAATATTTAGATTTTTCAAAAGAGAAAATTCGCAACTTTAAAACTCTTTTTTCTAAATCTTTATTTTTGATATTGCAAAGATACGAACTATTTTTTAATCTGCAAAGAAAAATCTAATTTTTTTTTGAGTTTAACTTTTATAAATATTTGAAATAAAAAATCTAAAAATCAAAAATTTTTAATTAGAAAAACTTTATTTTCTAATTTATTTTTATTACGCGTGTGCATGCGTGTATATGTATATTTAATAGTGCAATTTATTGCACTATTAAATGCAATTAATGCAAAAATGGTGGCCTATATCGGGGACCCGCCTGCGTTGTTGTGTAGGGCTCCACTACTTGTCTAAAGGCCTAAGGGGCCATGGATGGTTACATTGATACACTATGTCATTAGGGCCATGTAGGACATTTTCGCTATGGCCAAAAAGTTCACTGGTAATCCATACATGGCCGCAATTCGATTCACTGTGATAAAACTTGGTAAGCGATTTTGAATTCAGACGTTATCAGTAGTTAGCTTAGAGATCTGGGTAAGCGAAATTCGATAAGCCAGGCAGATATGAAATCAGATAAGCGAAGTAGAATTAAGTGTTACACAGTTAAGCTCTTGGTAGTTAGTCCAGAGCTTATATAGTTAGCAGATTAAGATTTGCTTATTTGATTCTTACTCTTTTCTTTCCGATAAGGTAAAGCAGAGATTGATCTCTGCCGATTATGTAACTGAGTTCTCCACTGAAGAAATGAACATAATCTTGGAGCCGTTCATTAGGGAAGATTTCCTGTTCTTTGCTACGTTCATCGAAGTTTTTGATTAAGCTGAAAACGTAATCGATTGGGAGCAAGTTCGTTTTTGTTAAGTAATTGTAAACGAATGCAAGGTGTTGCATTTGGTTGAAGATATCAGGGATTATATAGCGAAGCTCTTCTTCCGAAATGTAATCACTGTGGAGAATCTTCACCAATTTGTATAGAAGACTTTCGAAAACTTGAGGAGCTTTCTCTACTGTTGTTGTATATACTGCTTGAACGAGATCGTATAAGAACTCATTGTAGAGCTCTGGGTCATATTTCTTAAGTTCTTCTACCGTGTAGAGAATTTCAACGTTGCTGGGACATTCTCCAGTAGAAGTCGGGATGAGAATTCTTTGAGGATCGAGGAAGTCTAAATTTAATAACTGTTTCATACGATTGATAATTTAAATTAATTACACTGCAAAGATACATATAATATTTTGTTTCTGCAATGATTTTATATAATTATTTTATTCTAAAGTGCAGCTCAGAGCAGTGAACTAGGGGCCGTCGATAGTGAACATAATCTCAAAATCAAGGGCCTTCTGGGGAATAATTTCGAACGCTCTAAGGGCTTTGTAGCGTATAGATACACAATTAAGTCTGGGTTGTGAGCCCAGACTTAAGAGTTATTAGTTGTAGAGATTACTGTTGATCTTCTGGGAATTCTTTGAGTATTCTTTGAATGATTTTCTGTTCCTCGATTAGATGAGTATATGAGAAGTTGCATTGATCTAATAGTGATCCTGTTTTGGGATCGATTCCCTTTTTATCATCGAACTCCTGGATAAGTTCTTTGATATGCCCTGGAGATAATGGGTTTTCAGGGAAGTTGTGATTGTAATAAAGGGTGATGTGCAGTATCTGATTGATTAAGTCTGGGAGATAGTCGAAGAAGTCATCGTCCCCGATGAAACCTGATTGTAAGAGTTCCTGGAGTTGATCTAGCAATTCGTTGTAAGCCTGGTGGGATTCCTTGATGTTGATGGAATAAATGAGTTGAATTCCGTTGTCTTGGAGTTCATCGGCAAGTTCTGGGTTAGTTTCTTCGAGATCATTGACATCGTAAACGATTGTGATGTTCTTTGGGAGATATTCTCCAGTTGAACTTGGGATGAGGAACTCTGATGTTGATAAAAATTTTAAATCGTTCATAATTGACTAAATTTTAATTGTTACTAATGTTATTTATATTCACAATGCAAAATTACGAATAGTATTTTATATATGCAAATATTTTACTATCTATTTTATTAGTGGCTGAGGATCTTAGTATGATCAAACGAGTAAGCATGTGCATAGGCATCAAATTATGTGTAGTTTACGATTGCTTCTAGCGCTCTAGAATTAGTTAAGTGGTTATTTATATGGCCCGTTATTGAAATAATTCTTGATATTGGTGATCTCGGGGCCATGAACGGTATCGAAATTTTCGAAAAGGTGATCACAAGGGATGGGCCCCAAGGCAATTAATATTAAGGTGTACACATACGCCTTGTTGTGTATACGTAAATAATGCCGAGTCGTTGCCCCAAGGCTAATCGAAATCGACAAGGCCTAAGCCCAACAGAACAAAATATATAATATAATACATATATACTAAGTGTGCCTACGTTTCGATCTAGTGTAATATATTTATATACATCATATTCTACTAAGTAAGAACAATAGTCTACTTGTCAATAGCTAAATCAATGAAACCCAGTTAGCGAATTTCGAATCATCGTAAAGCCCCAACAGTATTAATATATATATAATATAAGGCTAAACTCTACGATTAGAGATCAAGGCAATACGATTAGAGATCTGAAAAGAACGTCTAAACTCTCTGCTATAGCTATCTAGCCAGCTCTACAACAAACATAATTATAAATATCGTTCAAATCGAAAGCCTAGATCCCAGACAGTTTATTATATATATATATAATATAAAAGGGGCCGTTTTTGGTCTACGTGTTCATTTTTAGCTCTATATGGCTTCCTAACGACTACCTTTTAGCTCTTTTTCGACGTTGGGATTTGACGTTTTCGATTAGCGATTAGTCTCTGGGATTTGACGATTTTTATCGAATTTCGATCGAAAAAGTGAACGATTTTGGGCCGTTCAAGGTACATTTTTAATCGAAAAAGGCTTCGATTTAGGCCCTAAAAGGTTCGAAATTTCATCGAAAAAGGTCCTAATTTTATCGAATTTAGGCAATAAAATGTACACTTTTAGGCAATAAAATAGGCCCCAAAATTGCCTAAAATAGGCTCAAAATATTGCCTTTTTAGGGCCTAAAATGGGCCTTTTTGGAGCTCTTTTTATGGGCTTCGAAATTTGACCTCTAGGATTTGAGAGTTGAGCTGGAAGTGCAGTGTTTGTATAGTGACGTTAGGCCAACCCTTAATTTTTGGGTCCTGTGATCCCCGGCGCCGCACCCCCACTCGAAAAAGTAGCTGTTTTTGAACTACGTGTAATATGTTGATAAGATACGTAGTCAATTTCTAGTTCGAATTTTAGGCAAGATTTTGAAGGTAATATTAAGGGTACATTGAAAGGCAATAATTAAGGCAATTACTTGATGATGATTTATGTACATTGTTTCGATTTTTCATTTCGATTAACGTTTAGAAGGTTACGTTGACGTTAAAGAACCTTGACCTTTATATAGGTTTAGTTTATATTGGGTTTATATATTATATGTAGGCTTATGTGTATATGTATTATTTAGAGATTTTTTCTTGTTGGGAGTGGGGCTGATTGTGTTCTAGGTGATTTGAGATTTCTTTCTGTTTTGAGTCTATTGCTTTATCAGTTTACACATTAATAGGGACCTCATTTGGTGATTAGAGATCCCTATCTTATGATATTATTCGAATAGTGTTTCCTGTAGGATACGTTGGTGAACCTTTTGAAGGTATGCTGGTATTTGTGTATTGACTGGGATGTATTTCTGTTCTATATCCTGGTCTGTACTACAGATGTAGAACATCTTCCTCGTTTCGGGATTGAAGGCTACTCCATCGATTCGATTGTAGAAGTGATGTTCGAAGTGGATTGCCCTGTGTAGTGGGAGACTCTCTTGGAACTTGTATGTCATGATGCCTTCTTTGCCATGATATACCATGTATGTGATGATATCATTGATGGTTTCTATAAGTGTAGTTTTCATTGCTTCTAGTTGTTGAAGTTATACCAATATCTAATATATCTTGGACTGAAGTCTAGATTGTCTAGAAGAGAATGATCTTCAGTCTTCATTGCATATTCTCTTAGTCTTCTTGAGAGAGGTGTGTTGAACTGATCCATTATGATGTTCCAGTCCAGGTAGTTCATGTGGTACTTGATCCCCATGAGCAATGTGAATGTATCTATTGCGGTTTCTACTTCCTTGTAGTCCTCACCTTCCAGTTCGATATGTTTGTTGAGCTGGTTGATGATGTAGCCGTAGTAGAATTGTACATATCCCTGGATATCATCTGCAGATAGTTCTAGAAGCCATTGTGCATCGGCCTTATATTCTTCCTTGATGTTGAACTTGTTGACTTCTTCTCCCTTGTATACTTTGCAGTATAGATAGTTGTTAGGGAGAACTTTGGTTTTCCTTGTTGGGATGATGAATAGGTTTTTCATATTACTTCTTTGTTTGGTTGTAATCTGGTGAACTGTATGTGTTTTGCAGTTGTTCTACTGCATCGAGATAGTTCTGCCCTGTCTTTGTTTCCAAGATTGTGGCATCTTCGTAGATTCCGATTGAATCGAGCAATCTTTCAGTTGATTCTCTGTAGACCTCGTATGTGTGGAGATCTCTTTGCATCTGATTTGAAATTGCTTTGTAATACCGAAGTGAATCTCTTGAAGATTTAAGCATCCAGTAGAGACTTGCTTCTTTGCTGTTTGTTGTACAACCTGTGATTGAACTTCCTAAGATGAGGAATGTTGCAATGATAAATGTTAATTGTTTCATATTGACTAATATTTAATTATTGATAATGCAAATTTACTAATTAATTTTTATATATGCAATGAACCGAGCTTACCAGCTTAAATACTACTGTGGCCATATAGGGACTATTCGTCTATTCTGGTTTCCACTCTGCCATCTTGATACCTTCTATAAGTAATGTTCGGATGACTTCTATCATATTCATCAGCTACTACCCTTAGTACCTTTAGCATCTGTAGTTGCTGATTTACTTGACCTGTTATCTGGTCTATTTGCTTCTTATAAGCTTCGTACTGTTCCTTGGTAATCTCTTTACCATCGTAGTAGTACTTATGCTCATATGTGACCTTGGGTTGAGTTACTTCTTTCACTACCTCTGGACTATCATTTGGTACATCTGGTGCAATGATATCCTTTGCTACTTCGATATTATTAATCGGTTTATTCTGCGGTCTAGTTGAAATTACTAAACCAATAAAGGTAATTACCGCTATTCCTATAAAAATCTTTTTCATATTGCTTATGATTTTGTATATACTAAGCAAATTAGCCAGTTTATTTCAAGTCTAGTAACTTGCTTAGTATATTAAGTGAAACTTATTGCTTAATTAACTCTTGAATTTCTAGCATTATGCTTTTGCAAGTTTGTCTGAACCCTCTTGATGTTTTGAGCCATTCCTGATAGTACTGGTGTATATCTGGATTCTTAGTGCTATACTTTAGCTCTCTATACTTGAGCATCAGTTTAGCATCAAATATCAAGTCTGTATTAGTAGTAGCTATGGCTATCATTAGAGCTTGTACCTTTGATAACTCATCATCGTATGGATCTTCTGATAGGGTTAATTCTAATAGGTTTTGCTCTATGTAATTCATAGCTTGCTTGAGATCTCCAAAGAGAAGGATTCTCTTTGGACTTAACAGGTACTCAAGTTGAGGATAGTCTGATGATAACTTTGATCTCAGCCTTGAATGTACGGGGATTATTTTATCTACTAATTGTTGGCCGCACCATTGAGTAGTAGTTGTGCCTTCCTCTTCTATGGTGAAATACTTATTCGATGATAGTATCTCTTTGAATTGGGTTATTGATTTTAGCTTTTCCATATTAATAGTTTTCTAAATCGAAGTACATTGCTTCTACATAGTTGACTACCCGTTCATATTCTCTTCCAGAAACTGGGCCATCCTGGTAAGCTTTTTCTATTAGTTCTTTACTAGTACCATAGAAGCAGCCTACTTTCCATAGCCTATTTGACCTTGTATATGTGAAAAATCTTCCGCTTGACCAAGTGTTCTTTCCAACGTAGTAGTCTCTATCTGATTTAATTATTGCATCTCCAATTATATCTGCGTTACCGAATATATGTACATCTCCTGATATATTGGAATTGCCAGATATAACTGAATTATTGGAGATTATAGCATTACCATGGATAACAGCCTGGTCAATAACTATAACCCTACTTGATATTTGAGCATTGCCATATACCTCTACCTTATCCCCAATGAGTACATAGTCCATTACTCGTGCATTACCATGGATGGTAGTACTATCCATAGTTCTAGCTCCATCAAATAATTCTGCATTGCCAAATACCTTAGCATCTCCGGATACTTGAGCCCAGTCATGGATTTTAGCATCCTCGTAAACTTTAGCATCATCAAATACTTTAGCATCATTGTAGACCCAGCAATTACCTTCTTGACTAAGGTTCTCTTCTTTTTCAATGTAACCACCGAGTTTACCTTTTTTTACATTTCCAAAGTCTCTTAGAGCTTGTATGCCGTATAGGATTTTACCTTGACAATGTTTAACTATATCCTTACGTATAATGTATTTCTTGAGTTCCATATTATCCAACGTTATATACTGTTTTTACTGAGTTATCATTCTCTGCTACTGATTGAAGAATTGCTTCTGATTCATCATGTTCAGTGATGAAGTCGCATACTATTTCTGGTATACCTTGAACTTTCTTTTGCCAGATGAATTCAATGAGAATAGCACCATCAGATGTAGTTGTGTAGTTTACTGAATTTAATGCTAAGTAAGCATTAATTGTGTGATAGTAACTTGATATCTCTTCCAGGAAGTTCTTTATGGAGTCTACTATTGGAAGAAAGCTAAATTGTTTAGCTGTTTGAGGATTAAGCTCATCTGGTGCTTTATCATTTAGTGATAATGCCCCGATAAGTTTTTTCTCAAGGTTGATAGAGAAATTAGTAGTAACTTCCAGGTGTAATTCCTTAATGAAGTTCTCTTTTCCTGGTATGTAAGCCAGGATGTTTGTTAATTGTTTCTGTTTCATTTTGACTAATATTTAATTAATTATTATTGATAATGCAAATTTACATATAATAATTTATTCATGCAAATTTATATGCAACTATTTTTATACAAGCTGAGGACATGAAAAGAGCTAGCAAGTGTTGATCCTGCTAGCTCCCAAACGTTACCTGAATTTTAAATCATCTTTACCTTTAGTAACTAATACCAATGAACTCTGATGAACATTTAAAATAAAAATCAACATAAAAGTAGTGCATTATTCTATAGTTACTTCCCATAGACTTAGTGTAACTTCTAGAGAACCTTTCTTATCCTTCTTGAGGGCAATGGTTACTATCATACTAATTTCTACTAAGAGCCCAGCTAGCATAAGTGTTGGTACATTAACTATGCTATCAAAGCCTACTCCATTGTTTCTGAGGAAGTCTCTTAAAGCAACAGTTGTACCTTCATCAATCTTACTGCCATTTACTGTTATGAAGTCCTTGATAAGACCCTGGACTTTAGTTAAGTACTCTTGGTTCTTCTCAATAGTACTTCTCTTGGGTAAAATTATTCTTACTTTCATTGTAAAAAGTTTTTGGCCGAGAAATCTTCTGGTTCCTCGGGTAAATTATCTTCTATTTCTTCATATGTATCTAACTCTGGGTCATCAGCATCTTGGTCAACCCTCATCTCAATTTCCCTACGCATTTCATGATGGTCCTGTTCGGAATGTTTCACTGCTTCTTTGATATTCTCTAAAGCATTGCTCATCTCAGTGTAGTCTATGGTTTCTCCGAGAGATTCCTTAGCTTTTAGCCCACCGTTTTGATTAACTGCTACCACTTCTGGTAAACTACCAAGGTCATATTTGGTTTCCAGTAGTTTAGCTTCTTCTGATTTATCTAAGAGCTTATCTTCTTGTGTAAGTATGTCCAGAACTTGAGCTTGAGTTACAAATTGGTTGTTTACCTCTTGGTTATTATTTTGCTGGAACATATTAAAGATATTGGTAGTACCTGACCCACCCATAAACTTCTGTACCATAGACTGCATAGAAGTGGTTGAATCTATCCCCATCTTTAGGGCTTTGTTTACTTCTGCACTAATGAACGGAGTATACCTACCTTGTTGGGAGGCCATTAATAGTTCAATCTGATTGTTGACCCTCATCCTGTCTTCAATAGTCCATGACATCATAGTACCCATTAAGCCTGTAATGATTTGTTCCTGTGCCTCTTTATCCCAGATTCGAGAGTTCATAACCTGATCCCTCATCTTGACCCTTATATCATCTATGGTAATACCAAGGCTTAAGGCAAATGAGCCAATATCATATCTCTTGCCGCAAAGTACCATATTACCTATAAGCCATTGGTTAACCATCATATCGATAAACTGTTGCTTAACTTCGGGGTCTTTTGAGATATGATACTGAGCAGCTAAAGATGTACTACCATAGGGTCTTGGGATCCGGTTTATTTTTAGCTTTCCAGTTTTGGAGCTCTTTTTTATACTTCCACTCATATTTTATATCTAAATAGGGTATATATTCGATGTATTCTAGAGAATATAGTGCATAGCAATCTAACTTCGTTATGTAGACTAATGCAAAAGACTTAGACCCATTATAAATAAGGGTAAAGGGTTTATCGGATAAACGGTCCCGAGTATAGGACCATTTACCGATAATTTTTAGGTCTGGTTTAGGCAAAAATTTAAACCTATTTGGTCCAGTTTTTAACCTAAATTTTTGCCCATTTAAGCTAATTATTTCCATAGCCATTTAACGTTATCTCGTTGACTGATGTAATTCCCTGAATTCAGTAATCCTTCTCTGAGATTCTGGAAATAACAATGCCCGAACTGGTACTACGTGCAGCTTGTAGAACGTTTTCCATAACCCAGGTGATAGGTTCCTACCTTTTTTCGTAAATGAGATTTCATTAAACTTTCTCTGATAGGTAGTAACCATATCCTTAAACCAAAGGTAAGGCAAGGTTTTACCTGAGGCTTCGTAAAGGGATTCTACATCATCCCTAAATTCTTTTCCGAAAGCCTTAATAAATTCGATACGATTAAATTCGTAATTCGGTTGTTCCATTCGAAAAACCGAAATATATTCCTGTACTGTCATTTTAAACCTATATTTAATGGATATTTAATAAACTCTAGTGGCTTGTCGTCAGGTATTACTTGAAATAAATACCCCCGATGCTCATCTTCATAATAACTTTCCCATACTACTGAGGGCAATTTGTAGTTGTCTAGTGGAACCCTTTTAGGTATACCAGTAACTACCAATTTAACTAAACTAATTTTTTCTAGACCCTCTGGAGTTAAATTAATAACCCCTTTGTGATAACTTCCGAAGATTACTAAATCGGGTTGATATTTCGTAGTTTTTATAATTGGTAAACTTATATCTCCCATAATAGTTTGTGGAGATATAACTTCCCCATTTCGTACTAAGGTAAGTTTACTTTTTCCTACGTACTGATTTCTTACTATATGTGCGAACATTTGGCGTAACTTTATTATAAAAGAGTGATTCTAAATCGTCCTTGACTAACTTCTGTACGAATAACCAAATCGGTATATTCCAGTAGTGAAGGATATTTTTCTCGGAGACTGAAAGTGAGTATAGTTTAAAGAACTTTATTCTAGTTCTGTACTTAACCCCTTTAGAAACTAAGTATGATTTAATACACCTTTCGTGTAAATGTTTTAATTCGAGGAGGTTTTTTAGATAAACCTTCTCCGGTAATCCAGATAACATTGACTAAATTTAATGTGTAAAAGGACTACCCTTAATTGAGTAGCCCTTTGTGTTATAAAACCTATGCTGTTTTAACCTCTTGGAGAACTTCCGAGCGATATGCCTTATATGCCTTGAGAGCCTCCTTGAATTCTTTAGAGTTTTGATCCTCTATTCTTGCCTTTGCAAGTTCAAGTTGACGGAGTTTGCTTCTTACCTTTTGTCTCCAAGTCTTCCTTGTGAGAGAATCTTTTACGTCTTCTGGGTATTTGTATTTTACTACCCTTTCCTTAGCAACCTTCTTTACGATTTCTACTGCCTGTTGGAGAGCGAGCTTCTTAGTAAGCTTATCCTTCTTAGAAGGTTTTTCTGTTTTTTCGGCCTTAGCTTCTTTCTTAGAAGCCTTTGCCTTAGCATCCTTCTTAGAAGTTTTAACTTCCTGGTTCTCTACTGAAGAGTTGTTTAAACCCTTGTTAGTGTTCTCGACCTTTGTTAATTTTTCTTTTTTCATAATTGACTAAATTAAATATGTTTATAAATCTTGTTTATTAATTACATTGCAAAGATACGCACAATATTTTATTTATGCAAATATTTTAATCAAAAATTTCTCAAAAGCTGAGGAACAAGCAGTAGTTATGATAGGAACTACTTTATCTCATAAGCTTCGATGGATAGCTGCTTGTTATTTACCAATGAGCTATTAACCCATTTGCCCTTACTTTCAGCATTGATGCCTTCTATGAAAGTATCATATAATGGTAGATCTTTACTGCCTTTGTAAGCATATAACGCATTACCCTTGAATAATACCCAGATTGTCTCTGTCTTCTGGTTGTAGCCGAAAGCTACAACGTTAGAAGACTCTGCTGGGATCATAACCGTTTCTAAGTTCTTAGATAACGTTCGTAAATTAATTACCTTATCACTCATATACTATTGTTTATGTGTTACTAAAATTAATGCCTTGTTACAGCGTTTCTCCAATACTCTATTTAGTAATTCGAAAGCACCATATACTCCCTCTGAGTTAGCTATGCTCCAGGTTTCACTATTTTCAGCCAATACAGCAGAACATAGACTTAATTGATAACATGGTAACAAGCTAACTGACTCAGGGTAGTCAACCATCTGACTATACAGCTCAATTAAACGGTCTATTGCCATGTCAACATCCTTAGTTATAGAATGACCGAATAAACAATCTAGTTGTGCTCCAGTTAGATGTTTATCTTTGGCTATACCTATACGTATTGCTTCTAGTTGAATTTCGGCAATCTGCCTTATAACTTTCCCAGTACTTTTATCCATTTGCTCTTTGTAATGCTTGTGCCATTGGTTCTACTAACTTCTCTGGGAATTTGCAATCTGGGTACCATCTGATAAAGAACTTAGAAGGCTTCTTATCTGGGTTGTTAAGTAATTGACGTATCTCAGTAGAGAACTTCAATCGTTCTTCTTCAGTCATATATACAGGGTACTTAGTGAATCCTACAGTACTGAATGACATAGCCTTAGCAGCTGGTGTTGCTCTAAGCGGGTTCTTACGTTCTCTGTATAAATATGGTACTATCTTCTTCGATGGACCTTCAAGTATTGAAAACCCGAAGATAATCTGTGGGTCAAATTTATCTGCCTTTGGATCTTTAGCTCTCTTGATACATCTTACCATCCAAGATAATGACTTAAGATACTGCCCATTACTTGTAGGTTCTCCAATATCCCTACTATTGAATTCGAAGTCTGGGAAGTGCATCTTGAATTCCTCAGTGAGTACAAACACAAACCCTAAGTCTCTGAGATACTTAATTATATCATTCTGGGTCTTACCTTGGTTTACCATTTGCCTTACATCCTCGAGAATATCCTCACGTGGTGACTTCAACTCAGCATTGGCAGCGGCCGTTGAAGGTCTACCTCTACCTGCAGTAGGTTGCTTAATGGGTAATGTACCAGAAAGTTGATCTAAGTAATTTTTGAACTGGTCAATCTCAGACTTATTACTTAGAGTAATTTCAATTCTTATCGGGCCATCATGCTTAACCTTAGACCCAAGGTTCAGTTCAGTATATGAATCTACTAAACGGTCCGACGTTGGGCAACCATTCTCTGAAAGGAGGGTTACTCTCATCTTTGGTTTAAATATCTCTTTCTCCATAACGTGTTAAATTATACAAATTAAGGGCTAAGATGTTTTTATCACCTTAGCCCCATCAATCATAATCAATCAAACGGATAATATGAATAGTAAAAGCTAGGGTTTAATCTTCTTCCTTCTTAGCTTTTTTATTCTTCTTGTGATCCTTAGCCTTCTTCTCTACCTTAGCCTCTTTCTTAGAGACTTTCGATTTCTTGGCTTTTTCCTCTTTAGAAGCAGCTTCCTTCTTAGCCTTGGGTTTACCACCGTTAGCAAGTTTACGTTGCTCAATGCGGTACTTCTTCTTCTCGGCTGAAGTCATCTCCTTGCCGTTTACCAGAGGATAATCGTACTTCATTACTCGAGGAGCAGCCTTCTTTTCCTTCTTGACTACCTTGAGCTCTTTTTCAGATTTCTCTACTTTGGCAGCTTTCTTACTAGCCTTTGCTGCCTTTACTTCGGCTTCTGCTGCTTTAAGTTGAGCAGCCTTCTTTGCCTTCTTCTCTTTTTTCATTTTTATGTACTTTTTAAGACCTTTGAGGTCAGTTAATGGATAAATCTTTTGTAACTTATCTCTCTCCTTTTGAAGAGAGAATAGTAGGTCCCTATACTCTTTACCATATACTGGGTGTTTAGAGTAATCCTTTTCGGGTTTGAGACCATTGGCAATTATGAACTTCCTTAACAACCGTAAGTATTTCATAACCCCAGGAGTTTTGGTTTCTATTGCCATGTTATATGTTCCTTTTGTTATATTATCCTATAGTAGGGTTATCACCAACCTGGGCAAGAACTTTCGAAAAATTCCAGTGAAATTATTTAATAAATGTTGGGCTACTAGAGGCAGAAATAACTTTTACCTCTTCACCAGGGAATATTAGTGAGAAGTTATTGTACAGATAATTAACTTCTGCATTAGTCATGTTCGTAAGTAAACCTTTTGATGATTTACCATTTACCATTAGTTGTAATATATGAACATTACCGGATACCCTTTCGCTAACATCATTACGAAGTTTATCTAGCCTGGAATTAAGTTGCTTAACCCTTATCTTAGAATCTTGAGTATTAAGACCAGTTGATTTAATTATATTCTCTATCTGCTCATTAGTACTTATGATTCTATCGATAGTATCTATTAAAGATTTTCCCATACTGGTTTATTTATAGGTTTATCGATTTCTGGCTCTTGTGACATCTCAAATAAGATTTCCTTTGCCTTATCAATAGTAAATTGAAGAAGATGTAAGTCATCATCATTTTGGCAAGTTTCCTTGTCTTCTAGTGCAATAGAATAAGTATTTATAAGATTATCCAATGCAAGTATGATTATATTTCTTTTTGTCGATTCCATAAACAAAATAAAAGCCCACTACCTGTATTAGATAGTGGGCCAAATCAACCATTAGCGAAATTAGAATATAACGGAACTCTATTAATCTTCAGATTCCTCTTCGTCCTTTTCGTCGTCTTCGTCCTTAGCGCCCTTACCAGGTTTCTGACCAGCGATAACGCCGTGGCCTTTCTTTGCCTTGATGGTAAGTTCACCGGGAATGAAGCCGTTAGATACCGAAACTACTTCGCCAGCTTTGTTGTAAGCTACCGTAGTAGTGTAAACACCGATGGAACGACCCTTAACCTTTACCGGGTAGCCGAAGGTCTCAATTTTGCCATTCTCAGTTTCGATTACATCGAATTGCTTTGAATTGCAACGTTGACCTGCGGGTCGGTTCTTAAGAGCTTCCATACGTGCCTTACGTTTTGCTGCTTTCTCTTCAGCAGACATCTTTGCTGCTGCTTTCTCCTTCTTTACAGAAGCTGCTTTCTTTGTTGCCATAATTTAATTGTGAAAATTGAAAATGTTATAAAATGAATGATGATTTATGATACCCTATAGTAGGGTAAGATTACTTCTTACCCTTTTTGCCTGATTTCTTAGGAAGTTTGATGCCAAGCTCTTTGGCAACTGCTGCCCGGAGCTTCTCAACCTCATCTTCATCGAAGTCATCAGGATCGGTGTCGAGATTCTTGTCGTCGCAGATGTCTTCCAATTCCTCGAAATCAGCACCTGCAAGCACCTCAGGAGTTACCTCCTCTTCGTCGTCGTCGTCGTCCTCTTCGTCGTCGTCGTCGTCGTCCT
>ERZ773004.50-NODE-50-length-80219-cov-17.344419_pt1 | contig 80219 bp, 69 predicted proteins | sample MGYA00580667_ERZ773004 | MGnify/ENA primary metagenome ERZ773004 (study PRJEB29015, sample SAMEA2737963) | human oral metagenome | biome: human oral; feature: human-associated habitat; material: dental | place: China | collected 2123 ... | reverse complement strand
CATCGTGCCCCTGGGGGGCCTCGGCGAGGTCGGCCGCAACATGACCGTCTTCGAGATCGACGGCCAGCTGCTCATCGTCGACTGCGGTGTCCTGTTCCCAGAAGAGGACCAGCCGGGGGTCGACCTCATTCTGCCCGACTTCAGCTACATTGAGGACCGCCTCGACGATGTCGTCGCCCTGGTCCTCACGCACGGTCATGAGGACCACATCGGTGGTGTTCCCTATCTGCTGCGTCTGCGCAATGACATCCCACTGGTCGGCTCCGAGCTGACTCTCGCCTTCGTGGAGGCCAAGCTCAAGGAGCACCGCATCCGCCCGGTGCTGCGTGTGGTCGAGGAGCACGAGGCGGTGTCCTACGGACCCTTCGACCTCGAATTCGTCGCCGTCAACCACTCCATCCCCGATGCGATGGCGGCCATGATCCGAACCGACGCCGGCAATGTGCTGATCACCGGCGATTTCAAGATCGACTCCCTGCCCATCGACGGGCGCATCACCGATCTGCGGTCCTTCGCGCGGTTCGGCGATGAGGGCGTGGACCTGTTCTGCGTGGACTCCACCAACGCCGAGGTGCCCGGCATGATCGGCCATGAGAACCAGATCGGCCCGGTGCTCGACAACGTCTTCGCCGAGTCTGATCAGCAGATCATCGTGGCCTCCTTCTCCAGTCACGTCCACCGCGTCCAGCAGGTTCTCGACGCCGCGGCGCTCCACGGGCGCCGTGTGGCCCTGGTGGGCCGTTCGATGGTGCGCAATATGGGCATCGCGGCCGAGCGCGGCTATCTCAGGGTCCCCGACGGCGTGCTCATCGACGCCAAGGACGTCTCCTCCCTGCCGCCGGACGAGCGCGTCCTGATGGCCACCGGGTCCCAGGGCGAGCCCATGGCGGCACTGTCGCGCATGGCTCACGGCGAGCACCGCAGCATCGTGCTGGAGCCCGGCGACACCGTGATCTTCGCGTCCTCCCTGATCCCGGGCAATGAGAACTCCGTCAATCGCGTCATCAACCAGCTCATGCGGCTCGGCGCGCGCGTCGTGCATCAGGGCAATGCCAAGGTCCACGTCTCCGGCCACGCGTCCAGTGAGGAGCTGCTGCACGTCTACAACATCGTGGGACCGCGCAACGTCATGCCGATCCACGGGGAGGTCCGCCACCTCGTGGCCAACGGCGCGCTGGCCGTCAAGACCGGTATCTCCCCGGGCAACATCATGCTCGCCGAGGACGGCGTCGTCGTCGATCTGCTCGACGGGCGCTCCCACATCGCCGGAGCGGTGCCCTGCGGCTACGTCTACGTCGATGGGTCCTCCGTCGGGGAGATCGACGAGACCGAGCTCAAGGATCGTCGCATCCTGGCGGAGGAGGGCTTCGTGGCCGTCTATGCCGTGGTGGAGACCAAGACCGGCACCATTCTCGCCGGCCCGGACATCCAGGCGCGGGGCGTGGCCGAGGACACCGCTGTCTTCGACGAGATCCTGCCCGATGTCACCACCGCGCTGCAGGAGGCTCTCGACAAGGGGAATGCCGATGCCCATTCCCTCCAGCAGACCATGCGCCGCACGCTGGGGCGGTGGATCGGGCGCCGCCTGCGCCGTCGTCCCATGATCGTGCCCGTCGTGATCGAGGCCTGAGAGGGTATGAGCCCACCGAGCATGCGCCGCCCACCTTGCTTCATCTCCACCGGCAGTGTCCTGATCGACCTTCCGCTCCACGTCGGTCGCGTGCCCGCGCCCGGCGGCGCCGTCACGGCCACCTCCTCCGGCCCCACCGTCGGCGGGGGCTACACGGTCGTGTCGGCTGTCGCCCGCCAGGGGGTCCCGGCCGCCCTTGCCGCCACGCTGGGCACCGGCCCGAACTCCGCCCAGGTGCGCGAGACGATGATGAGCGACGGAGTCGAGCTCGTCGTTGAAGAGCTCGTCGGCGACATCGGCACCTGCACCACTCTCATCGAGCCCTCCGGGCGACGCACCTTCGTGACCACTGAGGGCGTCGAGGCCGAGGCTCAGCGAGAGGACCTCGATCGTCTCGAGCTCATCCCGGGCGACTGGGTCTACACCACCGGTTACGACCTCGCTCATCGCACGTCCCGAAACGTGCTCGCCGAATGGCTTCTCGCGCTGCCCGTCGGCGTCAGTCTGGTGGCCGACCTGGGTCCCGTCGAGTCCGAGATCCCGGGCTCCATCATCGATCCGCTCCTGCGCCGCACCAATCTGCTGACGGGCAATCATCTTGAGATCACGCAGCTCTCCGCGCGCCTCGGAAGTCAGACGGCGATGCGTGAGGCCGCTCCCGATGCCCTCATCGTGCGGCGCACCGGGGTGCACGGCTGCATACTGTGGCCCGCCCACGGCGACATGATCGAGGTGCCGGGGTTCGCCCGGGACGTCCTGGACACCACGGGTGCCGGCGATACGCATACCGGTGTCCTGGTCGCCGGCCTCATGGATGGGCTCGACGTCGTCGCCGCTGCGCGCCGCGCCAACGCCGCCGCGGCCGAGGCCGTCAGCCGTCTGGGCCCGGCCCGCTCGCCGCGGCGCGATGAGATCGATGCGCTGCTGGCTCTCCAGCCCGACCCCGATGCCGAGATTCTCCCGGATTCTCCCGGAGTGACGCACGCATGATCATCTCAGCGGCGTGGCATGCTCCTCGGGCGGCGTCGGTTCGATAGCGTTCCGAGCACCATGGCCACTTCTCCCACATCCTCTGCTCGCCCCGGTAATCGGGGCCCTCGCGGGCGCGCTTCGAGGCAGCCCACGCAGCCGATCGAACCGTCTCCATCCGGAAGCCGCTACCGCCGTACCGGGTGGGCGTTCGTCGTCCTCGCCCTGGCCGTCGTCACCGGCCTGCGCGAGTGGTTCGGCGTCTCCGGTGTTGCCGGGGGCGTGCTGCACCATATGGCCGCCGGTCCTGTCGGCGTCCTGGGGATCGTTGTTCCTCTTCTGCTGGGGGCGCTGGGCATCGCCATGCTGCGAGTCCGCCGTCTGGGAACGGTCCATGCGCGCATCAGCGTCGGTACGCTCGGTGCGCTCGCAGGAGTGACGGGCATCATCCAGGTGACCTCCGGCAACCCCGCCCTGTCCCTGTCGCTCGGCATCGCCCCGCTGGAGGAGGCCGGTGGGATGCTCGGCTGGGCCGTCGGATATCCGCTGGCGGTGCTGTTCTCCTCGGTGGCCGCCGTCATCCTGTTCATCCTGCTCATCGCCTTCTCCGCTCTGGTGATCTCCGGCCGTACCATTGCGGAGCTGCGAGAGCAGCTGGCGGAGCGTCGCGGTACCGCCGACCAGCAGGACGATGCGTCCACAGGCGGAGAGAACCTGGCCACCCGCGTCCTGGGGGCGGTGCGCCGTGCCGGCGGCAGGCGCGCGCAGGAGGATGAGACCGAGACCCGGACTCTGGACTCCTACGACGGCGACGAGCCCTTCCGCTCCGCGCTGGAGACCGAGAAGCGCCCCCGGGGCAGCGGGCGCCGTAAGCGCACGAGGTCTTCGTCCACCGGTGCGGCGGACTCGGCGGATCCGATTACCCCGCACGACCCCGACGACGCCCGGGATGAGACGGCGACCTCTGTCCTGTCGGGACTGTCGGGGGCCGCGGATCCGCCCGTCGACGTGCCCCTGGGCGATGAGCCCGTTTCGCCACCGGCCGTGCGTCCGGGGCGCTCCGCAGCGGGGAAGTCCAAGGGAGCGCGCCCTGTGCCCCCCGCCGAGCCCAATGCCGTCACCGAGGAGACCCCGTCGGTCGAGCCCGACCTCGCCGACGAGCTCGGGATGACGGACATGGCGGAGATGGCATCAATGGCGCTGCCCGACGGCACGACCTACTCCCTGCCCAGTGAGGGCCTTCTGGAGTCCGGACCGGGCCACGCCACGCGCACCGAGGCCAACGACGCGATTGTCGAGAAGCTTCAAGGTGTTTTCACCGAATTCAAGGTCGACGCCACGGTCACCGGCTACACCCGCGGCCCTCAGGTCACTCGCTACGAGGTCCACCTGGGGCGCGGCGTCAATGTCTCCCGGGTGACCGGTCAGGAGAAGAACATCGCCTACGCGGTGGGCTCGGACGAGATCCGCCTGCTGACCCCGATCCCCGGCAAGAGCGCCATCGGCGTGGAGATCCCCAACTCCGACCGTGAGATGGTCAAGCTCGGCGACGTCCTGCGCTCGGGCGCCGCCAAGAAGCAGGCGCACCCCCTGGTCGTGGGGCTGGGCAAGGACGTCGAGGGCGACTATGTGGTCACCAATCTCGCCAAGACGCCCCACATGCTCGTGGCCGGTCAGACCGGCTCGGGCAAGTCCTCGTTCGTGAACTCCATGATCACCTCGATCATGATGCGGGCCACCCCAGAGGAGGTCCGCATGGTGCTGGTCGACCCCAAGCGCGTCGAGCTGACGATCTACGAGGGCATTCCGCACCTGATCACCCCCATCATCACCAGCCCCAAGAAGGCGGCTGAGGCGCTGGAGTGGGTCGTGCGCGAGATGGACGCCCGCTACGACGATCTCGCCTCCTTCGGCTACAAGCACATAGACGACTTCAACCGGGCGGTGCGCGCGGGGAAGGTCGAGCCCCTGCCCGGTTCGCAGCGCGTCATCTCGCCCTATCCCTATCTCCTGGTGGTCGTCGATGAGCTCGCCGACCTCATGATGACCGCGCCCAAGGACGTCGAGGCCGCCATCCAGCGCATCACCCAGCTGGCCCGTGCCGCCGGTATTCATCTGGTGCTGGCCACGCAGCGCCCGGTCGCCTCCGTGGTCACCGGCCTGATCAAGTCCAATGTGCCCTCGCGCCTGGCCTTCGCCACCGCCTCCCAGTTGGACTCGCGCGTCATCCTCGACCAGAACGGGGCCGAGACCCTCACCGGTCAGGGCGATGCCCTCTATCTGGGGCCCGGCACCTCCGCCCCCGTGCGCGTTCAGGGCTCGTGGGTCGATGAGTCCGAGATCCGTACCGTTGTGGAGCACGTCAAGCGCCAGCTCGAGCCGGAGTACCGCGACGACGTGACCGTTCCGGAGGTCAAGAAGCAGATCGACGAGGAGATCGGCGACGATATGGACCTGCTGCTGCAGGCCGCCGAGCTCATCATCTCCAGCCAGTTCGGCTCGACCTCCATGCTTCAGCGCAAGCTGCGCGTCGGCTTCGCCAAGGCGGGCCGCCTCATGGATCTGCTGGAGTCGCGCGAGGTCGTGGGTCCCTCCGAGGGCTCCAAGGCTCGTGACGTGCTGGTGCAGCCCGAGCAGCTCCAGGAGACGCTGGCCTGGATCAAGGGCGAGGGCGACGCCCCCGGGAGCGAGTCCGCACCGGCGGAGGCGGCCGATGCGCCTGACCACCAGCCGGCGACCGCGGTGCCGGCCTCCGATTCCCGCATCGCCGAGTCCGCGGCCGGTTCCGATATCAACTCGGATCCACCGGTTGCGCAGTCCTGGGACGACGACTCCGCCTCGGATGACTCCGAGGACGCCTGGAGCCTGACCGGGCGCGGCTCCTCGTGGTAACGGCTTGCGGCGGGGTGCGTCCGGTTCGGGCGCCGTCTCGGGCCGGAGAGTCCGGGACTCCTTAGACGGCTCCCTCGGATTCTGGGTTCCCGGGTTCCTCAGGTTCCCGGGCCTGTTGCCGGCTCCCTGTGCGGCTGTGCGTCAGCCGCGCGGCGCGGCCGTCGGCTCAGGGCCGGTCGTGGCGGGCACATCAGCGGAATAGGTCTCCATGTTGAGGAAGGTCGTCACCGCGTCCCATCGGCTGGTGAGCTCCTCCTCGCTCAGCGCGCAGCCCTCGGGGATCTCGCCGGCGTGGGCCGCTGCCAGGTCGACCATGCGGTGGCCGTTGTCGTTGTCCACCGTGAAGGGGTGCCAGTGCAGGGCGTCCACGCGCGCGTCGTTCGTGCCGTCCGCGGTCTGGCTGACCGTGACATCGACCCACACGAAGGTGCCGGTGCCGGCCAGTGCATTGCCCAGTTCGGGTGACTGGTTGGAGATGAAGTTGCCCGCCGAGTACGACACCCACATGCCCGCGCCGTCCGGACCGCCCTCAAGGAGCTCGTTGGTCTGCGGCACGTGCGGATGCGCGCTGAACAGGACGTCGATCTGGCCGGTATCGGCAATGGCCCGGGCGTATTCGGTCTGCTCGGCCACCGGGTCGGAGGTGTACTCCTCGCCGATCTGGGAATGCAGGACGACGATGTCGGCTCCCGCTTCACGGGCCGCTCGCGCCTGTCCGGCGACCCACTCGACGTCATTGAGGTTGACCGCCCACTGCGGGTCGGCGGTGAAGCCGTTGAGCCCGTAGGTGGTGGACAGCTGGGCGACCCGCACCGTGCGCCCCTCGCGCTCGAGCTCGTAGATCTGGTAGGGCTTGTCCGCCTCGGCCTCAGTGCGATTGGTCCCGCTCCAGCCCATGCCGGCCCCCTGGAGCGTATCGGCGGTGCTGACGACGCCGTCCATCCCCTGGTCCCAGGAGTGATTGGAGGCGGTCGCGCACCCGTCCCAGCCCGTGGTCCTCAAGGCGGTGACCACACCCGGCAGGGTCCCGAACGTGGGGAAGCCGGTGGCGACGCCGTTCGGGGAGACGGGGACCTCCATGCCGCACAGGGCCAGGTCGACCCCGCTGGTCCAGGGCTGGGCTGCTGCGGTCAGCGGAGCGATATCGCCCTGCCCGCCCTCGGTGTCGTCCATGACGGGCATGTGCGTGAGCACGTCGCCGCCGTATCCGATCGTCAGGTGCACGTCGGGCGGCGGTGTGGGGGAGGGGCTCGCTGCGGGGGCCTCGGAGTCGGATGCCGACGTCACCGGGTCGGTGGCGGGAGGCGCGCAGCCGGTGAGCGGCCATGCGCCTGTGCCCGTCCATGCCAGCGCGGCGACAGCGAGCGCCCGGGCGCGCCGTCGGCGGGAGGGCGAGGCCGACGAGGCTGTGGAGCCGGGAGAGCCGCCGGACCGAGAGGACTCGGGTGTGGGAGAAGGCATGCTCCTCAGACTAGGGTCCTCACGGCGCGGCCGGAAGGACCATGATCCCTCATGGGGGTGGCCCTGCAGAACCGCCGTTGCGCCCCTGACCTGCACAGGGAGCTCTCACCGTTAGGCTTACTCGGGTGAACGCCACTCCGACGCCCCCTGACTACGAGGACTGCGCGGATCGTGAAGCTCGTGAGAACCGCACTGATCGCAATACCGATCACGATGAGCACCACACCCTCGCGCCGTCGGCCTCGCTGGGGGCGTCAGCGCCGGTTCAGGCGCCCCTGCTCAACATCGCCAATGCCCTGACCGTGCTGAGGCTCATCCTGGTGCCGGTTTTCATCTGGCTCATGCTGGGCCAGGGCGACGCCATGAGACTGGCGGCGACGCTCGTCTTCATCGCCGCGGCCTTCACCGACCAGCTTGACGGGCAGCTGGCCCGTTCGTGGAACCTTGTGACCAGTTTCGGCAAGATCGCCGATCCGATCGCGGACAAGGCCCTGACCCTGTCGGCATTCGTGCTGCTCGCGGTCGCCGGACGCCTATGGTGGTGGGTCGCCATCGTCATCATTGTGCGCGAGCTCGGCATCACGCTGCTCCGCTTCATCATGCTGCGGCGCGCGGTCATGGCCGCTTCCCGCGGCGGCAAGCTCAAGACCGTGCTGCAGATCCTCGGCGTCGTCGGCTTGCTGACCCCTTGGAGCATGCTTCTGCCCGATGCCATCGCCGGTGCGGTCACCTCGTGCGCCTATGCTGTGATCGCCGGTGCGCTGGTGGTCACCGTGGTCACCGGAGTCGATTACGTCGTTCAGGCCTGGCGCATCGCGCGTCGGGGAGCGTCGGATACTGCGGAAACCGCGGATACTGCGGATAGGACGGCTACGGCGGATCCGACGGACCCGAGGGAAGGAGCGGCATGATGAGCTCGGGCGATGGCATTGCGAAGGCCGTCACTCTCGTCGAGGCGGCCCGGTACCTCCTGTCCAGTGCCGAGAGTCGCGGCCTGACCGTGGCGGTCGCCGAGTCCCTCACGGGCGGCGAGGTCTCCTCGGTCCTCGTCAGTGTCCCGGGGGCGTCGGCCGTTGTCGTCGGCGGCGTGGTGGCCTATGCCACGCGGATCAAGTCCCAGGTGCTCGGGGTTGATGAGCGCCGTCTGGAGCGCACTGGTCCGGTGGACGGCGAGGTCGCCAAGCAGATGGCGAGCGGTGTCGCCGAGCTCATGGGGGCGGACCTGGGGTTGGCGACCACGGGCGTGGCGGGTCCAGCATCTGTCGACAATCATCGTGCGGGGACCGTGCATGTGGCGGTCGCCTCCCCATGGGGCGTCGTGTCGCGAGAGCTGCATCTGGAGGGGGACCGTGCGCAGGTGCGTGAGGGCGCGACGACGGCGGTTCTCGCTCTCGCGGTGGCGCTGCTCGACGCGGCCGAGGAGTGATTCCTCGGGGTGAGGAGTTGATGAGGAGTTGAAGAACTACCTGGGACTAACGGCGTATTCAGGTTTCTTCCAGGATTCTCGGCTTTGATGAGACCTGTCGCCACTGAGGAACCGACCTCTTTCCTCTTTGGGGGCGGGAATGAATCTCCGCAGTGAATGGTTGCACCACACGATGAACAACGCGACTCACCCCCGCACAACCCGACCCACTCGGCCGGTCGGACGCGCGCCAATGCGCTCGGCCGCCACGGCTGGGCGCGGTGCGGTTGCGGACAACACCGCCAGCAAGCAAGAGAACACCCTTCTGCGCCGTGAGATCGGCGAGGTCCTGCGCTCGGTTCGCCAGCACCAGGGCCGCACTCTTCGCGAGGTCTCCGGCCAGGCCCGGGTCTCGCTCGGATACCTCTCAGAGGTTGAGCGCGGCCAGAAAGAAGCCTCCTCCGAACTGCTCGCCTCCATCTGCCAAGCTCTGGATGCTCCGCTCTCCGTGGTCCTGCGCGAGGTCTCCGACCGCATCGCCCTGACCGAGGGCGTGACCATTCCGGACACGGTTCCCGACGAACTGGTGCGCCAGCAGGGTCTGACCCTGCGCTGACGGTGCACTGACGCCGGCTAACGCCGACTTACACTGTTCGTCGCTTCATTCGTGCGGATCTGCCTCCGGCACCGTTCAGGCGGTGCTGGAGGCGGTTCTGCATTCATGCATCGACTCATGCTTCGGCGGCGAGCTCATGGCCGGCTTCGCCCCCGTCTCCCAGGGGGGGGCGCGATCTCACAGGGGCGCCGCGAATCTCGCCCCGCCTCCTGCCTGTCTGCTAAGGATTCTCGATGAAGCACTCCGAGTTCTGGAAGGCCGTGGAGACCGTGTACGGCTCGGCCTATGGGAGCTCTCTCGCTCAAGATCTCGTGGTGCCCGGCCTGAGAGCCACGTGCGCCGAGGCGTTGGACGCAGGAGTGCCTCCTCGTGAGGTGTGGCACGCCCTATGCGACGAGACGCGGGTCAGCGATGCCGACCGCTGGGTTTTTCGCGAGGACGCTCGACGGCGTGCGTCTCGGCGATAATCGACACGCCATGTGTTCGAATGGGATTCGAACACATGTTCGTCTACAGTGCTCCACAGACGACGTTCGCGCGCCTCGTGTTCACAAGGCCCGATAACGCGCGGTGATACATGTCAGTGGTCCGGCATAGCGTCGTTCGTGAGCCCCGGAGAGGGGATCTCACTACTGGACCAGCCATGACCGCCGCGGCGTCGAGCCGCCCGAGAACCCGAGGTAGACCCATGTCCCCTGCCAAGACCCAGGATCGCTCCAAGGCCCTGGCCACCGCACTCGCTCAGATCGACAAGTCCTTCGGCAAGGGCTCAGTCATGCGCCTGGGGGATGAGACCCGCCCTCCGGTGGCCGTCATCCCCACCGGCTCCACCGCACTCGATGTCGCTCTGGGGATCGGCGGACTTCCGCGAGGCCGCATCGTCGAGATCTACGGCCCCGAGTCCTCCGGCAAGACCACCGTGGCACTCCATGCCGTCGCCAGTGCCCAGAAAGCGGGGGGCAATGCGGCCTTCATCGATGCCGAACACGCTCTTGACCCGGTGTACGCCAAGGCCCTGGGCGTTGACACCGACAACCTTCTCGTCTCCCAGCCGGACACCGGTGAGCAGGCCCTCGAGATCACCGACATGCTCATCCGCTCGGGCGGTCTGGACATCATCGTGGTCGACTCCGTGGCCGCTCTCGTTCCCAAGGCGGAGATCGAGGGGGAGATGGGCGACTCCCATGTGGGCCTGCAGGCCCGCCTCATGAGCCAGGCGCTGCGCAAGATCACCGGGGCGCTCTCGGCCACCGGGACCACCGCCATCTTCATCAATCAGCTGCGTGAGAAGATCGGCGTCTTCTTCGGCAATCCTGAGACCACGACCGGAGGCAAGGCCCTGAAGTTCTACGCCTCGGTGCGTATCGATGTACGGCGCGCTCAGACCCTCAAGGATGGGGATCAGCCCGTGGGCAACCGCACCAAGGCCAAGGTCGTCAAGAACAAGATGGCCCCGCCCTTCAAGCAGGCCGAGTTCGACATCCTCTACGGTCAGGGGATCTCCCGCGAGGGCGGTCTGCTGGACCTCGGCGTCGATCACGGCGTCATCCGCAAATCGGGGGCCTGGTACACCTACGGCAGTGATCAGCTGGGGCAGGGCAAGGAGAACGCCCGGACCTTCCTCAAGGACAATCCCGAGCTCGCCGATGAGATCGAGAACAAGATCCTGGCTGCTCTGGGCGTGGGAGAACCTGCCCGCAGGGCCGAGGAGGAGGCTGCTGCTGCCGTTGCGCAGGACGATGACAAGTCTGCCAAGACCAAGGCCAAGGACGCTTCTGCCAAGGATGCAGCCGCGAAGGGCGCTGTGAGAACCGCTAAGAAGCGCACCAAGAAGAACGATGCCGAGTTGGATATCGACTCCGCCTTCGGCGAGGACGCCGGCGGTTTCTAAGATGCCGTGGCTCACTGCTGACAAGCACCAGGAGGAGGTCGAGGCGGCACGGGATATCGTCCTGCGGCGCCTCGGCCGCTCGTCCGCCCCGCGCGCCGCGCTGGCCGAGCTCCTGGAGCGCAAGGAGGTCGCCCCGCATGTCGCTGAGGAGGTCCTCGATCGGCTTGAATCCGCCGGGGTCGTTGACGACGCCGCCTATGCCGCCACCCTGGCCCGTACCCGCTTCGCCGAGAAGGGCGCCGCCCGCAAGGCCATTGCCGAGGAGCTGCGCCGCAAGGGGCTGGGGGAGGAGCACATCCGCTCGGCTCTGGGACAGATCGGCTTTGATGACGAGGCGGATGCGGCCCTGGCCCTGGCGCGCAAGAAACTAGCGGCGACTCGGGGACTTGATCCTCTCGTGCGTCGGCGTCGCGCCTTGGCGATGCTGGGCCGCAAGGGTTACTCCCACGAGGCCGCCATGCGCGCCATTGAGCAGGCTCTGGCCGGCCCGGACTGAAGGACTCGCCGGTGAGTAGATGATGTCGTGTCGTGCGGGCGGGAGCGATCGGCTGCCTGTCCGCACTCACGTGATCTACAGGGTCACATATCGTCTGGCTGAAGGCCTTCGCGTTTCACCCGCCTGGCCTCCAGGCGCTTGGCGACGACGCTGACAACAGGCGCAAGGAGCCAGAACAGCATCGCCCACTGGCCGTAGACTCCGATGAGGGGTATCGAGGTCAAGAAGATCACCAGAAGCGATACCGAGCTGCGCTGCGTGTGCCGGTAGGTCTCCGGGGTGATGTCGCTGACCATGAGGCCGGCCTTCCAGGCATGCCGCCACAGTGCCATCATGCACATCTGTGTGCCGGATATGACCAGGGCGTAGAAGATCCCGGGAACAGGCGAGCCGTAGGCGTTCTTGGCGAGCATGGACGTGGGCAGAGGAGTCAGCGCCATGAAGAACAGCATGACGCAGTTCCATCTCAGCAGGTCGCGGTCGATGTGGGTCAGTGCAGACAGGTAGGCATGGTGCGACACCCACATCCTGCTCATGAGGTAGAAGCTCAGCAGGAACGCTCCGAGCTGGGGGGCGGCGTCCAGGAGGGCGTCGTCGTACTCCGCGCGGCTGCCCACGTCGGGGGCCTTGATGTCCAGCACCAGGAGGGTCATGGCGATGGCGATCACTGCGTCGGAGAAGGCGGCCGTTCTCTCCGGCCCGGAGTTCGACAGTACATTGCGTAGGTCGGGGCGCAGCGACATGCAGGAAGACTACCGCCGCCTCCGAAAGGCCCGCACGCCGGCGGCCCTCGGAGGCGCGCTGCCCGCACCACCTGCCCCTACGCTTGACCCATGAGCGAATCCGACCGGGACGGTGCTCAGGCCGCCCCCGACCTCCACGATCTCGCTGCTCGGGCCGGCATCGCGGCAGAGCACGTCATCCCCTATGGGCGCGACGTCGCCAAGATCGACGTGAATGCCATGGAGGACATCGGCGGGCGGGGGCAGGCCTGTCATTACGTCGTGGTCACCGGTATGACCCCCACGCCCTTCGGGGAGGGCAAAACCACGACGGCCATCGGCCTGGCCCAGGCCCTGGCCCGCCGGGGCGAGCGCTCCACGCTCACCCTGCGCCAATCCGCCATGGGCCCCACCTTCGGGATCAAGGGCGGTGCAGGGGGCTCCGGGGGCGCTCGAATTCTGCCCGCCGAGCGCATGAATCTGCACCTGACCGGGGACTTCCACGCCATCACGGCGGCTCACAACCTGCTGTCGGCGATGATCGACAATCACCTCCATCACGGCAACGAGCTGGACATCGATGAGCGCACCATCACCTGGCCCCGCGTCCTGGACATCAACGACAGAGCCCTGAGGCACATCGTCACCGGCCTGGGAGCCAAGGTCGACGGCGTCACCCGTCAGGCGTCTTTCGACATCACCCCGGCCAGCGAGCTCATGGTCATCATCTCACTGGCCACCGATCTTGCCGATCTGCGCGTCCGGCTGGGCCGTATCGTGGTGGGCCGCACTCGCAGCGGCGGCTGGGTGCGGGCCGAGGACCTGGGGGCGGCCGGGGCCATGTGCGCCATCCTGCGCGACGCCCTGGAGCCCAACCTGCTGCGCACGGGGGAGGGAACCCCCGTGCTGGTCCACACCGGCCCCTTCGGCAACATCGCCACCGGCTGCTCCTCGGTCATCGCCGACCGCGTGGCCGCGGCGGGGGCGCGCGAGGGCGGCTACGTGCTGACGGAGGCCGGCTTCGGCGCTGACATGGGTCTGGAGCGCTTTGTCGATCTCAAGTGCGCCGTCTCCGGCATGCGCTCCCGAATCGCCGTCGTGGTGGTGACCGTGCGCGCCATCAAGGCGCACTGCGGGCGTTATCGGCTGGTCTCCGGCAAGGACCTGCCAGCCGAGATGCTGACCGAGAGTGTTGAGGACGTGCGCGCCGGCGCCGCCAATATGCTCAAGCACCTCCAGATCGTGCGCGGCTTCGGCATGACTCCGGTGGTGGCCATCAACGTCTTCCCCACCGATCATCCCAGTGAGATCGAGGAGGTCGTGCGCATCGCCCATGAGGCGGGCGCCAGGGCGGCCACGGCGCATCCCGTGACCGATGGTGGTGCCGGATGCCTCGAACTCGCCGACGCCGTGATCGAGGTCTGCCGAAGTACCCGCGAGGCCGAGATGTCGGACGTCGAGGCGCTGTACAGCCCCGATGACAACCTGCGGACCAAGATCGGCAAGGTAGCCGCCATGTACGGGGCCGACGGCGTGGACTACACCCCGGAGGCGAGCCGCCTGCTGGACGCTTACGAGAAGGACGGCTTCGGTGATCTGGCTGTCGTCGTCGCCAAGACGCCGCTGTCGCTATCGGCCGAGGCAGGTCTGAAGGGAGTGCCCACCGGTTGGCGGCTGCCAGTGCGCGAGGTGCGCCTGGCCGCGGGGGCCGGCTATGTCTACGCGATCTGCGGGAACCTGTCCACCATGCCCGGCCTGTCCAGCCATCCCGCCGCCGAGCGCATTGATGTCGACACCGCCACCGGGGAGATCATCGGCTTGAAATGAGGCCCGCGTGAGTGCGGGCGGTCCGGCGGTCGTCGGTCCCGGGCATGCGGAGTCACGGCGCGCCATCGTGCTTCTCCTGCCGGTGGAGCAGTGCAGCTGCGGGCCGCAGTAGGGCAGCGCAGTAGGTCGCTGGACCGGCACTGCGTGGAGCCGACGAGGACGGATGGCGAGTATGGCCTATCAGCCGGCTGGCCGTGACTGTGATCGGAACCATGGCGCGAGAGCGGGCCTTATGGCGATCTTGAAGTAAGGCTGCCCTTAGATTTGGTGCCATGAGTCGTCGTACCACCATCGCGCTGTCAACTACTGGTCTGCTCGCGGCAGGCGCCGCACTCGCGCTGGTCGCGCGTCCCGCACGGCGCGGGGTGCCCGACCTTCCCACCGCCTCCGGCGGCCGCCGCCCGACTCGCGTCGTGATCGTCGGCGGCGGCTACGTCGGTTTCTGTACCGCCAGAGCGCTCCGCTCGCGCCTGGACACCGACCAGGTGGAGATCGCCGTCGTCGACCCCCGCCCCTACATGACCTATCAGCCCTTCCTGCCGGAGGTCGCCGCCGGATCGATCCAGCCCCGCCACATCGTCGCTTCTCATCGGCGCAGTCTCGACGGCATCACCATCTTGACGGGATCGGTCACCGGCATCGACCACGCCTCGCGGACCATCACCATCGCCCCGCCTATGCCGGAATCCACCAAGGAGGCCCCCGGCTCCTACGATTTGAGCTACGACCACATCGTCCTGGCTCTCGGCGCGGAGGTCCGCACCCTGCCCATCCCGGGCCTGGCCGAACAGGCCATGGGGTTCAAACAGGTCGAGGAGGCTCTGGCGCTGCGCAACCGGGTGCTCTCTCGCATCGATGACGCCGCCTGCACCTGGGACGCCGAGCGGCGTCGTCGGCTCCTCACCTTCGTCTTCGTCGGCGGCGGCTTCGCCGGTGTCGAGGCGATCGCGGAACTGGAGGACATGGTCCGCTCCGCCGTCGCCAAGATCCCCAGCGTCGAGCAGGGCGACATCCGCTTCGTCCTGGTGGAGGGCTCGCGCCGAATCCTGCCCGAGTTGACCGAGGAGCTGTCCGGTTACGGCCTGGAGCAGTTGCGCGACCGCGGCATCGACGTGCGCCTGTCCACATTCCTCAACTCCTGCGTCGATGGGCATGTCGTGCTCTCCGACGGCAGCGAGTTCGACGCCGACACGATTGTGTGGACCGCCGGCGTCAAAGCCTCTCCCGTCCTGGCCGAGTCGGACCTGCCGATCGAGGGGCGCGGGCGAGTGACGACTCTGCCCACGCTTCAAGTCGCCCGTGACGGCGTCGTCGTGGACGGCGCCTGGGCGGCCGGGGACTGCGCAGCCGTGCCGGATCTGATGAGCGAGGACCCCGAGGCGACCTGTGCCCCGACCGCTCAGCACGCGGTACGTCAGGCCAAAGTCCTGGCCGATAACCTCGTGACCACCCTTACCGGCGGCGAGGATGCTGCTGGGGAACTGACCTCCTATGCCCACGAGAATCTTGGGACCGTGGCCTCACTGGGCATCGGCAAGGGCGTCGCCAGGATCATGGGGCACAACCTGCGCGGTTTCAGCGCGTGGACCGCTCATCGCGGGTATCACGTCTATGCGATGCCCACCATCAACCGGAAGGTGCGGATCATGATGGATTGGTTCGCCGCCGTCGTCTTCCGTCGCGATCTGGCCTCCTTCGGCTCGGTGGCCCTGCCCGGAGCGGCGTTCGCGCAGGCCGCGCGTCACGACGCCCTCATCGCGGAGCGCACCCGGGCCCAGCAACAGGCCTGAACCGGTCCGCCCGCCATCCGGCTCGACCTCCCCTCCTCCCCTCGCCGAGATCGGTCATAAACCGCATCGAGATCGGTTCGCACGACCGATCTCGATGCGGAACCGGACCGATCTCGGCGAGATGGGCGGGACGGGGGAGGGGCGGAAGCGTCAGCGGTCTGTGGTGTCCTCAGTGTCCTCAGTGCCCTCGGCGCCCTCGACGATGTCGGCGTCGAAGCGCTCGGCGTACTCCTGGGGGCTGAGCAGCTCGCCCTCGCCGGTGACCTCGACGGCCAGCAGCCAGCCCTCGCCGTAGGGGTCGGCGCTGATGACGCTGGGATCATCGACGGCCGCCTCATTGAGGGAGACGACTGTGCCCGTTACCGGGGAGTAGAGGTCAGAAACCGCCTTGGTGGACTCCAGCTCGCCGCAGACCTCGCCGGCCTGGACCGCGGCGCCCACCTCTGGCAGATCCACGAAGACCACCTCGCCCAGGGCGTCGGCGGCGACTGCGGTGATGCCGATGCGGGAGGGTGTCGCGCTCGTGTCGATCCATTCGTGCTCGATCGAGTACCGCAGGTGGGCTCTGATGGGCTGGCGGGGCATATCGGGTTCCTTTCCTTGGGGCAGTGAGAGACGGCTTCAGCGCGGACGCCGGTAGAAGGGCGCGGCGACGACTCGCATGGGGTAGGTGCGGCCGCGCACATCGACATCAAGGGACGTGCCCTCCGCCCACTGCGGCTCCTCGGGCGAGGCCGGCTCCAGCAGCGCCAGGGCGATCGGATGTCCGAGAGTGGGGGAGAGCAGGCCCGAGGTGATGGTTCCGACCCGGCGACCCTCCCGGAAGACCGTGCAGCCGGCACGGGCCGCACGGCGTCCCCCGCCGGCCAGGGCCACGAGCCGCAATGTGCCCGGGGCGCCCTCGCGCGCGGCGCGGGCGACCAGCGCCTGCCTGCCGATGAACTCGGGCTTGTCCAGTGCGACGACGGCTCCCAGAGAAGCGTCGTACGGCGTGGTCTCCTCGGTCAGCTCGTGTCCGTACAGCGGCATGCCCGCCTCCAGGCGGAGCGAGTCGCGCGCCGCCAGACCGCAGGGAGTCAGCACCGGAATCGGCTTCCCGCTTTCGTCGGCCTGATCGGTGTGGGGCGCCAGTGCGGCGGCACGCCCGGTGATGACGGTCCACAGGTCGACGGCGTCCTCTGCGCCGCAGAACAGCTCGAAGCCGTCCTCGCCCGTATAGCCCGTGCGGGCCAGCAGGATCGAGTGCCCGGCGGCGGTCGCCCGTACGGCGGCGTAGTAACGCAGCCGCCGCAGGATCGTCGGCCCGCACAGCACGTCGGGCCCGCAGTCCTCGTCTGCGGTGGGCACGCCCTCGTCTTCGGGACGCAGCGCCGAGGGAATCCCGGCACCGGAATCGACGACGTCGCGCAGAATCTCTTCCGCGCGCGGGCCCTGAACGGCGATCAGCGCCATGGTCAGCGAGATGTCATTGACCTCGCAGTCGAAATCACGGCAGCGAGACACCAGCTCGTCGGCCACGCGCTCCCGGTTCCCCGCATTGGGGACCACGAGATACTCCTGATCGCCCACGTGGTAGACGATGAGGTCATCAATGACCCCGCCGTCCTCGGCCACGATCATCGTGTAACGGGCCCTGCCGAGCGCCACCTTGGAGATGCTCCCCACCAGCGCGTGATCGAGCGCCTCGGCGGCGCCGGGCCCGGTCACCTTGACCTCACCCATGTGGGACAGATCGAAGATGCCGGCGCGGCGGCGCACCGCATGATGCTCGGCGAGGTCGGAGGCGTAGCGCAGCGGCATCTGCCAGCCGCCGAAATCGGTGAAGGAGGCTCCTGCGGCAGCGTGGACGGAGTGCAGGGGCGTGGTGCGCACCATGGCGGACTCCTGGATCTCCTCCCGGGGGCTGTGTCGACTGGGCTCGGTCATCATTTCTCCTCAGCGGTCAGGACGGCGGTGGGCCGGGCGGTCGAACCGGTCGCGGTGGAGCGCAGAGGCCCGGTGGCCGCCTCCACATCCTCGGGCGCGGGACAGATGCACGTCAGATGACGGTCTCCCCAGGCGTTGTCGATGCGCGAGACCGGTGGGAAGTACTTGTCCCGTACCAGAGACGGCTCTGGGAACGCCGCCCGCCGGCGGGAGTAGGGGCGGTCCCAGTCGTCGGAGGCGACCTGGTCGAGTGTGTGCGGACTGCGGCGCAGAGCGGAGTCCTCGACGGCGATCCGGCCGGCGATGATCTCGTCGATCTCGCCGCGGATGGAGCGCATTGCGGTGACGAATCGGTCCAGTTCCTCGAGCGGTTCGGATTCGGTGGGCTCGACCATGAGCGTGCCCGCGACCGGGAAGGACAGCGTGGGGGCGTGGAAGCCGTAGTCGATGAGCCGCTTGGCCACGTCCTCGGCGGTCACCCCGGAGCGCGCCGTCAGCTCGCGCAGGTCGAGAATGCACTCGTGGGCGACCAGACCTCCGGGTCCCGAGTACAGGGTCGGGAAGCAGTCCTGGAGCTGACGCGAGAGGTAATTCGCATTGGCGATCGCGGACAGGGTCGCTCGGCGCAGGTCCACATCATCCATCAGCGCCAGGTAACTCCAGGCCAGCGGCATGACGCCGGCCGAGCCGAAGCGGGCGCCCATGACCGGGCTGCCGTGGAAGTCGTGATCCGCATCCGCCTCCTCTGGGGCGGGCGAGCCGGACGGTCCCGCAGGCAGGTAGGGCGCCAGGTGCTTCTTGACGGCCACGGGGCCCACCCCCGGGCCGCCGCCGCCATGTGGAACGGCGAAGGTCTTGTGCAGGTTGAGGTGGGAGACGTCTCCGCCCAGGTCGCCGGGCCGCAGCAGTCCGGCCAGGGCGTTGAGATTGGCGCCGTCGATGTAGACCTGCCCTCCGGCCTCGTGGACCAGGCGCGTGACCTCGGTGACCTGGGGCTCGAAGACGCCGTGCGTCGAGGGGTAGGTCAGCATGATCGCGGCCAGGCGATCGCCGTGCTCGGCCAGCGTGGCCTTGAGATCCTCGATGTCGATGGAGCCGTCGGGAGCGGTGGCAACCGTTTTCACGGCCAGGCCCGCGCCGGCTGCGGAGGCGGCATTGGTGCCGTGGGCGCTCGCGGGAACGAGGCACAGGTTGCGCCGGTCCTCGCCCATCTCGTGCAGGTAGTGCTTGATGGCCAGCAGCCCAGCCAGCTCGCCCTGGGCTCCCGAGGCCGGTTGGAGGCTCACCCGGTCATATCCGGACAGGGTCGCCAGACGCTCCGAGAGCTGGGTGAGCAGGCGTCGCCACCCGTGGGTCTGGGAGGACGGTGCATAGGGATGAATGCCGGCCAACTCGGGGGTGAGCCAGAGTGCGGACTCCACGGCCGCGTTGAGCTTGAGTGTGCATGAGCCCAGCGGGATCATCGTGCGGTCCAGAGCGAGGTCCCGATCGGCCAGACGGCGCAGGTAGCGCACGAGTGCGGGTTCGCAGCGGTGGACGTGGAAGGCCGGGTGGGTCAGGAATGCGCTCTCGCGCCTCAAGGCATGCGGCAGTGGGAAGACGCGGGCGTTGTCGGGCTCGGGCTCAGCGGGTCGGCGGCCGGTGAGGGCCTCCAGAACGGCGGCGATGTCCTCATCCGTCGTCGTCTCGTTGGTGGACAGGCCCACATGGTCGGCGTCGAGCAGGCGGAGGTTGTATCCGCGCTCCTCGGCGCGCGCGACGGCCTGTTCGGCGCCGCCCGGCGTGATGACGCTGAGGGTGTCGAAGAAGTTCTCGTGCTCGACGGCGAGCCCTGCGTCCAGGACCCCGGCGGCGATGCGCGCCGCTTGGGCGTGGGCGTGATCGGCAATGCGCCTCAGCCCCTCCGGGCCGTGGTGGACGGCGTAGAAGGCGGCCACCACCGCGAGCAGTGCTTGAGCGGTGCAGATGTTGGAGGTCGCCTTCTCCCGTCGGATGTGCTGCTCGCGGGTCTGAAGCGCCAGGCGGAACGCCTCGTGACCCTCGCTGTCCCGCGAGACGCCGACGATGCGGCCGGGAATCTGCCGGCGGAGCTTATCGCTGACCGCCATGAAGCCGGGGTGCGGACCGCCGAAGAAGAGAGGCACGCCGAGTCGCTGAGCGCTGCCGACGGCGATATCGGCACCGGCGGCGCCGGGCTCCTTCAGCAAGGCCAGGGCCAGAGGGTCGGCATCGACGGCTACCAGGCCGCCGCGGCGATGCACCGCTGCGATCGGGCCGTCCAGGTCCTGAATCGCCCCGCGCGTGGTCGTATGCGCCAGGACGGCTCCCAGCAGCTTCTTCCCGGAATCCTCGGAGCCGTCCTCAATAGCCGCCGGCTCGGCCGTCAGGGCATGAATCCCGAGCGCTCGGCAGCGGGCCAGCGCCACCTCGAGGCATTGGGGGTGCAGGCCGGAGTCCAGCAGAACCGCGCCGCCGGTGGTCGTGCGGGCGGCCCGAGCCATGAGCAGGACCGCCTCTGCGACGGCAGTGGCCTCGTCCAGCAGCGAGGCGCATGCCACCGGCAGACCGGTGAGGTCGCTGATCAGCGTCTGGAAGAGGAGCTGCGCCTCAAGGCGCCCCTGGCTGATCTCCGCCTGGTAGGGCGTGTACGCGGTCGTCCAGGCCGGGTTGCCCAGGACATCGCGGGCAATGACGGCGGGTGTGTGCGTGGGGTGGTACCCGCGTCCGATCATCTCGATGTGCGGATCGTTGAGGGAGGCCAGCGACCGCAGGGCCTCGATGGCCTCCGGCTCGGAGAGGCCGCCGGCGGCGGAGGGCGCGCCATGCTCGCCCGGAGGCAGGACCGGCAGTCCGGTGGGTACGACGGCGGCCGCCAGGTCCTCGAGCTCGTGCAGGCCCAGTGCGCGGAGCACGGGATCCTGATAGTCGCCCGTGGCGCCGATGTGGCGCAGGACGAAGGGGACGTGGGGAACGTCGCGTCGTCGAGTCATGAGGACCTCCGGTATGGGCATGAACCGGCTCACATCCTAGGGGACGGATTCGGGTCCTCGTGGACGAGTGCCCCGCGGCGATGGCGGGTGCGCCTGGCAGTGAGCGGGGAGACGGGTTGCCGGTGTCGTCGATCCGGCCTCGACGGTGCGGGCACGGCTGAGCGCGGTTCGCTCTACACTGCCAGACGATGACCACCCTTGATGCCACCCCGCGACTCGACGCCCGCGGCGCCGTGCCGCGCACGTACCACGTGCGCACGCTCGGCTGTCAGATGAACGTCCACGACTCCGAGCACATGGCCGGTCTGCTCGAGGATGCCGGCTACCTGCGTGTCGAGAACGTGCCTGAGGCCGCGGCGCGCGCCACCGAGGCGGGCGACGGCGGTGCTGACGTCGTCATCCTCAACACCTGCTCGGTGCGCGAGAACGCCGCCAATCGGCTCTTCGGCAATCTCGGCCAGCTCGCCGCCGTCAAGCGCGAGCGTCCCGGCATGCAGATCGCCGTCGCCGGGTGCCTGGCCCAGCAGATGGGGCAGGGCATTGTCGAGCGCGCCCCCTGGGTCGATGTCGTTTTCGGCACCCACAACCTCGACGTCCTGCCCGCCCTGCTGGAGCGCGCCCGCCACAACGCCGAGGCCGCCGTCGAGCTTGAGGAGTCCCTCAAGGTCTTCCCCTCCACCCTGCCCACGCGCCGCGAGTCCGCCTATGCCGCCTGGGTGTCCATCGCCGTGGGCTGCAACAACACCTGCACCTTCTGCATCGTGCCCTCACTGCGCGGTAAGCAGCGTGACCGCCGTCCGGGTGAGGTACTGGCCGAGATCGAGGCGGTCGCCGCCGACGGGGTCACCGAGGTGACCCTGCTGGGGCAGAACGTCAACTCCTACGGGGTGGGCTTCGGGGACCGCGGGGCCTTCGCCAAGCTGCTGCGGGCCGCCGGGGCGGTGGAGGGCATCGAGCGCGTGCGCTTCACCAGCCCGCACCCCGCCGCCTTCACCGACGACGTCATCGAGGCCATGGCCACCACTCCAGCGGTCATGCCCAGCCTGCACATGCCGCTGCAGTCCGGGTCCGATCGGATCCTGCGGGCCATGCGCCGCTCGTACCGGAGTGCGCGGTTCCTGAGGATCCTGGAGGATGTGCGGGAGCGGCTGCCCGAGGCGGCGATCACCACCGACATCATCGTCGGCTTCCCCGGTGAGACCGAGGAGGACTTCCAGGCCACCCTCGACGTCGTGGAGAAGGCCCGCTTCGCCTCCGCCTACACCTTCGAGTACTCCCCGCGCCCCGGGACCCCCGCCGCCGACCGGGAGGACCAGGTGCCCGCCGAGGTCGTCAAGGACCGCTACCGCAGGCTGGACGAGCTCGTGCGGCGCATCACCCGTGAGGAGAACGAGCGCCAGGAGGGGCGCATCGTCGAGGTGCTCGTCGCCGAGGGCGAGGGCCGCCGCGATGCGGCCACCGCCCGCATCTCCGGGCGCGCCGCCGACAACCGGCTGGTGCACGTGGCCCTGCCCGAGGGAATGGCCGAGGACGACTACGCCGGCGGCGCCCCGCGCCCGGGCGACATGGTCTCGGTGCGCGTCACCCACGGGGCGCCCCACAACCTCATCGCCGATTCGGCCCGCTGCGGGCGGGAACTGGATGCGGCCGCCCAGGCGGCCAACCAGGCCCTGAGACCCGGGGACCGCCTATGGCTCGACGACGGCCCCGCCCTGTTCCAGGTTCGCCGCACCCGGGCCGGGGACGCCTGGGAGCGTCACCAGGCCGAGGCCTGCTCCGCCCCGGAGCCCGACACCGCCCCGGTGAGCCTGGGCATCCCCACCCTGCGAGTGGGCGCTCCGGCCTGATACCTGATATTCGATAGCTAATACTCGATACTCGATCTGGCTCGTGGCCGCCCGGGCTTCGTCCCCGGGATGATGGCGAGGGCGAACGCCGCCTGGGCGGCTTCCAGGGTCTTCCGCGACACCGCCGTCTTCACCTCCAAGCGGCTCATCGTGAAGGATTCCCAGGGCCTGACCGGCAAGAAGGTCGAGATGGAAGGCCGACGATGACGGGAGGGAGGCGACATGCCCAACCGGCCGCGTATCTCCGGTTCCCCTCGTATCCCGGTCATCGCGCTCACCGGCTACCTCGGTGCCGGCAAGACGACGCTTCTCAATCATCTTCTGCGCACTCCGGGGGCTCGCCTGGGCGTCGTCATCAATGATTTCGGCGACATCAACGTCGATGCCGCCCTGGTGACCGGCGAGGTCGATGAGCCCGCCTCCGTGGCGGGCGGCTGCCTGTGCTGCATGCCCGATGCCGGCGGATTGGAGACGGCTCTGGAACGCCTGACCATGGCCCGCCCGGACCTGGACGCCATCCTCATCGAGGCCTCGGGGCTGGCCGAACCGGCCAATCTGGTCAGGCTCCTGCGCTCGACGGCATTGCGGCGCGTGCGCTATGCCGGTCTCATCGACGTCATCGACGCTGTCAACGACGAGCGCACCGTCAGCGCCTCCAATGCGCTCGAGGCCGCTGAGGCCGCTGAGGCCGCTGAGGCCGCTGAGAGCGCTGCGGGCACTGAGAGCACTGCGGGAACTGGGGGCGCTGCGGCTCCGCCGGCGCGGTACAGCGCCGCCACTCTCGTCGTCGTGACCAAGACCGACTTACTGGCGGTCGACGAGCGCCGCCGTGCTCTCGACCGTGTGACCGGCCGCGTCCATTCGCGCAATCCGCGAGTGCTCGTCATTGAGGCGGCACACGGTCGCATCGACCCGCTCCTGGTGATGGATGTGGCTCACGAGGGTGCGCCCGCGGATGAGCTGCCTCTGGCCGAACTCACTCGCCGTGCACGCGCTGAAACGTGTGACAATCACCATGCTCACGCTCACGCCGAGTCCTTCACCGTTCCTGCTCCGCTGCCCGTCTCGCCGGGCGCCCTGGCCGATCTGCTGGAGAGCCCGCCCGCCGAGGCCTATCGTCTCAAGGGCGTCCTCGATGTGGCTGTCGGCACTGGGAGGTCGGGAACCTCGGGCGGGGTACGACGGGTGATCGTCAACGTCGTCGCCGGGCAGGTGCATCTGGAGGCGGAGCGGCCTTATCGCAGCGTCCAGCTGGGGTTGGTCGCCATTGGAGCTCATCTCGGCGAGGACGTGCGCCGCCGCCTGGAGAAGGCGGGACGTCCTGCTCAAGGGCCGTCCGAATCCGTCGAATCCGCCGATGTCGCTCGCCTGGACCGCATTCGTCGACGCAGCCGGGGGATATGAGATGCGCCGTCGGGGTGCCGGGCGACAGGATCGCTTGTCGAAGCGCTCCCCGGCTCCGCTTGCGGAGAGAGTGGCCCCCACCATGGCTTACGGACTCCATTGCCGCTGGCCCGGGCCGTTAGGCTGGATGTATGACTCGGTCCAAGTCCATGAGCGCTGCCGGCGCCCCTGCCCCCGCCGTCCCGGCACCGGTGGACGTCGACCGCATTGTGGCCTGCGTGCGCGAGCTGGGCCTGCGTTTCTTCCTGGACGACGAGGGCGATATCGGCATCCCCTGGCGCTACGTCACCGTTCACGCCATCTTCCAGGACACTCGGGCTCTCCAACTTCGCGGCGTGTGGCACCGCATTGCAGACACCGAGCACTTGACCGCCCTGCGCCGGCTGGTCGAGGAGTGGAATGCGACCCGCATCGGTCCTAAGGCCTACCTGACTATTGCAGACGGCGGAGTCGTCCGGCTTCACGGCGAGGTCACCTACCCCCTTGAAGCCGGCATGACCGATGCCCAGCTTGAGGACTTCGTCCTGACCGGGTGCCGTTTGATCGTGGCCCTCATGCGAGAGGCCGAGGATCTTTTCCCGGACCCATTGCGCGGCAGGCTGGATCCATGAGTCTCCTCAGCGATTTCCTGGCCCGGCTCCTCGGCCAGTCTCAAGAGCACGCCGAGCCCGCTGAGCGACCGCACCCGGCGAGCGGCTCTGCGACCCCTCATTCGGACGATCACCCGATGGCCCGCAGTGGTGAGCGCGATTCGCCGACGGCTGTGAGTCCGGCGGACTGGCGTGCGCCCGCGGCCCGGACGGAGGAGGACGCCGTCACCGCCCCGAACGCCCTGTCCGCCCCCGGCCCGGATGAGGAGGTGGAGTCCACCAGTGAACTCACACTGGACCGCATGGAGGCGATGATCACGGACACCATGGGCTATGGGGTCCAGCGCCATGCGGAGTCCGGTCACCCGTGCCTGCTGGGCACGTGGGACTCCTACCCCTTCGTCATCGAGATCCCCGATGGCCACGAGGGCTGGCTCCTGGTCTCGGGGGACTGGGAGGAACCGGTCGGCGAGGGGATGCGCGATGAGCTCGCCGCCAGCGTCAACGATTGGAATCGTGACAAGTTCTTCCCGACCGTCTCGATCATCGACTCCCCGTCCGGCTCGATGGTGCGCGCGACCTACCTCATCGACCTCAGCGCCGGGGTCACGGACATCCAGCTGCGCCTTCACCTGGAGACTGCGCTGTCCTCGTGCACGCAGGCGCTGAGCCTGGTGCGGCCTCTTCTGCCCGAGTTGTGAGTGTGGCGCGGTGAGCCCATCCGCCGTCCGAATCGCCATCGTCGGCCCCACTGCCACCGGCAAGTCAGAGCTGGCGCTCGACCTGGCCGACGCGCTCACCCGGGAGGGGGGCTCCGCCGCAAACCCGGGCGGTGTCGAAGTCCTCAATGCGGATGCCTCTCAGCTTTACCGCGGCATGGACATCGGTACCGCCAAGGTGCCGCGGGCCGAGTGCCGAGGCTACCTTCACCATCAGCTCGATGTCCTGGATGTGCGTCAAGAGGCCAATGTCGCCACGTATCAGCGTCACGCCCGCGCCGACCTGGAGGGCATCGAGAGGCGCGGTGCCCGTGTCCTCATCGTCGGCGGCTCCGGGCTGTACGTGCGCGCAGTCACCGATGCTCTGGAGTTCCCCGGTACCGATCCGGATGTGCGCGCCGACCTGGAGGCGCGTGCCGACCGTGAGGGCTCGCGTCGTCTCTGGGAGGAGCTGCGAGACGCGGATCCTGTCTCGGCTCAACGCATTGAGCCGGTCAACACGCGCCGGGTCGTGCGAGCCCTGGAGGTCCTGGCCGTCACCGGCAGGCCCTTCTCCGCGACCCTGCCCCGCTATGAGGACCTCGCGCCGACGCTCCACCTGGCGCTGCGGGTAGACCGGGCCGCGCTCAATGCGCGCATCGATGCGCGCACCGCCGACATGTTCGACGCCGGGCTCGTGGGCGAGACCGAGGCGCTCATGGCCGCGGGCCTGGAGGAGGGCAGGACGGCGCCGAACGCGATCGGCTACGCCCAGGCCATTGATCTGCTCCGGGGGCGCATCACGGGGGCGGACGCGGTGGAGCTCACCGCTCGGGCGACACGTCGCCTCGCCTCTCGCCAGATCAAGTGGTTCCGCCGTGACCCGCGCGTCCACTGGCTCGATGCGACCCTCGATTCGACCGGGGCCTGGTTGCCCGGCGAGCGCAGGCGGGTTGCTCAGCAGGCCCTCCGCCTTGTCGAGCAGGCGGACGAAGCACATGCCGGCGTCGCTTAAGCTGGGGGCCATGACTGCTGCCTCAGGCCTTGCGGGCCACGAGCTCATCAAGGGCCACGGCACGGAGAACGATTTCCTCCTGCTCATCGATCCCGAACGCGATGTGCCGGTAACCGCCACCGACATCGCCGCTGCGTGCGATAGGCGCGCCGGAATCGGGGCCGATGGATTCGTGCGGGTCGTGCGCACTCGATCGCTGCCCGGTGCGCAGGCCTTTCACGAGGCCGTGCCCGAGGCCGAGTGGTTCATGGACTACTACAACGCCGATGGTTCCGTGGCGGAGATGTGCGGCAACGCCTCGCGTCTGTTCGCCGCAGTTCTGGATGCTGAGGGGCTCCGCCCGATGACCGATGGCGATTCCATCACCATCGGCACTCGCGGGGGAGCGCGCACCATTACCCGCGTGGGCGATCTGTGGACGGTCGATATGGGATCGGCGCGATTGACTCATCCCGACGGCGCCCTGGCCGATGTCGAGGATGAGGGGTGGGATACCGTCGTCATCGTGCCGGGCCTGGAGGGCGAGCGTGCGGCCTTGTCGATCTCCATGCCCAATCCGCATACCGTGGTCGCCCTGGGGGAGGAGAGTGAGCTCGATGCCGCCGCCTTCGCGGGTCTGACCGGTTCGGGGGCCCCGGTGGTCTATGAGCCGGTACCGCAGGCCGGTACCAATCTCGAGCTCGTGCTGCCGCTGGGCCAGGAGGTGGATGCGGTCACCGGTGATCGGGTGGGGCGCGCGCGTCTGCGCGTACTGGAGCGCGGTGTGGGGGAGACCCGCTCGTGCGGAACCGGTTGCTGCGCCGCCGCCGTGGCCCTGCATGTGTGGGAGGGCGAGGGGGCGCCCGAGGACTACCGGTTGCTGGTGCCCGGCGGCGAGGTCGGCGTCCATGTGGGCGCCGCGCCTTTGGCCGAGGGATCCACCGTGCTGCTGACCGGGCCCGCTGAGATCACCGGACGGGTCTCTATCGGCTGACCTGATGCCAGTACCTGGCGCGGTATGAGGATGTGTAGCGCCATTGTCAGATTTGTCAGATTTGTCAGATTTTTCCTCACGGCTCATAGGACGTCATACTGACCCTATTCCTAACAAAGAGACAGGCACTATGACCTCAACGACCGATCAGCTCGAGAGCCCCAGTCCCGCTACAAGCATCGTCACCACGGGTCTGATGCTGTTCGCTCTCTTCTTCGGGGCTGGCAATCTTATTTTCCCGCCTCTGCTGGGCGCCGCGTCAGGCGGTTCTCTGCCCATGGTCATGATCGGCTTCCTCGTGACCGGCGTTCTACTCCCGTTGGCCACGATCGTGGCCGTGTCCACCTCCGGGGAAGGCATTCTCGGCTTGGCCCGCCGGGTCGGGCCGCGCTTCGGAGCTGTGATGCCATTGGCGGTCTACCTGTCGATCGGCCCTTTCTACGCTGTGCCGCGAGTCACGACGGTCGCCTATGAATTGGCTACTCTGCCGGTTCTGGAGCTCATGGGCATCTCCAATTCTCGCTGGGCGCTGGCTGCGCATGTGGCGGCTTTTCTCGGTGTCTCCATCCTCATCGCGCTGCGACCCAGCAGGCTGGCCGATAGCATCGGCCGCTGGCTGACCCCGGCGCTCCTCCTGCTGCTGGTGGTGCTGTGCGGGGCCACGATTCTGACCGCCCCGGGGGTGGACCGCCCCGCCATCGAGCCCTATGCGAGCGCTCCGATGACGACCGGGCTGACGCAGGGCTATCTCACGATGGATGTCCTGTCCGCAAGCGTCTTCGGGATCGTCGTCATCAGCTCTCTGCGCGAGCGGGGCTTCACCGCCCCTGGCAGGCTTGTGCGCGGTACCACTATTGCCGGGGGCATTGCCGCCGTCCTTCTGGGCGCGGTGTACATCGGTCTGGCCCTGATCGGGACGCGTTCACCGGGCGATGTCACGAGTGAGACCACGGAGGGAACCGAGCTGCTGAGGGCTGCCGCGTCTCTGACGCTGGGGCGAGGCGGCGTGATCGTCTTCGCCGGTATCGTGGTCCTGGCTTGTTTGACCACAGCAGTGGGGCTGCTGGCCTCCTGGGCCGGTTACGCCTACACCGCCTGGCCGGCTGTCTCCTTCAATCGTCAGCTCACTGCGGGCACTCTGGTTTCCTTCGTTCTGGCGAACCTCGGCTTGAAAGCGATTCTCAAGATTACGGCTCCTCTGCTTTTCCTGCTCTACCCGTTGGCGATCTGCCTGGTGGTCGTCACGCTCGTGGACGCACTGGCGCCGGGGCGCCTGCGGGCGGCCTACCTGTGGCCGGTGGGCGTCGCCGGCGTACTCGGCCTGGTCTCCGCGCTGACCGAGGCAGGATGGACGACGCCCAGTGACCTGCTGAGCCGCACAGGGCTGTGGGACAACTCCACCGGCTGGATCGTTCCCGCTCTGCTCGCACTGGGTATCGGGCTGGTTCTGGACGTTCGGGCTGGGCGCTGGTCGACACCCGTCGAGGACGCCAGCGGCGCGTCGCTGGAAGTGGAGCACGCAGCCGCTTCCCAGCACTGAGTAGGCACCCGATGCAGGTACTCGATGCGGGCTCTGGCACTGAGTCCGCGTGCTCGTCGCGGCTACGACCTCAGCCGCCATCGATCTGGGCCGATAAAGACGCACACGATGATGTGCCTGGGTCCGATGTGGTGCAGGGATCATGCTGGATAAGGCGGTGGCGCGTAGGCTGCTCGGGTGCCTGAACTTCACGCCTCGGAACAAAGAGCCTCCGGGCAGAAGTGGCTCCTGCCGACCCTGCTCATCCCGGCATTCGTCTCACTCCTGGCCGTTTCATCCGTCAATGTCATTCTGACATCGGTCTCTCACAGCTTGGAGGCGGGCAGCAGCGGCCTTCAGCTCGTCATCTCCGGATACGCTCTGGTCTTCGGCATCCTCCTGGTTCCGGCGGGGCGCGCGGGTGATGTCCTGGGGCGCGGGCGGCTCTTCGCCGTCGGCATGTTCATCTTCGGAGTCGGATCCCTGGCCTCGGGGCTGGCGCCGAACATCGTGTCACTCAATCTGGCTCGACTTGTCATGGGCGTGGGGTCGGGACTGCTGAATCCTCAGGTCACCGGCATGATTCAGCAGTACTACACCGGTGAGGCGCGAGGCCGTGCCTTCGGGCTATTCGGCGGCGTCATCGGGGTCTCCGTGGCCGTGGGGCCAGTGCTCAGCGGAGGCCTCATCGGCTGGCTCGGAGCGGATTGGGGCTGGCGCGTTTCTTTCCTGATCAACGTACCGTTCGCCCTGGCGGGGGTCTGGGCGGCGAGGCGCTACCTTCCCGCCTCGGCTTGGAGACGGCGGACCGCTGACGGCGAGTCGTCGCGGCCCGCCGGAGCCGAGACGAACCGGGCCGGGATGGATCTCGATCCCGCCGGCATGCTGCTGCTGGCTGCCGCCACACTCCTGGTGATGATCCCCTTCATGAATTCCTCAGGGGGAGGGTGGATCTGGCTGCTGGAATTGCTGGGTATTGCCGTTGCCGGCGCATGGGTGGCTTGGGAACGTCGCTACCGGGCTCGAGGGGGCAGCCCCATGGTGGATCTCCGCCTTTTCACCATCCCCTCCTTCGCCTACGGGTGTCTGGCGATCGCCGTGTACTTCCTGGGGTACACCTCGGTGTGGATCATCGTGGCCCAGTACATTCAGGATGGCCTGGGGGCATCCGCCCTGGCCAGCGGTGTCATCGGTATCCCGGCCTCACTGGTGGGCGCTGTTGCCGCACCTCTGGCCGGCAGACGAGTCATCCGTGTGGGGCGCGTCATCGTACTGGCCGGCATGCTCCTGGGAATCATCGGACTGCTGACGACCATCGGCATCATCCGCATGCATGCGATCGCCGGATGGAGTCCCTGGTGGATCGCACTGACACTGGTGGCACTCGGGGTAGGACAGGGAATTGTGGTGTCTCCGAACCAGACGCTCTCCCTGGCCGACGTACCCCTGGAGTATGCGGGGGCCGCTGGAGGCATCCTGCAGACAGGACAGCGTATCGGCACGTCCATCGGCATTGCCGCCATCACCGGGATCACCTTCCGCACGGCCGGCGCATCGGGATGGGGCACCGCCGCCCAGGCGGGGCTGCTCGCGGCAGCTGTCGCCATCGCCGTATCTGCGGCCGTGGCGATCGTGGACCTGCGCGCCTCGCATGCGAGCCGATCCGGCCGGCTTGCGGAGGCCGCAGGGAGCGAGGGTTTGCAGGACCGCGTCGACTGAGTCGACTGAGTCGACTGAGTCGACTGAGCGGAGGCGGGATCGCAGATCGCGCGGATCGTGTTGCAGCGCTGGTCGGTGCTGAGTGCCGTGAGGGTTCGCGTCATAGCGCCCGACGCGCTCGACCCGTGCTTCCCCGGCCTGCGGCGTCATCCGTTCCAGGAGGCCGGAAGCGGTCAGCGCGCGGTGGAGACGTGGAGCACCTCGTAGCCGGTCACCCGCGGGTCGGCCTGTTCGGCCGGCCGGCTGGAGAGTTCGACCAGTACGACCGTCCAGGTGGTGATGTCGACGGCGGCCAGACGATTGACGGTCTGGTCATCGACCTGCGTCAAGAAAGGTTGGGTGACGGCATCCAAGCACTGGGAAGGGGCCTCTCCCTCGGGCAGCTGCACGGTGGACATGGTCAGGCTTCTGGTTTCGGTATAGGGGGCGGGCCCCGGTACGAGTTGTGCAACGGTCCAATCCTGGATGGGCTGGCGCCCGAAATCGCGCACGATCGCCGAGTAACCGGGCTCGCCCCAGCAGAAGGAGCGCATGCCGTCGATGTCGCGCCATACGTAGAAGGGCGCGTAGGCATTGCGGGTTGCTCCTTCGGCCTTCTCGCGGATGAGGTAGGTCTTGAACTCCAGGCCGGCGAAACCATCCATGAGATGGCCGGTTTCCGCCACCCGATCACGGATGATCTGCATGTCGTAGTCGGCGGGCAGGTTGATGGCGTACTGCATGGCGTACATGTGGTTCCTCCTGAACGGGTTCCTGGTGGATTCGGATATGAATTCGGGTTTCTTCGTGTCGCTGGTCCGATGATGATTCTGCGGCGCGCGATGCGCGATACTCAGAAACTCTGAGATGAATTCTGATGAGTTTGTTTACCGGCAAGCCCAGCCCCGCAGCGTGGATACCGCGCCGTTGATGGCGGCGTCAAAGGCGGCTCGGTCCTGTTGCGCCCTGGCGAGAACGTAGCCTCCCTGCACTACGGCCGCGACTGATGAGGCAACGGCCGCAGGATCTGTGGAGCGAGGGAACTCCTCGCGATCGATGCCCTGGGCCACGACCTGGGCGATGACTTCGACCAGCCAGCTGAGTGCGTCGGAGACCGGTTGTAGGAGTTCGGGCGTATCCAGCACATCCGCGTCGTAGGTCATCCGCCCCATTCGGCAGCCCCTTAGACCGTCGCGCTGGCTTCGCAGGTAGGCCTCCAGGCGCGCAAGGGCGGTCCCTTCACCGTTCAGCAGCTCCTGGGCATCGCGGCGCATCTGCTCCGCACTGCGTTGCAGGGCCAGTGCGGCCAGATCCTGCTTGCCCTTGAAATGGTGGTACATGCTGCCCTGGCCGGCCTGTGCGAGGGCCTGGATGTCTTTAGGGCTCATCGCTGTGTAGCCGCGCTCCCACAGCAGTTCTTGAGCGGCTTCAATGAGCCGGTCCCGGGCGTCCATGCCCGCAGTGTACATACTTGTAGGTACAGAAAGTCAATCGCGGCTCGCGGACCAGTGAGGCTCGAGGAGATTGCAGGACGGTGCCTTGGCGGAGGCAATGCGGCAGATCTCAGCGGTGCACGTGCAGGACGCGGAACCCTTTGGAGGAGGCTTCGCGGGAGGTGTTCCAGCCCTGTGAGTTCAGCCAGGCCATCAAGGAGTCCGCGCCCAGATTCTTCTGCACGACGAACCAGGCCTCGCCCTTGTCGGACAGGAGTGCCAGCCAGGTCAACAGCAGGGAGTGCAGTGCCTCCTTGCCGATGCGTACCGGGGGATTGGACCAGATGAGGTCCACCGTTGCGCTGCTGCTGCGCAACTCGGCCAGCAGGTCGTCGGCCATCAGGGCGCGGATGTTGCCCAGCCCTGCGGCCGACGTATTGCGGGCCGTCAAGTCGACGGCGCGCTCGTTGACGTCCACCGCCAGGACAGTGGCCTCTGGAGCGGCATCGGCCAGAGCCAGGGCGATCGGGCCCCAGCCGCAACCCAGATCTAGGAAGACGCCGGTGGTCGGCGGGTCGGGGACGTGGCTGAGGAGGACCTGTGTGCCTCGATCGAGATGATTGGGGGAGAACACGGCCCCCGCCGTCGTCACCGCATGCTCTCGCCCGCGGATGAGGAAGGAGCGGGGCCGTTCTTGAGCTGCTGCGGTGGGGGAGGAGGTGAAGTAGTGCTCGCTCACGGTTCGAGGCTACCGGTTGGCTTCGCTCAGGGTCTCAGGCGGCGCGGCGGGCCAGAAGCGGCGTGGCACTGAGCATGATGGTGACAACGACGACGACGGGAACCACGAGGTGCTCCTCGACTCCGGCCGATGTCGGCGCTACCAGGGTCGTCACCAATGTGCCCAGGGTTGCTCCGCCTACATTCGCCGCCACCGTCACCGCGGTGGCCGACTGGGCCTGCGAGATTCCGTCGTTCCTTTGCCGCAATTCGACCGGGTCGGTCACGCAGCGAATGAGTGTGTCCTGATGGGTCAGTCCCATGCCGAGGCCCGACAGCCCCCAGCCCAGGTGCAGGCCCCACCATGGCGCCGCGCCCAGGAGGGCCGCAGCGAGGATGCCGCCGCCGACCGCGAAGAGCAATCCTCCCAGCCCTGTCCGCACCAGGTACACGTGTCGTTGCCGCGCCGGGTGGGCTCCGCACCACATGGCCACTGCGCTCCACAGCACTCCGGCTGCGGTCAGCGCCCAACCGACGGCGCCCGGCCCCAGAACGAGGACGTCATGGCCGGCGGGGGAGATGAGGAAATCGAGGGCGAAATAAGAGGCGCAGACCCACGTCAGGGTTGCCAGTGCCGCCCGGCGCCCGGGCGCCAATCGCAGCACCCCGGTGGGGAAGACCCGCGAGCAGGCCCAGACCGCGCTCGCCAGGCCGAGGCCTGAGGCCGGCCAGAACCATGGTGATGCCGCCGGCGCCAGCCCGATGAGAGCCACCCCGCAGGCCATGGCGAGAGCCGCCATGAGCGGGGCGTCGTTTCCATCGCTGCCACTGCCACTATTCCTGCTGTTGCGGCTATTGCCATTGTCGCCGCCAGATACCCGTAAGCCTTGGATCTGTCGAGCCATCACCAGCCGGGCGGCCACCAGTACGGGCACGTAAGCGACCAGTGCCCATCGCCAGCCCCACCCTGAGCTGATAGCGGCGGCGTAGACGGGGCCGGCCAGGGAGGAGACCACCCACATGGCCGAGCTGGCCGCCAGGAACGCACGTCGCCACGCCTCGGGCAATCCCGCGACCATCGCGCCCATGGTGACGGTGGCCAGCGCGCCCGCGGCCAGACCGCGGACGACCTCTCCCAGAACGTACACGGCTACGTTCGGCGCCAGCGCCCCGGCGGCAGCACCCGCGACCAGCAGTGCGGTCAAAACAGCCATGAGATGGTCGGCGCGCCACCGGGCGAGCATCGTTCCGCCCAGCGGCATCGTCAGGAAGGTCGGCATCGTTGCCGCAGCCGTCACCAGGCCGTAGTGGGCCCGTGCCCCCAGATCCACTGCCACCAGTGGCAGTACCGTCTGGTTGATGTAGACCTGCATACCCGCCAGGAGTTCGATCACCAGCATCGCCAAGGTCAGACGCCCCACTCGCGAGCCCACGAGTGCCTTCGCCGAGGGCGGCGCCACCCGCTCATCCGCTGAAGGATCCGGGGCCGGGGGAGTGCTCACCCGCTCAACGTACCCAATCGGCGCGGGTGCGGGTGCGACTCTCCAAAACCGATGTGTGTCTATGCGCCGGTTCGATCGGACATCATGCGTTAGTACCGGGGAGCCTCGGGGTTTGTGCTGTAGGGGCCGACTGCTTCGCCTGGCGTTCCCGCACCACGAGGACGATGTCGCGAATGATTGCGTAATGGCGAAGGTGATGAGTCCGCTGATGTGCAGATGCGGACCGCTGGGGGAGGAACTGCTGGGGAAGCAGCAGCTGGAACGCATGTTAGTGCGAAAAGGGCGTGAGATGGGCGTCGGCGTCGACCGGCCATGCGCTAGCATGACGCCATGTGGATTCTCCGTATGCGCTGAGCCGGTGGCCGTGACGCCATTGGCCCCCGATACCCGCACCCAGCCGGGCCCGGACCCCTCCGGGCAGGTCCGTCGAGCACCGCTCCGGGCCGTCGCATACGAGAAGGACATGCTGTGAACGAACCCCGTACCCCGGATACCCCTGCGTCTGCAGGCCCCGACAATCCTTACGCCGGTGCTGACGGTGCTCCCGGGGCTGATGATGCCGCCCCGACCGCCGAGGACGTTGTCGCCCGGATCCTCTCCCGTGCCGGAACCGCGCTGGCCTCCACCGCCGGCGGGCATGCCCAGCGCGAGAGCGATGATGACGGTCTCCTGGAGCGTGAGGCGCGCGCCGGCACCCGCCGCATCGCCAGCCTGACCACCGAGCTCGAGGATGTCAGCGAGGTCGAGTACCGCCAGATCCGTTTGGAGAGGGTCGTACTCGTCGGGCTGGACCTGCCTCGCGCCGCTGATCCCGCGGCCTCGGTGCTCGACGCTGCTCAAGACGCCGAGACCTCGCTCTCCGAGCTCGCAGCACTCTCCGAAACTGCGGGCTCCCAGGTCCTGGACGCCCTCATTCAGAAGCGCGACCACCCCGACCCCGCAACATACCTCGGGTCCGGCAAGGCCAGGGAGCTCGCTGAGATGGTTGGCGCTGTGGGTGCCGACACGGTCATCGTCGATGGTGAGCTCGCCCCCTCCCAGCGCCGCGCGTTGGAGGACGTCGTGGGCGTCAAGGTCGTGGACCGCGCCGCTCTCATCCTCGACATCTTCGCTCAGCATGCCAAGTCCCGTGAGGGCAAGGCCCAGGTGGAGCTGGCCCAGCTGGAGTACCTCCTGCCGCGTCTGCGCGGCTGGGGCGAGTCCATGTCGCGCCAGGCCGGAGGGCGCGTCGTCGGAGGCCAGGGCATCGGCAGCCGTGGACCGGGCGAGACCAAGATCGAGCTCGACCGGCGTCGCATCCGCCACCGGATGGCCAAGCTCCGTCGCGAGATCAGGGCCATGGCGCCCTCGCGGGAGGTCAAGCGCGGCTCGCGTCGTCGTGGCCCCATCCCCGCGGTGGCGATCGCCGGGTACACCAACGCCGGCAAGTCCTCCCTCATGAATCGGCTCACCGACGCCGGTCTCATGGTCCAGGATGCTCTGTTCGCCACCCTCGACCCCACCGTGCGCCGTGCCGAGACCGCCGATGGGCGCGTCTACACCCTGACCGACACCGTGGGCTTCGTGCGCAATCTGCCTCACGAGCTCATCGAGGCCTTCCGCTCCACCCTGGAAGAGGTGGCGGGCGCGGACCTCGTCCTGCACATCGTCGACGCCGCCCATCCCGACCCCGTCGGCCAGGTGGCGGCCGTACGGGCAGTGCTGGCAGACATCCCCGGAGCGCTCGACGTTCCCGAACTCATCGTGCTCAACAAGATCGATCTGACCGATGCCGTGACACGCGCGGCTCTGCGCACTCGCCTGCCCGGGGCGATCGAGGTCTCCGCTCGCACTGGCGAGGGGATCGGGGTTCTGCGAGCGCGCATTGACGCCATGCTGCCGCGTCCGAGCGTGCCCGTCGACATTGTCGTGCCCTATTCCCGAGGCGATCTGGTCTCCCGCGTCCATGCCGACGGGGAGATCGACGTCGTGGAGTACGTTGAGGCCGGCACCAGGATCCTGGGCCGGGTTGATGCTGCTCTGGCCGCTGAGCTGCAGACCGCTGCTCTGCCCGGTTCGGCGCCGGACTCGGCCCCTTCTTCTCCGTGACCTCTACCGCCCGCGGTGTGCCGGGCTCTCCGAACGGCATGGGCGCGGCGCCCGCGGCGCAGGGCGTCAGCACTGCGGCTCCAGAGGATTCGCGTGCCGATGGCCCCGACAACCCCAGCGACTCCGGCGACTCCGACAGCCCCGGCAGGCGCGCCCTGAGCGTCCTCGCTGCGGCTGTGGATCGTCTCGGCGCCGCCCCGCGCCCCGGACAGGTCGAGATGGCTGCTCGCGTGTCTGAAGCGCTGGATGATCAGGCCCACCTGCTGGTGCAGGCCGGTACAGGCACCGGCAAGTCCCTGGGATACCTCGTACCCGTGATGGTCCATGCAGTCGACTCCGGGGAGAGGGCGGTCGTGTCCACGGCCACGCTTGCTCTTCAGCGGCAAGTCCTGACCAAGGACGCCCCCTTGGCCGCCGACGCCGTCGAGGCCGTCACTGGGCTGCGACCCGCTATCGCGCTGCTCAAGGGGTGGCAGAACTACGTGTGCCGTCATCGCCTTCAAGGCGGTTATCCGGAAGCCGACGACGCCGACGATGCGCTTTTCTCCGCCGGCGCCGCGACCGTCTCGGGGCGAATCGGGGAAGCGGGCCGTCGCAGTGTCGGAGAGCAGGTCGTCCGGTTGCGCGAGTGGGTCGCCGAAACCACGACCGGTGACCGGGACGATCTCGTCCCGGGTGTGTCGGACCGCGCCTGGGCGCAGGTCTCGGTCACCAGAGCTGAGTGTCTGGGCGCCTCCTGCCCGCTGCGCGAGGAATGCTTCCCCGAGCTCGCCCGGGCAGCGGCGATGGCGGCCGACGTGATCGTCACCAATCACGCCATGCTCGGCATCGCCGTGTCTGGCAATCCAGGGGTCCTGCCCGAGCATCGGGTGCTGGTCGTCGATGAGGCACATGCGCTCGCCGACCGAGTCCGCTCCCAGGGCACCGTGAGCCTGTCCGCAGCTGCCATCATGCGGGTGGCCGCTACCGTACGGCGAGGCGTCTCGGTTCATGTCACCGAGTTGGAATCCGCCGGTCAGCGGCTGCAGCTCGCTTTGGCCGACCTGCCCGATGGGCGCTTGAGCGATGGCCTGCCTCCCGCTCTGCATGAGGCGCTCCTCGTGCTGGACGGCGCGGCTCGTCATGCTCTCACCGATGTGCGCGAGGCGGTCAAGACCGGGGAGAGGAGCGCTGATGCCGGTGGTGCCGGGGGATCCGGGGGAGCGGCACTGGCCCGGACGGCCGTCTCCGATCTGGTGGACGCCATTGCGCGCATGACGTCGGACTCGGTGCGCGAGCGCCGTGACGTCGCCTGGATCGAGCGGCCCCGCATGGGCGCCGAGCCTCCACGGCTCACGCTGGCGCCCGTCGACGTCGCCGGCTCCCTGGCCGATTCCCTGCTGGAGGATCGCGCCGCAGTCTTGACCTCGGCCACCCTGGCCCTGGGCGGAAGTTTCGAACCGATGGCCCGTGCCCTGGGGCTGACGCTGACCGGTGGCCAGTGGGATGGCGTGGACGTGGGTACTCCTTTCGACTATGCCCGCCAGGGCATCCTTTACACACCCACGCATCTGCCCAGACCGGGGCGGGAAATCTCCGAGGCGGCGCTCGATGAGATCCTCGCTCTGACCGAGGCCAGTCGCGGAGGCATGCTGGGCCTGTTCTCCTCGCGGCGCGCCGCCGAAGAGGCCGCCGAGGTTTTGCGCAACGCCACGGATCTGACTGTCTACGCCCAGGGCGATGATCAACTGCCAACCCTTGTGGAGGCTTTCGCCGTTGATGAGGACGCCTGCCTGGTGGGAACCCTCTCCCTCTGGCAGGGGGTAGATGTCCCTGGACGCACCTGTCGCCTGGTCATCATCGATCGCATCCCCTTCCCGCGCCCGGACGACCCCGTGGCCCAGGCTCGCAGCGAGGCCGTCGCAGCCGCGGGCGGCAACGGTTTCATGAGCGTGTCCGCCACTCACGCCGCACTTCTGCTCGCCCAAGGGGCGGGGCGGCTCATACGCCGAGCCGACGACCGCGGGGTCGTCGCCGTCCTCGATTCGCGCCTGCGCACCGCCCGCTACGGCGCTTTCCTGGCCCGATCCATGCCGGGACTGTGGCCGACGCGGGACCGTGATGTCGTCTTGGGCGCACTGTCCCGGCTGGCGGTCATGGACTGACGACGGTCTCCGCCGAGGGGCCCGCCGATCGTTCCGGCCGGGGCGAGATCCGTGCGCGGTCCTCTCGGGCCGAGTCCGGCTTTCGCCTTACAGGCGCAGCATCTTCCGAAGCCGTGATAGTGACGATCCTCCCCCCGCCCTGTGCAAACCGCGTACTCTTGCCTTGGCCGGCTCTCCTGCCGCGCCAACACCCTATTCGGAGGAAGACCGTGTCCGAGGCCACCATCACCAACAGTGCACAAGGCTCCTACCCAACGGCCCCGGGGGGCCGTCCATCCAAGGTTGCGATCATCGGCGCGGGCGCCGTGGGATCGACGCTCGCTTACGCCTGCGTGACCAAGGGCGTCGCCCGCGAGGTCGTGCTGCAGGATATCGCCAAGGAGAAGGTCGAGGCCGAGGCCCTCGACATCGCGCAGGGGATTCAGTTCACCTCTGCCGGTTCCGTGTCCGGCTCTGACGATCCCGAGATCTGTCGCGATGCCGATGTCATCGCCATCACCGCGGGTGCGAAGCAGAAGCCGGGCCAGTCCCGCCTGGAGCTCGCCGGAGCCACCGTGGGCATCATGGAGAAGATCCTGCCCAAGCTGGTCGAGGTCGCCCCCAACGCGATCTTCCTGCCGGTGGCCAACCCGGTGGACGTGGTGACCTACTGCGCCAAGAAGATCACCGACCTGCCCGAGAATCAGGTCTTCGGCTCCGGCACCGTCCTGGACACCGCCCGCATGCGTTACCTGGTCTCTCTGGAGACCGGGACGGCCACCCAGAACATCCACGGCTACATCGCCGGTGAGCACGGAGATTCCGAGGTGCCGCTGTGGTCGTCCTGCGAGATCGGCGGTGTGCCTGTCACCCAGTGGGGCAAGACCCTGGACGGCGGCGTCTTCGACGAGGCCAAGCGCGAGCGCATCGCCCACGACGTCGTCCGCTCCGCCTACCGCATCATCGAGGGCAAGGGCGTGACCAACTACGCCGTGGGCCTGGCCGTTCAGCGGATCATCAGCGCTATCCTCAACGACGAGCAGCGGGTTCTCACCGTGTCGCCGGTGCTGCAGAACTGGCACGGGATTTCCGATGTGTGCATGGCCGTTCCCACGATTGTGGGCCGCGACGGCGCCGGCCGCCGCCTTGAGCTGCCCCTGACCCTGGATGAGCGCGACCGCCTGACGGCTTCTGCCGAGCGCCTGCGCGAGGTCGCCCGCGGCCTGGGCTACTGACGCCCGCCTCCGCAGCGCCGAGCTATCGTCCTCATAAGCCCTCATAGCACAGGGCTTGTCGCACGAGCCGGCGCGGTTCGTGCAGTCGGCGTGCGGTTGGGGTCCCATCCCGAGACCGGGATGGGACCCCAACCGCATGATGGGGCGCGGTGCGCCCGACTGCTTGTGGTGCTCGCAGATGCTTGCGATGCTCACAGGGAGCGCAGGACCGTGACCACTTTGCCCATGATCGTGGCCTCGTCCCCTGGGATCGGCGCGTAATCGGGGTTGCGGGGCAGGAGCCATTGGTGGCCGTCCCTGCGGAAGAGGACTTTGACCGTGGCGGTTGCGCCGTCAATGTCGTCGAGCATGGCTGCGACAATGTCCCCATTGGACGCGTCCGCTTGAGTGCGCACCACGACCCAGTCCCCGTCGCAGATGGCGGCCTCGACCATGGAGTCGCCGTGGACTTCGAGCATGAAGAGCTCGCCGTTGCCGGTCAGGCGCCGGGGCAGGGCCATGACGTCCTCAATGCTCTGCTCGGCGAGGATGGGGGATCCCGCTGCGATCCGCCCGACGAGGGGCACGGCGACGGCCTCGCCCTCGGCTACGCCGGGCAGCACGGGCAGCGAAGGAAGGTCATCGGGGTTCGCAGAATGCTGGCGGCCAGGATTCTTGGGGCGCTCGGTGGCCGCAGCGCTCGCAGCATCCTCGGGGGCCTCGGGGTCCTCGAGGGCCTTCGTTTCGGCCGCGGGTGTGGAGGCGGATTGGACGGGCAGAATGACTTCGAGGGCGCGTGGCCGGTTCGGATCGCGCCGAACCAGCCCCAGCCGCTCGAGCTTGTCGAGCTGGTGCTTGACCGAGGATGGACTCGTCAGGCCGACTGCGGCGCCGATCTCTCGCATGGAGGGGGGGTATCCGTGCGCAGTGACGGCGTCCCGGACGGTTTCGTAGACGGCGCGGGCGCGCGCGTCGAGAGCATCGAGGGCGTCGAGCGCCGCCTCCGCTGAAGTCGAGGCCGGGGCGGCCGGGGCGGTGGCGCCGGAGGCTTTCATGGCCGGGCAGTCCTTCCTCGGCCCCATCCCGCGCAGTGGCCGCTGCAATCGGAGGCGCTCGGGCGATGCGGCTGGTTAAGGGGCTCGAATTCGTGTCGGTGGCCTGTGATGGCGTTGATGTGACAAGCCTACGGCGGAATATCCGGCACTTCAAACATGTGTTCGAAAAAGTTCTGGACGTACTGCCCACCAACCGCTATCGTATCGAACAGATGTTCGTCGAACATGTGTTCTAGGAGGTACTCATGAGCGCTCTCACGCCCCTTCCTTCCCCTCGTCCTCATGCCGTTTCGGCTGCGTCGGCGCAAGAGGCGGAACGTGAGGAGGAGTTTCTTGTCGCCTCTCGTCCTCACCTTCGACTGGTCACCGATGACTTCGTTCCCGAGACCTCTCGCGCCGATCCGGTTGTCGAGCTTCCCGCGGAACTCACGCGGCGCCCGGTCACTCCACGGGCGGCGCGAAGCGCCCTGGGCGGAGGAGGGGTGGCGCAAGCGCGTCCTGCGGATCTCGCTCCCCACCACCCGGCCGTGCGCGCCCAGCGTCGCCGTCAGCTCGAGGCCCAGCGGAGTCGGTCTGTGCTTGCGCATGGTGCAGATGGCGCAGATGGCGCGCACGGTGAGGCGTCGCCCCTGCGGGTACAGGACTCCGCCCAGCGGCTGCCGATCGGACTGCGTCGCCTTGTGGTGACCGGCGGTTTGGTGCTTGTAGCCGCTCTCATTGTCTCCATCGGGATCGTGATTTCAGGATTCGCGGATGCTCCCAGTCGGACGACCACGGCCACCGTCCAGGCCGGGCAGTCCCTATGGGAGGTTGCAGCGGCGACGGGCACCGGTGATGTCGATAGAACCATGTCCCGGATCGTCGAGCTCAATGGTTTGGAGTCCTCTGCACTCCAAGCCGGTCAGGTTCTCGTGGTCCCTGCAGAATGATCAGGGTGGCCTCCGGCGCGATGCTGGTTGCGATGGTCCTGCCTGCACGTTTAGTCTCCATTGCACATCAGGCGATCACATGGAGGATCTCGGCGTGCACTGTCCCTTCTGCCGGCATGACGGCTCGCGCGTAGTGGACTCTCGTACTGCTGAGGACGGGGCGTCGATTCGACGTCGGCGGGAGTGCACCCGATGCGGCCGCCGTTTCACCACGCTGGAGACCGCCAGCCTGTCGGTGCGCAAGCGCTCAGGTGCTGTCGATCCCTTCTCCCGCGCCAAAGTGATCGGGGGAGTGCGTCGTGCCTGTCAGGGGCGACCGGTCTCCGACGACGATCTGGCCTTGCTGGCCTACAAGGTCGAGGAAACGGTGCGGGGCAACGGCCAGGCGATCGTCGACTCCCACGAGGTCGGCCTGGCGATCCTGGGGCCGCTTCGCGAGCTCGATGAGGTGGCCTACCTGCGCTTCGCCTCCGTCTACTCCTCCTTCAACTCCCTGGAGGACTTCGAGGCCGAGATTACGCAATTGCGCGCCGGGCACGCCTCGCGCGGCGCCTGATCCACGGCCGCCGCCAGTCCTAGGCGGCGGGCAACGGCGCCGCCGTTGTTCTCCTCGACCTCCAGCGCCACCCGCGTCGCGTTCGCCGCGGCAACTGCGGTGAGCATTCCGATCATGGCGGTCGCCTGCCCGCGGCTCCGCGCCGGGACGGGCCCGATGCGAGGTGCGCCTGAGCAGGCCCCCGGGCGGTCACCTCTCGCGAGCCGCCCGTCCATACTCGTTCAGGCTCGTTCAGGATCCCTGTAGCCGGACCGGCCGGTGGCACACTAGAGGACTATGCGAGTCCTCATCGTTTCCGACTGCTACGCGCCGCGCCTGGGCGGGATCGAGACCCAGGTGCGGGACCTGGCGAGGAATCTCCTGGCGGCCGGACACGAGCCGGCGGTGGTGACGGCGACCCCGATCGGTCGAGGGCGAGGTCGCAGCATCGAGAGGCCCGACGGCTTTCCCGTGTTCCGCACCACCGTGAGCCTGCCCGGCGAGCTGCCCGTGCACCCGCGTGCCCGTCATGAGATGGAGCTGCTCATGAAACGGCTACGACCCGACGTCGTCCACGTGCATGTGGGCATCGTCTCGCCCTTCGCCTGGTCCGGGATCGCAGCCGCTCGGCGCCTCGGCCTGCCGATCGCCATCACCTTCCACAGCGTGCTGGGCTCGTGGGCGGGGGCTGTCGGGGCCCTGGGCCCGTTGAGCCCGGTACGGCGCTGGCAGCAGGCCGGTGCCGACCTCACCGCGGTCTCCTCCATGCTGGCGCGCCAGGTCGAGGCGGCTGGCGCCCAGGCCCCCGTCGAGGTCCTGCCCAACGGCATCACCGTGGCCGACTGGCGCCCGGACCGCCCGGCGGGACGGGACGACCGGCGCCCGCTACGAGTGGTCGCCTCGTTGCGCTGGATCGAGCTCAAGCGGCCCCTCCAGGTGGTGCGCGTCTTCACCTCGGCCATCGCACGCTGCGGGGACCGGGAGACGGAACTGTACATGTACGGGGACGGCCCCCTGCGGGCCCGCCTCGCCCAGGAGGCGGCTGCCAGCGGCGCGGCCGATCGCATCGCCCTGGTGGGCAGGGTCGAGCGCGATGAGCTGGCGCGGGCCTTCGCCCGGGCGGACATCTACCTGCATACCTCGCCCGTGGAATCCTTCGGCATCAGCGTCCTGGAGGCGCGGTCGGCCGGCCTGGCCGTAATCGCCCTGCGCACCAGCACCAGCGGGGTCGGCGACTTCATCACCGATGGCGTTGACGGGCTCCTGGCGGACGATGATGCCGGCCTGGCCGATGCCCTGACCTCTCTCCTGCGCGCCCCCGGACTCCTGGAGCGGATCAAGGAGCACAACCGCACCGTGGCACCCCTGTCCGAGTGGGCCACGGTGACGGAGATGAATGTGAACGCCTATCGCAGAGCCATCGCTCTGCGCGAGGGGCTCTGAGGGCACTGCCGGCCACAGCGTCCGATCCCGCAGGATCGGGACGGGCAGAGCAGCGAGGAGACAGAGGAGACAAAGGCCTCAGCAGCCTCAGCGGCCTCAGCGCGTGTCGGGACTCGTCAGGAATCGTCGTTGTTGCGGAGCACCTCGGACAGGCGGCGCGCTGCAGCCATGACGACCCCGCCGTGAACGCGGCCGGGCTGGCGGCCCATCCGCTCGATCGGCCCGGAGATCGATACGGCCGCGATCACCTTTCCGCTCGTGCCCCGCACGGGGGCCGACACGCTCGCGACTCCGGGCTCTCGCTCGCCCACGGACTGCGCCCAGCCCCGTCGCCTCACGGCGGACAGCATCGTGGCGTTGAAGCGGGCGCCGATCAGGCCCCGGTGCAGGCGATCCGGTTCCTCCCATGCCAGAAGCACTTGGGCGGCCGAGCCCCCCTGCATGGACATGGTGGCGCCCACCGGGATGGAGTCGCGCAGGCCGATGGGGCGCTCGGCGTTGGCCACGCAGATGCGGACATCGCCCTGGCGGCGGTAGAGCTGAGAAGATTCGTGAGTCTTGTCCCGCAGCGCCGCCAGCACGGGTCCGGCGGCCGCGAGGAGGTGGTCCTCGCCGGCGGCCGATGCGAGCTCGCTCAGGCGCGGGCCGAGGATGAAACGACCCTGGGAGTCGCGCGATACAAGGCGGTGATACTCCAGTGCCACGGCGATGCGGTGGGCCGTGGGCCGCGCCAGGTGGGTGGAGGAGACGAGCTGCGCCAGGGTTGCGGGCCCCGACTCCAGCGCGCTCATGACGAGGGCGGCCTTGTCGATGACGCCAACACCGCTGCTCTCGGTTTCACTCAGCTCGTCCATAATCTGATACTGCCATCCCGAGGGATGAGACTTCAAGTACGCTTTGGCACAGAAATGGCGCCGTGTCAGCATCCTCACGCTAGGACGTGCGCCCCCGTACCGTCCCTGACGGCCTCGTGGTGCTGGCGCGGACGGCGCGCCTCTCGGCCCCGAGGGGACTTCTCCAGAAAGGATGTGCAGCGATGGGAATGACCCTCGCCCAGAAGGTCTGGCGGGACCATGTCGTCTCGCAGGGCGCGGAAGGAGCCCCCGACCTGCTCTACATCGATCTCCACCTCGTTCACGAGGTTACCAGCCCCCAGGCCTTCGAGGGGCTGCGTCTGGCGGGCCGTGGAGTTCGCCGCACGGACCTGACTCTGGCCACCGAGGACCACAACACCCCCACGCTCGACATCGACCTGCCCATCGCCGATGTCACCAGCCGCACTCAGATCGAGACACTGCGTGCGAACTGCGCCGAGTTCGGCGTGCGCCTGCATCCCCTGGGCGACGCCGATCAGGGCATCGTTCACGCCGTCGGCCCTCAGCTGGGCCTCACGCAGCCGGGCATGACCGTCGTGTGCGGGGACTCCCACACGTCCACCCATGGCGCCTTCGGGGCGCTGGCCTTCGGGATCGGCACCAGCCAGGTCGAGCATGTCCTCGCCACTCAGACCCTGCCCATCGCGCCCTTCAAGACCATGAGCGTCACCATCGACGGCGATCTTCCCGCCGGCAGCGGCGCCAAGGACATTGTTCTGGCCATCATCGCCAAGATCGGCACCAACGGTGCTCAGGGCCATGTCATCGAGTACCGCGGTCGCGCCATCGAGCAGCTCTCGATGGAGGCTCGCATGACGATCTGCAACATGAGCATCGAAGGCGGCGCTCGGGCGGGGATGATCGCCCCAGACGAGGTGACGTTCGACTACCTCGCCGGTCGCCCTCACGCCCCCGTGGGCGAGGGCTGGGAGGCCGCGGTCGAGTACTGGAGGAGCCTGCGCACCGACGACGATGCCGTGTTCGACACCGAGGTCGTTCTCAAGGCCGCGGATATCGAGCCCTTCGTCACCTGGGGCACCAACCCCGGGCAGGGCCTGCCCATCTCGGCGGACATCCCCGACCCCGAGTCCATCGCCGACGAGACCCAGCGCCGTGCCGCCAGGCGGGCGCTGGAGTACATGGATCTGACTCCGGGTACGCCGTTGCGCGATATCAAGGTCGACACCGTCTTCCTGGGCAGCTGCACCAATGGGCGCATAGAGGACCTGCGCGCCGCCGCCGAGATCGTGCAGGGCCGCAGCAAGGCGCCGGGCGTGCGCATGCTGGTCGTTCCGGCCTCCGCCCGCATCCGCCTCCAGGCCGAGGCCGAGGGACTGGACAGGGTCTTCAAGGACTTCGGGGCCGAATGGCGCAATGCCGGATGCTCCATGTGCCTGGGCATGAACCCCGACCAGCTCGCTCCCGGCGAGCGCTCGGCCTCCACCTCGAACCGCAACTTCGAGGGCCGCCAGGGCAAGGGCGGACGAACCCACCTGGTCTCGCCCGCCGTCGCCGCCGCGACGGCCGTGCGCGGCACTCTGTCGAGCCCCGCTGATCTTCCGCCCCGATCAACCCCCGCGGACCTGTCCGCGCCCACCGCGGCCTGAGCCGGACAAGGAGGCTCTACTCTCATGGAGAAGTTCATTCGCCATACCGGTATCGGCGCCCCGCTGCGACGCAGCGCTGTGGACACCGACCAGATCATTCCCGCCGTCTACCTCAAGCGCATCACCCGCACGGGCTTCGAGGATGCGCTCTTCGCCGGTTGGAGGGCGAACGAGGCCGACTTCATCCTCAATCAGGACGCTTACAAGCGTGCCAGCATTCTTGTGGCCGGGCCCGACTTCGGGACCGGTTCCTCGCGCGAGCATGCCGTGTGGGCGTTGAAGGACTACGGCTTCAAAGTCGTGCTGGCCCCGCGCTTCGCCGACATCTTCCGCGGCAATGCGGGGAAACAGGGCCTCGTGGCCGGCGTGATCAGCCAAGACGATGCCGAGCAGCTGTGGAAGATCCTGGAGACTGAGCCCGGCACGGAGATCACGGTCGACCTTCGGGAGCGCACCGTCGAGGCCGGGGGCATGCGCACCACGTTCCAGATCGACGACTATGTGCGCTGGACCCTCATGGAGGGGCTGGACGACATCTCGCTGACTCTCCAGCAAGAGGACGAGATCGTCGCCTACGAGCGGGCTCGCCCCGGCTTCAAGCCGGCGACGCTCCCCGCTCGCCACCTGCCCAAGGAGGAGGTTGTGCCCGCGCGTGCCGCAGACATGCCCGTGATCGTCGATCTGCCGCGCGTACGCACTGAGGGGTGAGGTCGGTGCGGGCTCGGCCCGTTCGCCCTTGTTCGCCGACGGCGCGCACCACGATTCTCTCGGGGCGCGCCGTCTCGCTTATGCTGAGGAGGCTTTGCGCTCATCGGGCGCGCTCGTAGGCATCCGCGGTGCCCGCGACCACATCATCGTTTCGGAGGTACTTGATGGTCGACGGATTGCTCCAGGTTCAGGGCGGACGCCCGCTCAACGGTGAGATCACGGTGCGTGGGGCGAAGAATCTCGTACCCAAGGCGATGGTTGCGGCCCTGTTGGGCGCTACGCCCTCCATCCTGCGCAACGTTCCGCTCATCCGTGACGTCGACGTCGTCTCGGGGCTGCTGTCCCTTCACGGTGTGACGATCGACTATGACCAGACTGAGGGCGTCCTGCGGTTGGATCCGTCCCGCGTCGAGACCGCTCACATGGCCGATATCGACGCTCACGCCGGCAGCTCCCGCATCCCCATTCTGTTCTGCGGTCCACTCCTGCACCGTCTGGGGGAGGCCTTCATCCCCGATCTGGGCGGCTGCCGCATCGGGGACCGCCCGATCGACTTCCACCTGGAGATTCTGCGCAAGTACGGGGCGGTCGTGGACAAGCTCGAGGGCGGCATACGCATCACCGCTCCCGAGGGCCTGCATGGCACGGTCATCGATCTGCCCTACCCGTCCGTCGGCGCGACCGAGCAGACACTGCTGACGGCAGTACGCGCCGAGGGGCTGACCGAATTGCGGGGAGCGGCGGTCGAGCCCGAGATTCTCGACCTCGTCGATGTCCTGCAGAAGATGGGTGCCATCATCTCGGTCGATACCGACCGCACCATCCATGTCGAGGGCGTCGACGACCTCGCCGGATACAACCACGCCGCCCTGTCGGACCGCATCGAGGCGGCCTCCTGGGCATCCGCCGCGCTGGCCACTCAAGGCGACGTCTTCGTTCGCGGCGCCCACCAGGGCGATATGACGACCTTCCTCAACACCTTCCGCAAGGTCGGCGGCGCCTTCGACGTGCGCGACGACGGCATCCGCTTCTATCACCCTGGCGGGGATCTGAGGAGCATCGTGGTGGAGACCAACGTCCACCCCGGTTTCATGACCGACTGGCAGCAGCCCTTGGTGGTGGCGCTCACCCAGGCCCAGGGCCTGTCCATCGTTCACGAGACCGTGTACGAGAACCGCTTCGGCTTCACGGGGGCCCTGCGCAAGATGGGGGCCACCATTCAGGTCTACCGCGAGTGCCTGGGAGGCACCGAGTGCCGATTCGGGCAGCGCAACTTCTACCACTCCGCCGTCATCTCGGGCCCCGCTCCACTGCACGGCACCGACATCGTCGTGCCCGATCTGCGCGGCGGCTTCTCCCACCTCATTGCGGCGCTGGCCGCCGAGGGCATCAGCAGGGTCGAGGGCGTCAATCTCATCGATCGCGGTTATGAGCACTTCATGAGCAAGCTCTCCGCGCTCAATGCGGACGTCGTCCGGCTGGCCTGAGGACCTGCCGGGTCTGCGGCCTTCCTGCCGGTCACTGTCCTGGTCCGGATCTTGGTCCGGGTCCTGGTCAGTGGGACCCGTGCCGAGTCGCGGTCGTGCGCCGGGATGCGGGCACCGGCTAGAGTCGCGTCGTGCCCACGACCCGACGCATGACCCCCTTCTACCGGTTCGCCTCCCGCGGAGCGATCATCCCGTTCCTCAAACTGGTTTCCCGCCAGCATGTCAGCGGTACGGAGAACATCCCTCGCGAGGGGGGCTTCATTGCGGTATGCAACCATTTGTCGGACCTGGACTCCTTGACGGCCATGCGCTGCCTGGTCGACGAGGACGTGCCCGTGTACTCCCTGGCCAAGTCCACGATCTTCGATGTGCCGATCCTCGGGCACGTCTTCAAGGCCGGAGGCCAGATCCCCGTCTACCGGGGCACGAAAGAAGCCGGCAATTCCCTGGTCGAGGCGGAGAGGCGCCTACTCGCCGGGGACGTCATCATGATCTTCCCCGAGGGAACGCTCTCGCGCGACCCGCTCCTGTGGCCCATGGTGGGCAAGACGGGGGCGGCGCGCCTGGCCATGCGCACCGGTGCGCGCCTGCTGCCCATGGGGCAGTGGGGGGCGCAGGACATCCTGGACTCCTACGGCGGTGGATTTCATCCGCTGCCCCGCAAGGACGTGCGGGTTGTGATTGGTGAGACCTTCACCCTGGACTCCTTCGGCACGGACATCGAGGATCGCGCAGCGGTGCGCGCCGCGACGGCTGAGATCATGCGCCGTATCACCGTCCTGGTCGAGGAGATTCGCGGGGAGAAGGCGCCGAGGCCCTACGACATGCACTATGACGGCGACTTCGGGAAGAAGCACCGCGGTGTGCGCAAGCCCGATCCGGCCCCCGATGAGCAGCCCGGCGCTGTCCCGGTGGACAGAACGGGGGACGAGCCGGAATCCGGTGAGGCGGGTCCTGGCGCGCAGTCCGGCACGGAGCCCGGCGGCCCTGGGGTTGATGACGCGGAGTCCGGTCATGAGTCCGGCAGCGGGGAGCGACCGTGAGCGAGCGGACCGTGCGCGAGGCGCGCAGAGCGGCAGTTGTCGGCGCGGGTGCCTGGGGAACGACATTCGCCTGTCTACTCGCTGAGGCGGGCACCCCCACGACTCTGTGGGCGCGTCGCGACCACGTGGCCGCCGAGATCAATGCCGGCAGCAATGAGCGTTACGTTCCGGGCCGCCGTCTGCCCGAAGGCGTGTCGGCCACGAGCGATCTGGGGCGGGCCGTCGAGGGCGCGGACCTGATTGTCGTCGCCGTGCCCTCCCAGAGCGCCCGCGAGGTGCTGTCTCCACTGCAAGGCGGGCTCGGGCCCGACGTCTTGGCGGTCTCGCTGATGAAGGGCGTCGAACTGGGCACCGGGCTGCGCATGAGCCAGGTCCTGACCGAGGCCCTCGATCTGCCGGCCGAGCGAGTCGCCGTCATCTCGGGCCCCAATCTCGCCGATGAGATCGCAGCGCGTCAGCCCACCGCCACGGTGGTTGCCGCCACTGATGAGGCTGTCGCGGCACGCGTGGCCGCGCTGTGCGCCACAAGTACTTTCAGGCCGTACACGAATACCGATGTGCTCGGCGTCGAGCTGTGCGGTGCAATCAAGAATGTGATCGCCCTGGCTGTGGGGGCCGCGGTCGGGTGCGGGTTCGGTGACAACTCCAAGGCGACCATCATCACTCGTGGCCTGGTGGAGATCACTCGCCTGGGGATGGCCCTGGGAGCGAGTCCGGAGACATTCTCGGGATTGGCGGGCCTGGGCGACCTGGTTGCGACCTGCTCCAGCCCCCTGTCGCGCAACCAGGCCTTCGGCCGTCATCTGGGTCAGGGGATGAGCGTCATGGAGGCGAGCAGGGCCTCACGGGGCGTCGCCGAGGGCGCGAAGTCCGCCCGCGCGGTCCTCGACCTGGCCGCCGCCCATAACGTTGAGATGCCGATCACCGCGGGTGTGGTCGCCGTCGTCGAGGGCCGGGCCACGGTCACTGAGATCAACGACGCGCTTCTGGCTCGCCCGCGCAAGGCCGAGGGCGTCAACGCCGCCCCGGCCGAGGGGGCCGGCGGGACGGACCCGGCGAATTAGACCGCGGGCTCAGTTGCCGTCATTCGCCGTCAGTCATCATCAGCTGTTGTCGTCGTCGTGATGGTCCTGGTCGCCCTGACCGTCCTGGCCTTGCTGGTCGTCGTCGGCCACGTCGATGACCAGGCGCGTGGGGTCTGACAGGGTGAAGACCCGGTAGGTCTGGGAGTCGGTGCCCAGGACGACCTGGAACTCTCCCTCGAACCCGGGATCCACGAAGGCCTCCTCGATGCCCTCATCGCCCTCGTCGCCGTCGCCCTTGTCGAGATCGAGGCGCTGCTGGCCGGAGCCCTGCCCCGTGGGCTGTATCGAGGCCGTCCCGGTTCCATGGATGACGAGCGTGTGATCTCCCTTGACGGTGATCGGATCGCCCTTGCCCATGGTGCTGGCGGAATCGACCCATTCCGGAGCCCGCCAGCCGGGCGTCCCCTCGCCTTCGAACTCAAGGACGATGCGGCTGTAACCGTCATGGGATCCCGCGCGCACCTCGGCGATAGTGAGCGCGGAGCCCTCAGCGGCTTCCTCGCCCTCACCGCCGATCTCCCAGTCCGGGTCGTTGGAGCTGTCCTGGTCCTGCTGATCCAGCGGGGAGGCGCTGGTGGCGCCCTTGGAGGGATCGGCCTGGCCGCTGCCGGTGCTTCCCTCGTCCGGGGCGGTTGATGAGCCGCCGGACGCGGCTGTGCTCTCCACGGGTGCCGGTCCGGTCGCCTCGGTGTCTTCGTAGCAGGCGCTGAGCGTCAGGGCTCCGCTGAGGAGCATGGCCAGAATCAATGCGGATGAGCGGTGGCTCATGGTGTCTCCTGATGACGACGATGCAGGGATGACGAATGATGACGAATTACGAATACCGAGTCCCGAGGCCGGTCCCGAATCCAGTCCCGGACCCGTTTCCAGGATAAGGGCCCTGGCGCGGTAGCGTGGGCACTATGGCAGCAGACCTGAAAGAGCCCGGTCCTTCCTCCCCTTCCTCCGCATCCCGCCCCACTGGACGCAAACCCCGTGTCGCCGTCGTTTTCGGGGGGCGCAGCGGCGAGCACACCATCTCATGCGCCACCGCCGCCGGAGTCCTATCGGCCATCGACCGCGACCGCTATGAGGTCCTGCCCATCGGCATCACGCTGAGCGGTCAGTGGGTACTCGTCGACGACGATCCTGCCGCCCTGGCTCTGGACGACTCCCGCCCGCCGGTGGAGATCACCGCCGACGGCCTGGGGCGCGGTGAGCTCGCGGTCCAACTCGGCAGCGGAGCGCTGACCGCCTTGACGCCCTCCGGACCGGACGTCCTGGGCGGCGTGGACGTCGTCCTTCCCCTGCTTCACGGCCCCTACGGGGAGGATGGCACCATTCAGGGAATGCTCGAGATGCTGGGCATTCGCTATGTGGGCTGCGGCGTGCTGGCCAGTGCCGCGGGCATGGACAAGCAGGTGACCAAGGTACTGCTCAGCGCCGCCGGCATCGCCACCGCTCCGCACGTCGTGATCGAACCCCACCGGTGGAAACGAGACCGCGACGCCGTCCTCCAGGCGTGCGAGGAACTCGACTACCCGTTGTTCGTCAAACCCGCTCGGGCCGGCTCCTCCCTCGGCATCACCAAGGTCGAGCGTCGCGAGGACCTGCTCGCCGCCATTGAGACCGCCCGCGCGGTGGACCCCAAAGTACTCGTGGAGACCGGGATCACGGGACGCGAGGTGGAGGTCGCGGTTCTGGGCGGCCGTGGCGATGACGCCCCGCGCGTGGCCGAGCCCGGTGAGATCGTTATGGACGCCTCTCATGGAGCCGGCGAGTTCTACGACTACGAGACCAAGTATCTGGCCCATGATGCAGTCCAGATGGTCTGTCCCGCCCGCCTGGCCGCCGCTGAGCGCGAGCTGGTCATGTCCACCGCTGCTGAGGCGTTCATCGCCATCGGGGCCGAGGGGCTGACCCGGGTCGACTTCTTCGTCACCGACGACGGGCGCGCCGTCGTCAATGAGGTCAACACCATGCCCGGCTTCACCCCCTTCTCCATGTACCCCTACATGTGGAAGACCTCCGGCTTGGACTATCCCGACCTGGTCGGCGAGCTCATCGAGTTGGCCCTGGAGCGGCCGGCCGATGTCAACCGCTGAGGACGCCCACACGCTCGGTCGGGTCACCATTGCCGACCTGACCGAGGAGGATCTTCTGGCGGCTTTCGCTCCCTTGCTGCCTCCCAGCCGCAATGAGTTGGTCGGCACCGGTGATGACTGCGCCGTGCTGGTCGCCCCGGACTCCCGTTACTGCGTGAGCACGGACATTCTGGTCCAGGGGCGCCACTTCTCCACGGACTGGTCGAGCGCGTGGGAGATCGGTGCGCGTGCCGCCGCCCAGAACCTCGCTGATGTCGCGGCGATGGGGGCGCGCCCGGTGGCGATTGTCGTCGGACTTGTCCTGCCGGCGACAACGACCCTGGCCTGGGTCAAGGATCTGACACGAGGCATGGCCGAGATCTGCGCCCAGAACGGGGCCGGCATCGTCGGCGGCGACCTGAGCGCGGGGGAGAATCTCGTCATCGCAGTCACTGTCCATGGTGACCTGGAGGGCCGATCTCCCGTTCTGCGCTCAGGGGCGCGTGCGGGCGACCTGCTCATTCACGCCGGGACACTGGGGCGCAGCGCCGCCGGGCTCGCGTTGCTCAGTAACGGCATCGACGACCCTGATCGTGCCGGGTCGCGGGTGGTCTCGTCGTCGTGGGAGGGCTTCGACGAGGTGATGCGTGCTGCAGTGCGCGAGTCACTGTCCGTCTTCCGCGCGCCCGTCCCGCCGCTGAAGGCGGGGCCCGCCCTGGCCGAGGCGGGCGCCACTGCGATGATGGATGTCTCCGATGGTCTGCTGCGCGATGCCGGACGCATGGCCGCTGCCTCAGAAGTGCGAATCGATCTTGAGGATCCTGCGAGCTCGCGGAGCGGCGCCGGGGAGGACCTGGCCGTTCTGGAGCCTGTGGCGGGACTGATGGAGGATTCGCGGATCGCTGCCCGAGCGCTGGCGCGCCGGTGGGTGCTGACCGGGGGAGAGGACCATGGCATGCTCGCCGCCTTCCCGACCGAGGCGGCGACCGGACTTCCCATGGGCTGCCTTGTCATTGGGCGGGTGCTCGAGCAGAATGAGGGTCCCCGCGTCACGGTTGGCGGGAGAGCACCTGATACCTCTGGTACTGGACAGGGGTGGGATCACTTCCGGGGCTGAAGGCGCGAGGGCCGTCCTCGGGCGGTCTCTCCGCTCGGCTCGCCGTGGGGCTCGGACGGACCGATCTCATTGCCCGAGCGAACCGATGCCGGTACGCAATGGGCGCGGAGTGCGACCGATCCCGAGAGGGAGCACATAGGGAGTTAGGGAGCAAGGAGAAAACTCGGTGGGGATGGGGCGAGAAAAGGAGGCCGTCACCCGCTCGGGTGACGGCCTCTCAGTGTTTGTCAGCGTTCAATCGGCGAGAGAGCGCTCAGATGTTGCGCGTCACCTTGCCCGCCTTGAGGCAGGACGTGCACACGTTGAGACGCTTGGGAGCGCCGTTCACGAGAGCGCGCACGCGCTGGATGTTCGGGTTCCACCGGCGGTTGGTCCGCACGTGGGAGTGCGAGACGCTCTTGCCGAAGATGGGGCCCTTGCCGCAGACGTCGCACACAGCAGCCACGGTCTCACTCCTGAATCTTCTTGCTTGAACGCCGGGCCGGAGCCCGACAATAGATCGACAGCCCGAGAAGCTGCTCCTCGGACAACCAGGACACCTTATCGGACGGCGGGTAACCATCCCAAGCGACAGAGGCGTGGGGTGGGGCACATGCCTCCGTTAATTGCGCATTGGTCAGGACTTTTAGTCCTCGCGACAGTCGCCCCAGGGCGCGCTCAGAGGCGCGGACCGGTAGCCTTGAGACATCAGGGTAAGCAGTCGCCCGATCGGGCGACCGGACCCACCAGCAGCCAAGGAGAACGCGGCGTGACACGGCAGATGAGCGGCCAGCCGCCAACCCCGGCTCCCGTGCGCGCTCTTACCGCCCCCGTTCTGCGCGATTGGCTGCGTCTGGTGCGCAGAACCGAAGAGATCACGCGCACGCTCGTCGATTCGCTCAATGTTTTTCCGGTCCCGGATTCTGACACCGGCACCAATGTTCTGCTCACTGTGCGCGCCGCCTGCGATGCAATACGTCTCCTGCCGGCCAGCGCTGATCTCGTCCAGGTCTCCCGGGCTGCAGCTGATGGCGCGATCCGTGGCGCACGCGGCAACTCCGGCCTCCTGGTCTCGCAGGCGCTGGCTGCGCTCGCCGACGTCTGCGCTGAGGGGCCCGACCCCACCGCTCTGCGGCCAGTCGAGATCGTCCACGCCTACGAGCGCATCGCGGACACCACATGGGCCGCCGTGTCGCGACCGGTGGGGGGAACTCTGCTGACGGTCGCCCGGGATGCCGCTGCGGCTGCGCGCACGGCCCTGGAGGAGTCCGAGCCGGCCGCGCCCGCAAGCGTCTCGACGATCTGCGCGGCCGCCGCCTTCGGCGCCCAGGAGAGCGTCGTGGAGACCGCCGGGCTCGGCCATGGCCCCGTGGACGCCGGCGGCGCGGCCCTGATGCTCATGCTCACGTGCCTGTCGGACACGGTCGACACCGAGGCCCGAGCCGAGCTGGATGACGGTGCGGACGGGGCGGTGGAGCTTCCTAAGCCTTGCACCGAGGTCGCCCATCAGATGCTCGTCGATCTCGTGGCCGGCGCCACGCATGGGGTCACCGGGCCGAGTGATGCTGTGCAGGCGACCTCTGCCGGGGAGTTCGAGGTCATGTACCTGCTTGACGCCACTGCCACTCAGGCGAGCGCGCTGCGCAGTGAATTGGAACGCATCGGCGACTCGGTGGGCGTCGTCGGCACCCCGGATGCCCTGGGGATGGGCCTCTATCAGGTTCACGTCCACACCGACACCCCTCGTGCCGCACTGCCCCGCGCCGGACGGGCTCGCCAGGTATGCGTCCATCACCTCCATCCCACGGCCCTGGCGGTCGCCACGGGCTGGGAGGAAGACGAGCCGCCTCTGCCCGCTGCCGGTCGTGCGGAGGGCGACGCCCATGTCGTCTCCTTCGAGCGCCTGGCCGCTCGCCGGGAGAAGCATCGAGCAGCCAGGCGCGATCGATCCATACGCCAGCATCCCTCTCAGCTCAGCCCGTCCGTGTCAGAGGCCGAGCGCACTGGTGTCATCACCTGTACTCGTGCCCCGGGGCTCATCGAGCAGCTGGCCCGCACCGGCGCCGTCGTCGTGCTCCACCCGGAGCGCGACGGCATCATCCGCGCTGCCGTCGACCTCGGTCTGGGGCGGGTGATCGTGCTGCCTTGTGATTCCGAGTGCGCAGCCCACGCCCACGAGGCGGCCCGTTTCCTGGCCGCCCGCTCATCCGTCTCCCGCGTGCGCGGCGCCGTCGAGCCGGCTCCGGTACCTGGCGAGAGCGTTCAGCTCCTCGTATGCGACACGGACGACGAGGCCCGTGTCCTGGCGGCAGCCGTGGCCGTGGCCGGCCGCGCTGAGGACCTCACCACCATGGCCGGGAGGGCCGGCCGCGCCGCTATCGAGCTGCGCACTCTGGCTCTCAGCGGCACAGATGCCGAGGCCGACGGGGTCGTTTCCGCCCTGGATGCCGCACTGCGTCCCGAGGACGAGCTAACCACCGTGATTCTGGGCCGTGACGCCATGCCCGATGTCGGCGCGCTCGTCGCCGAGGCCGTCACGCACTACGGAGAAAGGGTCCTGGGGGATCCCGACGCCATTGAGGTGGTCATCCACGCAGGCGGTCAGGCGCGCCCCGATGTTCTCCTGGCCCTGGAGTAGGTGCGAGTGAGCGCGCGACCCACGCCCGCACATGGTGCGGTGCCACTGCTGGATCGTCCGCTGGACAGGCTCCTGGGCAAGCGGACTGCGGATCAGTTGGCCAAACTGGCCAAACAGGGCGTCCGGACGGCCGGAGAGCTGCTGCGGCTCCTGCCTCGCCGCTACGACACCTGGGGCGAGTTGACCGACCTGCGCGCCTTGACCGACGGGGAGCAGGCCACCATTCAGGCTGAAGTGGTGCGTTCGTCCGCCCGCCGTACCCGCGGTGGACGTCCGCCCGCCATTATGGAGGCCACCGTCACCGACGGAACCACGACTATGGATGTCGTCATGTTCGGGACTGCCGGCCTCATGAAGCACCAGGCGGATCAGCTCTCACCGGGCACCACCGTGCTGCTGTCGGGCAAGGTCGGCACCCATCGGGGACGAAAGCAGCTGGCAGGGCCCCGCTTCCAAGTCCTCGACGAGCTCGATGAGGCGGAGCGCGAGGCCTTCCGGGCCCGACCGGTTCCCATCTACCCGGCCACCGAGGCCCTGCCGAGTTGGCGCGTCGCCAAGGCGGTGCGCACTGTCCTCGATCAGCTCGATGCGGCGGACATCCCCGATCCGCTGCCCGCGCATGTGCGCAAGGCGCACGATCTCATCGACGCCTACACCGCCTATCGCTGGGTTCACACGCCTCAGGATGCCGAGCAGTGGCGGACCGCGCGCCGCCAGCTGCGCTATGAGGAGGCCTTCGTCCTCCAAACGGCTCTCGTCCAGCGGCGCGCTCGGCATCGGGCAACACGCACCGCCGTGTCCTGGCCCGTTCCCGGGCCCGACTCCCTGCGCGCCGACCTGGACGCCGCTCTGCCCTATGAGCTCACCGCCGGACAGGCGCGCGTCGGCGAGGACCTCGCTGCCGCCCTGGACTCGACTGTTCCCATGCAGGTTCTCCTGCAGGGCGACGTGGGCAGCGGCAAGACCCTCGTTGCTCTGCGCGCCATGACCCAGGTCGTCGGTGCCGGTGGGCAGGCCGCCCTCCTGGCTCCCACCGAGGTTCTGGCGGCCCAGCATCACTCCAGTCTTGAGGGGCTTCTGGGGCCCTTGGGGCGGGCCGGAATGCTCGGTGGCGCGGAGCGCGCCACCAGGGTCATGCTGTTGACCGGATCCACACCGGCTCCGCAGCGTCGCGAGATCCTCGCCCTGATGGCGGCCGGTGAGCCCGCCATCGTCGTGGGGACGCACGCCCTGCTGTCCGAGACGGTCCAGATTCCCTCCCTGGGACTGGTGGTTGTCGATGAGCAGCACCGCTTCGGGGTCGCTCAGCGCGATGCCCTGCGCGAGCGCCGCGGCGTGATCGACCCCGTCACCGGAGCCGAGCGCACCCCGCACCTGCTGGTCATGACCGCCACCCCCATCCCGCGCACGATCGCCATGACAGTATTCGGCGACCTCGACACGGCGGTCCTCGATGAACTTCCAGCGGGTCGGCGTCCCGTCGCCACCCACCTGGTGCCCTGGGAGCGGCAGGCGTGGGTGGAGGGGATCTGGCGGCGAGCGGCGCGCGAGGTCGCCGCCGGGGGCAGGGTCTACGTCGTCTGCCCGCGTATCGACGCCGATGATCAGGCGGGGCGGTCGGACACGGATGCTGATAGGCCCGAAACCTCTGATGATCTCCTGGAGTCTCTGGAACCTGAGGACCCGCGGCGCCCACTGGCCGCTGTGACCCAGTGGGTGCAGCGCCTTGCGGATGAGCCGGCGCTCGCCGGAACGGGGATAGGCGCGCTCACCGGACGGATGCCCAGCGCCGAGAAGGAGGCGGCCATGAAGGCATTCGCCGGCGGCGCGTCTCCAGTACTCGTGGCGACCACCGTCATCGAGGTCGGGGTGGATGTGCCCGAGGCGACCATGATGGTCATCCTCGACGCGGATCGCTTCGGGCTCTCTCAGCTCCACCAGCTGCGCGGACGGGTGGGACGCGGAAGCAGCGCGGCCGTGTGCGTGGCGGTCACCGGTGCGGAGGTCGGATCGACGGCCTTCCACCGGCTCAAGGCCTTCGCCGAGGTCTCCGACGGCTTCGCCCTGGCCGAGGCGGACCTGGAGCTGCGAAGCGAGGGCAACGTGCTGGGGGCGGCCCAGTCCGGGCGACGCTCCGACCTCGACCTGGTGCGGGTCACTCGGGACCGCGACGTGATCGAGCGGGCCCGCGGCGAGGCGGAGGCGGTCATCGCCGCCGACCCGCAGCTGCGCGAGCATCGTGCTTTGGCCGCCGCGATTGCCCAGCGCCTCGATGAGGAGGCCCAGGCCTTCCTGGAGCGGTCTTAAGCGGTCCTAGCCAGTTCCAGGGGCATCAGGCATGGGAGCGGGCTCGGCGAACCAGAGCACGGATTCTCCGTAACGCTTGTCCGAGAAGCGCTCCAAGCGCTTGGGCCAGGTGGGCTCGGGCGAGCGGAATGAGCGTTCGACGACAACGACGGCACCCGGTGCCAACCAGGGATCGATGCTGCGGGCCAGGGCGGTGAGCATCATCGTCAGATCCGCCTCGCTCAGATCGTAAGGCGGATCAATGAGCACCAGATCCACCGGCGCACCGGTGGCTCCTTTCAGAAAGGTCGTGGCCTTGGCGCTCACTGCGCGCACGCCTTTGAGCCCCAGGGAGCGAATATTGCGCTGGCAGACCGCTACGGCGCTCCGCGCGGAGTCGACCAGGGTCACGTCGTCGGCTCCCCGGCTCGCCGCCTCCAGACCGAGAGCGCCGGAGCCGGCGCACAGATCCAGCACGCGTGCGCCCTCAACAATCCCGTAGTGCTCGAGGCGGGCGAACAAGGCCTCCCGCACGCGCTCGGACGTCGGGCGGGTTCCCGAGCGCGGCACGTCGATCCTGTGTCCGCCGGCCGTCCCGGCCACGATCCTGGTCACGTTCCGAGCCTACGGCAGGGAGGCGGTGGGATAAGTGACGGTGCACGACATAGCACGACGTAGAACGTTCAACAACGTAGAACGATGTTGACTTACGACCGAGGACCGATTCCGCCCGCACCTTCCGCCCGCACCGGCGCGCGTCCACCGCTGAGGCAGGGGCGCGGTTAGCCTCGAAGCATGTCAGTGGCCGTGTACCCCGGAACCTTCGACCCCATCACTCTGGGGCACATCGACATCGTGCGCCGCGCCTCGACTCTGTTCGACCGGGTGATTCTGGGCATTGCCCAGAACGCCGCCAAGGCGTCCAGCCATCTGCTGGATCTCGACACCCGCGTGGCGCTGGCTCGACGGGCTCTCCAAGATCTGCCCGGCGCAGAGGTCGACATCGTGCCGGGTCTTCTAGCCGACTATTGCCGCAATCGCGGGGCCCGTGCCATCGTCAAGGGCCTGCGCAGCGGCACTGATCTGGACGCGGAGGCGCCCATGGCGTCGCTCAACCGAGAGCTTGGCGCACCCGACACCGTTTTCCTCATCGCCGCCCCCGATCGTTCCCACGTCTCCTCGTCCCTGGTCAAGGATGTGGCCCGGTACGGTGGCGACGTCTCCCATCTTGTGCCCGATGTCGTCCTCGAAGCGCTTCGGGACGCCCTGCCGGCGCCGTACTCCTCGACAGGAAGGACCCACTCGTGACGACCAGCTCCGATGCCGGAGACGACCTGCTGCAGATCCTCGACGAGCTCGACCGGCTCATAACGGGCGCGCGCTCGGTACCCATGAGCTCTTCGGCCATCGTCAACCGCGATGACGCCCTTGCTCTGATCGACCGCGCGCGCCACGCCGTCCCTTCCGCGGTGCGTCGCGCCGAGGAGATCGTTGCGGATGCGGATGCGGTGCTCGCTGATGGGCGGGAGGAGTCCGAGCGGATCGTGTTGCACGCCCAGGAGGAGGCCGAGCGCCTGGTGGCGGGCGAGAGTGTCGTGCGCATGGCTCATGAGCGCGCGGACGAGATCGTCGCCGCTGCGGAGGACCGCGCCGCCGACCTCCGTCATGGCGCCGATGAGTACTCGGCCCGCTCACTGGAGGCTCTGGAGGCCGAGCTCGTCAAGATCACCGAGCAGGTGCGCGCGGGGCGTGATGTCCTGGCCTCGAGGCTCGGCGAGCCCGACGATGCTGAACAGGAGTCCCAAGAGGGCGGCCGCCGCCAATCCGGGTGGCCGATGATTCCCGGCTCCCTGTGAGCGGTGCGCGACGCTCCCGTTGCGACGATTCCGAAATATCACGATTCAAAGTGTGATCCGCGGACGGGCGGTGCCGTGGCCTTGTGTCGCCGGTGCCCGGGTACTCTGAGCTCCTGCGGTTCGGGTTCCGCCCTGATCCGTTCCTGATCCGCGTACGTACCGGACAACCGGAGGAGCACCATGACCACCACGGCCGCATTGGTCGTCGACATTGTCGATCTGCCGCGCCAGGTCGGGGCCGTCAAGGATGTGCGTGTCGAGACGCCCGCGCCCGCGGACCTGGGCACGGATGTCATTGGCGTGCCCGAGGGCAGCGCCGTCGTCCTGGATGCGCAGTTGACCAGCATGGAGGACGGTGTGCTCGCCCGCGGCCGCGCTGATGTCCACGTCCACGGAAGGTGCGTGCGCTGCCTGCGCGATCTCGACGAGGATCGCACCGTCGCCTTCGATGAGCTCTACTACCTGCCCCAGGCCGCCAAGGCCCAGGTGGCCGAGGACGATGAGGAGGCCGATGACCTGTTCCTGGTCGGCGAAACCGACTTGGATCTGGAGCTGGCCTTGCGCGACGCTCTCGTGCTCACGCTCCCATTCCAGCCCCTGTGCAGGCAGGACTGCGCAGGTCTGTGCTCCCAGTGCGGTGAGAGGCTGGACGATCTGCCTCCCGATCACCACCATGAGCAGCTCGATCCGCGGTGGTCGGCGCTGGCTGCTCTCCTGCCCGAGCAGGACGAGCCCGGTGCGAGCCGGGAGGAGCAGGGCTGATGGCCCATTCATCTCGCAAGGGCGGCACTAGGCAGCCGCGTCGTGTCGCTTCTCCCGCGCGCGCCGATGTCGAGGCCCTCGTCTACCGATGGGGCCCGCGGATCGATCCGGAACTGCTCGACCTGTCACTGACCCACCGCTCTTTCGCCCATGAGAACGGGGGGCTGCCCACCAACGAGCGCCTGGAGTTCCTGGGCGACTCCGTGCTGGGCATCGTGGTGACCGAGTATCTCTACCGCGCTCACCCGGACGTCTCCGAGGGCCAACTCGCCAAGATGCGCGCGGCGACCGTCTCCGAGCCCGCATTGGCCGCGGTCGCCCGGGACCTCGGCTTGGGGGAGTTCATCAAACTGGGGAAGGGGGAGGCGCTGTCCGGCGGCCGTGACAAGGACTCGATCCTGTCCGACACGGTTGAGGCGCTCATCGGCGCCACCTATCTCACCCAGGGCCTGGAGCCCACTCGCGCCGTGGTCGAGCGTCTTGTGGCCCGCTTCCTCAGCTCGGCCCGCACACGCGGCGCCGGTTTGGACTGGAAGACCAGCCTCCAGGAGCTCGCTGCAGCTCACGGTCTGGGCAATCCGCGCTATGAGGTAGACAGTGTCGGCCCCGATCATGAGCGGATCTTCACTGCGCAGGCGATCGTCGATGGCGCCGTCCGCGGCGAGGGCACGGGCACCTCCAAGAAGCTTGCCGAGCACAAGGCCGCGGAGGCCGCCTACGCCTCCATTCTGGCCAGTCACGGCGACGGCGGGCTGGACCTGCCCGGCGTCAATGAGGCCCTGCGCGCGGACCTGGCGGGTCCGAAAACGCATGCCGAGCCGCTTTCCAGGGGTTGAGCGGGCGTGCCCGAGCTACCAGAGGTCGAGTCCGTGCGCTCCGGGCTCGCCCGGCATCTGACTGGTCGTACGATCGGCGGCGTCGAGGTCTTCGATCCGCGCTCCCTGCGCCGGCAGGCGGGCGGGGCCGAGGAGTTCGTCCGCCGGCTTTCAGGACGGACGATGACTGCGGCCGTGCGCCGGGGGAAGTTCCTGTGGCTGCACCTGGATGATGGCCGTGCGCTGTCGGCCCACCTCGGGATGAGCGGTCAGCTCCTTGTCCGCGGCACGAGCGCGGGAACCTCTTCCGGTGCTGAGCGCACTCGCGATGCCGACTCGGATGAGGGCGATGCCGTCCGGCACGCTGATCCGGCGGCCATGCGCGCCCCGACTCTCGTGCGTGAGCTCTCCACCCGGCCGCGTCACCTGCGCGTACGTCTTCATCTCGTCCCTGTTGACGGGGACGCTCCCGGGGGCGCTGCTGTCGATCTCGTCGATCAGCGCATATTCGGTGGCCTGCATGTCACCGATCTGGTGCCCACGCCGGATGGCGCCCCCGGTGGGATGGGCAGCCCGGCCGCACTGCTCCCCATCAGCGCCGGCCATATCGCCCGCGATCTGCTCGACCCCGCGCTTGATCGTCAGGACGTCGTGATGCGAATGCGCTCCTCGAGCCGTGCCGTCAAGACGATCCTCCTGGACCAGCGCATCGTGTCGGGCGTCGGCAATATCTACGCGGACGAGGGCCTGTGGGCCGCTCACGTGCACGGTGCGCGGCCCGGCGCACGACTGGGGCCGCGCATCGCAAGGCGTTTGCTGGAGCAGACCGCGGCCGTCATGGAACGGGCGCTGGCGGTCGGGGGAACGAGCTTCGATTCCTTGTACGTGGACACCGATGGGACCGCCGGGTTCTTCGCTCGCGAGCTTGCGGCCTACGGTCGTGCTGGTCGGCCATGCCGGCGGTGCGACGCATTGATGCGCTCCGAGGTGGTCGGCGGGCGCAGTCACACGTTCTGCCCGAAGTGTCAGACTCGTCCGCGCTGAGGGCGGGAACGCGAGCATGCGCGAGGGTGCGGGCTCGGTGGGCTCGGCGCTCAGCGCTCAACGGTCCATGGGCCTGGAGGATTCTCCTGGGACGACGCCATATTTGTGACGTAGGTCCCCGACGCTGCTAGGCTCCATGACATGCCGAGAGCAGTGCCTGCCGAAACCGTCCGCGTCATGATCGTGGATGATCATGAGATCGTTCGTCGTGGGATAGCCGAGATCATTGATCGCGCTGATGGTTTGGATGTGGTGGCCGAGGCGGGGTCCTGTGCAGAGGCCCTGCGGCGTGCTGAGCTCGTGCGTCCCGACGTCGTCCTGGTCGATCTGCAGCTGCCCGACGGCACCGGCATCGAGCTCATGCGCGAGCTGTGCGACACAGTCCCCGACGCTCTGCCGATCGTGCTGACCTCATTCGATGACGACGAGGCCCTGGCCGAGGCGCTTGACGCCGGGGCCCGCGCATACCTGATCAAGACCGTCCACGGCGCCGAGATCAGCGACGTTGTGCGCGCTGTTGCGTCGGGGCGTGTTCTGCTCGACGAGCGCACGGTCACGCGTCGCCGGGCCGATCATGACGATCCGACGGCGGACCTGACCAACGCCGAGCGCAAGGTTCTCGACCTCATCGGCGACGGCCTGTCGAACCGCGAGATCGGGGAGCGCCTCGGCGTCGCCGAGAAAACCGTGAAGAACCACATCACCTCCTTGCTGGCGAAGATGGGTCTCCAGCGCCGCACACAGGTCGCCGCCTGGGTCGCGGGTCAGCGCGCCTCGGGGTGGCGCCGCTGACCGCACTCCCATCAGGCGACATCAGGCGACGATCGCCTGTCGGGGCATTCTCCCGGCCTCACCCGGGCTGTACCTGGCTCATCTGGATTCATTTGGCTTCTTCATTCGGCCTCAGCCGAGAGCCGGCCCCAGCGGAACCCGCCAGGTGAAGCAGGTGCCGCGGCGCTCGCCGTCGGAGCGGGCGCGCGGTCCGATGGCGAAGGTACCGCCGTGGCGACGAGCCCGCTCGGCCATGTTCGCCGTGCCCGAGCGACGCGTCACCGAGGGGTTGACCCCTATGCCGTCGTCACGGCATACCACTTCCACCACCGGCACGCCGTGGAAGGGCTCGGCATTGCCGGAGGCCGGCCCGTCCGCGGTCAGAAGACTCGAGTCACCGGGCAGCACGCCTTCGATCTTGACGTCCACCGTGACCGAGGACGCCTTGGCGTGCCGAGCCACATTGGACAGGCCCTCGCGAACGACCGCCACTATGTCATCGGCGATATCCGGCTCAACGGCCGCGTCCAGGGCATCAATGAGCTCGTCCTCCTCTTGACGGCCCGTCTGCGCCAGCCCGCGTCCATCGATCGTGAGTATCAGTGAAGGCGCGAATCCCAGAGACGTGCGGGCCAAGGAGGCCTCGCGACGCAGCCGTTCGACGACGCTCACGTCCTCATCGCGATCGCGCAATGAGCGCACGATAGAGCGGATCTGGCGCACTGAGTCGTCAACGGCCTCCAGCGAGGACTCCAGGGCCCCGCACGCCGAGGTCAGGTCGACGGGGCCACCGGCCCCATCGGCATGATCAGGGGAGTGGGCGCGCAGGCGATCGCGCGCCGCAGAGATCTGCATCCCGGTGGCGAAGAGCTGTTGGATCGCCAGGTCGTGCAGATCGCGCCCGATGCGGGCCCGTTCATTGAGCAGGGTCGCCATCTCTTCGGCGTGCTGGGCGTCGGCCAGCTCGAAGGCCATCGTCGCCTGCCCGGCCACCAGCTCGGCGATCTCCAGGTCCTGCTTGGTGAAGGGAGCCGCCCCCTGGGCGCGCAGCAGCAGCATGACCCCGACTCCGCGGCCCCGGTGGATCATCGGGGCGTACAGGGCCGGTCCGAAAGCCGCGAGTTCCGGTACGAGCAGATCGTGGGCCCCCCAGGCCTCGGCCAGAGAATCCACCGTCATGCCGGTCTGATGGGCCAACGTCGTCAGTGCTCTGCCCTCGGCTGGAAAAGCGGTCCCGATGAGACCGGCGGAATGAGCGCCCGCCGCGATCTCGCAGACCCATGTCTGGCCGACGCTGGGCAGGATCAGGGCGGCCGTGTCCGCGTGCGCGACCTCGCGCACCCGGTGGGCGATCAAGGTCAGGGCGTCGTCCTCCTCGGCGCCCGACAGCAGCAGCGTCGTCAACTCCTGAGAGACGGCCATCCAGCGCTCGCGGTCCCGGGCCTCCCGGTACAGTCGGGCGTTCTCCACCGCGACGGCGGCGGCCTCGGCGAGGGTGAGGACAATGGCGGCATCCCCGTCGTCGAAGCCACCGTCCTTGTCGCACAGGTACAGGCGTCCGTAGAGATGCCCATGCACCCGCAAGGGCGCCGACAGGACTGACCCCGTGGTCTCTCCTTCGATCTGCCCCGTGAAGGCGGCGGCCGGCAGATCGTTGTCGACGATGACGCCTCCATCGGCGGGGCCTACCCTGCGCGCACCGGTCAGCATCGAGTCGAGCTCGCTGGGCGAGGCGGTCGCCCGCGCGGTGGCCAGGGACGGGGAGCCGGTGGTTCCGAGCACACCGATAGTGCCCCAGGCCGCGCCTGTGATCGAGCAGGCGGACTCCACCAGGTGACGCAGCGCATCAGGCATGTTGAGGGAGCCGGTCAACCGGAGGGCGGCGCGAAAGAGCTCGATGGTGCCGCTGTCCAGGTTGACTCCTCGGGAGGGATGCTCGCGCGTCGAGGCCAGGTTGTCGGTGTGGATCGCGTATGCCAGCGACCCGATACCAGCAGGGTCGTCCGGACTCGGACTGCTCGGCAGCGCCAGCACCAGGTCATCGTCCGGCACGCCGGGGAAGACGGCCGGATCGGGACGTGAGTTCGGTTCGGGCATCTCAGTCATCTCGGGAATCTCGGGCATCTCAGTCATCCGTGCTCGTGCTCCAGCGACCAGCGGTAGGACGCGTCCTGCGCGCTCAGCCGGGTGTGCGTTCCACGACGCACGATGGTGGCCGGCTCCCCGGGCTCGGGGATGCCCAGAACCAGGACTTCATCGGCGCTCTCCAGGGCGCTGAGCCGATGAGTGACCAGGAGGACGCCACGTGCTGTCTCTTCAGCCTCTTCAGTATCCTCGGCGCCGTTGCCGGCTTGCAGCAGATCTGCCACCAGTCGGTCGGCGGTGGCGGCCTCCAGATGCTCCCCGGGCTCGTCGAGCAGCATCAGCGGCGCCGGAGCCGCCAGCGCACGTGCGAGCAGGAGGCGACGGCGCTCGCCTCCGGACAGAGTCGTGGCGTCCGAACTGAGCAGTGTGTCGAGCCCTTGCGGGAGTCCGGTCAACCAGTCGCCCAATCCTGCTCTCCGCAGCAGGGCGCGGGCGTCCTGCGAGCTCAGGGTCCCGTTGGCCACGCGCAGATTCTCCAGGACGGTGGTGGCGAACACGTGGGCATCCTCCGCGGTCAACGTGATTCGGCGCGCCACATCCGATCGTTGGGCGGCCCACGGCGCGGTTCCGTCCAGGGTCAGTTCACCGCCCTTGGGCTCCAGGAGACCGGCGAGGGTCGCTAGAAGAGTCGTCTTGCCGACTCCTGAGGGCCCGGTGACGGCCAGGCGGTCCCCGGGCGCCAAGTCGAGGTCGATCCCCTCCGCCACGACAGGACCGTCCGGCCAGCCAACGGCCAATCCCCGGGCGCGCAGGCGGGGGCCGCCGTCGCTGAGGGCCGGCAGCGGCTCGGGATCGGGAGCCGCAGCGCGCGGGGCCTCGGCCCTGTCCGCCTTGTCGATGAGTTCGACGATGCGTGCGGCCGCCCCGGCGGAGGTGACCAGCTGGACGGTGGCGGGCCCCAGCGCCGAGGTGACTTCGAAGGCGGTCAGCGGTACGAGGACGATGACCGCGAGCCACACCGGGGCCAGATCGCCGGTGATCACCGCCTGGCCGCCGATCAGGAGCGCTCCTACGACCGCCAGACCCATGGCGGCCGTATCGACGGCAGCGGCCATGGCCGCTGGACGGGCGCCACGGTCCCGGGCGGAGGACAAGCGGGCTTCCAGGCCGGAGAGTTCATCCATGAGACGTGGCAGGCGTCCAGATACGCTCAACTCGTCGCCCCCCTCCAAAGCGGTCAGGACGATGGCGGATAGATCGGTGGCATGCTCCTGACGGGCCAACTCGGAGGTTCGGGCCGCCCGAGCGGTCACCAGCGGGCCGACCGCACCCGCCAGTAGCAGGCACGCCGCCAGGATGAGGCCGGAGGCGGGATGAATGAGAGCCATGCCGATACTGGTGGCGCTACCGACGCACGCGGCCACCGCCATCGGCAGGTAGGAGCGCACGACCAGGTCGCCCACGGCATCGACATCGGCCCCCACCCGAGCGAGCACATCGCCGCGCCGCAGCCCTACTACAGTGTCTGCTCGTGAAGTCGCCAGGCGCTCGTACAGGTGCGCGCGCAGGGCGCTCATACCCCGCAGTGCGGTGTCATGGGACAACAGCCGTTCGCAGTAGCGCAGCACCGAGCGCGAAATGCCGAACAGGCGCACCGCCACGGGCGCCACGCCCAGGGCGACGACGTCGGGCACCTGGGAGGCGCGGGCGATCATCCAAGCTGCGACGGCGGACAGCCCGAGCGCGCTGCCCAGGCCGAGGGAGCTGATGGCTACGCAAGCCGCGAAGCGGGCCCAGTTGAGGTCGAGCAGTCCGACGGCGCGCTTCAGCGCCCGCCGCTCTGCGGGAGACAGGAGAATGCTCATCGCGCGGTCCCCTCGCCGGTACCGGGCACGGTTGGCAGGTCGTGCGGGCAGTTGCCGGGCTCACGTGCGGGTCGTGAGGTCACGTCGATGACGTCGTCCGCCATCGATACCAGCGCCGCTCGATGAGCGATGACCACGACCGTGCGGTGCTGGGAGCGCAGCATCTCGACGCCGTCGAGGACATGCGCCTCGCTGGCCGCGTCCAGGTGCGCGGTCGGCTCGTCCAGCACGACTAGCGGGGCGTCCGACATGAGCGCCCTGGTCAGACTCAGACGTTGGCGTTGCCCGACGGACAGCCCGGCGCCTCCCTGGCCAACCCGCGTCTGCCAGCCGTGGGGGAGAGACGAGACGACCTCGTCGAAACCCGTGGCTCGGGCGGCAGCGTCGAGAGGGGGGAGAACCCGTCCGAGCCGGCTGCTCGTGACCCCTGTGAACTCGGATGCGCGGTCGGCGCCGATGACGTTGTCCAGCACCGTGCCCGGCACGATGACCGGGCGCTGGGGAACCCAGGCGATCTGGGACCACCATGTGCTCGGCTCGATCTCTGACAGGTCCAGGGGCGTCATGACAGCACCTTCGGTGTCTTCAGAGGCCTCGGCGCTGTTGGGGATGACCCGCACGGTGCCACGATCGGCGGGCAGCAGTGACATGAGCACCTGGGAGGTCGTTGTCTTGCCTGCGCCCGAGGGGCCGGTCAGCGCCACGAGACGCCCGGGCCGGATCTTCGCAGTCAGTCCGGCAGGTGCCCAGCTGCCGCGTGCGGCGACGCTCAGGTCCTCGATCTCGATGACGGCGGAAGCCAGATCAGGAGCGGGCTTCGTGCCGCGCTCGGGTAGGGGAGTGTCGAGGATCTCGAAGACGGCGTTGGCGGCGGCGACCCCGTTGGCCGAGGCGTGGAAGTGGAATCCGACCTGGCGCAATGGCTGGTAGATCTCGGGCGCGATCATGATGACCAGGAGGGCGGTTGCCAGGTCCATGTGTCCGAACAACAGGCGGAAGCCCACTTGCACGGCGATGATCGCCACCGACAGCGTCGTGATGAATTCCAGGACCGCACCGGACAGGAAGGCGATCCGCAGGGTCTGCATGGTGGCCGTGTTGTAGGCCCTGCCCAGCGCCCGAACACGCCCTGCCGGACCGATCTCGCGACCGAGAGCCTTGAGTGTGGGCAGTCCCGCGAGCAGGTCGAGCACCTGGCCGCCCAGTCGTTCCATGGCTGTGAGGCGCTCCTCGGAATGGTGCTGGGTCAGCCGGCCGATGAGGATCATGAAAATGGGGATGAGCGGAATGGTGCACGCCACGGCGATGGCGGAGGGGAGGTCCTCCACCAGCATGACCAGAGCGGTCAAGGGCGTCACTGTGGCGGCCAGGAGGAGTTGGGGCAGGTATCGGGTGAAGTACGGCTCCAGGTCGTCCAGTCCGCGGGTGAGCAGGGTGGCGGTGTCGGAGCTGTGCTCTGCCTGCCAGCGCGGTCCCAACGCCGCGGCGTGCTGCAGGACGTGGCGGCGCAGCTCAATGATCGTGCGTGTGGCGGCGCGGTGGGCGAGAGCCTCCTGGGTGTAGAGGATGATGACGCGTGCCGCCATGACGAGTGCCAAGAGCACGATGAGCGGCGCCACTGCATTGAGGGCGGTGCGGGAGGTGATGATGGGGGAGACGGACCTCGAGATGAGAACTGCCTGCGCGACGACGAGCAGCGCCGTCATACCGCCGGCCAGGGCGGTGATGGCGATGTATCGCCGAGCGGCATGCGCATAACGCATGAGCCGGGGGTCCAAGGGCTTCACGGTCTCAGGATAGTGCTCCTGGGACGGTGGTCCTGGTCATCTCGCTGCATCAGCTGGGAGCCTGGGCGGCCCTTCATCGTCAGGACTCGATATCGGGCAGCGCCGAGGAGCGGCCTTCTGCGGCTCGCCCGTTGCCGCGGTCCGATTGCTGATTCAGCCGCGATGCAGCGAGACGGATCGAGCAGGCTGAGCAGGCTGAGCAGGATCAGTAGCCGATGGCTGCCTCGGGCTGGGCGGAGTCGCGCACCTTGGTGGGGTGCAGACCGCCTTCGTCGGGATCGATCGCGTCGGCGTTGATGCGCTTGGAGAAGACCCTGTAGCCCCAGATCGTGTAGACGAGCACGACCGGAACGAACAGAACAGCGGCGATCGTCATGATCAGAAGGGTGGTGTCCGCGCTCGCGGCCTGCTGGATCGTCAGCGAGTAGGCCTCATCGATCGAGGAGCGCATGACGTCGGGAGCCATCGCCGAGAAGATGAAGACGACGGCGAAGGCGATGCCTGCGAAGTGCAGGGTGAAGGCTTTTCCGCTGCTGTTCTGCTGGGTGAGGATCAGCGAGCCGATCAGTGCCAGTGCGGCCAGACCGAGAGGAATCCAGGCCAGCGCGTTGGGCGAGTGGAGGAGTTGGGCCCACAGAGCCCACACGGCGGTGACCGTCGTGGAGGCGAGCGAAGACCGCCGGGCGAGGGCGAGGGCTCTCTCAGAGAGCTCTCCGGCCGTCTTCAGGGAGATGAAAAGCGCTCCGTGGGTGAGGAACAGCAGGCAGGTGACTGCACCGCCCAGCAGCGTGAAGGGCGTGAGCATGCTGAGGAATCCGCCGGTGATCTGGTGGGAGGCGCCGTAGACCAGGGTATCGGGGGAGACCTCGCTCGCGGGCACGGGGGCGCCCGAGGCGGTGTCGATCACTTCGATCCTCATTCCCTGCACCAGATTGGCGAAGGCAGCTCCCCACAGGATCGAGGGGATCCAGGCGGCGACCGTGTGCACCCAGTCCCACCGGTCGCGCCAGGGCTGGTCGTTGATCTTCTCTCGCCACTCGATGGCGCACACTCGCACGATGAGGCACAGCAGGATGGCGAGGAGCACGAGGTAGGCGCCCGAGAAGAGGGTGCCGTACCACTCCGGGAAGGCCGCGAAGGTGGCGCCGCCGGCCGTCAGCAGCCAGACCTCGTTGCCGTCCCAATGGGGGCCGATGGTGCCGAGCATCGCCCGGCGCTCCTTCTCATCGCGGCCGAGGATCTTCAGGAGCATGCCGACACCGAAGTCGAAGCCCTCCAGGGTCAGGTAGCCGATCCACAGGACGGCGATGAGAACGAACCAGAGGATGGGCAGAGTCATGGGAGTTTCCTTCTTCCGGCTCAGTACTCGAAGGACAGGACGGGGATCGACGTCTTGTGGGAGGCGGCCTTATCGACCAGTTTGACGGACTCTTCCGTCTGCGTGCGCACACCCTCGCGGATGTAACGGCGCAGCAGAATGAACCAGATGACGCCGAGAACGGCGTACAGGAGAGTGAAGATGACCATTGAGGTCAGGACCGTGCCCGGGGAGACGACGGTGGACACGCCGTTGGCGGTCAGCATGCGAACCTGCGAGACCGGATCGGCCAGGTTGGGGACGACCACCCAGGGCTGACGACCCATTTCGGTGAAGATCCAGCCGAATGAGCAGGCGATGAAGGGAAGCCACATCGTCCACAGCGCGGCGATGCCGATCCGAGAGCTCTCGACGATGCGTTTCCTGCGGGTGAGCCACATGGCGAGAGCTCCGATGGCGATTGAGATCATGCCCAGCCCGATCATGAGCCGGAAAGACCAGAAGGCGACCATCTCATTGGGGGTGTAGTCCACTCCCCGCCCGTAGCGGTCCTCATACATGTGCTGGGCATCGGCCAGGCCCATGACTTCAGCATTGGGATCGTTGGTGGCCATGAAGGAGTACACATAGGGCACCGTGATGACATGCGTGGCGGTGCCGTCCTGGCAGGAGCCGAAGGCGGCGACCGTGAAGCCCGCTCCGGATTCCGTCCGGCACAGCATCTCGGCCGAGGCCATCTTGGCCGGCTGCTCCTCGGCGATGAGCTGGCCCTGCATGTGGCCGCTTCCGGAAGTCAGGACGCCGGCGAGAATCATCGTGATCGCGCCGAATCGCGTCAGGCGCCGCCACAGCTCGTAGGCCTCATAGCTCTGCCCGGCGGCTGCGGCCTTGGTCATCCACCATACGGAAACGCCGAGGACGACGGCGCCGGCGACCAGGAAGGCGGAGGACACGGTATGGATCAGGGTGGTCCACAGGATGTGGTTGTTCAGGACTTCGAAGAAGCCGCTGATGCCGTCGAGCTCGGCGCGGCCGGTGTCGGGATTGACGACTGTGCCGACCGGATGCTGCATCCAGGAGTTGGCGGCGAGGATGAAGAAGGCGGAGATGTTCGTTCCCAGGGCGACCATCCACATGCACAGGTTGTGCAGCTTGGGGGACAGGCGGTCCCAACCGAAGATCCACAGGCCGAGGAAGGTCGATTCCATGAAGAAGGCGAGGAGGGCCTCGAAGGCCAGCGGCGCGCCGAAGATGTTGCCGACGTAGCGGGAGTACTCCGACCAGTTCATGCCGAACTGGAACTCCTGCACGATGCCGGTGGCCACGCCGAGTGCGAAGTTGATCAGCAGGATCTTGCCGAAGAACTTGGTGGCGACGCGCCATTGCTCGTTGCCGGTGCGCACGTAGTTGGTCTCCATGAGCGCCACGAGCGGGGACAGGCCGATCGTGAGCGGGACGAGGATGAAGTGGTAGACGGTCGTGATGCCGAACTGCCATCGAGCCAGGTCGAGAGAGTCCAGTGCCATCGGTGCGAGGGCCATCAGCGTCACCTTTCGCGACGAGTGATGAAAGCAATAAGTGAATCTGCCGCGATCGTCGCGGAGTAATAGGTGCAGCATAAGCCAAGTGGTGACACCTTGTCATGAATTCCGCGATGCAAGGCTAGCACTAGCATTGCGAATGCTAGAGAAGGTAATTGGTGAGAGTGAGGCAGACCCTTGGGCGAGCTGAGAGCTGTTGCGGCCTCCGGTGTGAAATACTGTCGTCGGCTCCGGGTGCTGCGTACCGGCATCCGGTGCTCGAGCCCTTGGTTGAGACCGTTCTGGAGAAGTGCGCCGCACAATGCGCCGCCGCACTCCCGGATCGTTAAGTCCTTCCGCAGGCCGACGCCGCAAGGCGAGAACACAGGCTTTTCGGCTCCCTCGTCGGGAGCGTGACTGCGTCCCAGCACCGTGGGTACGACGGAGGCAGGGACACCCGGAGAGTGCGCACCACCGTGTCCACATCAAACCCATCATCCTTTTCCGGACGCGATTCCGAGGCGTCCCCAGCGCCCGCAGATGCGGCTGCCGCCGAGAAGGCGGAGAAGATAGAGAAGACTGCCAAGTCTGAGAAGACGTCCACCGGCACGGCTCCTGCCCGTCGTCGTCGTAAGGTGACTGCCGCTGCGACCGCCCCCGCACAGGTTCCTGCCGCCGAGCAGCCGGTCCTGACGGAGGACTCTCGGGACCCTCGTCGTGATCCTGACGGCGAGGCGCGCACTCAGGGGATTCAGGAGACTCAGGAGGCTCACTCCGGGGGCGCTGATGCCGACCGAGTCGCCGAGGCGGCTGATGCGGCGGAGTCGTCGGATCTGGAAGCCACTGAAACCACTGACGTTGCTGAAGACTCTGAAGTCGCCGAGGTTGCTGAAGAAATCGAGGCGTCCGAGGCTGAGAATGCCGAAGCTGATGGTGGGTCTGAGAACTCGCAGGCCGGCGCCGAGCGGGGCGACGAGGCTGGTGCGCCCGGGTGGGCGCCGTATCTTCCCGCTGCGTCCCTGCTGTTTCAGGCCCCGGACCCCGCGCGCGCTCGACGCCGTCGTCGTAAGGTGACTGCCGCGACGACCGCCCCCGCACAGGCTCCTGCCGCCGAGCAGCCCGCTCTGACAGCTGCTCAGGATGATGAGGGAGACTCCGGGGCCCGCGCCTCCGGCGAGCCCGCGACCGCGTCGAAGGGCGGCAGAAGGCGGCGCCGTAAGGCCACGGCGGCCCAGGCCGCGCCCGAACATCTCGAGGCGCCGGCGGATGACTCGGATGACATGAATGACTCCGGCAATATCGGGGAGTCTGAGAATCGGGGCGACGCCGATGGCGATTCCCGGGATGACGAGCGCGATGGCGCGGGCCGCCGCAAGCGTCGCCGTGGAGGCCGTGGCCGCAGGACCCGTTCTCGCAATGAGACGCGTCAGGGGGGCGAGAAGGAGGACGGAAAAGAGGATAAAGGTAAAGAGGACTCGGATTCTGATTCCGCTGATCCCCGAAGCTCGAGGGCAGATGCCGAGGAGACTGCTGACGCGGCTGAGGAGGCTTCCTCCAGTCGCCGACGTCGCCGCCGCTCGCGCTCCCGCACCCGTTCCGACGCCGGTAGGGATCCCCGTGACGAGGTCACCGCACTCAAAGGATCGACCCGCTTGGAGGCCAAGCGTCAGCGTCGTCGCGAGGGACGCGCGGCCGGACGCCGTCGCCCCATCGTCACCGAGGCGGAGTTCCTGGCCCGCCGTGAGAGTGTGGACCGCCAGATGATCGTGCGCGAGCAGGATGGTCTCAATCAGATCGCTCTGCTTGAGGACGGACTGCTCGTCGAGCACTACGTTGCCCGTCATACGCAGATATCCATGGTCGGCAATGTCTACGTCGGTCGGGTTCAGAACGTGCTGCCGTCCATGGAGGCGGCCTTCGTGGACCTGGGCAAGGGGCGCAATGCCGTGCTGTACGCCGGCGAGGTCAACTGGGACGCCGCCGGCATGGAGGGCAAGCCCCGTCGTATTGAGGACGCCCTCTCCAGCGGTGACACGGTCCTCGTGCAGGTCACCAAGGACCCCATCGGGCATAAGGGCGCGCGCCTGACCAGCCAGATCACATTGGCGGGTCGTTATCTCGTGCTCGTCCCGGGAGGCGCGATGACTGGCATCTCCCGCAAGCTTCCGGACACCGAGCGCGCGCGCTTGAAGAAGATCCTCAAGCGCATCATCCCTGATGACGCCGGCGTTATCGTGCGCACTGCCGCCGAGGGCGCCAGTGAGGAGCAGCTCACTGCTGATGTCAAGCGTCTCATCTCCCAGTGGCAGACCATCGATAAGAAGGCATCCTCTGTCTTCAAGGGCTCCAGCAAGGCTCCCGTTCTTCTCAAGGGAGAGCCCGAGCTGGCGGTGCGCGTCGTGCGCGATGTCTTCAATGAGGACTTCAGGCGCCTGGTCGTTCAAGGATCCGGCGCTTGGAAGACGATCAGCCAGTACGTGGACGAGTTGAGCCCGGATCTGGCGGATCGCCTTGAGCACTGGGTGGATGCAGAAGATGTCTTCGCCGCCCATCGAGTCGATGAGCAGCTCGCCAAGGGGTTCGATCGCAAGGTCTGGCTTCCCAGCGGGGGAACGCTCATCATCGACCGCACTGAGGCCATGACGGTCATTGACGTCAACACCGGTCGTTTCACCGGAGGAGCCGGAGGCACTCTTGAAGAGACGGTCACGCGCAACAACCTCGAAGCCGCCGAGGAGATCGTCCGCCAGCTGCGACTGCGCGACATCGGCGGAATGGTGGTCATCGACTTCGTGGACATGGTTCTGGAGTCCAACCGCGACCTCGTTCTACGCCGCTTGATCGAGTGCCTCGGGCGAGACCGCACTCGCCACCAGGTCACCGAGGTGACGTCTCTCGGACTGGTGCAGATGACTCGCAAGCGTGTGGGCCAAGGATTGGTCGAGGCGTTCTCCACCCCGTGCGAGTGCTGCGGAGGGCGCGGTTTCATCGTCCACGACAATCCGGTCGAGAATCAGGCCGCGGATATGTCGGCCTCCGGTCGGAAGGGGGCGGGGCGTCGCGGTCGCAAGAATCGAGAGGAATCCGCTGCATCCCGGTCGTCCAGGCGGTCCGGCGGCCCTGCGGAGGCGCGCAGCGAGGCCAGTCAGGCTGAGGCCCCCGAGCGCGATGACGCCGCGCGTGCCGCAGTGCGCGGGGCTCTGGCTCAGATCGCCGCTGCGACCGAGCAGGCTCACAGTCATTCCCCCGAGCATGCGGGGGCCGGTCATGAGGGCTCATGAGGGCGGATGCCCGACCGCATGGTTCCGCGCGGGGCTCGTGCCCAAGAACACAGGCCTGCGCGACTGTCGCGGGTTGGTCGGACGCTGCGGATCGCTTAAAGTAGTTCGCCGGTGCGTCTTGCACCCTGCCAAAGGGATCGTTCTTCGGTGATGGAACGTGAGGTTCTCCGGAAATGGTCCAAAGATTCGACAGAGATGAGCATTCAAGTGGTCTACGCGATCGTCAAGGCCGGCGGCCGTCAGGAGAAGGTCTCTGTCGGCGACGTCGTGGTTGTCGACAAACTCGCCGGCGAGATCGGTGACGAGGTGTCCCTCGCTCCCGTCATGCTGGTGGAAGGCGACAAGGTCACCACTACTGCCGCCGACCTCGCCAAGTCCTCCGTCACCGCCGAGATCATCGGTGAGGAGAAGGGCCCCAAGATCAACATTCTCAAGTTCAAGAACAAGACGGGCTTCCGCAAGCGTCAGGGCCACCGCGCTCAGCTCACGGCCGTCAAGGTCACCGCGATCAACTGACCACTCCCACGGCGTTCTCGCGCACCGCTCTCAAGTGCCAGCGTCAGACGCCAGCTTTAAGAGAAAGAAGCCTCACTATGGCACACAAGAAGGGTCTTGGTTCCTCCCGCAACGGCCGCGATTCGAATGCTCAGCGTTTGGGCGTTAAGCGTTTTGGCGGTCAGCTCGTCAAGGCCGGCGAGATCATCGTCCGTCAGCGCGGCACTCATTTCCACCCCGGCAACAATGTGGGCCGCGGTAACGATGACACCCTGTTCGCCACTGCTGCCGGCAATGTTCATTTCGGTACTCACCGCGGCCGCAAGGTTGTCAACGTCGTGCTCCCCGAGGCCTGATTCTCCGCATTCTCCGCATCACTATTCTGGTTCCGCGAGGGCGAACGGCATGTGCCGTCCGCCCTCGCGGCATATGCTCTGCTCGCCTAGCCCCTCAGGAGACATCATGCCCAGCTTCATCGACCGAGTGGTCATCCACGCGGTCGGCGGCAACGGCGGCCACGGCTGCACATCGATCCACCGTGAGAAGTACAAGCCCCTGGCCGGGCCCGACGGTGGCGATGGCGGTCACGGCGGCGATGTCGTACTCGTCGCGGATCCGCGCGTCACCACTCTGCTGACCTACCATCGCTCTCCTCACCGATCGGCGGGCAACGGCACTCCCGGCATGGGCGGTTGGCGCCGTGGCACCGACGGCAAGGATCTGGTGCTGCCCGTTCCCGAGGGGACTGTCGTCAAAGATGCCGACGGCACCGTGCTCGCGGATCTGGTCGGTGATACCGACAGTATTGTCGTTGCCGAGGGCGGCACCGGGGGGCGCGGCAACTTCTCCCTGGCGTCCTCCAAGCGCCGCGCGCCGGGATTCCACCTCTTGGGCTTGCCCGGGCGGGCTCGTGACATCACCCTGGAGCTCAAGACCATTGCCGATGTCGCTCTGGTCGGATATCCGAGCGCGGGCAAGTCCTCACTCATCGCCGCGTTGAGCGCGGCCCGCCCCAAGATCGCCGACTACCCCTTCACCACTCTGGTACCGAACCTGGGGGTCGTCGAGGCGGGGGAGGTGCGGTACACAATCGCCGACGTCCCCGGGCTTATTCCGGGAGCGAGCCAGGGCAAGGGCCTCGGCCTGGAGTTCTTGCGCCATATCGAACGCTGTGCGGTGATCGTCCACGTCCTGGACTGCGCGACGCTCGAGCCCGGCCGCGACCCTCTGTCCGACCTGGATGCCATTGAGGCCGAGCTCGCCGCATACGCGGCCCGCCTCGATCAGGCGGAGGACGCTCCGGCTCGGACCGGTCGTGTACCGCTTATGGAACGTCCGCGCGTCGTGGTGCTGAACAAGATCGACGTTCCCGAGGCCGCCGAGCTCGCCGATTTCGTGCATTCCGACGCCGCCTCCCGGGGATTGGCCGTTTTCGAGGTTTCCGCGGTCGCACATACGGGATTGCGCGCCCTGTCGTTCGCCCTGGCCGAGCTCGTGACCCAGGCACGGACGGCTTCCGCGGCCACCGTGGCCCGAGCCGAGGGGGAGCGCCCCGTGATTCGTCCGGCGGCCGTCGGCCGTCGCGGCAAGGAGTCCCTGGCTACGGTGAATCTCATCCACCATCCGCGTGAGGGCGACGTCTACCAGGTGCGTGGCGACAAGCCTGAGCGCTGGGTGCAGCAGACCGATTTCACCAACGATGAGGCGGTCGGCTACCTGGCCGACCGCCTGGCAGCCGGCGGCGTGGAGGACCAGCTGGTCACCGCCGGCGCTCATGCCGGGGACGCCGTCCTCATCGGGTCGATCGACAACGGGGTGCTGTTCACCTGGGAGCCGACCATGACGACTGGGGGAGAGCTTCTCGGGGCCCGGGGCACTGACATGCGTCTTGAGGATCGGCATCGGCGCAGCAATGTGGAGCGTCGTGCTCAGTACCATGAACTCATGGACGCCAAGGAGTCCGCTCGTCAGCAGCTGCGCGACGAGGCCGCCGAGGGGATCTGGGTGGATGCTGCCAGTCACCGCGATGACGGGGACGATGCATGAGGGCGACGGGCTTCCGGCCGGTGCGGCTGGCCGATGGGGCGCGGATCGTGCTCAAGGTTGGCTCGTCATCGCTGACTCGCCCCGACGGCGGTCTTGACCTCAACCGTATTGACATTGTCGCCGGCCTTGTCGCCGGGTTGCGCGAGCGCGGCCATGACGTGGTCCTGGTGTCCTCGGGCGCGGTGGCTGCGGGGCTGGTTCCTCTTGGTATGACGGAGCGCCCCGGTGAGCTGCGCCTGCTGCAGGCGGCGGCCTCCGTGGGCCAGGGCCACCTGGTTTCTCGATGGCAGACCGCCATGAGCGCCTATGGGGTGGTGACCGCTCAGGTGCTGCTCACTGCACAGGACGTCGCCGTACGCACTCACTACCGGACCGTGCGCGCCACTTTCGATGCTCTGCTCTCAATGGGGGTCGTGCCCATCGTCAACGAGAACGATGCTGTTGCCACGACCGAGTTCACCTTAGGGGATAACGACCGCCTGGCTGCTCTCGTGGCTCATCTGGTCACCGCTGATGCTCTCGTGCTGCTCACCGACGTCGATGGCATGTGGACGGCCAGGCCGGGCACGCCCGGTGCTCGGCCCGTGCGCTACGTCGAAGCGCCGGAGGAACTCGGCGCGGTGGATGTGTCGGGGCGCGGCGGCTCACTCGGCACCGGCGGAATGCGTACCAAGCTTCAGGCCGCGACGATCGCCTGCGCGTCGGGAACCGCCACGATCATCGCCGCGGCTGATGACGCTCCGCGCCTCCTGGGGCAGCGGGAAGTGCCCGCCGACCTGGGCACCTGGTTCGCGCCGACTGGTCCGCACCGTCCCAGCCGGCGACTGTGGATGGCCCACGCCTCCATTCCCGAGGGGCGCGTGACGATCGATGCCGGTGCTCAGCGGGCCATCACCGTCGGCAAGAAGTCTCTTCTCCTGCCTGGTGTCATCGGCGTCAGTGGGGACTTCGAGTCCGGGGCGGTGGTGGAGGTCGTGGGACCCGCAGGGGCCGTGGCCCGGGGCATCTGCCGCTACTGCGCCACCGAGCTCGAGGAGGTCCTCCAGGCACGCAGGCAGGGGGCCGCCGACGCACTCGATCATGTCGCCCCCGTGGTGCACCGCGACGACCTCGCCGAGCTCCCTCACACCGCGGGCGCGTGAAGATCCGCCTGCCGTCTGTGCGCCGTCGATTCGCGGGGCGATCAGACCTCAGGCGATGCGGCGAGGAGCCGACTGCGCATTGATCTCAGCCTCATGACCGTACGGCGAAGGCTGGGGCTGCATTCTTGCGCCTTGGCGATATCCCAGTGCTCACGGGCGATAAAGCGCAAGTCCCGCGTTATTGAGGAAAACCTGGGCCATACCGGTGTCGGAATCTCCCTCGACGGCGACCTCAACGTAAGGGTCTCCAGTCATCGACGACTCCGCGCGGCCTTGAACAGCCCCGTGAGATCGTCAGGAGCAATGAGATCGTCGACAACGTCCGAGATGGTCAGCCCCAGGTCGAGGTCGCTCGCATCCGGCAATGAGGAGAGGAGCTCCGCGCGCGAGCCGTCGTCCGTGACGCGAAGGAGGAGAACCTCATCCGGGCTGATGCCTTCGTCATTGAGGATCTCGGGGGCATGAGTGGACAGAATGATCTGAAGATCTGAAGAACGCCGTGCCTGTGCGAGTACCGAAGGCAGGATCTTCACAATTGCGCTGTTGAGAGAGAGTTCGGGCTCCTCCAGCAGCAGTACCCCCGGATTCGCCGGCATCTTGATGATGGCCCACAGGAGTCCGATAAGCCGGAGCGTGCCGTCTGAGAAGTCCGTCTCGTTCTGTTTCGACGGCGTCGGGCGCCAGTTCTTGTAACCCGCGATCAGGTGCGGCTTGCCAGCGGGGTCGAGCTCAATGGAGAGTGACTCGAAGCCGGGGACCGCCGCGCGCAGGGCCTCCTGCATGCGTCTGAGCCATGCGTCGCGGGTTCGGGGTGTGGTTGCGTTCATCTGGGCGATGAAGTTGCTCCCGAAGGGATCGTCACCGGAGGTGACGGCACGCGAGGGGTCGCGGATGATCTGCGGAACGAGGTGGAAGTACTGAACCCGTCCGAGGTAGTCGGCGATGGGACGAAAAGCCTGGTTGGAGGCGACCTGCTCGAGGTGCGTCTGGGTCAGGAGCATCTCGTCCTTTCGGTCCCGATCATCGGCGCGCCTGAGAATTTCCCTATCGTTCTTGGTCACTAGTTCTTCATCGACGACAGGCCGGTTCTGCCCGTTACCTTGGTGGTGGTCGCAGGGAGGAGTCTTGCGGCTGGGCCAGCGGTGG
>ERZ773004.49-NODE-49-length-80282-cov-5.096987_pt1 | contig 80282 bp, 68 predicted proteins | sample MGYA00580667_ERZ773004 | MGnify/ENA primary metagenome ERZ773004 (study PRJEB29015, sample SAMEA2737963) | human oral metagenome | biome: human oral; feature: human-associated habitat; material: dental | place: China | collected 2123 ... | reverse complement strand
CCTGAAAATTCTAAAAGAAATGGTTAATGGTTTTATAGATTTTTTAAAATTTATTTTTGCCATTATAATATTAATACATCATAGCTGGCAGTTTTTTCCTATACTGCCTATAGGATATATAGGCGTGGAATTCTTTTTCTTAGTAACTGGTTGGCTCATGGCTAAAAAATTTTATGATTTTGAGCTTAATGAAAATATATTTGTTATCACTAGAAATTATATAGTGAGAAAAATAAAGGTATTTTATTTAGAATACCTTGTGGCTATTGCGATAGGCTTTATTTTCATATGTTTATTTGCTTGGAATGAAGTACCGTCCATATCGGGCATGCTGGCATTGACAATAGGAGATATATTATTATTGCAAATTTGGGGTTTTCCTGTAAGATCTATAACTGGCGTTATGTGGTATCTATCAGCTATGATAGGCTCTATATCCATATTGCTTCCAATTATACTTAAAAATCAAAAAATGTTTATAAATTTCATTGCTCCACTTGTTATATTGATTTCATTTGGATCGATAGCATATCAATACAATTATATGGGAGTCATTATGGAGCCTATTTTTGGAGGATTCATTCATATCGGACTCATTAGGGCTATTGCAGATATTTCTTTGGGTTATTGCTTATATTTTGCTACAGAAAAAATTAATTCTATTAATTTTACAACAATAGGACTTATTTTGATCGCTATATTAGAATTTATTTTATATGCCGCAATCTTTTATCTTATCATTTTTACGCGTAAACCAAATAATACTGATTTTATTATAATATTGTTTTTATCTATATCTCTTAGCTTCTCTTTTAGTAGTAAATCATTGTTGGCAACTTTATTCCAAAAAAGAATTTTTAATAATTTAGGGCTATTAAGCCTGAATATTTTTTTAAATCATTTTTACATAGGTTGGATAATTATGGTTACGCAATCTAAATATTCTATGAAGCCTTATCAATCTATTGTCTATTATTTTTTAGGCGCAACAATTTGCATTATTTTAAATTTCATTATAGTAAAAGTTTTAAGAAAAATACAATATAAAAAACTAATTGATATTTTTTTAATTAAGGGGAAATAGCTTGAATATTCAAATTATAAAATTCCTCTTAGTTGGTATATTAAATACTGTTTTTGGCTACGGTCTATTTGCCCTTTTTATCTATCTGGGTCTATATTATCCTCTTGCCGTGTTGCTTTCTACGATACTTGGCGTATTGTTTAACTTTAAAACCATAGGCGGGCTAGTGTTCGGCAGCAACGATAATAGACTTATTTTTAAATTTATTTTGGTCTATGTTATAACCTATCTTTTAAATATATTTTTTCTATGGCTTTTTAAGCGGCTTGGTTTCGAAAATATGTATATAAACGGTTTTGTGCTTTTGATCCCGCTGGCCGCGGTATCATTTTTATTAAATAAATTTTTCGTCTTTAGGAGATGATATGAAAAAAATCAGTATAGTTACTGCCTGCTTTAACGAAGAGGAGAATGTAGAGGAAGTCTATACGCGCGTAAAAAAAGCTATGGGCGAATTTCCGGAGTATGCCTATGAGCATATATTTATCGATAATGCTTCGACCGATAGGACGGTTGAAATTTTAAAACGCCTAGCAAAGGATGATAAAAATTTAAAGATCATCGTAAATTCTAGAAACTTTGGTCATATTAAATCACCAACCTATGCGCTTTTGGGTGCAGACGGAGATGCCGTTATATCTATCGTAGCCGATCTGCAAGATCCGCCCGAGATGATTGCGCAGTTTATAAAAAAATGGCAGGAGGGCAACGACTTGGTTTTGGCTATTAAGCGAGATAGCGAGGAGCGTGGCGTGATGTTTAAAATCAGAGAGTGCTATTACGAGCTTTTATCAAAGTTATCTGAGATCGAAATTTTTAAGAATTTTACCGGCTTTGGACTTTTTGATAAAAAAGTCATCATTGCGCTTAGGCAGATGCATGATCCATATCCGTTTTTTCGCGGAATGTTAGCGGAGGCAGGTTATAGAGTAGCTAAAATTCCTTATGATCAACCCGTGAGAATTAAAGGAGTTACCAAAAACAACTTCTATACGCTTTATGATATGGGGATACTCGGTATAATCTGCAATTCCAAAGTACCACTTCGGCTCGCAACCTTTATAGGTATGATAACGGGCATTTTAAGTATAATAGTAGGACTTGTGTATTTTATACTTAAGCTAATTTATTGGGATGAGATGAGCGTGGGCATCGCGCCTCTTATCATACTTTTTTCATTCGTTTCATCTGGAATTTTGTTTTTTATCGGTATAATAGGCGAATATATCGGTGCAATTTATACACAAGTGTTGAATCGCCCATTGGTATTTGAAAAAGAAAGAATAAATTTTGACTGAGGATATTTTTTTAAGCATTGCGGTACCGACTTATAATAGAGCAGAATTCTTAGATAAAAGTCTAAATAGTCTATGCAAAAGCGTGTATAAAAGCGAGCGAAAAGATATTGAAATTTTAATTTTAGATAATGCTTCCAGTGATAAAACTTCGGATATTGCAAAAAAATATATTGATTTCGGACTTGTAAAATATATAAAAAATAGTGAAAATACTGGTCCAGATAATAATTTCAAAAAAGCGATTTCTTTGTCGCGCGGAAAATATATATGGATATTCGGTGATGATGATTTAGTGTTTGATGATACGATTAAATATTTAATGCGGATACTAGATTCTTCTTCGAAATTCGGTATCATTCATTTAAAGGCACAAAATTTCATAGACAAAATTAAGCCGGTAGAATTTAAAGAATTTAGTAATTTTAAAATTTATGATGATGATAAAGCGGAGTTTATAAAAGAAGCCCATACTAATTTAACTTTTATAACTTCTAATATAGTAAATAAAAGTTTATTTGATAGAATCGATTTAGACGCAATAGCAAATAACAATCTCGTGCAGCTTTATTGGAATATCGCCTGCGCGATTTTGTCTAATAAGCAAGTCGTGGTGTTTGATAAAATTTATGCAGCAAGGCAGTTTAATAGTGGAAGATATAATTTTTCAGAAGTATTTGGTGCAAATCTAAATGATACCTTAATCACTATTGAAAAGAATTTTAACGTAGATTTCGTGCTTGAAATTTTTAGAAAAAGGCTTTTAATATATTATTATCCCGCCAATATAATTAGGATACGAAACGGCCTTTCTGCAGTTAGGAACGAAAACTGCTTTCGCAATTTATATAAAATTTATAAGAAATTCCCCTCTTTTTGGATATTCACGGTTAGCGCGATGTGGATACCAAAAAAGCTAGGCCTTTTAATAGTTAAATTTATGCAAAAGACGATTTAGGACGGAATTTGCTATCTAAAATTTCATATATGGCGCTAGCGCAGATATTTTTTGCGTTTGTATCCGTAGTATCGATCTTAGTTCTACCAAAGCTTTTATCTTTAGAAGGCTTTGGATACTATCAATTATTTATATTTTTTGCTAATTACGTAGAATTTTTACATTTTGGACTATCTGATGGTATATATCTAAGATACGGTGGTAGGCGATATGAATTTATTTCTAAAAGAACTCTAAAATCCCAAATTTGTACGATGGAGATTTTATATATTCTAGAATGCCTAATTATATTTTTTACGGTTTGTGCGTTTTCGTTCGATAAAAGGTTATTTTTATATATTGCTATTTCGGGTGCTATCACGGTGCCAAGATCATTTCTATATAATCTTTTGCAAAGTGTAAATGAGATAAAAAAGTCAATACTCGTTTTGTTTATAGAAAGAATTTTTGTCTTATCATCTATATCAGCAGTTTATTTCGTGGATTTCGATAAAGCTAAATTTTTAATATTTTCATTTATTTTTGCCAGATTTATATCGCTTGTTTATATTTGTTTTTTATGTAGGGATCTTTTTAAAGTAAAGATGGCTCCTTTTACAGATAGCTTATTTTATATATATAAAAATATGCGAATAGGTATAAAATTAACAATCTCTGCGCTTTGTAATATATTTTTAATATTTATTGCAAGATCTATGATTGCATGGAAATTTAGCATCGTTTTATTTGGCAAAATTTCACTTATATTGTCGTTACTAAATTTTGCTCTATTTTTTATCAATGCATTCTCGGCGATCTTATTCCCGATATTACGAACTAAAAAAGCTTGCGAACAAAACGAAATTTTTAAAATTTTAGATGATGGACTATCAATCATATTTGTATTTTTATTTCTATTTGCATATCCTGTAGAAGTTCTACTGGGCGCTTGGCTACCTAAATATGCGGACGTTTTAAATTATATGCCGATAATTTTTGCGATATTGCTATGCGAAGGCAAGACGCTTCTTCTTACTAATTCATATTTTAAGACATTGCGCAAAGAAGGACAAATGCTTCGTATAAATTTAATTTCTTTGATTATATTTTCAGTATTTATTGGATTTATTGTATATTTTTGCAATGATATATTTATCATAATGTTTTGCCTGTTTTTATCTCTTTTTGCCAAATATATCGCATTGAGTTATGGTCTGAAAAAATTTATAAAAAGTGTAAATTTTTGCAATATTGGTGTAGAATTTTTTTGTGGTGTTTGCTTTATTGCTATATCTCATATATTGCCTGGCGTCTACGCGTTTTGCTTAATAATAGTAAGTTTTATAGTTTTAATTGTATTAAAAAGGAAAACTTTTATCCAATTGCTTAAATTTATAAAGACGATATAAATCTGAAAATATTACTATGAGTAATAATTATATCAATCTCGATGTAGCATTTTGTATTTTCATAAATTTTGCTAAAATTCAAATTTTTCAAAGAAACTTTATTATATACTTCCCATTCACTTTAAAAAAAGGACGACCATGCCAAAGATGAAAAGCGTGCGCGGTGCCGTCAAGCGTTTTAAAGCGGGCAAAAACAAGATCAAAAGAGGCTCGGCGTTTCGCAGCCATATTTTGACGAAGATGTCTCAAAAACGCAAGAGGAATTTGCGCGAGGCCCAATACGTCGATTCTACGAACGTATCTGCGGTTAAAAAAATGCTTTGCAAATAGTGCGAAGTTAGTTTTTGACGAAAGTCATTCAAACTCCCCTAAATTCATGGATTTTAGGGCAAGATCCCCAAGGGACGCCGATTAAGAAAGGATTAATATGGCAAGAGTAAAAACGGGCATTGTTAGACGCCGCCGACACAACAAGGTGCTAAAGCTTGCGCGCGGATTTTATAGCGCAAGACGCAAACATTTCAGAAAGGCCAAAGAGCAGCTGGAGAGAAGCCTCGTTTACGCCTTCCGTGACAGACGCGCGAAAAAACGCGATTTCCGCAGACTTTGGATAGTGCGCATCAATGCAGCTTGCAGGCTAAACGACATCAGCTATTCTAAATTTATAAACGGACTTAGAAAAGCGGGCATCGAGCTTGATAGAAAAATTTTAGCAAATATGGCTATGAACGACGCCGAAGCTTTCGCAACCGTCGCAAAGAAGGCAAAAGCAGCATTAAAATAAGCTTTAAAATTTGGCCGTCTTTAAGGCGGCTAAATTTTTAAATTTCGACAAAGCTTTTAATTTTAAAAGCGCGTCCGCAAATTTGTTGAAATTTAAGAATTTGGGTAATTTTATTTGAGGCGGTGCAGAATGCTAAAGCCTTTGAAAAAATCGTATCTCTTGCGCTTGTCGGTGCAGCAGGGTTCGGCTATGCGAGCGAGCAGAATTCCTGGAGCTATACAAACGCGCAAAAATCACCTTCCAACAACACTTCCCGTTCCGATGTAATGAGCGCTGCGGATAGCTTGGGCGCGAAATTAAGCAGGCACGACGCGGCTAGCGATAGCTCCACGAGCGACGAGTATGAAAACTCATTTCGTATCAAGCTCGAGTGTGCAAGGGGCTTTGCCAAAAAAGGCTCATATTCGGGTAGGCTTAATAATTAGCGCGTTATGATGCCTGCATTTCGCTGGACGGGCAATAGCGGCGTAAATGCCGAGTTTTGGAACGGCATTACCAATATAGGCGGCGCGCTGGTTCCTTATGTGGCTTTTGGCTCTTACGAAGCGGCGACGCCGGGCGATCAAACTACGCAATATCTGGTCAGAAGGGATGAAGACGCGGTTCAGATGAAGCGAAATATCGCGGCAGGCATAGCAAATTTAGGCTATACCTATACTAAAAATTCTACTAGAAATTTAAATTTAGTCTATGCCGATATAGATAATTTCGTAAATTTTTACGGCAGAGAAAATATCGCAGGATACTTTATCGACGAAGTTAATACCGAAAACAATCCCGCAACTATTGCCTATATGGAGAGTATCTACAACTATATCAAGACTAAATATCCGGGAATGCTCGTTTTGGCAAACAACGGCTGGGGCGTGCGCGACGCCATAGCTCCCTATGCGGACGTTTGGATGCTGCAAGAGGTGAGCGTGGATGAGTATATAAACCACTATCGTCCTAGAACCTCTGAGTTTGAAAAAGATCCCGCAAATTCCTCTAAAATTTTGCACGTGATATACAACGCAAGACCCGATCAGTACGACGAGATCATAAGATTGTCTCGCGAGCGTAACGCGGCAAATCTATTCATCACCTCCGATACGAATGCCTATCCTAGCGGATACGACGATCTGCCTACCTATTTTGAAGCGCTGATGCTGGCGATCAATAACTTCACGCCTAAAAACGGCAGCCTGTTTTCGCAGGTCGCAAGAGGCGGCAACCGGGTAGGCATCGAGATGCCGCGCTCGAAGGTCGATCTGGATCTTACAAAGCTTGCAAGAAATTCCGCTTATAAAAATTTAACCGACACCGACGGGCAGGAGTTTAACGTAAACGTAAGCGCGATCGGAAACTATGGCGGGGATTACAAAGACCGCTCGGGCGGCGTCAAATACGATCACAAGAGCGACGGAATTTTACTCGGAGCCTCCAAGAGAGTGGATGATCTTACGCTGGGCGTGATCTTTGGGTATCAAAAATCGGACGCTTGGTACGAGGGTAAATTCGACGGCGTCAAAGAAAACATCAAATCCTACGAGCTCGGTCTGGCGGGCAGATACGATTTTAGCGAGAATGTGGATCTGGCGGTAGGCTTAACATATTCGACGAACGATCATAAATTTGAAACCAACAACGGATTCGGCGCTATCCACGGCGCGAAATACAAATCGCAAATTTGGGATTTCAGTACGAGAGCAGGGTATAAATTTTTATTTGAAAACGGCTATATAAAGCCGTATTTGGGGCTTGGAGCGATTAGGGTGAACGAAGATGCGATCTCTAGGCTTAAATTTAGCTCCGCTTCAAAAACCGCACCGAACGGCACCGCGGGAATTTACGCGATCAAGGCTTTTGGTGATCTGCAGATATTCGCAAATGCGGAGTACGAGCATCGATTTAGCGGCGATTCGTATCATGCAAGCAGAAAGTATTCGGATAGATACGACGTCGAGGGGCTTGATTATTCTAGTGGCGTATTTAACGGCGCGATCGGGCTGAAATATAAGATCCTTCAAAGCGTCGGACTCAGCGCATCGTACGAGCTAAGCGAGAGCAAAAATAGCCTCGCTAGAGCGGCTTTTGACGTGGAATTTTGATTTTAATCGGAGTAGTCCAAGATAGGCAGCTTGAAGCACGATTACAGATTCCTCTTTGCCACAAAGCGAAAATTTTATGAAATTTGCGGCTAAATTTTACCCGGGCTTTGCCGCGAAATTTTAAAATTTGGACCATAAGATTTTGCTCGCATAATCTTTGCTTTTAATTCTATTTAGGATCACTTTTGCGCCGCTTCGGATGCGAAGCCACGAGATATAATCGCTGCCGCAGAAATTTTGCGCGAATACTTGAGGATTTTTAAAATTCTAAAATTTTTACTTGTTTAAGACTTTGCGGATCGCGTTTCATTCGTAAGGGATTTTAAAATTCTACGCACGGCGCAACTGAGGATTTTTAAAAGCAGCAAAATTTTAAGAATTCCAACGGGCATTCAAATTTTCGAGGCAAAATTTAGGCTGATTGGAAGCTGCCGAAATTTGGCAAAAGAAGCGAAATTTTGCGGATCGCTCCGCAAAATTTAAGAGAGATTATTTTAGCTTGTCTAGTTCGATGATGTAAGGCACTGAGTTTACTCCCGCACCGAAATATTTGGCAGCTAGGGCTTTTGCGGCGTTTAGCTCGGCAGCGCTTACGTCTTTGGCACCTGCTTTGTTATCTTCAGCGTAATATTTTCTAAAAACCGCTATCTTTTGCTCGTCGGTTTTAGCATTTTTGATCTCTTTGTAGATGAGCGCGGATTTTGCGTGGCCGTCGTCACCGTGAACGGAGGTCATGACGATATCGACATTATTATTTTTTAGCGTATCTTCGATCCTTGCCATCTCTTTGCGGCAGAATGGGCACAAAGCGTCCGTCAGCATCAAAATCGTAGGCTTTTTGGGATCGTTTCCTAGCTTGATGATATTGTCTTTGCTCTCTGCTTTGAAGACCTTACTTAGCTGTCCTGCGATGCGGTCTTGTTTGATCTGCTCCTTATAGACTACGCGTTTTTTAGGATCGATGATATCGGTAAAGATTAGATCGCCTTGAGTGAAGATGATCTCCTCTTGCGACATATTGCCTTGAGAAATCTTTAAAACGACCGCCTCGACGCCCTTTGGTTCGCTAAGTGGGATACGCTCGGCGACCTTTATTTCGATGCCTTGTGGCGCGCCGCCGTAGATGGATAGAATTTCGCTGTCGCTTAGAGCCGCGTTTAGGCTAGCTGCGAGCGCAACTGAAGTTAAAATAGCTTTTTTCATTTTTTTCCTTTGCAAAAATTCCGCGCATTGTAGTGCAAAATTTTAAATTTTTACTTTTTCAAATAGCGTTTATTGTCGATCGTCACGATATTTCCCATCTTGTCGAGGTATTCGAGGTAGCAGATGACGAATTTTCTGCTAAGCCCAAGCTCCTCTTTGGCGTTCGTGATGTTTACGAAGCCCTCTTTTTCGATGATCGCGTAGAGGCGCTTGATCGCCAGAGCTAAATTTTCAGCCTCGACGAAGAGATTATGCGCGAGACGGACGACCTTTTTGGCGTAGGTTAGCTTTTTTAGCGCGTCATCGCCGCTACTGCGGTCGATCTCCAGCTCGTCATAGACGTTATACGGCGCGAGAGGCGCTATGCCGCCCTTTTTGATGAGATCAAAAATTTTACTCTCCAGGCTCTGTTTGAGCGCGTCAAAATCCACCCCCGATTTTACGTAAACTCCGCCCTTTTTGGAGACGATGCCGCCACGCTCAAGCTCGCTAAGCGCGCGCGCGGCGAGCTCCTCGCTGGCCCACGAGAGCTTTAGGGCGATCGAGGCGGGCGAAAAGATCGCGTAGTCGTTTTTTGAGACGATAAATTTTATGAGGCTTTTTACGTCCTCGATCGCGCTTAGATCGTAAACGCATAAATTTGCTTCGTCAAAATACGTCCCTTCTATGCCGCGCGCGATCTTTACCGCTTCGCCGTACTCCATTCCGAAGCGCTGATACGCCGAAAATAGCCCGAATCCGTGCTTGTGAAAGCCGCTTAAAATTTTAAACGCCTCGGTGAAATTTCGCTTCAAAAGCGCGGTGAGAAGTACGGCTTTGCTCTGTTTTTTTAGCGGCTCGACTACGGCGTTTAGCACGCGTCCGCCGCCGATTACGCGCGAGTTTGACAAGCAGACGAATGGCTCGTCAAATTTCAAAAACATCGTTTTGTCAAATTTAAAGCTCACGAGCTTCTCGCCGCTAGGAAGTTCTTTTAAAATGAGCGCTTTTGCCGCGCTTTGCTTGCTTCCGACGCAAAACAGCACGTCTTGGTTGTGTGAAATTTCGCCGCTAAAGGTGCAGTCGGCTTCATTGAAGCCGCGGAAAAAGCCCTTTTTGCTTAGGATTTGCCCCTTTTCAAGCTCGCTCGTTTTGGCGTCAAGACTTAGTGCGACGCGGTTTGGAGCCTGCGCTAGCGGCGTATCCTCATCGTGGATCTGCACGCTTTTGACGTTAAAAATTTTACCCAGATCACAGTTGTAAAGCTTCTCGCCCTTTGAAATCGCGCCGTTAATGAGGCTGCCCGTTACGATGGTGCCGAGCCCCTTAAGTGAAAAGACGCGATCGATGTAGTAGTGCACCACGCCGCCTCCTTGGCGCTGCGCAGGCTTGATATTAAAGAGATAATTTTTCAGCTCGGCGATGCTTGCGGGGTCTTTTATGCTGATAAAAAAGGTATTTAAAATTTGCAAATCCTTAAATTTACTGATGTATTCCTTGCACTGCGCCGCGACCTCAGCTCGGCGCGCGTCGCCCACCAGATCGCACTTGCTGATACACAAGATCACGCTTTTTACCCCGAGCAGCGATAAAATTTGAATATGCTCGCGGCTTTGCGGCATTAGCCCGTCGTCCGCGGCGACTACCAGCATCGCAGCGTCGAAGGCATACGCGCCGCTAATCATCGTCTTTACTAGATTTTCATGCCCCGGAACGTCGATGAAAGCGACATTGGTATCCCCCGAGCGCAGATGCGAAAAACTAAGATCGATCGTGATGCCACGCTGCTTTTCGCTCGGCATCCGGTCCCCTTCAAAGCCGTTTAGCGCCTTGATTAACGCGGTCTTTCCGTGATCGATATGGCCTGCGGTGCCGATGATTACGCTATTCATAAATTTCTCCGATCTTTTTTATTAAATCTTGTAAGTCGCTTTTTAAAATCGATCTGAAATCGAGCAAAAATTTATCATCCTCGATCCGCCCGATTATACCCGCAGCGCGAAATTTAGCCTGCGCGCTCTGCGGGTCTGCCCCATCTAAGATCGCAAGCGCGACGCTAGGGTAGGAGGCGCTCGGCATCGTACCGCCGCCTACGAAGGTGGTAGTAGGCACGATCTGCGATTTTACGCCGATGTGCGATCGCACTAGCTCCGCTCGCTTGCGCAGCTCGTCTAGGCTTAGATGGATCTGATCTATCGTCGTGATGAGGTGAAATTCTTTATTTATATACGCCTTGATCGTCTCGGCAAGCAGGCTTAGCGTGATCTTGTCCACGCGCAGCATTCGCAGCAGCTGGTTTTTGCGCAGGCGCGCGATGAGCTCGCGATCTCCTAGGATGATGCCGCACTGCACGGAGCCGAAAAGCTTGTCGCCGCTAAAGCTAAGCAGCCGCACGCCGCTTTTTAAAAGCTCAAAGATTGAGGGCTCGCTTTTGCCGAGCCCAAACCCTAGCTCGCTTGCATAGCCGCTTCCAAGATCGTAGTAATCGATGATCTCGTTAAAGCTTTCCTCTTTTTTCATGCTAAATTTTGCAGGAGCAATTTTAGAAGCTTTGGTGTAAATTTCGCTCCCATCGCCTTCATAAAAACACTCGCTCTTTTCGGACGGCTCGCGGATATTTAAATTTAGAGCATTCGCGGAACTATCCGCTAAGTTCAAACCATTCGGCGCAGAATTTAAAATTTCGCCGTCTGCGTCCGAAGAGCCGCCGCAAAGATCTGCTAAATTTTTAAAGCTTGCCGCTCTAAGCGCTAAAAATTCTCTCTTTGCCTGCGAGGCGCGACGTGCGAGAGCCGCCACCTCCGCAGCGCTTACGCTAGAGCTAAAGCCCGAAATTTTAAAATTTGAACGGTGTACCTTCATCAAGATCGCCGTATTTTCATTGATCGCTTCCTCGTAATCGTCCGGCTTGGTTTTGTTCGTAGTGCCGATCTCTGTGAGCTTTGCGCCAGAGTTTGCCATCACTTCGCTTACCCGAAAGCTCCCGCCGATCTCGACGAGCTCGCCGCGGCTTACCACGACTTCGCGTCCGCGCGCGAAGGTATTTAGCACCAAAAAGACCGCAGCAGCGTTGTTATTGACCACGAGCGCGTCCTGCGCGCCGAAGAGCTCGCTGCACAAAAGCGCTATGTAGTCGTATCTGTTGCCGCGCGCGCCCTCGGATAGGTCGTATTCTAAATTTGAATACGAGGTGATGATCTTTTGCGCGCGGGCTAAAATTTCGGCGCCGATGACGCTGCGGCCGAGGTTTGTGTGCAGCACGACGCCGGTTGCGTTGATGAGCGGCTTAAGGTTTAGATTTTGAAATTTTTCGTAGCGCGATTTGATGCGCGCGATGATCTCGCTTTCGCTTGCGACCGCGCCTCCTTGCAGCGCCTTTTCGCGCTCCTGTCGGATGAGCTCTTGCGCGATTTTGATGATTTGCGGGCGAAGGCAGTTTTGAAACTCCTGCGCGTTTGCGATTTTGTCGATTTTTGGTAGTTTGATTTGTTGCATTGCGACCCCGATGCCTTAAAATTTAGGCGATTTTATCATTTAAAGCTTTGATTTTGCTTTATCTATAGAATTATTAATTTAAATTCGATTTACTTTAAGTGCAGAATTTAAAAGCTGTTTAGAAAATAAGAGTAAAACCCGCCTAATTATCAATTTAGGATAGATTATGAAAGAACATGGATTTTATGCCGCGGGGCTAAAGGATGTCGTCTTAAGCGACGATATCGAAATTTGCGGTGATGAAGAGGAGGCGAAAAATGAGGAATTTATCGTTGCGAATTCGCCGAAATTAAAAGCGCAAATTTATGCGCCCGAGATAAATTTTTATATAGAAAATTCCGCAGATGAGCCGCTACAAATCGCTAAAAACGTAGATATTTTGTATCGCGCCAAAGATATCGTCTTCGACGGCGCGCTAGATAGCGACTATCAAAAGCCCGTCGGCAAAAACGTGATTCTCGCCTGTGATGAGCCGCGAGAGGGGCTTGTGGGGCTACTTAGGCAGCACGGATTTAAGGTGATCGCGTTAAGCAGGGCTGAGATAAAGTTCGTCTACGGCGAGATTGGCGATCTTGCGGTTACGATTTTAAGCGAGCAGGATAAGGTTGAGACTGAGGCGGATTTTTTCTTGATTAGCGGCGCGACGCCCTATCAGCTACGACAAAGCGGCTGCTACGAGATCTCGGGGCTAAAAGACGATGAAATTTTAGAAATTTTAAATTCCAAAAGCCCGGTTTATCATTATAAGAATTCTACGATCTTTGATCCTGCGATCTGTCAGTATCAAGGCAGGCGAAATGAGTTGCGCACGCCATGCGTGGAGGTTTGCCCTACAGTGGCGATTTTGAAAAACGACGAAAAGCGCGAGTTAGTATTTTCGCATATCGACTGCATCGGTTGCGGCGCGTGCGTGAGCGTCTGCCCTAGCGGCGCGCTGAAATTTGCCAAGCTGCCCCAAAGAGTATTTGGCGAGATCGCAAAGCTCTATGCAGGCAAAATTCCGCTTCTCATCGCAGAGAGCGAAATTGAGTCCGCACCCGCAGTGCAGCTTCCGTGCGGCGTGCTGCCGTTTGGAATTTTTGGAAGCAAGCAAATAGATGAGGTAAATTTGCTAAGCGCGATGCAAGAAAGCGGCTCGAGTGTGATCGTTTACGGTGCAGACGTAGGCGAGGGCACGCGCGAAGCAGCGGAGCTTATAAATGGAATTTCGCGCGCGATCTACGGCAAGGAAGCAGTATTTTTAGCGCGAAATTTAACCGAGCTGCAAGAGGCGCTAAAGTGGGCGCAAAGCTCTCAGCCCTGGGCGTTTAGCCTAAACGAACAGGGCCTTAGCAAGAAAGAAATTTTCTCAAAACGAGTAAGCGCAATGGTTGGCGAGGGCAGCTTCGGCGCCGTAAAAAGCGGAGAGTTGCTAAAATTTGGCAAAGTAAACATAAACGAAGCAAGCTGCACGCTATGCCTTAGCTGCGTGGGTGCCTGTAATACCGGCGCGCTGTATGCCGATAACAGCGACAATTCGATTAAATTTAACGCTTCACTTTGCACGACGTGCAACTACTGCGTGCTAAGCTGCGCCGAAAAGGATACGATCGAGCTTGAGCCTTGCGGCGTGGAGCTTGAACCGGGATTTTTTAATTACAAAATGCTAGCTAAAGATGAGCTTTTTAAGTGCATTGAATGCGGTAAGGAATTTGCGACGAGCAAAGCCGTGATGAAGATCGCGGATATGATGGGTGCGCATTTTGCAAACGAGCCTGAAAAGATGAAGACTCTTTTTTGCTGCGGCGATTGCAAGGCGAAAATAATGATAAAAAAGCAGATAGAAGATGCTAGAAAAGGGGCAATGTAATGGATGCGAATCTACTTCAAGCAAGAAGCTACTACTACGAATTTTTTGCAATTCCATTTTTTTTCTATGAAACGGATGCGAAATTTAAGCGCTGGAAGGAGCAACTGGAGTTTTTACGCAGCTCGCCCATTGTGCCTAGCGATGAGGCGGAATTTCAAAATTTAGCGAAATTCGACTTTGCAGCGTTTAAAAGCGAGCAAAATTCCGTGCTTTTTGATTTTTCATACGCCAATGTGCCGATGAGTGCGAGCTTCTACGACGAGGGACGCGACGATGGGCGTATGCGTGTCGCGGTAATCGACGTGCTAAAAAAGAGTAAATTTCGCCGCAATATGGAGCTTTGCAAGGAGTGCGAGGACTATGTGGGATTTATTTTTTACCTGCATTCGACTCTGCTGCGCGACGCGGCTGCAAAACACAGCGCGGTTTTAAACGGACAAAATTCTGTGACAAAAGAGCAAAATTCCACAAATAGCGCGAGCTTAACGGCGCAAGACGGAAAAAATTCTGTAGATTCGCATGGCAGTAAAAATTTTACAGGTCCGCAGGATGGTAAAAATACCGCGAGCGTGCAATGCGCTAAAAATTTCATCGGCGCGCAAGATGGCGAAACGCTGGCGTTAGAGCTTTTTACGAATGTCACCAACAGCTTTGTGGATGAGTTTAGCGAGCTTTTGTGCGGGCATGTGCGGGCGGATTTTTTCAAATCATTAGGCGCACTAATGAGAAGCTTTTTTGCGCTTGAGCGCTCGCTTTTAGCGCTTGCCGCTCCGCAAAAGAAAGATCGCAGCGTCGTTAAAGAAGCGATCAAAAAAGGTGGCTATCAAAATAAATTTACCAATCCGGAAGATATTTTTAATCTGGATTGATAAATAAAATTTTTAACGAAAATCTTATACGCAAAAGCAGAATTTCGGTTAAATTTTAAACTCGCAAACTCGAGTTTTGCGAGTAGTTTTTTAGTTAGAACTTTATATTTTGAATTTTAAATAAAATTTAAAAAGTAACTTAAAATTTAATTTCCATCTCACTGCCTTTTCGTTATAATTCATTAGACTTAAATCCTGTAACAGGCGTTACTACAATAAAAGATTTAAAGCGATTTCTTCACAAAGGAAAACCATGGAGAACAAACGCAGGGATTTTCTTAAAAAATCTCTAAAAATCGGCGCAGTAGGTGCCGTGGGCATTGCCGCATCTCAGGCTCTAGCGAAAAATGAGCAGGATTACGGCGATACCGTTCGTGGCAAATCGCCGAAAAAAGAGGTGCTTTACTGGGAGAGTGAAGCGTGGAAAAAATACTATAAAGTAGCTTACTAGGAGAATTTTCATGAGTGAGAATGCGATCGGAAGGAGATCGTTTTTGAAGCTCGCCGCTTTAGGAGCGAGCAGCGTAGCTGCGTTTGGCGAAAATAATACGCTAAGAGCCGCTACCGAGCAAGAGATCAAAAACCCATTTCCAGGTTCTGTTATGAAGCGAACGATATGTTCGATCTGTTCCGTAGGCTGCGGTATCGAGGCTCAAGTGGATGAGAGCACCAATACCTGGATTCGCCAAGATATGGCAGTAGATCACCCGATCTCGCAGGGCAGTCACTGCTGTAAGGGAATCGATCAAATCGATCTAACCAAATCTAAAATGCGTCTTAAATATCCGCTCAAAAAGGTTGGTGGCAAGTGGGAGCGCATAAGTTGGGAGCAAGCCGTCAACGAAATCGGCGATAAAATGCTTCAGGTTCGCAAAGAGGACGGCCCAGATAGTGTAGTATTTCTGGGGTCGGCTAAATTTTGCAACGAGCAGGCATATTATTTTAGAAAATTTGCAGCCTTTTGGGGTACAAACAGCAACGACCACGTAGCCAGAATTTGACATAGTGCAACAGTCGCCGGTGTGGCGAATACTTGGGGTTATGGAGCTATGACAAATCACGTAGGCGATATGGCGAAAAATTCTAAAATGATCCTTTTCATAGGTGCGAATTCTGCGGTTGCAAATCCCGTGGGGGCTATGAAGCATGCTCTTCAAGCTCGCGATAGAAACGGCGCGAAAATCGTTGTAGTTGATCCAAATTTTACTAGAACTGCGGCTAAGGCCGATATGTATATTAGAATTCGTCCGGGAACCGATATAGCGTTTGTGTACGGAATGCTGCATCTAATCTTCAAAAACGGCTGGGAGGACAAAGAACTAATAAAAACCAGAACCTACGCCGTAGATGAGATCAAGGCGGAAGCTGAGAAGTGGGATCCTAAAGAGGTAGCCAATGTCACCGGCTGCAAGGAAGAGGAGCTGATAGAATTTACGAGGATGTTTGCTACCACAAAGCCCGCTACTTTATGCTGGGCTCTAGGCATTACGCAGCACTCGATCGGAAGTTCAAATACTAGAATTTTGGCTCTTTTGCAGCTCATACTAGGCAATATGGGCAAGCCGGGCGGCGGCTGCAACATCCTTAGAGGCCATGATAATGTTCAGGGCGCTACCGATATGTGCAATCTCTCCGATAGCTTGCCTGCGTATTACGGGCTAGCCGATAACGCTTGGAAGCACTTCTGCAAGGGCTGGGGTGTAGATTATGAGCAGTTTATTAAAAGATTTGCCGTCTCTACTAAGCAGCCGCACGAAAAGCAGGGCGAAAAAGTGCCTGGTACGAATTTTACCGAGTATTTCCACTACGATCCGAGCATCGAGCAAGATACGATAAATTGGCGCAACGAAAAGGGCTTTTCGCTATCTAAATGGTGGCAGGGCGTTTTGAAAAACGAGCCCGTTTTAAGTAGTGGCAATGTCCGCGTTCTTTGGGTGCAAGGCACAGGAATTACTTCTATGGCTCATGTTCGCGAGACTCAAGAAGCATTAGGCAAGATCGATATGCTGGTAGTCGCCGAGCCGTTCTTAAACGAAGTAGCGATTCTAAACGATAGACCGGATGGAATTTATGTTTTGCCGGTAGCTACGCAGTTTGAGAGCGAAGGCCATCTAAGCGCTACAAACCGCAGCGGCCAGTGGAGAACTCAGATTGTTAAGCCTCTATTTGAGAGCAAAGAGGATCAGGAGGTAATGTTTTTATTCGCGAAAAAATTCGGCTTTTACGACGAATACGTTCGCGGCATGAAGATGGGCATCGTTGATGGCGAGCTTAAGCAGGTTAAAGACGATTTTGTTTGGCCTGACGACGCTACCGATGAGATTGCACGCAATACTCAAAGTATTGGAAATAACGGACGCACCGCAGCTAGATTTCGCAGACAGCAGAAGAACTGGCATCTATTTGATCCCGATACTTTGCGCGGTATAGGTGGCGAGGTCGAGGGCGAATATTACGGGCTTCCATGGCCTTGCTGGGATACGCAACACCCGGGCACGCCGATTCTTTACGACGTAACTAGACCTTATGCAGATGGGGGCATGGGATTTAGGAACCGCTTCGGCTTAGAACACGACGGCGTTTCGCAGCTAGCCGACGAGAGCATTACACTTCCGGGATCAAAAATTCAAGGCGGTCATGCGGAGATTACAAAAGCAAATATCGAACAGGTTTTAGGCATTACGCTAAGCGAGGATGAAAAAGCCAAGATGGGACCTACGTGGAGCACAGATTATAGTGGCATTATCGCTAAAAAATGCCGAGAGTTTGGAATTTGTCCTTGCGGAAACGCAAGAGCCAGAGCCAAGGTTTGGCAGTTTGCGGATCAAATTCCAAAGCATCGCGAACCGATCCACTCGCCTAGATGGGATTTGGTAGAGAAATATCCGACCTTTGCGGATCAAAAACGAAATTTCCGCGTCTTTACGAGATTTATCTCCGAGCAGAAAAAGCAGGATTGGAGCAAGGATTTCCCTACTATCGTAAGCTCGTTAAGGCTTGTAAATTTAAGCGGTGCGGGCATGATTGAGCGCACGAGCAAGTATCTTTCGGCGATTACTCCGGAGATGTTCGCGCACGTAAACCCTAAGCTTGCCGCTGATAAAGGTATCAAAGATGGCGAGATGATGTGGATCCATTCGCCGCAAGGCACGAAGATCAAAGTCAAGTGCATCTATTCGCACGCCGTAACGCCTGATCGTATTGTTATGCCGTATAACTTCGCGGGAATTTTCCAGGGCGAGGATCTAAGCGACCGCTATCCTGAGGGCACTAAGCCATATATCAGAGGCGAGAGCTCAAATACGATTACCAACTACGGCTTTGACATAAATACGCAAATTTCGGAATTTAACGCCGGTCTTTGCAGACTAGAAAGAGCATAAGGAGATAAAATGCCGGCAAGATTAAAATTTTACGTCGATGTCGAGCGTTGCATCGCTTGCTATGGTTGCCAGGTAGCCTGCAGCTCGGCGCACGAGGTTCCCGTGCAGATCAATAGGCGCAAGGTTATCACTTTAAACGAGGGCATAGAGGGGCAGGAGGTTTCAAGCTCTATTGCTTGCCAACACTGCACCGATGCGCCTTGCGCGCAGGTTTGTCCGGTTCAATGCTTCTATATCAGAACCGACGGCGTCGTTTTACATGACAAAGATAAATGTATCGGCTGCGGATACTGCCTCTATGCGTGTCCGTTCGGCGCTCCGCAATTCCCTAGAGACGGGGCTTTCGGTATCAAAGGTGCGATGGATAAGTGCACTATGTGCGCGGGTGGACCGGAGCCTACGTTTTCGCACGAGGAACTGCATAAATACGGTCAAAACCGCATCGCAGAGGGCAAGGTTCCGATGTGTGCGGCGATCTGTTGCACGAACGCTCTAATCGTGGGCGACGCGAGCAGAGTTTCGGAGGTTTATCGCAAGCGCGTACTTACGCGCGGCGTGAGCCTATAAGATTGTGGAATTTTAAACTCCTCCGGTTTTAAAATTCCGTCTCTTTTCGCAGAAATTTCAACCGAGCGACGGCTTTAAATTTAGCGGTCGCTCGGCGCGAAATTTTATTTGAAAATCTCCGCTCCTGCGTATCGATCGTTATATTATTTCAAAAAATCGCTTTTTGCTGACATTAAAATTTTAAATTTATGCTACAATCACTCAAATTTAGGATTTGAAATCTTAAGCGAAAGGATCTGTCTTGAAAAATAAAATTTCACTTTTTTTGGTCATTTCGGCGTTTTTGATTTTTACAGGTTGCTCTAAAAATGTACCCGTAAATAGCGGTATCGTGCGCACTTCCGAGCCGCTTCACATTATGGAATTTCCGCAGGATAAACTCATAAGCGTAAATTTCACCAACACCTCTACGACGGATTCAAATTTAACCCAAGTAGTGATCCAACATCTGCGCGCGGACGGATTTAAGGTCGTAAATAAAAGCGCGGCAAACGTCCAAATCGGCGGCAATCTAAACTACTTCCGCAAGGCGGATTTTTCGCGCAGATCGTGGGATAATCCGAGATTTAGCTTCGGTATGGGATTTGGCAGATATTACAGATATACGGGCGTAGGCGTGGGCTGGGGGATGCCGTTCGGTTATGATCCGTGGTATGACGACGATTATTACAGAGACTACTTCTACGACTCGCAGATTAGCCTCTACATAAGCGTTAAAAACAAGGGCGCGTGGAAGGATTACGTAACTAATCTCAACTACCAAAGCATCAAAAATCCGGGCTCTAAAGACTCGGTAATGGATGCGCTAAATTTTAAAATTTACGAATATATAAGACAACTGATTAAGCAGGGAAGATGATAGTAAAAGAGAATAAAAAGCCCGTAGCGATGACGCTGGCGGGATCGGCGATTTTGGCGCTCGCTAGCGGATATTGCTACCACGCGGGCTTTGGCGGCGCGGCGCTTTTCGCTTCCGTAGTGGCGGCATTTTGCGCGTTTTTTTGCGCGCTCAGACTCGGCGCGAAAAATTATTTGCAGATCGGCGAGGACGCCCTGACGATCGTGCGCGGGGCAAATTCCGAGAGCTTCGAATACAAAGATATCGTAAATTTAGGCATAAAAACCTTCGCCGCGGGCAAAAACAAAACGGAGCTTTTAAATTTTGTATTCAAAAAAGCGCCGCAGGCGCAGGACCGCTTTAATTTTTTACGATTTTACAGCGACACGGAGGCTACGCTGCCGGGCTCGTTTGAAATTTCGATCTACGAGCTGAGCAAAATTTTGCGCGAAAAAGCCGGTCTTTCGCAGAGCTCCGAGGAAGAGCAAACCGCCTCAAAAACTCACAAGGGCGCTAAGAGTTCTAAAAAAAGCGCGGGTAGCGGTAAAAATTTTAAAGCTAAAAACCTCCGCGATGAAAATTCCGCTTCGCAAAATTCCGATACGCAAAATTCCTGCGGCGCACAAAATTTAGGCGCGGAGAATTCCTACGCCGCGCAGAATTCCATCGCACAAAATTCTAATGGCGCCGCTGATTCAAACGGCGCGCAGAATTTGAAGGGCGCTTCAAATTTAAACAAACAAAGCTCCGCCGCGCCGAATGGTGCCGCTTCCTTAAATAGCGCCAGCTCGGGCGAAAATTTCACAGGCGCCGAGAATCCCGCCTCGAAAATTTCCGCGGGCGATAATGAGCCTGACGCTGCGCCTGAAAGTGCGGTAGCGGCTGACTCTGATGCCGCCGATACCGCGATGCAAAGCTCCGCCTGCGAAAGTAAAAATAAGTAGAGGCGCGGTCTTGAACTCCTTGCCAATCGGAATTTTCTTGCAAGGAGCCGCGCTGATGCTCTCGCTCATCGTCGCGATCGGCGCGCAAAATATCTTCGTCATCTCCCAAGGCCTTGCGAAAAACCACGTCGCGGCTGTTTGCACGGTCTGCGCGCTAAGCGATGCCGTGTTTACGGCCGTAGGGATATTTTTAATCGGCGGCGCTCTTAAGCAAGGCTCGCTTTTTACCCAAATTTTAGGCATAGGCGGGATCATATTTTTGCTCTGCTACGCGCTAAGCTCCTTTTTTAGCACCTACAGGGGCTCGCATTTTGCCAAGATCCAAAACTCGGCAAATAGCCCGCTGGCGCCCGTCGTAGCCAAAGCTCTTGCGGTGACGCTTCTAAATCCGCACGTGTATTTAGACACCGTCGTGGTCGTGGGCTCGCTCGGCGCTACGATTGCGGATCCGCAAAAGCCGTGGTTTTACGCGGGAGTTATGTTCATATCGTTTGCGTGGTTTTTCGGCTTAGGATACGGTTCAGGGGCGCTTTCGAAGCTTTTTGCAAGCAGTAGGGCATGGCGCATAATCGACGCGCTCGTGGGAGTTTTGATGCTGTATATGGCGTATCTGATCGCGAAGTTTATCTTTAAAATTTAAAATTTCACGCTAAAATTCCGCACTCTTGATAAAGGATCTATGATGAAAATTGAAATTGAAAGCGGGCTCGAACTAAAAGAGGCCTTGTGGCGCGTAGAGAAAGCTCTGCGACTAGTGACCGACAAGGACGGCAAAATCACATCGAGCGCGACGCTTTACGTGGGCAAACATTCGCTTTTAAATTTACTCGATACCAATCAGATCGAAAATATCCAAAACGCCTATGCGCGCGCCAGGACGGAATTTCGCGCGGAGATGCTGGGCGTACTGGAGGGCTTTTTATCCCAAGAGGATGCCGAGAAAGATCCGGAATATGCGCTATTTAATCAGCTCTACCAAATGGCGATGACCGCGGGCAGAAAGAGCGATATTTTTATCCATGTCCAAGGCATCAGCGAAAACGAGGTCGTGCTGCGCGTGTATCAGCGCTTCGAGCTGGAGAGCGGCGAGACAATCTATTACGCAGGTGGTGAGTTTAGCTACAATCTGGATGAAAATTTCGGTAAAATTTATCGCTACGAAATCTGATTTTGGCGGTACGGCACGAGATCGATGCCGCCTCGATCCTAAATATCGCACTACGCTTATTTGTCACAGCGCGTAAATTTAAACTCTAAAACACGCAGCGAGCTAAATTTAGACAAATTTTCTGCAATGATAGAATTCCGCTCGGTTAAAATTTATCTCAACTTTAAATTTAAAGCTCGTGTAAATTTCGCCGCATTACCGCCAGCGTTTGAGTCTGCCTTTTATGCTTGCCAAAATTTTAAGTCGAGCTCGCATAAAATTTTATTTCTTAGGCACTAAATTTTGTTGTATCGCACTTTTATGCAAAAGAAAAGATAATTAAACGAAGCCGAATTTAACCAAGGCGCGTATATAGGAGGGCGGGCTCAAAGATGATACGCTAGGTGGAGGTTTGCTGCCATTGCTTACTTTAAAAATTTTAAGCATTAATACGTGTAAAATGTAAAAACAAAGAAGTGAAAACGCAATGCTAAGCAGAAAAACTAGGATAATAAAAGCGCTGATCGGACTAGCGATAATGATCGCCGGAGCCGTTGTTTGGCAGCTGGTGGGGGGTGTCGGACTAGTGCCCTTTATCGTGAGCGTTACGGGATTTTGTCCCGCTTGCTACTTTTTAAACCGCTGTTCGCTGAAGCGCTAAATTTAGCCGCGGTATACGGTTTTGCCGTGCGCCGAGAAAATAAGCGCGATAAATTTAGCGGTGAAGCGAGTGAGCTTTAAATTTTAATTTTCCATGCTTCGCTGTGGAGTGTTAAATTTAAACTAGCCCTTTAAAGCTTAAAATTTTATCGCGCGATGCAAGGCGGTAAATTTAATTTCATGCCGCCGTCAATCGGCATGCCGCTATCCGCGTAAAATTTTAACGCCGTGCCGCTTTCGACGCTCTTGTTATGACTGGTTTGTGCGCCGTGCTAGCCATAGCCAAACTTTATGATTAATTACACCTAGCCTCTTAAAATTCATCTTAAATTTGCTAAAATTGCAGCAAAATTTAAAATTTAAAGGAGCCCAAATGTCAAATATCTTAATCATAGGCGCAGGCGGCGTGAGCCAAGTCGCGACCGTAAAATGCGCGATGAACGCGGACGTTTTTAGCAAGATCACCCTTGCTAGCCGCACAAAAAGCAAGTGCGACGCGATCGCTAAATTTATAAAAGACCGCCTAGGCGTGCAAATTGACACCGCCCAGATCGACGCGGACGATACCGATGCCGTGGTCGCGCTCATCAAAAAAACGGGCGCCGATTTGCTTTTAAATGTGGCGCTGCCCTATCAGGACCTAACCCTCATGGACGCATGCTCTCGCGCCGGCATCCCCTACATCGACACCGCAAACTACGAGCACCCCGATACCGCCAAATTTGAGTATAAGCTGCAGTGGGCGAAGGACGGCGAGTTTAAAGCCGCAAACACGATGGCGCTGCTGGGAAGCGGCTTTGATCCGGGCGTGACGAACGTATTTTGCGCCTACGCACAGCAAAATCTCTTTGACGAGATCGGCGAGATCGACATCCTAGACTGCAACGCGGGCGATCACGGCTATCCGTTTGCGACGAATTTTAACCCTGAAATCAACCTGCGCGAAGTGAGCGCAAAGGGCCACTACTGGGAGCGCGGCGAGTGGAAAGAGACCGAGCCGATGGAAATAATGTTCAAATGGGACTACCCGAAAGTAGGCGTCAAAGATAGCTACCTGCTCTACCACGAGGAGCTTGAAAGCCTCGTTAAAAACATCAAAGGGCTGAAGCGAATCCGCTTTTTTATGACTTTCGGACAGAGCTACCTAACCCACATGAAATGCCTAGAAAACGTCGGCATGCTACGCATCGACGAGGTCGAACACAACGGCGTAAAGATCGTGCCGATCCAGTTTCTAAAAACTCTACTGCCTGATCCTGCAAGCCTAGGCCCTCGAACGAAGGGCAAAACCAACATCGGCTGCGTGATACGCGGCTTAAAAGACGGCAAAGAGCGTCAAGTCTATATCTATAACGTCTGCGACCACGAGGCTTGCTACGTCGAGACGGGCGCGCAGGCGGTGAGCTACACCACGGGCGTACCTGCGATGATCGGCTCGATGATGGTCGCAAAGGGCATTTGGAGTGGAAAAGGCGTCTTTAATATGGAAAATTTCGACGCCAAACCTTTCATGGATGAGCTAAACAGGCAGGGCTTGCCGTGGGAGATAATCGAAATGAAGCCAGGCGAGAGGTATGAAGTTTAGTTTTTAGGCTTGTCTTTTTCTACTTATACTTCGTTGAAATTTGATTTTTAATGCTCACGTATCATACATACGCTCCGCTTAAAAATCAAATTTCGCCTCGTCTAAGCGAAAAAATACTGCGCCTTATTTTGGTGGGTATATTTAAATAGATTTGAAATTTTCGCTCTACGACATATTGTATGTCTAGTCTTGAGTCTTGGGACGAAATTTACTTCTTCTATTCAGCTACGAGCATAGCGACGTAGAAAACATTTAAATTCATCTCACGATACTTCGCCCTATCTTTAATCGCATTCAAATTTAATCCAGCTAAGCAGTTTAACTGCCTAGCCTACTTTTAAAAATCAAATTTCATCTCAGCTAGGCAAAAAATACTGCGCCTTATTCTGCTACGTTTAAATTCTAATTAAAATTCATTCAGTCATGTATTTTATATACGCTCTCGTCCTCAAATTTTAATTTGTCTCAATCGGGGACAATACCGTGCGTCGAATGCTGCTTTAAATTTAGCTATAATCGCATAAAATTTTATCGGAGTAGATATGAAACGAATTTTAAAAGCGCTGATTTTTAGCATGGCATTTTCATTTCTCGTTGTGGGTTGTGCTAGTAAAACCGCGCCCGTAGAGCTTGAAGGCAAGGAGCAAATTCGCGCGATCCAAATAGAGGCAAACCGTACGGTAATGATCGGTGATGCTTACGACTACGAATTTGGCAGCAATTATCGCGCGGCGAAAGCAGAATTTGAGCACCTAAAATCGCTCTATCCACACGCAGTGGAGGTAAATAGAATTTCGATCGCTACGGATGCATTTAATGAACCTCACGCAAGTGCGCTACTTTTTGAGCTATGGCTTGACTGCGAGAGCCTGCCGCTAGCAGATCAGCTTGTGCTTTACAAGCATCCAAATTTTACGGGCTTTAAAGATCGCGAAATTTTACAATTTAGCTTCAAAATTTTAGGCGTTCCTACGCGCGTAAAAGATCGCGATCGGATCCTAAAAAAATATGCGCTTGCTAAGCCGTTAAGTTTAAACGCGGTAGTATTTATTGATAGCGGCAGGCTGAGCGAGGAAAGTGTGCGTAAAAACGGTGAGACGCAAGACGCAGTTTTAACTATGTTTAGCCCCGTCTGGATGCCCGTTGCTGCCGTAATGCAAAGTCTCGGCGCGCTATTTGATAACGAGTAAATTCTTCCAGTAAAAATTTCGATGCTCGCTTGCTCTTATGTTGCAATATGAGGGCTGCGTTTTGGGCGGGTACGCCGCGAGTGATGTCTTGGATCATAGCGCTGTTTGTTTGACTAAGCGCGCTCGCGGCGTATTTCAATAAGTAAATTTTAAATTACGGCGAAATTTTATAATTTGCCATCGAGTCCAGCTCTGTTTTAAACAGACGGGCGCTTTCTTAAATTTAAACTCTAGCTAGGCTTAGACTGAAATTTTTAAGTAAACTTTGCTATAATCGCCGCAATTTTGAAAAAACCGAGGAGAAAATATGAAACTAATTTACGCCGCTTGCGTGCTAGCCGCTTTTGCTTCGGCTCAGACCGAAACTGTGCAGGTGCCGGACTTTGCTAAAAGCTCGATGAAGACGCATGAGCAGGCCGAGGAAAAACTAATCGCAAATGCCCTAAAAGGCGATCTAAGCCAGATCGCAAGCGACCTGAAGATCGATAAAACTCTAAAAGGCGGCGAGTCGCTTGTCATTAACGGCGCGCATTACAGAACGATCGAGGGCGACAGCACGCAGTGGAAAGAGGGCGATGTCGTGCGCCTGCTAAGCGGTAATAAGGACGGCAGATGCCTAAGCTCGATTATACTTAATCTTCGCACGAAAACCGTCTGTAAATTTATGTGCGACGCGTATTAAATCGCGTAAATTTTGATACTTTATAGCGCGAGTAAAATGGATTAAATTTCGGTTTGCTCGCGCCCCCCCCGCAGTAATTTGTCGTATAAATTTCTACATCTTGCATCGTAAATCAGGTAAATTCTGCTATAATAAACGCAAATTAAACAATGTCGTTAAAGACGTAACGCGGGCGCGATAAAGCGAGTAAAATTTGTAGAGGCAAATTTTAACCCTGCCGCTCGGTACTTCAAACGGCGAATTAAGGAAAAAGATGCAAAAATTTAGAATTACAAACGGCGAATACTCACGCATGGATATTTTTTTGATCATGACGCTGGTTTATATATTCGGCGTAGCGTGTAGGTTTTTTTGGATATATTGGGCTAGCGGGATCGAGCAGTTTTCCTTTGACGGCGAGCTCATTATGACAACAAACGACGCCTTTGCGAATGCCGAGGGCGCGCGCGATATGATAGCGGGCTTTCACCAGCCGGGCGATCTTAGCCCGTACGGCGCGTCGATCCCAACTCTAGCATTTTTAATTAGCAAAATTTTACCTGTCAGCTTAAACAGCATTACGATCTATATGAGCGTGTTTTTAGCGCCGCTGGTGGCCGTGCCGATTATTTTGATAGCAAGAGAGTATAAGATCCTGGGTGCCGGCATCATCGCGGCGCTACTTGCCACCATATTGCCGGGATATTATATGAGGACCTTGGGCGGATATTTTGATAGCGATATGTTAAATGTTACTCTGCCGCTGCTAACGATATGGGCCTTGATTAGGCTCATAGGACGAGGCGAGCAGAGCAGCTTTGCTTTACCTACCGTTTTTATGGCGCTTTATGATTGGTGGTATCCTAGCTCGTATTCTTTTAATATGGCGATTATAGTGATATTTTTAATCTATACTTTGATTTTTAATAGACGCAATGAGGAAAATTACAAAGCGATTATTCTTATGGTCGCAGTGGTTATAAAATTTGGCGCGTATTACGAAGGTGAGACAATAATCGTAAACTATATTTTATTGTTTAAAATCGCACTAATTGCGTTTTTATATTTTTTAATGATTAAAATTCCAAGCCATAAAAGCAAAAAAGCTCTTCGGATTTTGGGCGTGATCGTCGCAATTACGTTCGTCATATTCGGCGGACTTACGCCCATAGCAGTACAGCTTAAAGCATACATCTTAAAGGATGTAAGCAAAGAGGAAATTTTCTACTTCTACGGCGTTAGAAATACGGTTAATGAGGTAGAAAACGCTAATTTCATAAAATTTGTGCTTGAATCTAGTGGGCATCTATTTATATTCATATGTGCAGTAGGGGGACTGGCTCTATTGTTGATAAAATTCCGTTCGTTCATCTTAACCTTGCCGATGATAGCGCTTGGAGTTTTAGCACTTTTCGGTGGAACTCGCTTTACAATGTACGCTACGCCGATGATAGCGCTTGGATTTGCTTATTTTATATATTTCACGCTGAATTACTTTGAAATACGCACTTGGCTTAGAAGTACTTTGTTAGCTATTTTAACCTGTTTAGCGCTAATGCCTAGCATAGATTTTATTTATAAATTCCGAGTTGCGCCTACGCTTACGAAAGACTCCATAACGCCTCTTGCAGAGCTAAAAAATAAAGCTAGCAGGGAGGATTATGTACTATCGTGGTGGGATTACGGATATTTAATCAGATATTACTCAGATGTAAAAGTAGTAGCTGATCCCGGAGGTAGACAGGCAGGAGAATACACTTTTATGAGTGCGTTTTCCTTTAATAAAGATGAGGTAAGCTCTGCTAATATGGCAAGGCTTAACGTAGAATATATACAAAAGTTGCAAGGTAAAAAATTTGATCCTAAATTGGAAGATAAATTTAAACTAAATCTATATCAAATTCAAAAAGATTATGGCGAAGCCGATATCAATAAATTCCTAAGTTCTTTAAGCGATAAGAATTTCAAGCTTCCACGGAAAACTAGGGATATATATTATTATTTCGTACCGCACATGATAGATATATTGCCCAATATTTTAAAATTTTCTACTGTAGATATAGCGACTGGTAAAGAGTTTTGGAATCCACTGGCTGTTATAGGCTATGATATTGAAATCGGTGAGGATGGGAAAAGTGCTAACATAAATGGCGAGTATATGTTACCTAGTGCCGATCCCGAATATCTGATTCATAACGGCAAAAAGATACCGATCAACACATATTATCAAGTGAGCGAGGTAAACGGTAAGCTCGTTAAATTATCTAAGCAATTAGATAAGAATTCCGATCTTTATGTGATATTCTTACCGGACTACGAAAGAATATTGATTTTAGATGAAAAAGTCTTTGAATCGACTTTCATTCAGCTCTTCGTGCTAGAAAATTACGACAAAGACTTGTTTGAGCCGATTTATCTAAGCAATTCGGCGCGAATTTATAAGCTACTAAGATAGTGTAGTCTAAAATTATATATGAAGTTAAACTAAAAATTCTACGCCTGAGCCTCGTATCTAAAAGTCAAGAAGAATTATTCGCGAAGTTAAGAGGCGGTTTTGTATTGCGTAAAATTTGTCATATATTAGAAAGAGAAATCGTTCTAATAATTTTAAATTCATTTGATGCTCATATCTCAGTGCATTTACCTTAAATTTACACGCGGTTTCGCTCTAGCTCGCTACTATTGCGTTACTTTTTTAAAAGGAGTAAAGATGAGAAATTTAGTTGCAAAAGTGGCGCTTCTTAGCTCTTTAGCTGCAGTAAGCGCGATGGCGGAGGGGCTTTTCATAGGCGGCGAGGGCGGATACAATTTCAAAAACCAAGCCGCAGGTTTTGATGACGGACAGCCGCAGATCGGCGTTAAAGCCGGATATGACTTCGGCACGTTTAGAGCTTACGGCGGGTATTTTTACGGATTTAAGGGCGAGGATTCCAGCTCGAATGCCAATTCGAAAAGAAAGGTTAAATGGAGCACGCACGATTTCGTAGCCGGCGCGGATTTTACGCCGGAGCTTTTCGGTAGATTTAAGCTCGTCCTAGGCGCTTACGCTGGGCTTTCGGTGCTAGATACTGAAGTTAAAATAGACTATAGCAATGGCGGCTGGGTTAGAGCGGACGATACGCTGGGTGGCTTCATTTTGGGCGGCAAGATAGGTACTGCGTATGAGTTTGGCTCCAATAGCGAGATTGAAATGGGCTTTAAAGCAAGCAAGGCGTGGTACAAAGACGGCGATTATATCGAAGATAACGACGGTAAAAAATACGGCGTTTACGCAGGATATAATTATAAATTCTAAGAATTTTCATATTTGAGGCGTTGCACTGCTTTCATAGAGCCTTGATGCTCAGTGGCTTTGCGGTGTGTCAGGTAAGGCTAGCTTCGTCGCAAGGCTTTACTAAGTTTTAGTAGAATCTTGCGATGAGGTTTAAATTGTGATGAATTTAACGCCTTTAAATTCAATCCTAAAATTTTAACTTACGGAATTCCGTCGATAAAAATTCCATTTCAGATTTTATCGAGAAATTCCACCCCTGCGCTTTTGGATGAAATTTCGTTCATTTTCGAGATTAGGTTAAAATTTTAATGACGTCAAAAGAAATTTTAGATAAAATCAACACTTTCATATCAAAATTTTACTTAAAGGATAGAGATGAAGAGTTACGTTACGGGCTTTCCGCGTATCGGAGAGCAGCGCGAGTTAAAGAAGGCTTTGGAGAGCTATTGGGCGGGCAAGTGCGATTATGACGCGCTAGAGCGAGTCGCCGCAGAGCTAAAAGATCGCCACATCAAATATCAGCTGGACGCTTGGAGCGGCCTAATTAGCGTAAATGACTTTTCATACTATGATCTGATGCTCGATACCAGCGTACTTTTCGGTGTTATCCCGCAGCGCTTTGCTGCCCTTTCGGCGCACGAGCAGTATTTTGCGATGGCGCGCGGCAGCAAAGACGCAGTCGCGATGGAGATGACGAAGTGGTTTAACACAAACTACCACTATATCGTGCCTGAGATCTCGGCGTATACGGAATTTAGCCTAAATCCTAGTAAAATTTTAAGCGAGTATAGGGCTGCGAAGAATAACGATTTTAAGGATTCCTGCGCGTTAAAGATAAATTTAATTGGACCTATCACATATCTTGCGCTTAGCAAATCAAGCGACAAAAGCGATCCGCTCGCGCACCTGGGCGCTCTTGCCGCGAAATATGAGGAGCTGCTAAAGCTTCTTAGCGAGCTTGATAGCGAGGTCGTGGTTCAGATCGACGAGCCGATTTTCGTGACGGATCGCGCGGCTGAGCTAGCGCCGAAGATCGTGCCCGTTTATCAGCGCCTAAGCAAGGTCGCAAGCAACGTAAAAATCATCTTTATGACCTATTTTGAGCATGCGACCGAGGCTGTTAAAGAGATTGTAAAAACCGATGTATGGGCGATCGGGCTTGATTTTGTTTACGCAAGCGAAGAGAATATCAAAAAAGAGCTTCAAGCCTTAAAAGACGCTAAGACCGTGCTCTTTGCGGGCGTGATCGACGGGCGCAATATCTGGAAGAGCGACATCGACAAAAAGCTAGCTCAGCTCAAAGCTATCGAGGCCTACGTGCCTAAAGAGCGCATCTACGTGGGTACCTCCTGCTCGCTTTTGCACGTGCCTTTTACGCTAAAATACGAGGACAAGCTAAGCGCCGAGGTTAAATCCTGGTTAAGCTTCGCTGTCGAAAAGCTAAGCGAAATTTCGATTTTAACCCATCTTTTCTTTGAAATTCCGATGTGCGAGCACGGCATGAAAGCTTACGAAGAAAATCAAAAATCCGCTAAAACCCGCGCTAGCTCGCCTCTAATTCACGACGAGCGAGTGCAAAGCCGCGCCGCAAATTTAAATAAATTCGAGCGCGCCGATCGCTACGAGGATCGCATCAAGGTGCAGAAAAAAGAGCTTGGATATGGAATTTTACCTACCACTACGATTGGCTCCTTCCCGCAGACTGCTGAGCTTCGACAAGTCCGAAATGCCTATAAAAAGGGCTTAATCAACCGCGAAGCCTACGAGCGTGACATCAAAGCCTACATCGACGACTGCGTTAAATTTCAAGATGAGATCGGCCTAGACGTACTGGTTCACGGCGAGCCAGAGCGCAACGATATGGTCGAGTATTTCGGCGAGCAGATGAGCGGATACGCATTTAGCGCTAACGGCTGGGTGCAGAGCTACGGCAGCCGCTGCGTGAAGCCGCCACTACTTTTCGGCGACGTTAGCCGCCCAAAACCGATGACCGTAGAGTGGATCAAATACGCCCAAAGCCGCACTAAAAAGATTATGAAAGGTATGCTAACGGGACCTGTTACGATGATGAACTGGAGCTTCGTGCGCGACGATAAGCCTCGCGATCAGATAGTAAAACAGCTCGCACTTGCGATTTTTGATGAAATTTCGGATCTGCAAGACGCGGGTATCAAGATCGTTCAGGTGGACGAAGCTGCGTTTAAAGAGGGCTATCCGCTTAGATCCGAAAACATCCCTGCATACGAAAAATTTGCCGTTAGTGCCTTTAAACTCGCCGTCAGTGCCGCAAGCGCTCATACGCAGATTCATACGCATATGTGCTATTCAGAGTTTAACGATATAATCAAAACGATAGAGGCGATGGATGCTGACGTCATCAGCATCGAGACCGCTCGCAGTGGCAACGAGCTACTTCGAGTTTTCAAATCGGTCGGTTATAAACAAGAGGTCGGTCCAGGTGTTTACGATATCCACAGTCCGCGAATTCCTAGCGTACAGGAGCTCGTAAGCCAGATCCGCGCGCTGCTTGAGGTGCTCCCGAAAGAGCAGCTGTGGATCAACCCGGACTGTGGTCTAAAAACCCGCAAATGGGAAGAAGTTCGCCCTAGCTTAAAAAATATGGTCGAAGCGGTTAGGATCATCCGCGCAGAGGCGTAAATTTCGCGCATAAAAGACTTTGCTGCCGGGTAAAATTCCGCCAGGCAGCCGTTTTGCGATAGAATTATATAGAGCGTTTATTCGAGTATGGACCGCCAAAACAGCTGCGCGAAATTTTACTTCGAGCGAGTATTAAAAGGTAGTATGAAATTTCACCACGTCTGCTTGGCAAGCATATTTGATAGCTGCTAAGTAATACGGCGATGTGAAATTTTGCGCGAGATTTACGGATTTCTCAGTTAGGCATGCGCGGGATCTTTTTAAAATGCGACGTAAAATTTCATCTCGACTACTAGCTTGGAATTTCATCGCAACTGCTCGCTTGCTTGAGGTGCGGAGCGTAAATTTTATCGCGATTGCCCTGAAGGCGGGCTGGGGCAAGCGATAAAATTTTAAAATTTTCGCAAATCAGTTCTTGCGCACACAAACCTAGCCAGCCGAATAAAAAACGCTGAAATTTGTAATTTTACGCGCCGCTTTATGAACTGTTCGCGCCGCTAAATTAGAATTTCAAAGCGCGAGCCAAAGCCGGTATCGTTGCGCTAGAAATTTTAAATTGCAAATTAAAATTTACATTATCTCGTTAGAATGGCTGGATTGCGAAGCAAGATTCGGCTCTGCTAGGTTAAATTTCGGCTCAAACTCAAATCTATGTAGCCGTATTGAAATTTACGGCTAATTTTGCCTAACGAGCTCGAATTTACACTGCGCTAAAACCAAGTCTAGAGCCAAAATTTTACGATGCGAAGCTTATTGATTTTACTTGCGTTTTGCGTGAAAGAGCGAGGCTGGCGCAAGGCGCATTTACGCTGCCACAAAATTAAAAGGGACTTTATGGTAGCGTAAGTTTGCAATTTGCAGTAAAAATTTAAAGCCATGATTTTGGCTCATAAGGCACAGCTTTTAGATGGTTTCTATTGCGCCTTAAAGTGAGATTCTACTTAGTAATTTCGCGCGATAGATTTTAACGGGCGGAATTTTATTATCGCTGCAAAATTTTTGGCTTTTAAAATTTTGCTTTGTAGAATTTTAGCCCTCATAGTTGTGATGAAGTGCGGCTCATCTTATTTCATAAGATTTTAACGGCATCGCGCGCCTAATTTATATGGCATGATTCCAAAAAGCGCTTATTTTGAAATCATGCGGGTAGAACTTGTGAGACTGCGTTTGCGAGGTTTTATAAGAATTTGATGGCAAACCGCTCAGCGCGTTTAAAAATTTTATTCGTGTGTAGAGCTCTCATTTGCGTTTCAAATTTTGCCATTGTGGCGGAATTTTGCTCACGTGGCAAGGGCTTGCTGCAAGCTGTCCGTGAATCTAAGAAGGATTTGGACGCTAGATTTATTAGAGCGTTTAGCGGCGCAATGCCGCACCTGCGCATAAAATATCGCGCTGTAAGCGATTTAAAAAAGCTTTTTCGCTTCATATAAATCTCACGCCGCAAGCGTCTAAAAGCCGCAAGAGCTTTAAAAATTTAAATTGGAAAGATTGAATGACATTTTTTTCGCCCGAGTTTGTCCTTGCTTTTTTAGCGTTTTTAATCGTTTATTGGACGCTCAAAAATCATATTTTTGCGCAAAAAATTCTGATCCTGCTGGCAAGCTATGGCTTTATGTGCTCCGTAAATCCGCGCTTTGCGCTAGTACTTGCGGCCTATAGCATATTCGTGTATTTTGCAGGTGCGTGTATCGCTCGCGCTAATCGCGTAGTCGCAAAAGCCATACCGCCCGCAAAGCAGTCTTCGTATAAGAAAAAGCTCTCGCGTAAAGCGGCAGCCAAGCAGATGAGCGCAACAAAACAAGCTGGCATAGCAAAGCAGGTGCAAAAAGCGGGGTTAGCGAAGCAGATTCCGTTACCAACTGCGAAGGCGCGCGCAGTGATGCTTGCGGCAGTTGCTGGCGGCTTATTTTTTCTTGCGTTTTTTAAATATTACGGCTACGTCAGGGAGTTTTTCAATGCTGCGCTTGCTGCGCTGCACCTAGGTGCCGTTGATAGCGTGGCGTTTCCGCTTGGAATTTCATATTATGTTTTCATGTCGATCACCTATTTCGTCTCGGTTTATAGACGCGAATGCGGCGAGCAGGGCTTTTTGAGCTTGGCGTGCTTTTTAGCGTTTTTCCCTAGCGTCGTGATGGGTCCTATCGGGCGCGCTAGCGCTGCCAAGGGCGTAGAGCCGGTACTGCCGCAGTTTGATCGCTTCAAGCACTTTGGCAATGCCGATGAAATTTATGTGCTTATAATTTTTGCCTTAGTTAAGCTGCTGCTTATTAGCGGCTATTTGGGCGCGTATTATAGCGATGTGATTTCGGGCGTTTACGGCGACGAGCCTGAGTCCTCCGCGGCGCAAATTCTAGCCGCACTGCTGCTTTATGGCGTGGTGCTTTATACGAATTTTAGCGGTTTTATCGATATGGCGCGTGCGCTTGGACTTGCGATGGGCTTTAAGCTGCCTCAGAATTTTAATATGCCCTACGCGGCTAAGAATTTAGGTGAGTTTTGGGATCGCTGGCATATCAGCTTATCCACGTTTATACGCGATTATATTTATATCCCGCTCGGCGGCTCGCGCAATGGCTTTGCGCGCACCTGCGTAAATTTGCTAATCGCGTTTGCGCTCTCGGGCATATGGCACGGCGCGGGATTAAATTTTTTGATTTGGGGGCTTTTGCACGGAGTGGCGCTTGTGTTTTTAAAATGTCTTGCTAAAGTGGGCGTAAAGCCGCTAAATCCGCATTTGGCGCTATTTTGCACCTATATTTTTGTAAGTTTCGCTTGGATTTTTTTCGCCAATTCCCTGCCAGATGCGGCGGCGATTTTGAGCGCTTTTACCCGCGCGCGAGCTTTCGGAGATATTAGCGAGCTAGCGGTGCTTGCGGTGATTTTAGCGGGGATTTTTGTTTATCCTAAAATTTCAGCTCTTAAAGATACTTTGATCGCGCTTTTTGCCGAGCTGCCATTTTTACCTAAAGCTCTCGTGCTCGGCATGATCTTCACGCTGATTTTCGCACTGATGCCAAGCGGAATTCCAAATTTCATCTACGCAGGATTTTAGATGCTTAGGTTTGTTTCGACTCTGCTTTTTGCGCTGTTTTTCTCGGCATTTTTTATGCAAGGCTCGCTGCTTTATTATTTGGAGCAGCGATTTCACGATGACTTTGGGCTAGAAGAATGGCTGCGCCGCTCGCCGTTTCGCGTAGGTGGAGAGATCTACGAAAAGATTGCAAATGTCGCAGATAGGCTTGAGCAGCGTATCAAAGGCGAGGATATTAGCAAGGATGAGGACGCAAGTCCGCATGACGGAAGCGAAAATTTTAAAAAATCTGCGCAAGATCGCATGGCGGAAAATCAAGTTTTGCAAAGTATGGGGGCGCGAGATCACGAGACTTCGCAAAGCGTTAAGCCGCAAGGTAGCAAGCCGCAAGCCCATGCCGCGAAGAATTCTGCCTTAAATAATTCTGCGCATCATTTAAAGACGCGCGATTCTGCGCAAGAGCCTTACGCACAAAATTCCGCTCCTCAAAATTCTACTTCGCAAAATTCCGTGCCACAAAGCCAGACTACAACAAGCTCTATGCCGCGCAGCTCCTCTGTGCCGCAAAATCCCGTCACGGCAAGCGCAACCTTGCAAAGCGGCGAAAATTCCGATTCTCAACTTCCTGTTCCGCAGGCTTTGGAGCAGAATTTAACGACGCAAAGCTCCGCGGAGATTGATGCTAAAATTTCGCTTAGCGACGATGGCAAAATCCGTCTAAATGCAGGCGATGAGGTACTTTTTATGGGCGATAGTCTGATGCAATACGTGGGGATGAACGCTAAGAAATTTTTCCCGAAGCGAAGCCTGAGAGTGATCGATCTTAGCAAGCAATCGACGGGGCTTGCGAGCAAGAAATCTTTCGACTGGCAAAAGACGCTCGATACTGCGCTTAGAGAGAATGGCGGCGTTAAGCTCGTAGTCGTGCTGCTGGGTGCGAACGACGTCTGGGAGTACCGCGCAGGCGGCAAGACCTACGGCATCAAAACGCCGCGCTGGCGGGAGTTTTACGCCTCAAGGGTGCGCGAGATCTACGATACGGCGCACTCGCACGGTGCAGGAGTGCTGTGGCTAGCGATGCCGTGTATGCAAAAGCCGGATTTTGAGGAGAAAACGCAGCTGCTAAATCAAATATATGCCGACGCCAGTATGGCGCTTGGCGGGTATTTTATGCAAACAACTCCGCTGGTGTGCGAAAAAGGCGTCTATAAAACCTATCTGCAAAGCGGCTCCAAGCTCGTGCGCGTGCGCCAAGACGACGGCATTCATATGAGCAAAGAGGGTTGCGAAGCGGTAGCGAAAGAAATTTTATCAAGGATTGAAGTTGAGTAAATTTATAGTGATTTTATTTGCCGCATTATTAGGCGGATGCGCGGCAAACGCAGGCGTTCGCGGCATAAATTCCGCAAACGCAAAAAGCTCTGCGGGCTTTGGAGTGAAATTTTTTGGCGATTCGCATTTAGGAAGCGACGCGCTGATAGATGCTTTCAGACATGGTTTTTTCGTGCAAAACAGCGTCGGCTTCGTGCCTGCAATGATGCCTAAATATCACAAAAGCGAAAATATAGAATTTAAGCAAAGCGGCTTTAATGTAATCTCATCCCGCACCGAGCAAGACCCCGATTTCCCACTATGCGGAGTGATCGCTACCGGCAAAAAGGGCGCTAATGTGCGACTGGAGCTAAAGCAGCTTAGCGGCGATTTTTACGTCGAAATTTTGCATAAATCGGATCAGAGCGGCGAGATTTTTCGCGTGCGCGACGCAAGTGGGCTAAGCGCGTATATTTCGCAAGAAGTGCCGCAGAAATGGGAGTATTCTAAGCTGCGACTTAGATTTCCGATCGAAATTCGATCGCTGCGTGATGGAGCAGAGCTTGGAGGATATAAAATTTACCGCAAAAACGCGCGCTTTGCAGACTCTTGTGCGAGCAACGGCGCGTTTAGCAACCTCTACGAAAAATGGGGTGCAGATGCCTTTGGTAGGGATTTTTCGGGACTTAGATACGATCTCGTAGTCATCGCTTATGGCACAAACGACGCGATGGATCCGAAATTTGACGAGCAAAAATTCTACCAAAGCGTCCGTGGGCTGCTTCGCTCCGTCCACTCCGCAGCTCCCGGTGCAAAAATCTTGCTCGTAGCGCCGCCGCGAAGCCCTAAAGTGCCAAACGCCTCACGCGCTGCGGAGGTGCTAGCGCATCTAGCGCGAGACGAAGGGGCAATGTTTTACGACATAGCCGGTCTTATGGACGAGGATGGCGGCTGGCGCGGCTGGCGCGAGCGCGGGCTGATCCGCCCTGACGAAATCCACTTGCAAAAAGAGGGCTACGAAAAAATCGGCGCAGCGCTAGCGACGAAATTGCGCGGCAGGCTTTAAATTTAATCTTTAAATTTAGGCGGCTCGCCGTAAAATTTACAAAGTTGGTCGCTAAATTTAAAATTTAGCGGCAGTAAGCAAAGCTGCGCCTATTTGGATTTCGCCGCTTAGATCTGCGCCGCGAAATTTAAATCAGAAGCTGCGGCTTTAAATTTACGCGTCGATAGGCTTGATGCCTGTGCTTTTAAAATACGTCGCCCAAATTTACGCTTTTAATTTGGATTAAATTTATGTGGTTACGGCTAGGGGCGAAAGGTCTGTGCAGTGTGCGCTGCGTAAAATTTAGCGCTTAAAATTCCATTTGCACGGTCTGCGACAAAGCGCGGCGAGCCAGATTAAAGGAGAGGAATATGATATATCTTTGCGGAGATACGCACGGAATAAACGAGATCAGCAAAATAACGAACAAGGCCTTTGCAGGCGGGCTTAGCGCCGATGATTTCGTCATCGTGCTCGGGGATTTTGGGCTGTTTTGGAGCGAGCGGATAGATGAGTTTATGGTGCGTAAAAACATAGAAAGATACCTCCCCGCCACGCTTCTTTTTATCGACGGCAACCACGAAAATTTCGATATGTTGGACGAACTGCCGCGCGAGCGGAAATTCGGCGGCAGCGTAGGCGTGGGCGGCGAAAATATTTTTTGGCTACGGCGCGGCGAAATTTACGAGATTGCAGGGCGACATTTTTTGTGCTTTGGCGGCGCGCTTAGCGTCGATAAGGCGCATCGGATACCGGGGCTTAGCTGGTGGGCGCGCGAGATTCCGAGCGAGGAGGAGTTTAGCTATGCGGTGCAAAATGCGCGTGATTTTATCGCCGCGGGCGGGCGAATAGATGCGGTGCTGAGCCACACGGCGCCGAGGTTTGCGATGAAATTTTTAAAAGAATACCTCTGGTGTGGCAAAAGTACTCCCGATAAAACGTCTGAGTATTTAGAGAGGATCTTTGAGCTCGTAAGACCTGAGCGGTGGTATTTCGGACACTTTCACGGCGATAAGAAATTCCACGCGCAGGGCTGCGATTTTTATCTCTGCTACGATGAAATTTTAAAATTTGAGGACTAGTCTTGAGCCCGCAGCAGCGAGATTCCAAGCTTTGCAAACGTCGAAATTTCGCTCGTAAATTTTAAATGCTGAGGCGCGCGAAATTTTAGCCTTTATATTAAAATTTAAGCTAGTTCTGCTAGAATGTGGCACTTTTTTAGAAAGGAATAAAGATGAAGGTTGTAATTACTTATTGTAATTCTTGATCTTATAGACCGCAAGCTCTCCGTGTGAGAGATGAAATAACAGGCGTCTATAAGGATGCAGTTGTCGAGTTGGTCCCTGGTGGCAGCGGAGACTTTCTAGTAGAAGTTGACGGCAGAAAGCTTTTCTTCAATAAAGATTTTGCTAAGCCTCGTTTCCCAAGTGAAGGTGAAATTTTAAATCTAATTAAAGTTGCAGCCTAGCTCAAAGCCCGAAAGCGGGTCGCAAGATTTGCTTTCGGGCGTTTTTTATACTCAAATTTCATATCCGTAAATTTAATCGTAAAATCATCCTAAATTTGCCAAATCAGCGCTACGCAAAATTTAGATTAAATGATCTCGCATTTCGGCGAATCCAAAAAGTCATTTTAATTAAAATTTACGCGACGATCGCGGTTTAAATTTTTATCGCTCGGAGTTTATAAATTTTAAAAGAAAGAGGAATTTTTGCGAAATCAAAATTTCGCAAAAACAGGGGGGATTATTTATTTGCGCGCTCGATATACTCGCCGCGGACGGTGTCAACGCGGATGACCTCGCCTTCGAGTACGTGAAATGGTATCTGTACCACGGCGCCGGTCTCAAGCGTGGCGGGCTTTTTGTTGCTGCCCTGCGTATCGCCGCGGAAATTCGGCGCAGTTTCTACGATCTTAAGCTCCACCACCTGCGGCACATCCACGCCGATCGCTTTGCCGTTGTAAAACATTATATTTACCATCATGCCATCTAGCATCCATTTTTTCGCCTCGCCCACATCCTCGTCGCTGATCGCGATTTGCTCGTAGCTAGCCGTATCCATGAACTGACACGCCTCGCCGTCGTCGTAGAGATACTGCATCTCTTTTTCTTCGAGATTCGGCGCCTCGCATTTATCGCCGGCGTGAAAGGTCTTTTCAAGCACCTTGCCATCTATAAAAGATTTTATTTTAACGCGCACGAAAGCAGGTCCTTTTCCCGGTTTTACGTGTTGGTATTCTATGATTTTAAACGGAATTCCGTCCACCTCGATTTTTAGACCTTTTTTTAGATCGCCCATTGAATAAGCCATAAATTTCTCCTTAAATTAATGAGGCGCGATTATAACAAATTTTATTTTAAATTGATATAATTGGCGAAATTTTAAGGGGAGGGAAGCTATGAAAAAACTCATCTACGTTTTGGCTGCATGTGCAGCTTTTGTGCTTGGCGCGAATGCGAACGAAGCGGAGTTCGTAAAAAACCTAAAACAAAGTCTAAATGATAAAAACGCTCAGCTCATCTCGATCGACAAACTAAACTCGCTAAACGGGCTAAATTTGCTGATCGTCCGCTCGGGCGATAAAAAAGAGGCGTTTTTAGCTAGCGACGACGGCAAAAGTCTAGTGGCAGTGACCGAGGAGCCCAAGCTCGCGGATGCGGCAGATGCGGCGCTATTTAAGACGAGAACTCAAATTTTAAAGGACGCCAGGGACGCCGCCGCGCTTGAGCTGCTAAAGAGCATAGATCCCGCGAGATTTGCCTATATCGAGTCGTTTGATAAAAACAACCCCTATATGACCTACATCGTGGGCGATCCGGAGTGCCCGTATTGCGCCGAGGAGATGAAAAGGATCACGAAGCATCTTCGCAATAGCAACGTAAAATTGATCTTTGCGCCGGTGCACGGCAAGAGCGCGTTTATCAAATCGGCGCTGATTTTAAAGCAGCTGAAGGCCCTCTCGCCGAGCGATCAAAAAGGCGCGATCGACGTGATCGAGAAATACTATAACAAGGACGTGCAGGTAAGCGATGCGGACGTCTCAAAAGCTGAGCTTGACGCCGTGTATGCGGATACTAAGACTCTATTTTCCAAAGGCGTGATCAAATCAGTCCCATACGTGATCAAAGTGAAAAAATAGTCTAAATTTGAGGAATTTATAGCGCGAGGCTTGTGTGCGAGCAGCGGGAGTTTGCTCGCGGTAGCGCAAGTCGCGCGCAGCGCAGTCGTCCGCGCGAGCTGAAATTTTATATTGATTGTAACCCGGCAATTCTAAATTTAAAACGATACATCTTCTAAAAGCAAGCCCAAGCGATTTGCTTGGGCTTGTAATTATTGCGCTACCATCGGGCTTTTTTAGCGCGCAATTTAAAGCAAAATTTTAAAATCCTCGAGCGAAAAGAGTAAAATTTTATCGCTTTTTAGGTTATGCAGCTCGCCGCTAAAGCCGCTTTTGGAAAACAGCGCGAGCAGATCAGGCGCGAGGTGCGCTTTTTCGCATTTGAGCATGAGCTCGTTTAGCACGTTTTTTGAAATTTTTCGCTCCTTGTATTTGCACTCGCCCGCGACGCAAAAGCTCTCAAATTTCGCGTAGATGTCGATCTCAACCTCTTTGTTCCAGAAGCTTGAAATTTGCGAAATCTCTAAATTTAGATACTTCGCGAGCAGCTCCTTGCTTAAAATTTCAAACCCGAGCCCCGCGTAGGCGTTGAAATCCGCTTTGATTAGGCTTAGCACGCGTCCTATCTCGCCGCGGCGCAGCGCGGGCAGGTTCGGCTCGATAAATCTAAACCAAAACCTCGCAAAGTTGCTGCTAAAATGGACCTTGTCCGTGATATGGTAGCGTCGCAGCGCGCGCGGGAGGCGGTCGTTTTTGCGCTCTTTTTGAGCCCTTTGCTCGCTTGATTTTTCGGTGATTAAAAACTTCGCGTTTATGAGGTCTGCAGTGATTTTTTGCGCCGTAAATCGCGGCAAGATTTTTGAAATTCCTATTTTTTTGCGGTCGCTTCTAGCGAATTTCATCAGCGCCTTTTTGACCTGCTCTTCGCACTCGCCACCGAATTTAAAGCGCTCGCCGAGATGTTCAAAGCAGAGCAAAATTTCATTTTCGATCGCTTCGAAAACGTCCGCGTAGCCGCTTATACAGCCTATCTCGTCAAATACGAAATGAAACTGCAAAATCGCGTCGATACCAGCATCGCCCAAATTTCGCGCCGTGTCTTTTAACTCGTAAATTTCGCCCTCCTTGCGGGCGTAATTTTAGCGAGTTTGGATATAATTTGCAAAAATTTTGGAGTTGCGCTTTGGATTTTGAAACGATCAAAGAAAATATCATCTTAAAAGAGGGGGTCAAATACTTCGATTTCGCCGCCTCGGGACTCGCGTACTGTCCTATAGAAGCGGAGATCGAGCGCGTGCTTGCAACATATGCCAACGTCCACTCCGCAGGCGGAGCCAACGCCGAGATCACGAGCGATTACTACGAAAACGCAAGAGCCAAAATCAAAGAGCTTCTAGGCTGCGAAGAGCGCTACTACCTGATCTCGTGCGGATTTGGCGCGACTGCGGCGATTAAGAAGCTTTGGGAAATTTTAGGCATCTACCTGCCGCCCGCGACGCGAGATAGGCTCGGTTTGCGGCGCGAGAGCATAAAAGAGCTGCCACTTTTCATTATCTCGCCTTTTGAGCATCACTCCGTTGAAATTAGCCTAAGACAGGGGCTTTGCGAGGTTGTACGCGTGCCGCTGGATCCAAGCGGGCTGATGGACTTTGCGCGGCTGGGCGAAATTTTATCCGCAAACAAAGGGCGCGAAATTTACGGTGTACTTACCGCAGCATCGAACGTGACGGGGCTAAAGCTTGATTACAAGCGCGCTTACTTGATGCTAAAAGCGCACGGCGGGCGGCTGTTCGTGGACGCCAGCGCGCTCATCGCGCACGAAAACGTAGATCTCGGCTTTTGCGACGGCATGTTTTTCGGCGCGCACAAGCTCTTGGGCGGAGTGGGCGCCAGCGGGATTTTGGCGGTGCGAAAGGAGCTTTTGCGCGGCGAGGAGCCGACGTTCGCGGGAGGCGGCACGATCAAATACGCAGATGCCCTAACGCAGCGCTTTATAATCGACAAGGAGCGCTTGGAGGAAGCAGGCACGCCCGGTATCATCGCGCTGGTGAGGACCTATCTTGCTCTAAAGCTTCGCAAAAGCGCGGGGCTAGAGGCGATCAAGTCGCGCGAAGAGGCGATTTGCAAGCACTTCATAAGCGAAATTTCAAAAATCTCCGAGATTGAAATTTACGGTAATCTCACCGCGCCGCGCGTACCGATCTTTGCTTTTAATATGCAAGGGCTCGGCGCAGACGCGCTAGCCGGGGTGCTCGGGCAGAAATTTGAGATCCAGACTCGCGCAGGCTGCGACTGTGCTGCGCCATACGGCTTTGATCTGCTCGGCTTGCAACCCGATACCGAAATGTCCCGCAAACCCGCTTGGGTGCGGGCTAGCTTCTCGTTCATCCACGACGAAAGCGACGTGGATTTCTTAGCAGAGGCGCTAAGACAGATCGCTCAGATCCGCGATAAAATCACCTTCGTAGCGGGCAAATACCGCTGCGGCAGCGTAAATTGAGCTCGCGAAATTTTATAACAAGAGCCGCTTTTAAATTTCGCGGCGCGGGATTTTGCGACATAAAATTTTGTCGGGAAATTTCGCAACGTAAAATTTTATGGCTTGGAATTTTAAAGCGTAGAATTTTATGCACGGCTCGGGCGGCAGATACTCCGTATCGATTGGAACGCGAAATTCTTCGGCATAAAATTTCGCGGCTTGGAATTTTGAAATTTTAAATTGAGAGCTGAATTCTAGCGATAAATTTTGTGCTGCGGAGTTTTGTGCCGTGAAATTTGAGCGGTAGAATTCCGTACCGCATGGGTAAATCTCGGCGCAGCTAAATTTCAAAATTTAGCTATTCAAATAAGCTTCGCAAATTTTGTATTTCGCGAACGCATGGAAAATTCTGCGCCGTAAAATTTGAAATTCCGCAAAACCGAATTTTACTCGGCAGACTTCCGCGGCGAGAAATTTTACTGCAGAGCCCGTGGCGGCGTAAATTGACGCGCCCGCGCCCGTCCGAAAGCTAAATTAAGGCGCGAGCGCTTGCGATAAGAGCGCAAATTTTAAGAAGCGAAATCTGCACCGCTAAAAGGCGCAAAATTTCACCGAATTTACTCGCCGAATTCCTTCTGCAGCTTATAAACCTTATCGTAATCGACCCCCTCGATGATGCGCGGACGCGAGGCGTTGAAATCCGCGTTTATCACCGAGCGAGCGGGATCGTACTCCGGTAGATCGGTCATCTCTAAAATTTCTGCGATCGCGTGGATGAGATCGTCGTTTAAAAACGGCCTGTCTTTGGCTGCCGCGATGCGCGCCCAAAGATCAGCGTTTTGCTCTTTAAATTTATCCGACGCCATGAAAATCAGCGGGATTTCGAGCGTGAAGCGGTTGATGCCGCCGTGGATCAGCTTGCCGCGGTATTGATAAAGGCTCTGGGCGTGGTCGCTGAAATAGACTATCAGCGTGTTGTCGCTTGCGAAAATTTTATAAATTTCGCTTACTATAAAATCGTTGTAAGCCACGGTGTTTAGGTAGTGCGCGAGCTCTTTTTTCTGCCCCTCATCAAGCGGCTCACGCGAGATGTCCGCGGCGCTAAATTTAGCAAAGTTTTTCGGATAGCGAAACTCGTAGCTCGGGTGCGAGCCCATCAGATGAAGGATGAAAAATTTATCCTTTTTCTGCGTGCCGCCCGCCTCTGCGGCGGAGCTTTCGTCCTTGCGCGCAAGGGGCGATATTTTCGCGCCGGATTTGAAATTTTTTATACTCGGAAGCATAACTTCGTCGAGCGAGTAGGCGTATTTGTAAACCGGGATCTGGTTCGTAAAGTCCGAGTGATCCGTCATCTGCGCGCTCGCGCCGCTTGCGACCGCCCACTGCCCGTAGCGCTCCTGGTTACTGATCCAAAAGGTCTCGTAGTTTGCGAGCCGCGCGAGATTTACGATGTCGAGGTTGGCGTTCCACGGGCGCTGCTTTTCGCTCTCGTAATTTCCAAAATTTAGCACGTATTTTAACACATCGTTGGTCTTGGCTCCAGGCGAGACGACATCGCTAAAGGCGATTAAATTTCCGCTTTGCTCAAGCGCTTGCAGATTCGGTGTGGTGGGCAGATAGTAGCCGTATAGGCTCATAAAATTTCGCTGCAGGCTCTCTCCAATAATAAAAACGACGTTTGAGATGCGGTTTGGCGCGGTTTTGTGCGAGTGCGAGGCGTAAATGCTTTGGTATCCGGCTTGCAGCTCGCGCACGCTTTTAAAATCGGCGCCGAAATAATCCTTCGTAACGAAAGCAAAGTTATAAATCGGAATTTTATTTAGCGCGATTATGATGCTGGCGCGCATTTTCGAGCTTTTGGCTACGTAGCTTTTAAACGCCGCATGCGCAATAAAAACAAGCAAGCTAAGCAAAAAGATTAGCTTTATCGCGCGACATAGCTTCATTCGCGCTCGCTGGCTCACTCTAAGCCTAAGAGCGGCGAAGACGAAGATCAAAAGCGCCAAAAAGGCCGCGATAAGCTTAAAATTTAAAAACGCATGCGCGAACTCGAAGGCCTCCTTGGGCGTCGTTTGCACTAGCGCGTCCAGCGTGCCGTGCGAGTAGGTAAGCTCCAGGCTAAAGATCAAAAAAATCTGAGCGATCGCAAAGACCACGTTTAGCGCCAGAAGCATAAAGGCTAGAATTTTATATAGCCTGGCGCTGTAAAAACTAAGCGCGTAAAGCGCGAAAAAAAGTATCGTCACGCCGCAGATCGCAGACGCTACGAAAAACAGCGCCTGCGCAGAGAGCAGCTCGCCGCCGCGCGCGATAAGAAGCAACCCTAGGGCTAAATTTAATACTAAAACTAGCGCGTATGTGTTTAGCACCGCACCATCAAATACCGATAGAAGGCTGAATCTGTCTTTTAAAAATGCGCCGATATTTTTTACAAGGCTCATGAAATTCCTTTGATGATTGCGTTTAAAAAACGAAGATGAAAAAGATGGCGCCGATTAAAATTCTATAAATTCCAAATGGGATGAAATCAAACTTCGAAACGAAGCTTAGAAATAGCTTGATCGCCGCAAGTGCCACTATAAACGCCACTACGCCGCCTATGAGAAAGGTCGTGATATTGTCGGAGTTTTGCGCGAAGGTGTCTAAATTTTTATAGGTATCGTAAAAAGTCGCCGCAAACATCGTAGGGATCGCGAGTAGGAAGCTAAAGCGCGCGGCTAGGTTTCTGCTTAGCCCGCACAAAAGCCCTGCGATGATGGTGGCGCCGCTGCGCGAAGTGCCCGGCACCATCGCAAAACATTGCGAAAGCCCGATGATGAAGGCCTGCACGTATGAAATTTGATCCAGATGCTCCAGCTCGCCTTCTCTCGGGCGCGCCTTGCGAAAGAGCTCGACCGCGATAAAAATAATGCCCCAACCGATCAGCGCGTAGGCGACGGTCTGCGGCACAAATAGCGATTTGATGCTTTTATAGAGCAAAAATCCGATCGCGGCTGTAGGGATGAAGCCTACGACGAGCTTACACCAGAGCTTAAAATCGACTAAAAGCCGCTTATAAAATATCGCAACGACCGCTAGGATCGAGCCTAGCTGGATAACGACTTCGAAGCATTTAAGCGTATCGGTCTGCTGCAAGCCCATCAGTTTCGCAGCTAGGATCATGTGCCCGGTCGAGCTTACGGGCAGAAATTCCGTCAGCCCTTCGACGATGCCTAAAATCACGGCGTCAAATATATTCATCCATTTTTTCCTTTAAATTTGTTAAATTCTGAGTGATCGAAGCGGGCCTGTAGATCGCCTCTACCATTGCGATATAATCAGGCTTTAGGGCTAAAATTTCATTTAAATTTTCTAAATTTATACCTCCGATTACGGCGATTGGAAGGTTTAAAGATTTTCGCGCCTCTTGCACGAGCGCATCGGGGCAAAGCGGCGCATTAGGCTTTGTCTTGCCGCGCCTTAGCGAGCCGAAGGCTACATAGCTAGCACCCTGTGCCTCGGCCTTTTGCGCGCGAGCAAGATCAGCATAGCAACTAACGCCGACTATCTCATCCGCGCCTAAAAACTCGCGCACCTGCGCCGTCTCGCCGTCACCTTTGCCGATATGCACGCCGTGTGCGCCAAGCTTTTTGGCAAGCGCCGCATCGTCGTTGATGATGAGTTTGGCGCCGTAATCCTCGCAAAGACCGATGAGAGAGCGGATTAAAGCTTCATCCCTCACGGCGAGCTTGCTGCGGTACTGCACGAGCTTTACGCCGCAGCGTAAAATTTCATCTATCTGCGAAAAGATAGTTTGCGGCGGCGTTAAAGCATCGTCGCTAAGCGCGTAAATTTCACTCATCTATCTTTTTCGGCATCGGCACGCCGTTTAGAATGCAGTTAGTAACATCCCAAAATTTTGCGCTATACATTCCGCGTTTAGCCTCTTTGGCTTCCTCAGCGGCTTTTAAAAGAAGTTCGCTATCGTCGGTTATCGGTACGGCAAATCCCGCCGCCACTAGGTCCAATCGCAGATTGCTTTTAGGATCGCTTGCATCGCAGACATAGGCGTCATTGCCGCGATCGATTAAATTTACGTAGTAGCGCTTGCCAGGTTTTATCACGGACTCAAGAGCTTTTTTATATTCTTTGTCGAATTTCCTTAGCTCTTTGGCGTCCGTTATGCACCTAGAAGCGCCCGCGGCGATTATGTTTAAATTTTTTAAGTCGCATGGAAAGAAGCGATCTTTTTGAGCCTTTCTGAAAGTAAAAACGAAGCTTCTGCCGTCATTGCCAAGACCTGCAAACGCAGCGATGCCGTATCTGTCTTTTTGCTCCGCAAAGCTCTGCGTGCAGAGCAAAATCGCAAGTGTCAAAAATATCTTTTTCATAGGATTCCTCTTAGACGGCGCAAATTCTATGAGAGGAATTTGCGCCTAAATTTTGCGAATTATTTTAAATTATACTTTTCCAAAAGCTTTTCGTAGCTTCCGTCCTTTTTCATCTCCTCAAGCGCCGCGTTAAATTTAGCGAGCAGCTCGGGATACTTGCCCTTATCGAATGCGATCGAAAAACCTTCGCTGCCGTCGGATTCTTTAAAAAATGCGGTTAGATCGTCGTTTTTCTTAAGATATTCGTAGCCTACGGATGAATCCACGCAAAGCGCGTCGATCTTTTTGTTTTTAAGCGACATGACGGCTACAAAAACGTTTTCCGTAGCGCTAACCTCGGCACCTTTGATATCTCTGATCGCAAGCTCTTGAATGGTACCTAGCTGCGCGGCAAGACGCTTACCCTGTAGATCCGCCTTAGAATTTAACGAGCTATCATCCTTGCGCTTGACATATAAATTTTCGACTTTATAGTAAGGAGCTGTGAAATCGATAGCCTTTTTACGAGCCGGTGTCGCGCTCATTCCCGAGGCGATCATATCGATTTTGCCGCTTTTAATCGCAGGGATCAGCCCGTCAAAGCTCATATTTAAAATTTCGTATTTCACCCCCGCGCGCTTGGCAAGCTCGGCTACCAGATCCATATCAAAGCCGGTGACTTTGGAGTTTTCATCCACGAACTCAAACGGCGGATACTCGGCATTCGTGCCTACGATGAGCGTATCTTTGGTGATGTCCTTAGCGACCAGCGAGCCGCAAAGCAAAGCGCCCGCAACTAGAAATCTAATAAATTTTTTCATTTCCCTCTCCTTTAGTGGTTTAAAATTTTATTTAAAAATTCTTTCAATCTCGGATTTTGCGGATTTTCAAATACGTTTTTAGGCGTATCGTCCACAGCGATCTTACCGCCCTCCATAAAAAAAATCCTATTTGCGACATTGCGTGCAAAGCCCATCTCATGAGTTACCACAAGCATCGTAATGCCCTCTTTGGCGACCTCTTTCATTATACCTAACACCTCGCCTATCATCTCGGGATCTAGTGCCGAGGTAGGCTCGTCGAATAAAATCACGTCCGGATTTACCGCCAAACTTCTAGCGATTGCGATGCGTTGCTTTTGCCCACCGCTAAGCTTGTGCGGATAAGTATAGGCCTTATCGCTAAGACCGACCTTTTGCAGCAGCTCCTCTGCTTTTGCGTAGGCTTGTTCTTTAGTATAGATACCCGCTTTTATGGGCGCTAGAGTTAAATTTTCCAGCACATTTTTATTTGCAAAGAGGTTGAAATGCTGAAACACCATACTAACTTTGCGGCGAATTTTATTAATATCGGTGTGCTTATCTGTAATATCCTCGCCGTCTATTTTAATAGTGCCGCCGCTTGGAATTTCAAGCAGATTTAAGCAGCGCAAAAAGGTTGATTTACCGCCGCCGCTTGGACCGATAATAGCTACGATATCGCCTTTATTTATGGTCTTTGAAATTCCTTTTAACACCGATAAATTGCCGTAGGATTTGGTTAAATTTGATATTTCAATCATTGCGGTTTAACCTACTTTCTAGCATTTTTACTAAAAACGAGAAAAATTTCACGCTTGCGTAGTAAAGCACTGCGGCAAAAAGTATCGGCTGGACGGTATAAAGCGCAGCCTGCATGCTTTTTGAAAAAAACGTAAGATCGGTAATTGCTACGAGGCCCACGACCGAGGTTTCTTTAAAAAGGCTTATAAACTCATTCGCAAGCGCGGGCAAAATGTTTTTTATCGCTTGCGGAAAGACGATCTCTTTCATCGCCGTGCCGTAGCCTAGACCCATCGCGCGCGCAGCTTCCATCTGGCCGCGATCGACGCTGTTTATGCCGCTGCGCACGATCTCTGCGACGTAGGCTGAGCTATTAAGCCCCAGCGCAAAGATCGCAGCTGCGATATTATTGCTCCACATAGCAAAGATAATAAACACGAACACCATCAGCTGGATAACGATTGGAGTTCCGCGGATGATATCTACGTATTCGTCGATAATGAAGCTTAAAAATTTATTGTTTAGAAATTTTAAAAATGCCAGCATAAATCCTAATGCGATACCGATCACAATGCCGCCGGAGGTCAAAATAAGAGTAATGCCATAGCTTTTGGCGTATGAAATTTTTTGCGCTTCGCTCAGTTCGGGATAGGTGAAATAAAGCCCCACGGCGATTACAGTCAAAACAAATACGACCTTTAAAATTTTCTCGTTCAACCAAGGCGCCTTTTTCTTAAAATTTAAACGGCAAGAATACTAAAATTTCGTTAAAATCTGGCTAAATTCCGAAAGTAAAATTTTATTTGAAATAGAGTAAAATTAGCTTTTTTAAAAGGAGGCAACGATGAGCTTTTGGACCTATTGCGCAATCGCGATATATTTCGGCGCGCTTATTTTTATAGGTAGGTATTATTATGACAAGAATGCGAGTTTAAGCGAGTATCTGCTCGATAACCGCCGCCTGGGCCCATTCGTAACGGCGCTTAGCGCAGGTGCTAGCGATATGAGCGGCTGGATGCTTTTGGGAGTGCCGGGTGCGATGTTTGCGACGGGGATTTGCAATATCTGGATCGCCCTAGGACTTTGCGTGGGCGCGTGGTGCAATTATAAATTTCTTGCTAAAAGGCTTAGAATTTACACCGAGGTAGCAAGCGACAGCGTCACGATCCCAGATTTTTTAGAAAACCGCTTCAAAGACCATACCAAGACGCTTCGCATCATCTCGGGGCTTTTGATCATCATATTTTTTACGCTCTATGTTAGCAGTGGCATCATCGCAGGCGGCAAGACCTTTGAGAGCTTTTTCGGGCTAAATTTCACCTACGGCGCGATCGCTACGATCTTAATCGTCGTGTTTTATACCTTTTTCGGCGGATTTAAGGCCGTCGCGATCACGGATGCGTTTCAAGGGGCGCTGATGTTTGCGGTGCTTATTTTGATCCCTCTGTTTTCTTACCGCGCGCTGCAGATCCCTGCGGACAGCTCCTTTTTTGCGCAGGTGCGGCTATACGGCGCGAGCCACTTAGATCTATTTTACAATCAAAGCTTCTTGGGCGTTTTAGGCCTGCTTGCTTGGGGGCTCGGATACTTCGGGCAGCCGCACATCATCGTGCGCTTTATGGCGATTAGAAGCTCGCGCGAGCTTGATAGCGCGCGCCGCATCGGGATTTCGTGGATGGTGCTAGGTCTTGCGGGCGCGATGCTTAGCGGTCTGATCGGCTTTGTGTATTTTTCGCAAAAAGGTCTTAGCATAGACGATCCCGAAAAAATTTTCCTAGAGCTCGGTAAAATTTTCTTTCATCCATTTATCCTGGGCGTGATAATCTCTGCGGTACTGGCGGCGATTATGAGCACCATCTCAAGCCAGCTTTTGGTAAGCGCGAGCGCCGTTACGAAAGATTTTATCTTCGCGTTTTATAAAAAAGAGGTGAGCGAGCGCACGCAGACGCTAAGCAGCCGTATCGCCGTAGTGATCATCGCCGCGCTCGCCGCGATCTTGGCGTTTGGCTCAAACGATACGGTGTTAAACGTCGTGGGCAACGCCTGGGCGGGATTTGGCGCGAGCTTTGGCGCGGTGCTGCTTTTCAGCCTGTATTCTAAAAAGATGAGCGCGCTCTCGGCTTTGGTGGGTATGCTCGTAGGCGGTATCACGGTCATTTGCTGGATTTTATCGGGGCTTTCGGCCCTCGTTTACGAGCTGCTGCCGGGCTTTTGCTTTTCGGCGCTTGCGATACTGCTCGTAAATCGCTACAACTCCGTGCTCGATAAGATGGCGGACGAGCCCAATGCCGCGCAAATTTCGCAGGAATTTGAAAAGATGAAAGAGCAGAGTTTGGGAAGTAAAAATGGCTAACGTAAAGTGCCCGCACTGCGGCTCTTTGATCGATATAGACGAGGCGCTGCAGCGCGATATCAAAGCTAAATTTGAAGATGAAATTTTACAGCAGAAGCGAAAGTGGCAGCAGCAGCAAAACGAAGCCACGCTTAAATTTGAAGCCGAGATCGCCGCTAAGCGCGAGGAGTACGCGAAGCATCTGGCGCAACTGCAAGCGAAGGAAAACGCATTCGAGCAGCGCGTAAAAGCGGCGACCGATTCCGCGCTAAACAGCGAGCGGGAGAAAATTTTAGCGCTCGCAAAATCTCAGATCGAGAGCGAAAACGCGGCGAAATTTGAAATTTTACAAAAGGAGCTGCAAGAAAAATCGCAAAGAATTTCGGAGCTAAATTTAATAAAGGCCGAAATGGAGGCGCAAAAGCGTAAATTTAGCGAGCTTGAAGCCGAGAATAAAGCCAAATCCGAGATCGAGCTAACCAACCGCGTAAACCAAGAGCGTGAGCGGCTTTCGAAGCAAATTTCACAGGAAAACGAGCTGAAATTCCGCCAAAAAGATGAGCAGATCCAAAGTCTAATCGGCCAAATAAACGAGCTCAAGCGCCGCTCGGAGGTGGGCTCGCAGCAGCTTCAGGGCGAGGTGCAGGAGCTTGCGCTACAGGAGTATCTGCGGCTAAGCTTTCCTTTGGACGAGATAGATGAGGTCAAAAAGGGCGCGCGCGGCGCAGACTGCGTGCAGATGGTGCATACGAGGGAGTTTGCGGGCTGCGGTAAAATTTTATACGAGAGCAAGCGCACGAAAAGCTTCGAGCCCAAATGGATCGACAAACTCAAAGACGATATGATAGGCGAGGGCGCGCAGATCGGCGTTATCGTCACCGAGCAGATGCCGCCTCACAGCCCTAGGCTGCACCAAGCGCCGAGCGATCCTAGCATCTGGATCTGCTCGTTTGAGGAATTTAAGGGGCTTTGCGCCGTCTTGCGCGAACACGTCGTGGCGCTTGCGTTTGCCAAAAGATCGGGTCAAAATCAAGACAGCAAAACGGCGATGCTCTACGACTATCTGACCTCGCCCGAGTTTGCAAACCAGATAAAGACGATCGTCTCGGCATTCGTCGGCATGCAAGAGAGCCTAAATAAGGAGCGCAACGCGATGGAGCGCATCTGGAAACAGCGTGAAAAACAGATCGCGCGTGCGCGAGACGGAGCGATCGCGATGCACGCAAGCATCAGAAGCATCGCCGGAAGCGGCGTAACGCGGTTGGAGGATGTCGATGAAATTTTAAGCCTCGAGGCGATCGCGGCAGAGGGCGAAGCGAGCGCGCTTCAAGACCAAGACGGCGACGAGACGCCATAGCGGCGTGCGGACAGATCGCCGTTCTAGCGAGAGCGCGAGGCGAGCTTGCGTCATGAGGCTGAAATTTTGTAAAGTAACGCGATATTTGTCCGCGGACAAGCGGTGCTAGAATTTCAAGGAGTAATTGTTGTATGCTTTTGGGTTTGCGAGGTTGGAATTTTACTTGCGAATTTTATCTTGGCAGAAATATGCCGCACTGTGTAGAGTGGAAATTTCACATGTAAAATTTTAAATTCATAATTTAAGGAAGCGCTTCACGTCGAGAAAATTTGATTTGGAATTTCTGTTTTGTGTCCTTATCGGGAAGATTTTGCGCTAAAAGCCATAGCAAAATTTTAAGAATTCGCTTCGCCGTACCGTAAAAATTTTAAAATTTTGATCTGTAAATTTCATAAAAATTTATGAAATTTTTTAAATTTCTGCGTCGAAATTTTAGAATTTCTAATATTTTTTAAAATAAATTTAAATTTTTTAAACCCCTTGCCGCAGTTATTTGCATGCTAAAATTTTATCGATGAAAAGCGTTTGTTGCCAATCGTTAAACCCCATCCCTTATCATTCCGTAGTTGTTTTGCGCGTGGGAGATTTTGCGCGCACAAGACTCGTTTTGTGCGACATAGCGTGCAGGTCGCATCAAATACGCCGCAAAAGCAATGGTAGGCTGTGCAACGTCTGTAACGGGCGGCTTGCTTGATTTACATAATTTATAAAGAGGTAAAATATGCGTATTTTAGGCAACATTATTTGGTTTTTTTAGGCGGTTGGATCTTGGCTATTTTAACTTATTTGTCGGGTTCAATCCTTAACCGTTTTAGTCGGACCGCTCCCGCGGGATTGGGTCTTATGGAATACGGCAAATTTCTATTTTTGCCCTTTACTAGCGATATGACGCGCAAAAATAAAAGCTCTCTTGCCGTCGCCGCATTGCCGCTACAAAACTGCGAATATGACGTAGCGCCCCAAAAAGTGTCCGTATCGAAGGTAATAGCTATAGTATGCATCGTAGCGATCGCTTTACCTGCAGTAGCGATTGCGGAACCGGGGCTGACTACTAGAGATGATGCGGAGATCTCTAAGTTGGCGACAAATTTAATTACCGTTAAATACGATCTAGACGCTTATTATATCTCCCAAGGCAAATTCGCATCCGATTTTTCGGTTATGACGAATGTTCCGCTAGAGCCCAACGGAGCGAATTCCGCATATCTTAAAAGCACAAAGGGAGATAAATGCTTCCTAATCAACGTGGACGGCGAAAATAAAACGATCACCATCGCAAAAGGTCCCGATGCCGAAAATAATATCTGCCGGGGAGCGTATGAATTACCGGGCGTCCCTAAAATGCTATCGGAGCCTATTCAAGTAAAAAGCTATTAATTTACGCGATTTGCGAGCGGATTAGATTTATCGCGGCGGATTTAAGAGCTGGAATTTATATAAATTTTGTCTTAAATTTACGCCGCCTTGTGCGCACGAAAGTGATCTGATCGGAAATCAGATAAAGTTGTGTGCTTTGGTGTGAAATTTAGCCACGATTTGAGCGGGCCTAAGTTACATAAAATTCTGCGGTTAGAATTTTAACGCCGTTTTAAGATTATTTTTGTAAAATCACATTTCTTTTTTACCGCTGGCGGGCTCATAGCTCAGTTGGTTAGAGCATCCGGCTCATAACCGGATGGTCCTAGGTTCAAGTCCTAGTGAGCCCACCACCACAAAATTTTTTGCTTTTCACTACATCAAAATCCGCAAAATTCTATAAATTTCATGCGTCGTTTTTCCTTTGAAATTCCGCTTCATAACTTCAAAAGACAAAGCTTGCCGCATAATTTCAGCTTTAAAATTTAGTTAAGCTCGCGATTGAATTTTCAAATTTAACTTTCATTTGGCGACCGATTAAATTTTATTTTATGGCAAGTTGCAGTAGAATTCCGTTAAAATTCTTAGTGCAGGGAGATGTCCATGTCAGAAAATCAAACGAAAAAAGGCGGAATTTTAGCCTTTTATTTTAACTCAAGCTTGCTTTGGCGCATCATTATCGCTTTAGTGTTGGGCTCTGCGATTGGTATGTTACTACCTAAAAATATGCCGGTGGGTGATACCACGTGGGTGGCGATTTTAACGCCTTTGGGAGATCTTTTCGTGCGGCTTTTAAAGATGATTATGGTGCCGATCATTATCTGTTCGCTCATCGTGGGCACTAGCAGTATCTCGCCCGCGCACCTGGGCAAAGTAGGCGTTAAGGCGATCATATTTTACGCTATAACTACGCTTTTTGCGATCGTCATCGGCCTAGCGTGTGCGTTTGTATTTTCTCCAGGTAGCGGGCTTGATCTAAGCGATGCGTCCAAGGCTGTCGAAAAGGCAGCGAACGCGCCTAGTATGAGTAAAATTTTGCTTAATATAATTCCTACGAATCCTTTTGATTCCATAGCCAAGGGCGAAATTTTGCCGATCATCGCGTTTTGCTTATTTCTTGGCGTAGGGCTTGCGTTTTGCCGCGACAGTAGTGATGCTCGTATTAAAAATTCCGCTGATACGGTTTATAATTTTTTCGATGGAATGAGCGAAATTATGTTTAAGGTCGTGCATTGGGTGATGCAATACGCACCAATTGGCGTTTTTGCGCTAATGTTTGTAGTGTTTAATAAAAGCGGTATCGAGGCTTTTAGCTCGCTACTAAACGTCACGATTACCCTATACGTGGGACTTGCTATTCAAGTATTTGTGGTTTATTGCGTTATTTGTATGCTTATCGGAGTTAGCCCGATTAAATTCCTTAAAAAAGTGCGCCCGCCGATGCTTACGGCTTTTGTTACCCGCAGCTCCAACGGCACGCTTCCGATTACGATGCAAACCGCCGAAGATATGGGAATTCCAAAGGCGATCTACGGCTTTGTTTTGCCTGTGGGCGCTACGGTGAATATGAACGGCACGACCGTGTATTTGGGCGTGTGCACGCTCTTTATCGCTAATGCTTGCGGTATCGATCTAAACAGCAGCCACTATCTCACGATCATCATCACTTCGATGCTTGCTGCGATCGGAACTGCCGGAGTTCCGGGAGCTGGTGCGCTGATGCTGCTTTTAGTGCTCGAATCTATCGGCGTCAAGGTAAGCGGTAATGTAGCGATCGCTTACGGAATGATTTTGGGCATTGACGCGATTTTGGATATGGGGCGAACCTCGATGAACGTAACGGGCGATGTTGTCGCGTCGATCTACGTCGCAAAGAGCGAAAACGAAATGGATATGAGTAAGTGGGAGAATTAACCCAAGTAAAATTTAGAAAGGACGAGCTATGAAAAGAGTTGGGATTATCGGTGGAATGGGACCTTTAGCGAGTGCGGATCTGTATATGAAGATCATAGAAGAGACTGCGGCGAGCAGCGATCAAGAAAATATTCCGCTTGTAATTGATAGCTATCCGCAGATCGAAGATCGCACGGCGTTTATCTTAGGCAAAGGTGAAAATCCGCTTCCGCGCCTAAGTGAGAGCGCTGTTAGGCTCAAAAATGCAGGCTGCAAGGCGTTTGCGATGGCGTGCAACACGGCGCATTTTTTCGCAGACGATGTAGAAGCTGCGGCGGAAATCCCGCTAATTCATATCGCCGAGATCACCGTAAAAGCGATCCGTAAAAATTATCCAAACGCTCATAAAATCGCTGTGCTAGCCACTATCGGTACAAAAAAAGCTAAAATTTACGACGATCCGCTCAAAGAAGCGGGGCTAATCAGCGTGGATCTCGGCGAAGAAAATCAAGCGATTTTGATGGATTGTATCTACAAAGGCGTTAAGGCGGGCAAGACTGCCGAATACGTGGGGGCTTTTGAGAATTTGCTAGGTAAAATCGATGCTGATATTTACGTCGTTGCCTGCACCGAGCTGCCGCTATTTTTGCCGTTAATCAAAAGCGATAAAATTTTCGTCGATCCTACTAGAGAGCTTGCCAAAGCGATCGTGGAATTCTCAAGATCGTAGAGCCGTAAGGCTTTGCAAGCGGAATTTTAAACCGCAAAATTTTACGATGATCTAAGTCGTAGAATTTTGCGGAATTGCGTTGGCTCAAAATTCCATCGAGGTGAAATTTTATGATAGTGGAATTTCATCACAGCATTTTAAGCTTAAAATTTTGTCAAAATTTAATCCGCAAAACCCAGAATGTAAAACCTCCGAAATAAAATTCCGTAACAAAATTTAATCGTAAAATTTCGCGCTGAAATTTAAGCTAAAATTTCATTAAATTTGACCGTTTCTAAAGCCCGAATTTAATATAATCGCTCCAACAGAAAAAGGATCAAAATGAGCGACTACACCCACCTGCACCTTCATACCGAGTATTCGCTGCTAGACGGCGCGAATAAAGTAAGCGAGCTCGCCGAGCTTTTGCAGAGCCGCGGCACCAAGGCGTGTGCGATCACCGACCACGGCAATATGTTCGGCGCGATAGACTTCTATCAGACGATGAAAAAGCACGGCATCAAGCCGATCATCGGCATCGAGACCTACCTGCACAACCATGACGACATTGGCGATAAAAGCGACCGCCAGCGCTATCACTTGATACTGCTCGCCAAAAACGAGACGGGCTACAAAAATTTAATGTATCTTAGCTCGCGCGCATTTTTGGACGGCTTCTACTACTATCCGAGGATCAACAAAAAAATTTTAAAAGAGCACAGCGAGGGGCTCATCTGCTCCTCGGCATGCCTAGCGGGCGAGGTGGAATTTCATCTAAATAGAAGCGAGCGAAATTTAAAACGTGGCGCGGGCGGCTACGAAGCGGCGAAAAAAGCGGCGCTTGAATATAAGGAAATTTTCGGCGAGGATTTTTATCTAGAGATCATGCGCCACGGCATCGGCGAGCAATTAAACGTCGATAAAGACCTCATCCGCCTCTCACGCGAAATCGGCGTCAAGATCATCGCTACCAACGACGCTCACTACTCGCGCAAGGATCGCGCCAAGGCCCATGACGTCTATCAGTGCATCTCGATGGGCAAGACGATCAACGACGGCGACCGCCTAAAACACGTCGTTTCGGAATTTTACGTAAAAAGCGACGAGGAGATGAGGCGGCTTTTTGCCGACATCCCCGAAGTGATCGAAAATACCGCCGAGATCGTGCAAAAGTGCAATCTGAAATTTGCTTTCGACGAGAAGGACTATGCGCCGACGCCGCCGAATTTTAAATTTACGATCGAATACGCCGCCAGGCTCGGGCTTTCGCTGCCCCAGCCCTCGGAGCGCTATAGCTTTGTAAACGACGATTTTTTATTCGATCATCTGTGCCGCGAAGGGCTTAAAGAGCGCCTTAAATTTATTGATCCTACTAAGCATGAAATTTATCGCGAGCGCCTGGAAAAGGAGCTTGCCATCATCAAAAACATGCATTTTTCGGGCTATATGGTCATCGTGCAGGATTTCATCAACTGGGCGAAGGATCACGACATTCCGGTTGGCCCAGGTCGCGGCTCTGCGGCGGGCAGCATTTGCGCGTACGCGCTTCGCATTACCGACCTCGATCCGATCCCGTATAATCTGCTTTTCGAGCGATTTTTAAACCCGTCGCGTATCTCGATGCCCGATATTGACGTGGATTTTTGCCAGGCGCGCAGAGGCGAAGTGATCGACTACGTCATCGATCAGTACGGCAAATACAATGTCGCGCAGGTTGCGACCTTCGGTAAGCTGCTCGCGCGCGGCGTTATTCGCGACGTGGCTCGCGTCTGCGATATGCCGCTTTCGCAAGCCGATAAGATGGCGAAGCTGATCCCCGATAAGCTAGGCATCACGCTTACGCAGGCTTACGACGCCGAGCCGAAGCTGAAAGAATTTATCGATGCAGATCCGATCGCACAGCAGGTTTGGGAGTTTGCGCTGGGCCTTGAAGGGCTAAATCGCAATGCAGGTATGCACGCCGCGGGAGTGGTGATTTCAAACGAGCCACTGTGGAACAAAGCACCGCTATTTAAGCAGGATAAGGGCGAGGATGCGCGCCTAGTAACGCAATACACCAAAAACTATCTCGAGGACGTCGATCTGATAAAATTTGACTTCCTGGGTCTAAAAAACCTCGATGTGATCGATAATGCCATCAAGCTCGTCAAGCGCCGCTATAATCGCGACATAGTTTGGGAGGAGATAGACTTTAACGATCCACGCACTTACAAAACGATTCAAAGCGGCAACACGCTGGGGATTTTCCAAATCGAGGGCGCGGGCATGCAGGATCTGGCGATGAACCTGCGCCCCGACCGCTTCGAGGATATCATCGCGATGATCTCGCTATACCGCCCGGGGCCTATGGATCTAATCCCTGATTTTATCAGGATCAAACACGGCGAGCTGAGCGCTAGCTATATCTTCCCCGAGATAAAAGAAATTTTAGAGCCAACATATGGCATCATCGTCTATCAAGAGCAGGTCATGCAGATCGTGCAGAAGGTGGGCGGCTTTAGCTTGGGCGATGCCGATCTGGTGCGCCGCGCGATGGGTAAGAAGGATGAAAAGAAGCTTGCCCACATGCGCGAGCAGTATCTAAACGGCGCTAAAGAGCTGGGCTTTGACGTAGCTAAGGCGGATGAGCTATTTGATCTGATTATGAAATTTGCCTCCTACGGCTTTAACAAATCCCACGCTGCGGCGTATTCGATGATTACCTTTCAAACAGCCTATCTTAAGACCTACTATCCGGCGGAGTTTATGGCGGCGCTGCTTACTTCAGAAGAGGGCAACACCGATAAAATTTCAAAATATATCGACGAGGCTAGCCGCCTAGGCATCGGGCTTTTGCCGCCGTCGATCAATCAAAGCTTAAGAGGCTTTAGCGTCGTGGACGACGAAAATTCCAAATCTGGCACCTCGATCATCTACGGTCTTGGCGCGATCAAGGGGGTAGGCGGTGCCGCGATCGAGAATATCTTAGAGCTTCAAAGCGAGGCTAAATTTCAAAGCATCGACGATTTTGCTGCGCGCGTGGATAATTTCCGCGTCAATAAAAAGGTCATCGAGTCGTTGATCTATGCGGGCGCGATGGATTGTCTGGGTAAGAGTCGCTTGGCGATGATTCAAAACATGGAAAATATCCTAGACGTGATGAAGAAGATCACCGAGATTAAAAAGGACGCCGCAAGCTCGCTTTTTGGCGAGGATGAGGATATGACGAGCGGCATGAGCGTAAGCTTCGTCGATACCGACAAGGAATTTCCGCAGGGCGAAATTTTAAAATTTGAGCAGCAGACCGTGGGCGTGTATCTCTCGGGGCATCCGCTGGATGATTACAAAGAGGAGATGGACGGGATCGATTACGCTCTATCCTCGGCGTTTAGCGAGATCGAGGGCGATAGCGCCGAGGTGCTTAGCGTGGGGCGGATCGAGGATCTATCCACGCGCATGACGAAAACGGGCAAAAAAATGGGGATTTTAAACGTGCTTGATCTGCACGGCAGCTTCGAGCTCGCGGTGTTCGATAACGCGCTAAAGGCGATCGAAAATTTAAGCCCGCAGGAGCGGGAGCGTCCGTATGCTTTTATGATTAAAATTTCAAAAAGCGCGGTCGGCGGCGCGGCGTATCAGCTGTCGTTTCTTTCGATGATGAGCCTGCAAAACGCCCGCGATGCGAGCTTTCGTCCACGCGCGGGAGTATTTTTGAGCGAGAATCCACTCAAAGCCTACGCCGCGCAGCTTGGAGCGATTGCACATACCAAATCTAACGAATTCGACGAACTGGTGGGCGACGAGGATGCGAGCGTTAAAATTTTATGCGTCGGCAAGATCGAAAACGTCCACACCCGCACGACCAAATCGGGTAAGCAGATGGCAAATCTTACGGTGCTTGATCTTGCGGGCAGCTTCGAGATGAGCGCATTCGGCGATATTTGTGATGCGGTCACTGCGCTAACGGATGCGCAGCTGGAGCGCCCGATGGCGTTTTGGGCGCGGCTTAGCAAAAATACATCCCCTTACGGCGGGAAATTTCAAATTTATCTGGATGAAATTTTAACTCTAGATGCCGCGCAAAATATCGACGGCTACGCACCTAGCAAGGTGCGAGGCTTTGGCGGTAGGGAGCGCGGAGGCTTTAACGGCGGTAATTCCGGCTTCGGCGGAAACTTCGGAGGCGAACGAGGCGGCGGCTACGGCAGCGGGAATTTTGCGGAGCGAAGGGGCGGGTTTACTGCGGAGGATCCCGCCTTTAAGGCGCGCAAAGAGCGCGAGGCACAGCGCAAAAACGCGCAGGATTTCGAGTTTGAGCTAAGCTTGGGCGAGCTTAGTCGCGAGAAAATTTATAAAATTTACCACCTCGCCTTTTGCGACACGGCGCTAAAAAACACCAAGCGGCTGATTCTACGGATCCGCAACGGCAGCGAGGTGCTCGTTTATCCGACCGAATACATCGTGAGCGATAATTTCACCGAAAAGGTGCGCGAAATCATCGCGGCGTAGGCGGGGTAGCCGCTCTATCGCCACGCTAGGTCGGTTAAAATTTATTCTTGCTTGTTGTGCCGCACGCAAGCGATATTTGAGCGCGCAGAGAGCCTAGACTTTGGCGCGGTTGCGATAAGAGACGACAATATTGGCTCAAAGCTTGCCGCGCACAAAATTTGCTGTGTTACGCGCAGAAACCAAAACCGCACGGATCGCTCTCGATATCTAAATTTATTGCGTTTATTGCGGCGGAAATTTATCTGCCACAAATTTTTACAGGCACATAGACCGCTTCCTGCTTTATTGCGTCGGTGAGGCTTGGTAGCATGCCGTTTGAGTTGCCGCAATAACAGCTCGCCGTACCTCGACAGAGTTGAATTATATTGTCGCACTAGCCTACCTGCGGCACGACAAACGGCATGAGCGTTTAAATTTCGAGCTAAATTTTTGCGAACGAAGCCTTACTTTGGCGAATCCCCGCGCAGCTTTAAAATTTTAAACTTTAGCGGATTTGAAATTTTAGGTATAGCTTTACTACGTAAAATTTTATCGCAGTAAAATTTCGCTGAGCAAATTTAGTAAAGTACGCAAAAACGGACTTAAGACGTGCAGAAAAAATCCGAAACAAAGCTGACCCAAGCAAACGGTGCCCGAAAAAATCAAGCTAGCGCGGACTGGGCTCGAGCCGGGCGTCGGGACGCAACCTGTCTTAAATCCAAAATTTATCAAAATTGTTAAACGGCTGTATTTGAAATTTTTCGCGCTGTATATATTGCTCGCGCTAAGCGTGTTTGTCCTGCCCGAAAATATAGGTGATAATGCTGCTTGTGCGGGCTTTGTAAGCCTTATGAAGCAGTTTTTCAAATGTCGCTGCAGCCAGGGATCGTCTTGCACGCGGGGCTTGTGGAGTTCTACGTCGCTGCGATGCGGACGGCTAGCATCTTAATTTTTGCGCAAGCTGCTTCCTATGCTTAAAGAGTAGCGCCGATTAAATTTTGCACGATTTTGAGCGGCGAAATTTAGCGAGTTGAAATTCAGAAATTCTGCCGTTTCCAAGCCGCTGGAATTTGAGCTCAAATTTAGAGTTCGCGAGAATTTTAAATTTTACGACGTGAAATTGTGAAGTGGGATTTTAGAATTTTGAAATTCTGCGCCGCGGAGGTTTGTGCTTTGAAATTTCGCGAGCTGTAAATTTAGGGCTAAATTTAGAATTTTGTAGCGATAAATTTTAAAATTTTACGCTGCGCGGCTCGGCAAAGCGCATCCACCTCTTGATAAATCAAATTCGCAGGATTTCTAAATTAAGTGGTGCGTTTGCTGCCAAAAAATTCTATCTGCAACAGCGATTTTTAAACGACAGTGGCAAGGCAAGCAATGATGATTTACGGAAGTACGCTAAGCCGGTCGTAAATACCGTGCGGCGGGCAAGCGGGCATTACGCGATCGCGCGGGCTAGTTTATCTCGTAGGTTTAAAATTTCATCGCGTTTTAGCACGAAGCTGTTTTTGTTGGCGATGAGGTGCGCGGAGCTTTGCATTATGGTTTCTGCGGGCTGCAGCCCGTTTTGCTTCATCGTAGCGCCGGTCTCCACGACATCGACGATAGCGTCGGCAAGCCCTATGAGCGGGGCTAGCTCGATCGAGCCGTAGAGTTTGATGATATTTACGGCGACGGCCTTGGAAGCGAAGTATTCGCGAGTGATGTTGGGCATTTTCGTAGCGATTTTTAGGCTCGGAGCGCCGTAGTTTAGCTGAGTGCCCGCATGTACGCCCACGCAGACGCGGCATTTTCCGATTTTAAGATCGAGCAGCGTAAGTACGTCTGGGCGGTGCTCCTCAAGCACGTCAAGCCCCACTACGCCGATATCCGCCGCACCGCCCATAACGTAAGTAGGGATATCTTGGTTGCGGACGTAGAGGAATTTAAAATCCCCCTCTTGCATTATGAGTTTGCGATCCTCAAAGGCGAAATCAAGCCCGAAGATGGTTTTGAAAATTTTAAGCGTGTCGTCGGCTATGCGGCCTTTCGGTAGCGCTATGGTTATCATGCTAGCCCCTTTTTTGCGATCAAGCTTACCATCGATTTAAAGATCAGATCCTTTTCGTAGATCGAGTTGCGAAAATACCGCATCAGATAGGCTCCGTCGCCGCCCGTGAAGTAAATTTTATTATTGCCCGCGATGTTTTCGATCGTAAGCACTATCGGTTTTAAAATCCCGTAGTTTACGGCACTTACGGTCTTTTGCGGCAGCGGATCCAGATCGATATTGGTTGAAAGCGTCACGTCTAGCACCGGCGCGATGCTCGCGAACGACTTTAAAAGCGTGCTAATGCCGGGCATTATAAATCCGCCTAGGTGCGAGCTTCTAAACATCAAATCCACGGTGATCGCGCTGCCCGCATCGACGACGATACCCGTCGCCACCGCCGAGCATGCCGCTATGCGGTCGATCCCGAGCCCGCGGTAGGCGGTTTTTAGTTCAAAGTGCGGCGCCAGATCGACAAACAGAGGGTTTTTCAGCTTTTTTTTCACGCTATCATTGACGCTAATGAAAAAAATTTGCTCCCTCGGCTCGTACCGCATAAACTCCGCTACGGGCATACTTTGCGTTACGCCGCCTTTATAAAATTTAACCCTGGAATTTCCCACATCACACAAAAGCATAGAGGCTAAATCCGTTTTCTTTTAAAAATTTCGCGCTTTTAGAGCACATTTGCGAGTTGTAAAACAGCACGCGCTTTTTCACGACCTTACCTAGGCTTGCGCTAATGTCGCTTGCGAGCGAGAGCAGAAATTCCGCGTCGCGCATTACAAAGCGAGATTTTGCGTCGCGCATAAACAAAAGGACATTGTAGTTTTTTAGATCCACGCCGAAATACGCGCCGTATGAGCGCGAGCGCGTGAAGCTAGCGATATCTAGCGTTTGGAATTTCCGAAGCAAGAGCCCTTCGCGAACGCAAAGTTTTGAAATTTTATCTAGCATCAAAATTTAAAATTTTATCGTCATAGTAAAACGAGCTGCCTGCGATAAAAGACTTATCCTCGAACTCGCCATTTAACTCGTAGATCGCTTGACCTTCTAAATTTTCGTCCACGCGGATGACGTAGCCGTTACGCTCGATGATATACAGATAACCGCCGCTAAGCAGCGCGCCGCTAAACTGTGCGAAGGTGAATTTGCGCGATTTGATCAAATTTAGCCCGCGATCTAGTAGCTCGACTCTGCCGTCTTTTAAGAAAAGATAAATTCTATCGCCGCTAAAAATCACGTCTTTGATGTCTACGTTATGATTTTTATTGCCCGCAGGACTTACCAGCATTAGCCTAGTGGCAGTTACGGCATAAAGGTTATCGCCCTTGTTTTCTAAGGCGATAATGTTGTTAAAAAACGGCTGGTTGCTCACGACGAAATCGCGTGCCGAGCGCCCTCCTACGTTTTCTGCGATGCTAACTAGTCCGTCTAACGCAGGATAAGCGATAAGTTGGTTGATAAATAGCGGTGACGCCACGCGCGAATCGATTGCGAATGCATCGCCTACTTTATGATCGAGTACCACTGCGCCCGAGCTTAGCTTGATAAGCATAATCGAATCATCGCTCATCACTAAAGCCAAATCATCGCCGCGTATATTTGCACTTAGCGCTTGTCTGCCGAGGGCTTTTTCAAATTTTACGGCACCTGTGCTACCAACTACTTTAAGCGTGCCATTGATGTCGGTTACGACGAAATTTCCGTCATATTCACCTAAAAATTTCTCACTTTTTAAGACTTTGAAATTTTTCACAAAGCCGTTTTTAGAGATGACTTCGCCGTCTTTTAGCGTAGCACCATCTTTACTAATCGCTACGATTTCTGATGGCAGTGAGCCGTTAAATTTCATATCACCTGTGATGTTTTCGTCGCTGGGTTCAAAATACTGGCGCTTCGTCGAGCAGCCTAAAAATAAAAACGATAGTAAAAGCGTAAATATCAGCGTTTTTTTCATTATTTATTGCCTCCATAGTGTTTCAAAGCAAGTGCGATTTGACGAACTGGCGAGTTGAGCGGAATTTTATCTAGCTCTGCGTGAGCTTGCTCGATTTTGCCCTCTTTTAGTAGGTCGTAGCCTTTGAGCAAAGAATCGTAATCGGCGAGTAGCACTCCGCCTTGCTTTCCGTTTTGTAGATTTATTATCTCTTTTAGCACAACATCGATGCCTTGGGTATTTTCTAGCGCCACTCGCTCGTCTGCGGAGCCGTTTTGCAAAATATAAAGAGCGTATAGATTTATATCTTCTTGCTTAAGCTCGGCTAGCTTAGCGTCATCGCGCTTGTTAAGCAGCTCGTCATAGATCGCATTAGCACTTGCTATGCGGCGATCGCTTAGAAATTCATTTGCGTAATATCCGATAAATGCTACGATCAAAACCGCAGCCAAAAATATCAGCGGCTTTTTGTATTTTTTTACGAAAATTTCACTTTTTATGACGCTTTCTAGAAACTGCTCTTCTGTACCAATCTCTTTTTTAACGCCTTCGATGTCGTCTTTTAAAGCCAAAATTCAGTCCTTTATTTGAGAAAATCGGCGTAATTGTAGCATAAAAAATTTTAAATACCGCCTAAGATAAAGAATTTTTATGATATAATGTCGCATTTATCAGAAAAAGGAAAGTTATGATAATAGACGACGCCTTGCTAAGTAAGCTGGAGAGGCTATCTGCTCTTAAAATTCCAGATGCTAAGCGAGAAGAATTTAAAGGTCAATTAAATAATATTGTAGATTTTGTGGAAATTCTAAATGAGCTGGATTTACAAAGCGGCGAGGCGGCTATCACTACGCTAAAAGGCGGTACTCCGTTTCGCAAAGATATCCCACGCAAAAGCGATGTCGCAGAAAGCGTCTTAAAGCATGCTCCACAGTCCGAAGGCGGCTACTTCGTAGTACCGAAAATCATCGATTGAAAGGAATTTTATGGAAGAAGTTCAAAGAAATTTAGTAGATATCGAAACCCTACTAAAAACCGTCGTTTTTAACAAAGCGAGCGACCTTCACTTAGTTTCGCGCTCGGCGCCTCAAATACGTATCGACGGAACATTGCGCCCACTCGCCATGGATCCGCTTAAGGGCACGGATATCGAGTATATCTGCTACGCGCTCATTACCGATGCTCAAAAAAGTGCACTCGAGGAAAATAAAGAGCTTGACTTTGCGATCGAGCTTCCTAATATTGGACGCTTCCGTGGTAACTACTACTACACTATGAACGGTGATTTGGCTGCCGCATTTCGTATTATTCCTATCGATATTCCTAGCCTGGACGATTTAAAAGCCCCTACGATTTTTAAAGAGGTAGTCAAGCACGAAAAAGGCATGATTTTGGTTACCGGACCTACCGGTAGTGGTAAATCAACTACTCTTGCCGCGATGCTAAACGAGATCAACGAAAAAGAGCGCAAGCACATTATCACCGTTGAAGATCCGGTCGAGTTCGTCCATACCAATAAAAAAGCGCTTTTCTCTCACAGAAATATCGGCACCGATACCCATTCCTACGCTAATGCGTTAAAATTTGCCTTGCGTGAGGACCCGGACATTATCCTCGTGGGCGAGATGCGTGATAGAGAGACTATCTCGATCGCCATTACCGCTGCAGAGACCGGTCACTTGGTATTTGGTACGCTACACACCAACTCCGCGATGCAGACGATCAACCGTATTATTGATAGCTTTGACGGCGGCGAGCAGCTCCAAGTGCGAAATATGCTCTCCGTGTCACTTACCGCGGTCATTTCGCAATCACTTTTGCCAAAGCTTGGCGGCGGACGTATCGCGATCCATGAAATTTTGCTCAATAACAATGCCGTAGCGAATCTAATCCGCGAAAACAAGGTGCATCAAATTTACTCTCAAATGCAGCTAAATCAGCAATCTACCGGTATGATAACTCAAACTCAAGCGATGGTTAAAGCGATCCGTGCAAATCAAATTTCAAAAGACACGGCATTTAGGTATTCGACTAACCTACAAGAGCTAATAGGCGTGGTGGGTGCTTGATGGAAGGTATTAATTGGTTCGACGTCGGCTGTTTGGTACTCGTAGTGCTCTTCGGACTACGCGGTATCACTAATGGCATCGTTAAAGAAATTTTTGGAATTTTGGGTCTCATCGGCGGTCTTTTTGCCGCGATGCGCTATAAAACTATAGCGGGCGAGTGGATTGCAGCCAAAATTCCAGCTTTGCAGAATGCAAACGGCGTGCTTTCGGGCGATACGACGCAGGTTCTCATCGGCTTTATCGCTGTGCTTTTTGGCGTATGGATCTCATGTCTGATTATAGGCGAAATCATTTCAAAATTCTTTAAATGGAGCGGACTCGGATTTGTTGATAAGATCGGCGGCTTTGTGTTTAGCGTAAGTAAAATTTTCTTGATTTTTGCCGTTATCGTTACGCTTGCAAGCGGTCCTATGTCGATGAACGAACAGACTAAAAAGTATTTTGAAAGCAGCAAAACTGCGCCGATTTTTTTAAAAATAGGAAACTGGATTTTAAATCTCAAAGACGATCCGAAGATCAAACAAAGCTTGGATTCTATCGGTTCTAAGATGGATGATAAACTCTTAAAAGATCAAAATTCTACCGCCCGTATGAACTCGGATCAAAATCAAAGCACTGAACCTAGCGATTTTAACGCCAGTTCAGAAGTAAATTCTACAGAAAGGACAAAATTATGAATGCAAAAATCGAAAATTTAGAGTTTGACGCTCTAATTGTTGAGTTTAAAAAGGCACTTGCCGCTAGCGGTCTAAAATATACCAAGCAGCGCGAGGTTTTGCTCCGCACGCTTTATAACAATAACAAGCACTTCACGCCCGAGGCGCTTCATAACGAGATCAAAGCGAAATTTCCGGAGCTAAACGTAGGCATAGCGACGGTGTATCGCACCTTAAATTTATTAGAGGATTCGGGGATGGCGACATCGATCTCATTTGGCGCACAGGGCAAGAAATTTGAGCTTGCCAACAAGCCTCACCACGACCATCTAATCTGCAAAAGCTGCAACAAGATCATAGAATTTCAAGATGCTACTATCGAACGCAAGCAGCTTGCCGTCGCCAAAGAGCACGGTTTTACGCTTACGGGGCACATGATGCAGCTGTATGGAATTTGCCCTGAATGCGCGGCAAAAAGGAAGTAGATTGTTTGATAGCCAGTTAGAAATCCAAAGGATAGACAAGGCGTCGGAACTTCGGAATTTGGGGGCTAATCCCTATCCGCACTTTCTAAAAAAAGATATGAACATAGCCGAGTTTAAAGAGAAATTCGGCTACATAAAAGATACCGAGGATAAAAAAGCGAGCGAGGAGGTAAGCCTTGCCGGAAGGTTAAAGCTAAAGCGCGTTGCGGGCAAATCCACCTTCGCAAACATAGAAGATCAAAGCGGCAATATTCAAATTTATTACTCTCGCGACAGCATCGGCGAGGAGGATTACGCTAAATTTAAGAAAAATCTCGAAGTGGGCGATATAATTTTAGTGCGCGGATACGCTTTCGTCACCCAAACGGGCGAGTTTTCGATCCATGCCAGCAAAATAACGCTCGCATCCAAAGCGATCTGCCCGCTTCCGGAGAAATTTCACGGCCTTGTCGATATCGAGATGCGCTACCGCCAAAGATACCTCGATATGATAATGAACCCCGAGATCCGCGCGGATTTTATCAAGCGCTCGATCATCGTTAGCGAGATCCGCAGCTTTTTTGAAAAGCACGGATTTTTGGAAGTCGAAACGCCGATGATGCACCCTATCGCGGGCGGCGCGAACGCTAAGCCTTTCATCACGCATCATAATGCCCTTGACGTCGATCGCTACCTGCGTATCGCGCCGGAGCTGTATCTAAAGCGCCTCGTCGTAGGCGGCATGGAGGCGGTCTTTGAGATCAACCGAAATTTCCGCAACGAAGGTATGGATCTGACGCACAATCCGGAATTTACAAGCATAGAATTTTACTGGGCGTGGCATGATTATAACGACGCGATGAACCTAACCGAGGAGCTGTTTAAAGCGCTATTTAAGAGGCTCGGACTGGGCGAAATTTTAACCTACGATGAGCGCGAGATCGATTTTTCAAAACCTTTTGCGCGCATAAAGTATCTCGACGCGCTTACGCAGATAGGCGGCATTGAGCCGCAAATCGTAAATGATCGCGACAAGATCATCACAAAGCTCAAAGCCGATAAATTTGAAGTCAATGAAAAGCTCGATCTAGGCCACTTGCAGAGCGAACTTTTTGATAATTATGTAGAAGCTAAGCTCATAAATCCGACCTTCATCGTGGATTTTCCGATCTCGATCAGCCCGCTTTCGCGCAGAAGCGACGAAAATCCGCAGATAGCCGAGAGATTTGAGCTCTACATCGCGGGCAAGGAGCTAGCCAACGCCTTTAACGAGCTGAACGATCCGCTCGATCAATACGCTAGATTTAAGGCTCAAATCGACGCCAAAAACGCGGGCGACGACGAAGCTCACGAGATGGACGAGGATTACGTTCGCGCGCTTAGCTATGCGATGCCGCCGACTACCGGCTGGGGGCTCGGCATCGACCGCTTGGCGATGATTCTGCTGAATAAAAAGTCGATCCGCGACGTGATTTTGTTCCCAGCGATGAGGCCGCTAAATTTAGAGAAGGAGTGAACGTGTCAAATTTAGAAAAATTCGATAATGAAATTTTTAGTTTAACCAACAAAGAGCTTGCTCGCCAGTGCGATTATTTGGAGATGATCGCGAGCGAAAATTTCACCTATCCCGAGGTAATGGAGGCGATGGGCTCGGTGCTAACGAACAAATACGCCGAGGGTTATCCCGGCAAGCGCTACTACGGCGGCTGCGAGTTCGTGGACGAGATCGAGCAGATCGCGATCGATCGCTGCAAAAAGCTCTTCGGCTGTGAGTTTGCAAACGTCCAGCCAAACAGCGGCAGCCAAGCCAACCAAGGCGTCTATGCCGCATTTTTGAAACCTGGCGATAAAATTTTAGGCATGGCACTTAGCCACGGCGGGCATTTGACGCACGGCGCAAAGGTTTCAAGCAGCGGAAAGATGTATGAGAGCTTCGAGTACGGCGTGGAGCTTGACGGTCGCATAAACTACGATAAGGTGCTTGAGATCGCTCAGATCGTAAAGCCGAAGATGATCGTTTGCGGTGCGAGCGCCTATACGCGCGAGATAGATTTTGCTAAATTTAGACAGATCGCAGATAGCGTGGGCGCGTTTCTTTTCGCCGACGTAGCGCATGTCGCTGGGCTCGTCGTTGCAGGCGAACATACTAATCCGTTTCCGCACTGCCACGTCGTAAGCTCGACAACGCATAAAACGCTTCGCGGTCCGCGCGGTGGCATTATAATGACCAACGACGAGGAATTTGCTAAAAAGATCAACTCAGCGATCTTTCCGGGTATCCAAGGTGGCCCGCTAATGCACGTCATCGCCGCAAAGGCGGTGGGCTTTAAACACAATCTAAGCCCCGAGTGGAAGGTCTATGCCAAGCAGGTCAAGGCAAACGCTAGAGTTTTGGGCGAGACGCTGGTTGGGCGCGGCTTTGATCTCGTTAGCGGCGGTACCGATAATCATCTGATTTTAATGAGCTTTTTAAATAGAGATTTTAGCGGCAAGGACGCTAGTGCCGCGCTTGAAAACGCAGGCATTACGACGAATAAAAATACCGTGCCGGGCGAGACGCGCAGCCCATTCGTCACCAGCGGCATCCGCGTCGGCAGTCCCGCGCTTACCGCGCGTGGGATGAAAGAGAAAGAATTTGAGTTTGTCGGAAATAAAATCGCCGACGTGCTAAGCGACATCTCAAATTCCAAGCTTCAGGCCCAGGTCAAAGAGGAGGTGCGAGATTTGGCGCACCGCTTTATCATCTACGACCGCGCGATGTATTAAATTTAATAAATTCGGGTAAGCTTACCCGAATTATTTATTTCGTAAATTTTGCGTGGTAGAATTTACAAAGTAAATAATAATCTTAGGAGAGAGTATGAACGACAAAAATTTCGATATGAGCAGCATAGACGACATAGTGATCAATAGCGGCAATGTCGATAAGAACGCGAATTTAAAAAAGGGTCTTACCGTCGCAGCCGGCGTCGTAGTTTTATTCTTAATCATTTTAATCATAATGAAGGCTATTAATAAAGACGATATTGATACTAATGCAGGTCTTACTATGCCTAGTGAAGAAGAGCTTGCCAAAGCGGAGCAAAAGCCTGCCGTGCAAGTTCAAAAACCTGAGCCTTCGCAGCCTGAGCCTGTAGAAGTGAAATCAGAACCCAATACAGCATCTGCAGCTCCAACCAAAGTAGAGATAAAAACCCAAGAGCCTAATTCCGAAAGTAAGGTTGTTGCAAGCGCTCAGCCTGAAGCACAGAAAGTAGAAATCCAAAAGCCCGAAATCAAAGAAGAGCCAAAAAAATCCGAAGTTAAAATAGAAAGTAAAAAGATTGAGCCTAAAGACGAAGCTAAAAAACCTGAAAAAACGGATGTAAAAAAGTCCGAGCCTAAAAAAGAGTCTGCAAAAGACGAGATCAAAAAAGAACCTTCTAAAACCGAAATTAGAAAAGTCGAGCAGAAAGTAGAGCCTAAAAAAGAACCTGAAAAACAAGCAAAAACAGAAGTTAAAAAAGAGCCTTCAAAAACGGAAGTTAAAAAGGAACATGCTAAAGCAGAGACCAAGAAAGAGCCAGCAAAACCTGAGCCTAAAAAAGAAGCTAGCAAGCCAGAGTCTAAAAGCGAGAGCATAAAAGCTGGTGTTGCGGCGAAAAGCACCAGCACCAGCGTGGCAAATGGCAGTTATGTGCAGGTTTTCGCATCCAATGCCTACGATCCAAACGGGTCTGACACCAAAAAAATCACCAAAAAAGGCTACAGCCCAATTGCGCTGCAAACTCACGTCGGAAGCAAGAGCGTGACTAAAATTTTAGTTGGACCTTTTGAGGGAGAGGCGCTACAAAAGGCACTTAGCGATATGCGCAGCATCAATAGCGGAGCGTATATCTACCGAGTGAAATAGTGGACAGATTCGCGGTTTTCGGCAACCCGATCGCCCACTCACTCTCGCCGCTACTTCATAATTACGCTATAAAATTTTTGGAGCTGGACGCCTACTATGGGCGGGTTTTGCTGCAGCGCGGCGAGGAGCTGCGAGCTAAATTTGAAACTTTAGGGCTTACGGGCGCGAACGTGACCGTGCCTTTTAAGCTCGACGCATTTAGAGTATGCGACATTCTAAGCGAAGCGGCGCAGGAGATTGGCTCGGTAAATACGATAGTGCTAAAGAGCGGCGCGCTGCACGGTTTCAATACCGACGCCCAGGGGTTTTTCTGCGCGATCTTGGGTTTTGGCAAGATTCGCAATGCGCTTATTTTAGGCGCAGGCGGCACTACGCGAGCGATCGGCTACGCGCTAAGCAAAAACGGAGTGAAATTCGACATTCTAAACCGCAGTGCAAAGGATTTTGACTTCGGCTGCGAGGAATTTTTTACTTATGAAAATTTTAGATCCAAAGACTACGATCTGATCGTCAATGCCACTGGCGCGGGGCTCAAAGATAACGCGCTGCCTGCGCCCGAGGGGGTAATAGATGAAATTTTATCCCGCGCAAAATTTGCTTTTGATGCGATCTACGGCAAACAGACTCCGTTTTTACAAACCGCGCGCGCAAAAAATCTGCCCGTAAAAGACGGTAAGGAGATGCTTATAAATCAGGGCGCACTTGCTTTCAATCTCTTTTTCAGCGGCAAATTCGACTTAGCAGAGATTGTATCGCTGATGAGCCATGCTGCAAATTTACGCTAAATCGACTCTTAGGCTTTTCAATTATCCGCCCAGTCTAATGAAATGCTTTAAATTTTGCGCCGAGTTAATTATACGTTCTTAAATTTCGTATCGTGTAGCTTTGGGCGTTTGATTTTAAAATTCTTACGTTTGCTTTCAGCCGAGCCGTGTTAATTTGCCTGTAAAAAATTCTATTAAAAATCGCTACGAATTAAGCACAAAGATGCTTGGCAAAACCTCGCATATTTTTCTACTTGCTTCTTGATATGTTTTATTTTAAAATTTTATGACAAATCTAAATTAAAATTTTGTGCAGTTTAAGTAAAATGTGATCGGTTGCGAATTATGCAGTAGAAACTTTATTTAAGTGTGGCGGCGCAAAACTCAGTTTATTAAAAAAGATAAAATTGCTACCAAAATTTCAAAATTTAAAGCTAAATTTTAATTAATTATTATACAATAAAAAATATAAACTAATAATTGCTAAAGGTTAAAATTCGATGTTTTTCGGCAAAATTTTAAAATTTTACGCGCACGGATTTGCTTCGATGAAGCTTGGCAAAACGCTATGGGCAGTGATTTTGATCAAGCTATTTATAATTTTCGTGCTACTTAAATTTTTCATTTTCGACGAAAATCTGGATTCTAAATTTAAAACCGATCAAGAAAAAATCGATTTCATCTATAAAAATTTGACTAAGGAGTAGGAATGCAAGAGCTTGCTAGCGTGGATTGGTCGAGGGCGCAGTTTGCGCTCACGGCGCTTTATCACTTTCTTTTCGTGCCCCTAACGCTGGGGCTTAGCTTTATCGTGGCGTTTATGGAGAGCCTATATGTCGCGACGGGCAAGCAGGAGTGGCTCAAGATCACTAAATTTTGGCTGCGCCTTTTCGGTATAAATTTCGCCATCGGCGTCGCGACGGGCATCATAATGGAGTTCGAGTTCGGCACCAACTGGGCGAATTACAGCTGGTTCGTGGGCGACATCTTCGGCGCGCCGCTTGCGATCGAGGGCTTGCTCGCGTTTTTCTTGGAGGCTACCTTTTTTGCCGTAATGTTCTTCGGCTGGGAGCGCGTAAGCAAGAAATTTCACCTTCTCTCGACCTGGCTCGTGGCGATCGGATCAAATTTAAGCGCGTACTGGATTTTAATCGCGAACGGTTGGATGCAAAATCCCGTCGGTACGAGCTTTAATCCCGATACGATGCGCAATGAGATGAGTAATTTTTTAGATATCGCGCTATCTCACTTCGGAGTGGCTAAATTTTTACATACCGTCGGCGGCGGCTATATTACCGCGGCGCTTTTCGTGCTTGGAATTTCGGCGTTTTATATGCTAAAAAACAAAGACTTCGCGCTTGCTAAAAAAAGCTTCATCGTAGCGGCAAGCTTCGGTATGCTAAGCTCGCTTTTCGTGCTATTTAGCGGCGACGAGAGCGCCTATCAGGTCGCGCAAAAGCAGCCTATGAAGCTTGCGGCGATGGAGGGTCTGTATAAGGGCGAAGTAAATGCAGGCATCGTCGCGGCGGGAGTTTTAAATCCGAGCAAACTTCCCGGAGACGATAAGGAGCCGTTTTTGTTTGAGATCAAGGCGCCTTACGCGCTGGGGCTAATGGCTACGAGGGGGCTTGATAATTTCATTCCGGGCATCGATGATTTGGTATTTGGAAACGAAAAATTCGGCATCGAAGGCGCGGATAAAAAGATCGAAAAAGGCAAAATCGCCCTGCAAGCGCTAAAGGATTACAAGCTCGCCAAAGACGCGAATGACACCGCGGCGATGCAGCAAGCGCGCGAAATTTTATTCGGCAACCAAAATATGCAAAACCTAGGCTACGGCTACCTTGACGATGCGAAGCAGATCGTTCCTCCCGTGGCGCTTACCTTTTATAGCTTCCACGTGATGGTGGCTCTGGGAAGCTATTTTATCTTGCTATTTTTCGTTACGCTATTTTTGGTGATGCGAAAAAACCTTGCCGAATACAAGAAAATTCTATGGCTTTGCGTATTTAGCATTCCTTTGGGATACGTCGCGTGCGAGGCGGGCTGGATCGTGGCCGAAGTAGGGCGCCAGCCGTGGGCGATACAAGATCTTATGCCGGTGGGCGTCGCAGCTACGAGCCTAGCGGGGACGAACATAATGATCTCGTTTGCGCTCTTTGCGGTTTTATTTACGGTTTTATTCATAGCCGAGATAAAGATCATGCTAAAACAGATAAAGATAGGATTTTAAGATGCACGAAATTTTTCAAATTTATTGGTGGTGCGTGGTTTCGCTTCTGGGCGGAATTTTGGTTTTTATGCTCTTCGTGCAGGGCGGTCAGACGCTGCTTTTTACGCTGGCGAAAAATGAGACCGAGAAGGATTTTATAATAAATTCCATCGGCAAGAAATGGGAGCTTACGTTTACTACGCTCGTTATGTTCGGCGGAGCGTGCTTTGCGGCGTTTCCGCTATTTTATGCGACCAGCTTCGGCGGTGCGTATTGGGCGTGGATGGCTCTGCTTTTTTGCTTCATAATCCAAGCCGTCGCTTACGAATACAGAAAAAAGCCCGATAATTTCTTGGGCGCTAAGACCTATGAAACCTTTCTTTTCATAAACGGCTCGCTGGGTACGATCCTGCTTGGTATCATCGTCTCTACGCTTTTTAGCGGCAGCGAGTTTGCGCTGGGCGATAATAATTTCGTACAGTGGAAAAACCCCGCTCGCGGGCTTGAGGCGCTAGCAAATCCGTTTAATTACATCTTGGGAGTTGCGCTATTTTTCTGCGCTAGGACGGGAGCGAGCTTATATTTGATGAATAATATCGCCGAGTCCGAAATGATCGCTAAGCTCAAAGCTTCGCTTAAATTTAACGCTAGCGCGTTTTTGGTATTTTTCATCGCGTTTTTGGCGTGGGTCTTGCTAAAGCAGGGCTATGCAGTAGGCGCCGGCGGCGTTGTAAGTCTCGAGAGTTTTAAGTATCTGCACAATTACCTAAGCCTGCCTGCGGCGCTAATCTTGCTACTGCTGGGCGTAGTGCTGGTGCTGGTGGGGATATTCAAAGGCGCATTTACAAGCAGCGTGCGTGGAGTATTTTTCTATGGCGTGGGCGTCGTATGCGCGGTAACGAGCGTATTTTTGATCCTGGGTCTAAATCACACGGCGTTTTATCCGTCAAATTTTGACCTACAAAGCTCGCTTTCGATAAGCAGCGCAAGCTCGAGCCTCTATACGCTTAAGACGATGTTTTATGTGTCGTTTCTAGTGCCTTTCGTGCTGGGTTATATCAGCTATGTTTGGCGCGCGATGGATGCTAAAAAGCTCGATAAAGAGGGGCTTTCAAACGAGCATTATTAGGCGCGCCCTGCTCTAGCACGGCTTCCGCGCGCCGTGTGGCGGCGAGAAGCTGCTCGCGTGCGCGGCACTGCGTGCTTTTGCGCTTGGTTAAATTTCATACCGGCGGCGCTTTTTATGCGCCGCATTTATAAAAAATTTTAAGGATTAAAAATGATCAAATCTTTAGTTTTCATCGCGATTTGGATGATCTTGCTCGTAGGAAGTTATAAATTTATAAAGCTAAACATCGCTCATCACGAAAAAAGCGAGCAGTAAAAGGGTAGAAATTTTAAAAGTTAGCGACCCGGGATTTTGTTTTAAATTTAGAAAGCGAAATCTAGGGCCACAAGATGCGGGCGAAATTTTATCTAGCCCTTGTAGTCGATATTTTTTTCGAATTCTTTAAGTCGCATATGGATTGAGCGAAGCTCCGTGATCGTCGTCCAGTTATTGATAAAAACGCTAAAGCTGCCGCGTACTTGGTTAAAAGCATTACCCACTTGAATCATCACTCCAAGCGTAATCGCCTTAGTAAAAAGCCCTGGTCCCATTATGAGATAGGGCACGATGACTAGGATTTGCGAGAAAGAATTTAGCCATAAATCAAAGTAGCAGTAGTGCAAAAATAGCCTGTAATAGTTGTGCTTTAGTTTGCCAAACAGAGTCTTTGTGGTCTCTTCGCTCGCATATTCCGCCTTATTCTCCTCGGCATAAACCAGCTCTTTGCGAAACGCAGCTTCCGCCTTTTGATTGTTGTATTCAAGCCTAGGCAGAAACCAACCTACTAGCCAAGAAATTATCAGTCCGCCGATGCTTACTGCAAGTGCGATCCATACGAGAGAGCCGGGAATTTTTTTGAGCGCCTCAAAAGGTACTTTCTCGCTAAGGCTCCACAAAACAGGGATAAACGCAAAAAGAGTCATCGCCGCCGAAAGTACGCGCGTGCCGATATCTTCAATGATTTTTGAGAAGCGGTAGATGTCTTCTTGGATACGCTGCGAGCTTCCTTCGATATCTTTACTTACTTTTTTCCAGTATGAAAAATACGAAAATGTCATCGCCTCTCGCCATTTAAACGCCCAAATTCGCGCCACGTATCGCTCCGAAATAGCAGCTACTACGGCAGGCATCGCTATCCATAAAAAGACCCTCATCTGCGCGTAAAAATCGTTTAACGTATGACGATCTACGTTTTGACACAAATCATAAAATACGCGATACCATTCGTTGAAACGCACGCTCAGCGTAGTTTGGTACCAATTGATAGCGATCAAAAATACTAGCCCTGTATATGCTAAAAGCGCCCATTTTTTGCTTTTAAAAAATGAAACGAACATTAGCGTTTCTCGGAGCTTTTTGGATTTAAAATCGCCGTAAATAGCCTATCGCTTAGCATTTGTGCGGCTTTTTGCACATCCGCGCTTTTTACTGCATTTATGCTTGCCGCGTAGCTCTTTTCGTCGTAGAGCGGATAACCGTAAAGCTCGTGCGCAGTGATATTAGCAAGCCAAAAATCATTCGTCTGCGCAGCTCTTTTGGTTGATAGAATTTGTGCTTTTTTGAAATTTGCCAGCTCGCTATCTTTTGCGCCGGAGCTTTCGATCTGTTTTAAAATTTCACTCACGCTTGCTGCAACCGCACTGGCGTCTTTCGGCTCGGTAGAAAACGATACATTCAAGCTCGCTGCGATTTGTGGCTCACGCACATAGGCGCTATGCACCATCGCCGAGTAAATTTGTCCGCGCGCCTCGCGGATCTGCTCGACGATGCGATTGCTTAGCACACTTTTTAACGCTTGAAATTTATAAGTGTCTGAAAAGTCAAAATTTTGCAGCTCATAGTTTGAAAAAATCATCCGAACTTCGCTTTTATCACTATCACCGTAATCTTGCACAATCTCGCCGCTAGAAGTATTTAGCATCAAAGTTTTAGGCGTAGCGCTGCTTGTGCCGGGCTTTAGATTGCCGATATATTTGGCTAGAATTTGTTTTGCGCGCGCAGGCTCAAAATCGCCGCTAAGTACAAAGATAAAATCTCCAACACCTGAAAAAATTTCATCCGCATCGCGCTGTAAATCGGCAAGATTTGCGCTCTTTACGTCATCTGCACTAAGTGGCTGCTTGCGAGCCGTATCTCCTGAATATAGCGATTTTAAAATTTGCTCGCCGAATTTAAATTCCACCGTCTCGTCTCGTAGCGCAATCGCCGAAAGCGCGTCGGTTTTGTATTTTGTAAGTGAGCTTGCATGAATTAGCGGCTCGCTAAATCTTGCGTAAAGCTCGTGTGCCATCGCCTCCAGATCCGCCCCTGCGCCTCTAAAACCGCAGTCTGAGTCATCCATCCTAAATCTTAGCTTATAATCAAATTTTGAAGTCAAACGTCCCGCCTCGTATTCGTTTAGCTCGCCTATGGTGCCCGAGTTGAGCAGCGCAGTTAAAATTTCGCCACGAGCCTTGCCAAAATGTGCGTAGCCGCCTTTTTTAACGGCTGCGAGGGCGATTTTATTTTTCTCGCTTTTAAGGGGCTTTAAAATTACCTTCGCGCCGTTTTTAAACTCCAAAATTTCAATGCCGCTAGCGCCTTTTTGCGCTTTAAATTCCGCCTCTTTTAAATTTGCTCCCGCAAGTTGCTTGGAAGCAAGCTTCGAAGCAGCGAAATTAAATGGCACTGCCTTTTCGTAGAGCAGCTCCGCATCTTTTTGGCTAATGCCCAAATCCTTTGCCGAGATAATCTCCGTAAATCTCGCTCCATCCGTTATCTTTGAGAAAAATTTATTAACATCTGCTAGCGTTATTTCTTCTAAGGCCTTGAGGCTTAGATCGTGCTCGTCTTGCTTACTAAGCTTTACATTGCCATTTTGTACGAAATCAAGTAGTGCTCCTATTTGCGCACTTTGCGTATCGTTTTTAAGCAGATCGGCTTGCACTTGATGTTTAAATTCTGCTTTAACGCTATCAAAATCGTCATTGTTAAATCCGTGTTCGCGCACTCCTTTGATCGCGCTAAAAAGACTGCTTAGCGTGGTATTGGCGTCGAAATTAAAAATATTTGCGCTTATGCTGTATAGTCTGCGGTTTTTAAACAGATCGTCCGAGCCGAAATAGGCTTTAAGCGGAATTTTAGCATTCACATTCATCGCGTCGTATCCAAGCTCCATCAGCCTCGATACGTAGGCTTGCAGCCACTCATTTTTAAGCGCACCGTAGCTTCTTAACGGCTCATATTTGCCTGCGTAAAGCACGCTAGCGACATTAGTGCCGAGCTCGGGCTCTACGGTGCTTGCTAGCCCGCCTTCAAATGGGCGTAGGCTAAGATCGCGCGGGATTTTTTCGCCGTGCGCAGAAAGAGAGCTAAAATTTTGCTTGATTAGGTTTTTAATCTGCTCAATGTTTACGTCGCCTACGACTATGATGCTAATGGCGCTAGGAAGGTAGTTACGCGCATAGAATTTTTTTAGTTGCTCGCTGGTGGCGCCTTTGATGATTTCATTTTGTCCGATCGGAAAGCGTCTGGAAAATATGGAATTAGGGTATAAATATGTGGCGCGCTTTTCGTAAAAGCGCCTCTCAAAGCCTTTTTTTGCTTCCTCTAAGATGACGCCTTTTTCCTTTTGCGTTTCGTTCTCGTCAAATTTCACGCCGCCTGCATAATCGCGCAGCACCAAAAATATGTCCTTTAGCGTCTCATCGCTTACTTGGGCTTGGATGTTGTATGTGGTGTTTTCAAAGCCAGTCTGCGCATTGAGATCGGCGCCGAATTTTACTCCCAGACGCTGTAAGGTATGAACGAGCTCGTTTTTATCAAAATGTTCGCTGCCGTTGAATGCCATATGCTCGACGAAATGCGCAAGACCCTGTTCGTCATCATTTTCATCAACACTACCTGCGGCTACGTTGAGGTAAAAAAGCGCGCTATTTTTCGGCACATCGTTTTTGAGGATATAAAATTTCACGCCATTTGCCAGCTTGCCGTGCACTACACTAGGATCGAGCTTAAGCGGTGCATCCGGGTTGATATCTGCGGAGTAAAGGCTCAAAGAGCAAAGTAGGGCGGAGATAAAAAATATAAGCTTTTTCATAATTGTCCTTGGATTTAAAAACTTGCGATTGTAACAAAAGCTAGTTTAAAGTATGATTTTGCGAGCTTTGTTATGGGTAAAATTTTGCCAAGGATTTGAAATTTTACTTGCAGAATTGAGAGGAATGGAATTTTTGGAATTTTTGGAATTTTTGGAATTTTTGGAATTTTTGGAATTTTT